>Ga0116215_1000303_pt1 | contig 39757 bp, 34 predicted proteins | sample Sb_taG_7_FD_89698 | JGI IMG/M metagenome (GOLD analysis project Ga0116215, IMG submission 89698) | Peat soil microbial communities from Weissenstadt, Germany - Sb_50d_2_FS metaG | ecosystem: Environmental > Terrestrial > Soil > Wetlands > Peat | place: Germany: Weissenstadt | collected 2010-09-21
CAGCCCACCTTCGACCTCAGCGACATGAGGCCCACTGGAGTGGAGGCCCTGATCCGCTGGCGCCATCCAGTGCGCGGCGTCGTTCAACCCAACGAGTTCATCCCGCTGCTCGAGGAGACCGGGATGATCACAGAGGTCGGCAAGTGGGTCCTGCAAGAGGCTTGCTCGCAGGGCGCCAAGTGGCGTCAGGCCGGGTATCCGATCGTGATGGCCGTCAACGTCTCCGCGCGCCAACTCGACAGCGACAAGATCCTCACCGACATAGAAGGCTCGCTTTGTGACAGCGGCCTTGACCCCGCGGCGCTGACGATCGAGATCACCGAGACGACGCTCATGCGCAACGTCGACGAGACCGCCAGCCGGCTCGCCCAGATCAAGCAGCTCGGCGTACGGATAGCGATCGACGACTTCGGGACGGGCTACTCATCGCTCGCCCACCTCCAACGGTTCCCCGTCGACGCATTGAAGATCGACCGCTCGTTCATCTCACAGGTGACCGAGAACCCCGAGGGCGAGACGCTCATCCACACCCTCGTGCAGCTCGGCAAGGCCCTCTCGATCGAAACGTTCGCCGAGGGCATCGAGCAGCAGCACGAGCTCTCCCTGCTCATAGACGAGCACTGCGACAGCGGACAGGGCTTCCTGTTCGCCCGCCCCCTCGACGTAGACGCCACCGAGGCGTTCCTTCGGAACTGGGCCGAGAACACCGCTCCCGCCCCGGCGTAAGCGCCACGGCACACACACAGCCGGTGGACCGAGGGGTCGCGCTGCACGAGCCGCGTCGCTTGGTGAACCGCCCCGTCTTTCTTGCAGGCAATTCGAGCATGACAAACGTATGCCCACAAGAAGCATGAGCGCCGGTTCCGCGGCCTCCGTCGAATGGAGCACGGTGTGGCTGATTTTCAGGAGCCCGATGCCAGCAGGATCAGATCGAAGATGGCCAGGACGGTGCAGGCGAGCGTGAGCACGATCACGATCAGTGCTTTCGCTCGTTCGCTGCGCTCTGTGGCTGGCGTCTCGGGTATGGGGGGTGCCAGGTAGGCCGGTCTGTCGGGGCGAATCCATTTGATGTCCTGTGCGTCGCTCGTGGGCGCGAACCCGATGTGGCTGAACGGGCTTGCGCTCAAGTCAAAGCGGGTCATAGCCGGAACCCGATGCCTGCCCGCCGCCGGCACCGCCCAGGGCCGCATGTGTAAGCCGCTGCATAAGACCGGCATTCGCGTGGCGGCTGGGCGCGAGCAGCTCGAGCACCATCAGCCCCTGACGCGTCAGCACCAGCGCGATCAGCCCGAACGCCATCAGCCAGCCCGCACGGTCGAGGTGATGGCCGAGCCTGATCTGCACCGCGGCGACGCTCAGCGCGAGCAGCACCGGCAACAGCGGGGATATGAGCGACGCCAGCGATGGTCTGGAGTCCTCGGGTCTCGGCGCCGCCGCAACGTCTGCGCGCGAGCTGGACGCGGCAAGTGCGATCCCGAGATATGCCGCGACCCAGCCGGCATCGATCGGGCTCGGGCTCGCGTAGTTCGCCACCCCGGTGAGGTAGGTGAAGGTGCTGTCCGAGAGCGCCATCACCAGCAGGGCGCCCAGCAGGCACCACAGCGACAGACGGTCCCTGCCGGTCATTTCGCGGATGGTGAGCACGATGAAGAACACGATCACCGCGTCACCGAACGGATAGGCGAGCGTCACCACGCCCGTCCATGTGCTGAGGTCGGCGCTGCGCCACAACGGGCCGAGAACGAGCGTCCAGCTGAGGAACATCAGCGCGGTGGCGATCACCAGCCCGTCGAACACCGAACGCGTCTTGTGTGTGCCGCTGCCCCGCGTCGCCGGGTGCACGACCAGCGCCGCGACCGTGAGCGGGATCGCCGAGAGATAGCCGACATCCGCCCACGAGGGCACTGGCACTTCTACATCGAGGATCAGCGCGTAGTAGCCCCAGATGACCTCGGCCAGCGTCCAGGACGCGGTCGCGCAGCCCAGCAGCGACCAGAACAAACGCATCCGCCCACTGTGCCCAGCTCCAGCGCGAAAGCACAGCACGCACGCCGCCAACGCCGCTGCCGGCGTGAGCCCATCGTCGACCCACAGCGTCACCCGCGTACCGCCCATGCGCAGCCCGATCCAGACCCCACACACGCCGGTCACGAGCACGACTGCGGCCAGTGCTCGGAGAAAGCGCGGGCTCGTGAGAGCATGTTCCACTAATTGGATATCGACAGAAGGTGTGGATTCCTTGACGCCGGCCGCGCGGGAGCGCAGGTTACGGGTGCGCCGGCTGGCGGGGGTTCTCGCGCTATTACCGGCTGACGCCGTCGCGCACCTGAAAGCCCGCGCGGCTGGCCTGCGCGAAGCACGCGCGCATTGGCGCGAGCAGGCGCGCGTGGTCCTCCGAGCGGTCCCACTCTTCAGAGGTCTCGAGGCTCTCCCACTCGCTGATCACCAGCCAGCGCTCGGGGTCCTCCGCCGCCTCGCACAGCTGGTGGTCGATCAGCCCCGGCTGGCGTTCCGCGCGCTCGCGCAGCGCCGCATACGCGCGCGTGAGCTCCTCCTGGGAGCCGGGCTTGACGCGCACGTCGACGATCATTCGCACGCTCATCGGCGCTCGCCGGCTGGCGTCTGCCTGGCGTGTCGGTGCGAGAGCACGGCCGCCGACTCCCGCACGCCGTCTGTGGCGGTTGCGCTCATGAGCGCGCCGCCACGAACTCGCCGAGCTTCGCCATACTCTCAGTCGCCGCGAGCGTGGCCTCGGGTTCGATCTGACGGATCAGGCCACCGAGCACGCGCCCTGGGCCGAGCTCGAGGAACGTGTCGCAGCCGACGCCGACGAGCGCCTGCACGACCTCAACCCAGCGCACGGGGCTGATGATCTGGCGCAGCAGCGCCTCGCGCACCTGATCGGCGTCGCGCAGCACCTGCGCCGAGCAGATCGCCACGAGCGGCGTCTTGGGGTCGGCGATCGAGACCTCGTTCATCGTCTCGGTCAGGCGCTCGTACACGGGCACCATCAGCTCGCTGTGGAAGGCCGCGCCGACCTGCAGGCGGATCGCTCGCTTCGCGCCCGCCTCTTGCGCGAGCGCGAGCAGCCGTTCGACTCCCGCTTCCTCGCCAGAGACGACGATCTGCGTCGGCGAGTTGAGGTTCGCGACGGTCACGCTGCCCTCGGCGCTCGCCTGCTCGCACAGGTCTTCCAGCCGGTCCTGGGGCAGGCCGATGATCGCCGCCATCGCGCCCGGGCGCTCGGACTGGATGCCGGCCATCAGGCGCCCGCGCTCGCACACCACGCGCATGCCGTCCTGCGCGCTCAGCGCGCCCGCGACGACCGCCGCCGTGTACTCGCCGAGGCTGTGGCCGGCGACGTAGTCGGGGCGCAGGCCGAGCTCCGCGGCTGCACCCGCCACCGCCAGACCGACAGCGAACAGCGCCGGTTGGGCCACATCGGTGCGCGTCAGCTCCTCGATCGGCCCCTCCAGGCAGCAGCGGGCGACGGGCAGGCCGGACACCTCATCGGCGAGTGCCAGGTAGCGCTCGAACAGCTCCGGACGCTCTGTCTTCAGCTCTGAGCCCATCCCGACCTTCTGCGATCCCTGGCCGGGAAACACGAATGCGAGCGCGCTCAGCTGCTACTCCTCCGCCGGCGGGTCCCAGGTATAGAACTCGCGCGCCTGGGCGTCCTTGGGCGAGCGCCACGTCTCGGGGTCATACGGCGTGATGTAGGGATCGAGCTTGGCGCTGATCTCCTTGAACAGGTCGTGGTCACGCACGCTGTCCACCACCTCGGCGAACTCGTCGTCGGTCTCCACCAGATGGATGTAGATGTCGCCGAGCACGAACAGACTGCGGTGTCTGACCCCTGTCAGCCGCGGCAGCTCGGTTTCGTCGGACTCGGCGAAAATGCGCGCAACCGCCTCCTCGGAACCGGGCTTGATTCGTGCGACGATCGCGCCTCGCTTGATGATGGCCTGCCTCCTCTGAGTCGCTCAGCGAGCGCAAGCATATGCGATCGCGCGTGCCTCCGACACCGCCGGCGGCGAGGCTCGGCGGGGCGGCGAAGGGCGGGAGCTCAGCGCATGTCCTGCCCGGTAGAGTTCGCGCCGATCGCCATGTCCGGTCGCCGCGTACTAGTCATCTCCCGCCACCAGACACGGCTGCTGCTCGGCGATCCCGGCGCGCTGGTGCTGTTCGTGATCATCCCGCTGCTGACGATGGTGATCATGAAGAGCACGCAGAAGTCGGCGCTGCTCGCCGCCGGCTACCACGACGTCACGGGCGCCGAGGAGGCCGTGCCCGGCTTCACCGTGATGTTCGCGTTCTTCTGGCTGGTGTTCGTCGGGCGCACGTTCTTCGCCGAACACGGCTGGGGCACGTGGGAGCGCATCCAGGCGATGGCCACCACGCCCGAGGTGATGATCGGCAAGCTGCTGCCTGGGTTCGTGGTGATCACCACGCAGATGATCCTGCTGTTCGCGATCGGCGATCTCGCGCTCGGGCTGAACTCCAAGGGTTCGCTCGTCGACCTGATCATGGTCGCGCCGGCGATGGCATTCTGCGTGCTGGCGCTGTGCTTCGCGATCGTCTCGTTCTGCTCGACGCTCAGCGCGACCGACGCGGTATCCAACCTGCTGATGCTCGTGTTCGCCTCGCTCGGCGGCGCGCTCGCGCTGACCACGGCGCTGCCGCAGTGGGCACAGACGATCGCGCCCGCGATCCCCAGCCACTGGGCGATGCAGGCGTCCACCGACGTGATCCTCAAGGGCGAAGGGATCGGCGCGGTGATCGGGCCGACCGCGATCCTGCTCGCGTTCGCCGTCGGATTCACCGTGCTCGGCCTGATGCGCTTCCGTCCGACCGACCGCAAATCGATCGCATGAGCACGCCCGCCAGCGGCTCGCGCGCGATGCTCGGCGAAGCGCTGCGCGTGATCGACGGCCCGGAAGCCGGCAGCGAGATCCCGCTCGGGCGCAACGTCGCGATCGGACGCGCGGTCGAGGGGCCGGGCAACCTGCCCGGCGACCACGAGCTCTCACGCAGCCACGCACGGATCGTGATGCTCGCGCCGGGCTCCTACGCGCTGGAGGATCTCGACTCGACCAACGGCACCTACCTGAACGGCTGGCGCATCCCCTCCTCGCAGCTGCTGTCCACGGGCGATCGCATCCAGTTGGGCGGCACGGTGCTGCAGGTCGTGCTGCCACAGGCGGGACAGGCCAGCGGCGCCCACCGCCGCCGGCAGGTGATCCTCGCCGGCGCCACCGACGCGGAGGCGCTGCGCACGCCCAAGGCGCAGGCGACACTGTACGCGAGCGGCGTGCGCAAGTCATACGGCAGCGTCGACGTGCTCAAAGGCGTCGACCTCGAGATCGAACCCGGCGAGGTCGCGGGCCTCTTGGGACACAACGGCGCCGGCAAGACGACATTCGTCTCCTGCGTCGCGGGGCTGCGACGCGCCGACGCGGGAACGATCCTGGTCGACGGCGTCGACGCCGTCAAGGAACCGCTGAAGGCGCGCCGCCATCTGGGGATCGCGCCCCAGGACCTCGGCATCTACCCGACGCTCACCGTGCGGCGTAACCTCGAGCTGTTCTCCGAACTAGCCGGCCTGCGCGGACGCGAGATGGCCAGCAACGTCGAGGAGGTCGGCGAGGCGCTCAGCCTGACGCCCAAGTTCGACGCCCACGCCGGCACGCTCTCCGGCGGCCAGCAGCGGCGGCTGCACACGGGCATGGCGATGGTCTACAAGGCGCCGCTGCTGATCCTCGACGAGCCGACCGTCGGCGCCGACATCCGCACGCGCCAGGAGATCCTCGACGTCGTGCGCAAGCTCGCCGACGAGGGACACGCGATCTGCTACTCCACGCACTACCTGCCGGAGATAGAAGCGCTCGGCGCGTCGGTCGCGCTGCTGCAGGGCGGCGAGATCATCGCGCGCGGCTCGATCGCCGAGCTTGTCACCAAGTTCTCAAAGCAGGCCGTCGAGCTGACTTTCGAGGGAACCGCGCCGGACATCGCCGTGCGCGGAGGGGAGACCAAGCTCGAAGGCTCACGCCTGCGCATCACCACCGACAACGCCGCCGAGACTGCCGCCGCGGTGCTCGGTCAGCTCGGCGCGCAGGCGATCAGGCTGCGCAACGTCGAGCTCGTGCGCCCGAGCCTCGACGCGATCTACCTCACGCTCACCGAACAGCGCTACTCTGAGCAGCCCGCCGCACGGGGCGACAGCGACGCCGCGCAGGAGCTGCCCGCGGCCGCGGTCGGTGCGCTGCAGAACTCAGGCGTGAACTTCAAGCGCCTGTAGCTCGAGCAGGGCTGGGTGTGCGCCTCGCGGGGTTCCGGCGCGGCTTGCAGGGCGGAGCGCAGCACGGCTGGGGCGCGCCCGGATGGGCATCACAGGTCGTAGTTGATGCTTTTCGCGGTTTCCCGTCGCCAGAAGCTCGCCGGGGCCGCCCGCAGCGCGGTGTTGCGCATGGCAACCACCACGGGGTTCGCCCATGAGAACACGCGCCCCCTGCGCCTGGAGGTCAGGACGATCTGCGCGCAGCGCTCCATGCGGGCGCGCTGGAAGGAGTCGAGCGCGCCCTCGAGCATCCGCTTGTCGCGCAGGCCGTCGGTCAGCGACAGCTCCTTGGCGAGCACGACCGCGTCCTCCATCGAGATCCCCGCTCCCTGCCCGACGAACGGGGTGGTCATGTGCGCCGCATCGCCGATCACGATCACGCGTCCCCTGCGCCACGTACGCTCGGGATCGCGGTCGCACACGTCGGTCTTGAGAATCTCAGCGGGATCGCTGGCCTGCACCAGCCGGCGCGTCACCTCGGGGAAGTCGCGCAGGTACTCGCACAGCAGCTCGTGCAGCGCCTCCGGTGGGTCGCTGCGGCCTTCCGGTTCGCGCTTCATCAACCCCCAGTAGATCCGGTTCTCGCCCACTGGGAACATCACGAACTGCCTGCCCGCGCCCAGGAACGTTCGCGAGGTCGCAGGCGGCAACACGCCCGGGCCGATGTCGACGACCGCGCGCCAGCTGGTGAAGCCGGAGTATCGCGGCGGGGCGTCCTCTTTGCCGTAAACGTATTTGCGCACCACCGAGCGACCGCCGTCGGCACCGATCAGCAGCGCGCCCCGCTCACTGCTGCCGTCCTCGAAGTGCGCGACCACCTGCTCGCCGTCCTCCTCGACCCCGACGCACTCGGCGTCCAGCGCCAGCACACCATCCGGCAACGCGTCCACGAGCGTCAGCTGCACTTCGGCGCGCATCAGGCTGATGGTCGGCGTCCCGTACTCGTCCGCCACCTCTCCCTGAGGAAAGCTGAACAGCGGCCGGCCGTGGATGTCGCAGATCTCCTGCGCGCGCATCTCCGTGCCCGCGGCGACGATGCGCTCGCCGATGCCGAGCTTCTGCAGCGCGCGCAGCGCGTTGCTCTGCACGCCCAGGCCGCCGCCGACGCGCCCGAGCTCCGGCGCACGCTCGAACACGCGCGCCTGGATCCCCGCGCGCGCGAGCGCGATCGCCGCCGTCAGCCCGGCGGGCCCGGCCCCGACGATCAGCACACGGCGGTTGTCTTGTGGATCCGAGGCCGCGTCCCCAGACGCCATCTCAGACGGCCCCCGCCGCCTGCGCCTCCAGGCGCTCCTTGATGACGCCCATCTGCTCCTTGGTGTTCTTGTTCATGTACTGCTCGGCGTGCTCGTCGTCGGCGGGCGCCTCGGGCTTCATCGAGAAGTCCTGCACCCAGCGCATACGCGTACCCTCGCCCGCCGGCTCGAAGTACCACTCGATGCTCATGTACTCGAATGGGCCCGTCTCGATGCGCTTGGACTTGGAGCTTCGGCTCGCCGGATCGGCGATTCGTTCCGAGGTCCAGCTCCACACTTTGCCTTCGTACTCCGGGTCCGGGTGCGTGGTCAGACGGAATACCACACGGTCTCCCTCCTGCTCGAGCACCTCAGCTTTGGCGTACTCGCTGAACAGGTCCGGCCAGCGCTCGATGTCCATCATCCGCTCCCAGACGAACTCCAGCGGTGCGTCGATCTCGACCGCGTTGTCGGTGTGCGCCGCCATCTAGATCACGCCTGTGCCGCGAGGCGGCTGTTGACGTAGCTGATCGCTTCGCCGACGTTGACGATCCGCTCGGCGTCCTCGTCCTCGACCGTGAAGCCGTATTCCTGCTCCATCGCCAGCTGGATCTCGACCAGCGCCAGCGAGTCCAGCCCCATGTCTTCGAAGGTCAGGTCCGGATCGTCCTTGACGACGTCCTCCGGTAGCCCAACGCGGTCGACGAGGATCCGCTTAAGGTCCTCGAAACCGAAGCTCTGCTCAGTCAATGCCGTCTCCTTATGTGTGTGTCGCTCGCGCACGTACCGGCAACGCCAGCGATCTGAGTGTGTCCAGCTGCTCTTCGGCAGCCTGCCGGCCGGCCGCGAGAAAGAGATCCGCCAGGTGAAAGTCACGCCACTCGCCCGGTCCGAAGCGCGGGGTGACGACCACGTCCGCCAGCTCTGCGTGGCGTGCGCTCGATGCTAGCTGGCTGAGATCCATGACCTCGAGCAGGTTATCGAGCACCCCGCGCCGGCGTCCCTCGGCGGGCGGCTCCGGGGGCGGCCCCCCGGGCCAGCTCTCCAGCGCGGTCGGCCCGATCAGGTTCACCGCGATCGTCACGTCGGCGCCGTCCGCCACCACCGCGCCGGTCGGCACGGGGACGAGCGCCAGTCCGTCTACCAGTCTGTGGCCGTCGCGCTCGTGGGGAGGGAACACGCCCGCGAGCGCCGTCGCCGCGAGCAGCGCCTGCCACAGCGGCCCGCTGCGCAGCGGCGCGGGCGCACGTTCGGTCAGGTCCACCGCCATCACCGTCAGTGGGATCTTCGTGTCCGCGAACGTCCGCTCTGCAGTCGTCTCGCGCAGCAGCAGGGTCATCAGCTGCAGGCCGCCGCCGCGACCCGCCAGCGAGGTTTTGAAGATCTCTGCCACCGCCGTCTCGTCGAAGCCCGTTCGCAGCGTCGCGTCGATCTCCGCGGCGTTCGATCCGAGCGCGAGATAGCTCGCGACGATCGCGCCGATGCTGGAGCCGGCGACGCAGTCCACGACATAGCCCTCCCGCTCGAGCACCTGCAGCACGCCGACGTGCGCGTAGCCCTTCGCGCCGCCGGCACCGAGTGCTAGCCCGAGCTTGGTGCGCGTGAGATGGCGCGCGAGCCACGCGCGCTCGTCCTCTGCCAGGCCCCCGCTGTCCGTCCCCGTGCACGTGCGCAGCACCCGCAGCGGCGCCTGCGAGGGCCACTCCCCGCTCGCGCGGGCCGCGTCCTCGCCCACGAGCACGACCTCCACGTCTTGCTGCACGCCCGCCGGTCGGCGCAGTCGCGCCAGCTCACGCGCCTCCTGCGCGCTTGCGACGAGCGCGAGCACGCGGTCGGCCTCGCGCAGGTGCGCCTCCAGGGGCTCTGGGTCGAGCTCGGCGGGGAGCAGCACGGTGGCGTGCGCGGACACGAGATCGTCGGCCGCGGTGAGCGCGCCCGCGAAGGAGAACTGGCGGTCCAGGGCGATCACCGAGCGCGGTGTCACAGCGCGTGCGGCGGCGAGCAGCAGCGGCTGCTCGCCGCGCAGAGAGGGGCCGATCGCGAGCGCGACCGTCTCGCCGAGCTCGCGCTCGGCGCTGCGCGCACGCGCGTACGCGAGGCGTCCGTGCGTGGCGCGCAGGACGTTGAGAAGGATCGAAGGGAAGCGCGCCACCAGCTCGCCGAGCGCGTCCGCGCTCAGCTCAAGCGCCGTCGTGGGAATGCTCGCCACCACCGTCTCCGCGTGCGGCTCGCCGAGGATCGCACCCACCTCGCCGACCGTCGCACCCTTGCGGTGGCGGGCCAGCACCTCGCCCGCGGGCGCCTCGCCGCTGTGGCCGAGGACGTCGACGAGTCCCGCCGTGATCACCCAGCAGCGTTCGCTCGGCTCGCCCGCCTGGCACAACGTCTCGCCGGGCTGGAAGCTGCGCACGCTGGTCCGCTGGGCGACGAGCTCGAGCTCCGCCAGGCCGAGGCCGGCGAACAGCGAGCTGCGGGCCAGGCCGGAGACGTCCACGATCAACTTCCCCCGCCGGCCGGCGCCTCGGCCTCGCCGCCGGCCTGCTCGCCGTCCCCGGTGCCTGCCCGCCCCGCACGGCCGGCCAGCGCCCGCCGGTCGGGCTTGCCCGAGCTCAGCAGCGGCAGCTCGTCGAGCACCTGCACCGCATAGGGCACCTTGTACCCGGCGATGCCTGCGCGCGCGAAGGCGATCACCTCGCGCGGCGCGAGCACGGTGTTGCCCGCCGCGACCACGAACGCTTCGAGCGTCTCGCCGAGTACGGGATGGGGCACGCCGATCACGGCCGCCTGCGCGATCGCCGGGTGGGTCAACAGGAAGCTCTCGACCTCAGCCGGGAACACGTTGAAGCCGCCGACGTGCACGACCTCCTTCGCGCGGCCAGAGATCGTGAGGTTGCCCGCGGCGTCGAGCCGGCCGAGGTCGCCCGTGCGAAACCATCCGTCCGCGGTCAGCTCCTGCTCGCCCCACGGGCGGCGGTGATAGCCGCAGGGCAGCCAGTCGCAGCGCACCTGGATTTCGCCGGGCTCGCCGGGCGCCACGCGCAGCTCATACCCGGGCAGCGCACGCCCCACCGTGTGATGGCGGATCTCCGGCGGATCCTCGTGCCGACACGATGTCGCAGCCCCGATCTCCGTCATGCCGTACGCGTTGAGCACGCGCGCGCCCTGCTCGTCGAGCGCCTGCAACACCTCCGCAGGACACGATGAGCCCGCGGTGAAGCCACCCCGCAGGCCGATGTCCGCGCGTGCCCGCAGCGCCCGCCCGAACAACGCGGGCGTGCCGTGCAGGATGCGCGCGTCGTTGGCCCGCAGCGCGCGCACGAGCGGCTCAAGCGTTGCGCTCGCGTCCACGAGCACGGCCAGCGCGCCGCCGACCACGCCGCACAGCAGGCAGCCGAGCCCGAACACGTGCGAGGCGGGGACGACCAGGCCGTAGGGCGCGTCTGCGTCCTCTGCGAGCACCGCCGCGAGGTTGCGCGCAGCCGCCTCGGCGAGCGCGTGGGAGACGAGCGCACCCTTGGGCTCGCCGGTCGTGCCGGACGTGTACATGATCGCCGCCAGCTCCTCCGGGAGGGGAAAGCTCCGCTCCTGCGTCCGCGAGCTCGACCGGTGCTCGACGGCGCCGAGCTCGTCGACGACGATGCGTGCGCGCAGGCTCGGCGTGTCTTCTGCCAGTGCCTCGATCTCATCGGCGATCGCGAACCCCGCGTGAGCGGCCACCGACACCGCCACCGCCGGCTGCGAATCGGCGAACGCGCGCGCCAGCTCGAAGCGGCGCAAGCGCGCGCTCAAGGGGACGGCGACCGCGCTCGCGCGCCAGACCGCGAACAGGCCGACGACGAGCGCGGGCACGTTGGGCGCCACCACCGCCACGGCCTCGCCGGGATCAACCGCGAGCGCCGACGCGAGGCGATCGACGGCGGCGTCGAGCTGCGCGTATGTGAACCGCGCATCGCCATGCGCGAGCGCCGCGTGCTCGCCGCTCGTCGCGACGGTCTCGGACAGCAGCGACGCGAGCGAGGAGGTCACGGGCTCGTGGCGGACGTCGGCCGCTGACTCCCCGGGCGGTCGGCCGCTACTGCCACCGGCGCAGCACGAGCGCCGCGTTGAAGCCGCCGTAGCCGCGCGCGATCACGAGCACCGAGGACAGCTGCGCCTCGCGCGCTGAGGTCACGAAGTCGAGGTCAAAGCCCTCAGCGGGCTGCTCGAGGTTGACGGTCGGCGCGATCACCCCGTCGCGCATCGCGAGCGCCGCCGCGGCGACGTCGAGCGAGGCGCCACCCGCGTAGAGTCGCCCGACCATCGTCTTGGGCGCGGTCACCGGCACCTCGCTCGCGCGCGCGCCCAGCGCCTGCTTGATCGCCGCGACCTCGATCGCGTCCCACTCGGGCACGCCGAAGGCGTCGGCGAACACGGCGTCGAGGTCCGCGGGGGAGATGCCCGCATCCGCGAGCGCCAGCGAGATCGCGCGTGCGAGCTGGTGTCCGTCGGGCGCCGGGCGGCCCCAGTGGTGGGCGTCCTGCGTGGCGCCGTAGCCGGCTATCTCCGCATACACCTGCGGCGCCCCGCGCTGCTCGGCGCGCTCGCTGCTTTCGATCAACAGGATCGCGCCGCCCTCGCCAGGGACATAGCCGTTCGCGTGCTTGTCAAACGGCCGGTAGGCGTCCTGCGGCTCGCTTGCGCTGCTCAGGTAGCCGGTGCCGAGCTGACAGGTCAGCGCGTACGGGCCGATCGGCGCCTCCAGGCCCCCGCCGACGATCGTGTCCACGCCGCGGCGGATCGTGCGCCTGGCGTGCTGCAGCGCCTCCAGGCCGCCGGCGCCCTCGGCGACGACCACGCCGCACGGCCCCTTCAGGCCGTGCTTGATCGAGATCTGGCCGGTCGTGGCCGCGTAGAACCACGCGATCGACTGGTAGGCGCCGACGAACTTCGGTCCCTTGCCCCACAGCGCCTGGATCTCTTTCTGGCCGAATTCGTTGCCGCCCGAGGAGCTCGCGGTGATCGCGCCCGTCGACCACTCGTCGAACTCCGCCGGGTCGAACTTCGCGTCCGCGAACGCCATTTGCGTGGCCGCGAGCGCCATGTGCGTCCAGTGGTCGGTCTGCACCTGCAGCCGGCGCTCGATCCAGTCGTTGGCGTCGAAGTCCGCGACCACGCCCGCCAGCTGCGTCGAGTACTGCGAGGGGTCGAAGCGCTCGATGCGCGCGATCCCGCTCGTGCCATTCTTCGTCGCTTGCCACCACGCGTCGGTGCCGACGCCGTTGGCCGCGACCGCGCCCACGCCGGTGATCAGCGCGCGGCGGCTCGTGTCGGGGGTCATCGTGTAGCTCACGCGCGCGCCTCCGGCGGTTTTGAGTGCGCGTTCGTGCCTCGCCCACCACGCGCGTCTGGCGCCAAACGGCTCACGCGGAGACCTCGCGCAGCTCCTCGGGCAGCGAGAAGATCATCGCCGACTGGAACCCTCCGAAGCCGCTGCCGGTCGAGAGCGCCGTGCGCACCGTCTTGCGCAGCGCGACCTTGGGCGTGTAGTTCAGATCGCATTCCGGGTCGCGGGTCTCCCAGTTGGCGGTCGGCGGCACCACACCGCGATCGATCGCCAGCGCGCACGCCGCCATCTCTATCGATCCAATCGCACCCAGCGAGTGCCCGATCATCGACTTGATCGAGCTGATCGGCACGTTGTACGCGTGCTCGCCCAGCGTCTTCTTATACGCGGCCGTCTCGTGGCGGTCGTTCTGCTTGGTGCCCGACCCGTGGGCGTTGACATAGTCGATCTCCTCGGGCGCGATCTGCGCCTGGCGCATCGCGTCGAGGATCGCCTCGGTCATCGCGTAGGCCTCCGGGCGCAGGCCGGTCATGTGGTAGGCGTTGCCACGCGTGCCGTAGCCGACCACCTCGCAGTAGATGTGCGCGCCGCGTGCGTATGCGGCCTCGAACTCCTCAAGTATCAGGACGGCGCCGCCCTCGCCCATCACGAAGCCGTCGCGGTCGAGGTCGAACGGGCGCGAGGCGTGCGCGGGGTCATCGTTGCGCTGCGAAGTCGCCTTGATCGGATCGAAGCACGCCATCGAGATCGGCGAGATCGGCGACTCCGAGGCCCCGGAGATGACGATGTCCGCCTCGCCTTCCTGGATCATCTGGTGGGCGTAGCCGATCGCGTCGATGCCCGAGGTGCAGCCGGTGGAGATCACCAACGCGGGTCCGTGGGCGGCGAACTTGAGTGCGACCTCGCTCGCCAGCGAGCTCGGGATCAGCCCCCGGTTGTAGAGAAAAGGCAGCGCGTAGTCTGGGTCCACGAGCCAGTCCTTGCCGTGGTTGGAGACCGCCACGTAGCCGTCCTCAAGGGCCATCGTGCCGCCCACCGCCGAGCCCAGGCACACGCCCATGCGGTCGTGGTCGACCGCTTCGAGGTCCAGGCCCGAGTCATCCGCCGCCTCGATCGCCGCGGCGGTCGCGAACTGCACGTAGCGGTCCTGGCGGCGCTGCTCGTGCTCGTCCAGGCCCGCCGCGGTCGGGTCGAAGTCGGCCTCCGCGGCGATCTGCGAGCGAAAGCCACTCGCGTCGAAGAAGCTGATCAGCCGCGTCGCGGTGCGCCCGGCGGTGATCTGCTCCCAGAAGCTCTCGCGCGTGACCCCACCGGGAGCGACGACGCCGATCCCCGTGACCGCGGTTCTTCTCAAGCTCACCGGCGCGGCCTACTCGGTGTCTACGTGGCCCATGTCGGGTCGCGGCGCCAGCGGCCCGAGGTGGAACACCAGGAAAGCGTCCTCCTGCCCGTCATTGACCAGGCGGTGCTTGACGTTCAGCGGGATCATCAGCCCCTGGCGCGCCTTCAGCGGCGTGGATTTGCCGTCCAGCTGCGCGTCGAGCTGGCCGCTGACGAGGTAGATGAACTCCTCCGAGTAGGGGTGGTAGTGCTCGCTGATGCGTTCGCCCGGCGCGAGCGAGGCCACGCCCATGAAGCCCGAGGTCGAGCCGACGGTCTTTGGGGTCAGCAGCGCGCGCACGTCGCCGCCGCGCCTGGTGTCCGCGGGACAGTCGTCGACCGAGCGGATCTGTGGTTCTGCTGTCGGCGTCTGTGCTGGGTCTGACATTGTCGCGCCCCCCTGGTCGTCGTGCGGAGGCCGCGAGCGTAGCGGATTGGCTCAGTTTGCGTCAAACCGGCGATCGGGGCGCCCGCGACGCGGCTGCTGAGCGCCTTCGCGGTAGGCCCATGCGCGCTCACAGCGACGCGTACAGCGCGTCGAGCAGCGCGCGGTTGCGCGGGTTCTGCCAGCGCGGCCCACGTCCGTGGTTGGGGGTGTAGCCGAACGCGAGCGCGTGTTCGGGATCGGCGAATCCGAGCGCGCCGCCGGCGCCGAAATGCCCGAAGCTGTGAGGATTGGGGCCGAGTGGGCGCTCGGGCTGGGTCAGCTGGAAGCCCAGGCCGAAGCGTGAGGGGCGATCGAGTACCGCGTCGCGGCCGCTGGAGGCCTCGCGCGTGGCGAGCGCGATCGTCTGCGCACCCAGCACGCGCACTCCGTCCAGGGCGCCTCCCGCGGCGAGCGCGCTGTAGATCCTTGCCACCGCGCGCGCGTTCGAGTGGCCGTTGCCCGAGGGGATCTCCGCCGCGCGCCACGCGCGCGTGTTGACGGTGTCAAGCCCGGAGACGCCTGGCGGGTTCAGGTAGGCCAGAGACACCATGTTCGTCGCGTCAGCCGCCGCCAGGCCGGAGGGCATCTCGGGCGTCAGGAACTCGGCGACGCGGTGCTCCTCGCCGGCGTGCAGCCCGAAGTGAAAGTCGGCTCCCAACGGTCGCGCGATCGTGCGGGCGAAGTACGCGCCGACGCGCTCGCCGCTGACCCGGCGCACCAGCTCGCCGATCAGGAACCCGAACGTGTTGACGTGGTAGCCGTGCCCGCTGTCAGGCTGCCACCACGGCTCCTGCGCGGCGAGCGCGGCGGTCATACGCCCCCAGTCATACATGCACAGCGCCGGCAGCGGCCGGGCGATCGCCGGCAGGCCCGCGCGGTGGGCGAGCAGCATGCGCGGCGTGATCCGCTCCTTGCCCGCGCACGCGAACTCGGGCCAATGCTCGGCCACCGGCGCGTCGAGATCGAGCCGACCCTGCTCGGCCAGCATCAGCAGGCACACCGCCACCATCGGCTTGCCCACCGAGTACACGTTCACGAGCGTCTCGCGCTGCCACGGCCGCGTGCGCGCCTGGTCCATCCACCCGCCCCACAGGTCCACCACAGGCTCGCCTTCCAGCATCACCGACAGCGCCGCGCCGAGCTCCTCAAGCGAGTGGAAGTTCTCCGCGAACGCGCTGCGCAGGCCGGCGAAGCGCCGGTCGCAATGGCCCTCGATGTGCGGCGTAGCGGCAACCACTGGCGCGAGCGAGGTCTAGCACACGGCCGCCGCTGCCAGTGCGCCCCAGTGGCCGACCTCGGCGAGCTGCCAGGCGCGAGCTCGCCGCGAGGCATACGCTCCAGTCGTGTCCGCCCTCGAGAACCTGCACGCGCGAATGGCCGAGCTCGCCGACCTCGCCTGCGTGGAGATGCTCGTCGGCTGGGATCAGCTCGTGATGATGCCCGCAGACGGTGCGCCGGCGAGGGCAAATCAGCTCGGCTCGCTCGCGCGCGTGATCCACGAGCGCGCCACCGCTGCGCAGATCGGGGAGTGGCTCGCCGAGCTCGACGGGGCGGTGCTCGATGAGCTCGATCGCGACATCGTGCGCCTCGCGCGGCGCGACTGGGAGCGCGCGCGTCGCGTCCCCGACGAGCTCGCCGCCGAGCTTGCCAGCGCGAGCGCCGACGGTCAGGAGCGCTGGCGGCTCGCCCGCGCCAACGACGACTTCCAGGCCTTCGCGCCGGCGCTCGCACGCAACGTCGAGCTCGCACGAGCACGGGGGCAGTGCCTGGCCGGCGAGGGCGAAAGTCGCTATGAGGCGCTCCTCAGCGACTACGACTTCGGTCTGCGCACGCAGGAGCTGCGCCGCGTGTTCGGGGCGCTCGCCGAGGAGCTGCCGCCGCTGATCGCACAGGCGCGGCAACGCTCACCCGCGCACGCGCTGCAGGTGCCGGTCAACGCGCAGCAGGCGGCGGTGGCTGGGACACTGCGCCGGCTGGGCGTCGAGCAGGCGAGCTGGCGGGTCGATGTCTCGGCGCACCCATTCACCGCCTGGATTGGCTCCATGGACACGCGCGTGACCACGCGCTACAGCGACGGCAACGTCGAGGCGCTGCTCAGCTCCCTGCACGAGTACGGCCACGCGCTCTACGAGCGTCAGGTCGACCCGGCGCTCGCGCGCACCAACCTCGCGGGCGGCACGTCGATGTCGATGCACGAGTCTCAAAGCAAGCTGTGGGAGAACCACGTCGCGCGTAACCCCGCGTTCGCCGAGCTGCTCGCCGCCGAGCTGGAGGCCGGCGGATACTCGATCGCACCCGCCGAGCTGCACCGCGCGCTGGTCGGCGTCGCGCCGTCCGCGATCCGCGTATCCGCCGACCCACTCACCTACCCGCTGCACATCGTGCTGCGCTTCGAGCTCGAGCTCGCGCTGATCGACGGCCAGCTCGCGGTCGCCGACCTGCCGGCGGCGTGGCGCGAGGGGATGATGCGCCTGCTCGGCGTGGAGGTTGCCTCCGACGCGCTCGGATGTATGCAGGATGTCCACTGGGGCGCGGGGAGCTTCGGTTACTTCCCCAGCTACGCGCTCGGCTGCCTGATCGCGGCGCAGCTGTGGGAGGCGATGCAGGCCGAGCTCGGCCCGCGCGATGAGGATCTGCGCACGGGTGAGGTGGCCCCGATCCAGCGCTGGCTGGCCGAGCACGTGCACCGCCACGGCCGGCGCCTGGACACGCTCGAGCTGCTCGAGCAGGCCACCGGGCGCGGCCTCGAGATCGAGCCGTTCCTGCGCTACGTCGCGCCGCTGGCCGAAGGCTGACGACCGGCGGCGTGCAGGAACGCCTCGATGGCGTCGACGTCCAGCGGCCGCGAGAACAGGAAGCCCTGCCCCTGGTCGCACTGTTCGCGCTGCAGGGTCTCCAGCTGCAGATGGTCCTCGATGCCCTCCGCGAGCGTCTCGATCTCCAGCGCCTTGCCGAGCTGCACGAGCGTGTGGATGAGCGCGGCCGACTGCTTGGAGGCGGCGATCCCGCTGATGAACGAGCGATCGATCTTGAGCGCGTCCGCGGGGAACTGGCGCAGGTAGGCGAGCGAGCTGTAGCCGGTGCCGAAGTCGTCGATCGCGATCCGGAGCCCGAGCTCCTTCAGGCGCCCGACGCGCGTGGCCGCGGCTTGCGGATCGCGCATCAGCGCCGTCTCGGTGATCTCGAGCGTCAGCGCAGCCGGGCTCAACCCGCTGTCCTCGAGTGCGTCGTGGATGTCCTGTACGAGATCCTCGCCGTCGAGCTGGCGCGCGGAGACGTTCACGGAAATGCCGATCTCGTGTCCCTGCGCATGCCACTTCGCCGCCTGACGGCAGGCGTGCTGGAGCACCCAGCGTCCGACCGGCACGATCAGGCCGGTCGCCTCCGCGATCGGGATGAACTCCGCGGGCGTGAGCACGCCGCGCTCGGGGTGGCGCCAGCGGACCAGCGCCTCGACGCCGATCACGTCTTCCGAGCGCAGGTCGAAGGTCGGCTGGTAGACCAGGAACAGCTGGTCGCTGGCGAGCGCTTCGGTGAGCTCCATCTGCAGGCTCAGACGGTCCTGGGCGGCGGTCTGCATCGTCGTCTGGAAGAGCATGTAGCGGTTGCGGCCCGCGGCCTTGGCTTCGTACAGCGCGATGTCAGCGTCGCGTAGCAGCTCGTCGGCGCTTTCGCGCAACCCGAAGGCGATGCCGATGCTCGCGGTCAGCGACAGCTCGCGGCCGGTCTCGCCGGTCATCTCATAAGGCCGGCGCAGCACCTCGAGCAGGCGTTCGGCCACGAGCTCCGAGCCGGCGTCGAGCGTCGAGCCCTCCACCAGCACAACGAACTCGTCGCCGCCGAGCCTGGCCGCCGTGTCGCCCTCGCGTACGACGCTTTCCAGCCTGCGGGCGACGATCCGCAACAGCTCGTCGCCGGCGGCGTGGCCGAAGCTGTCGTTGACGTCCTTGAAGCCGTCGACATCGACGTACAGCGCCGCGACGGGAAGCTGCTGGCGACGTCCGCGCGCGAGCATCTGTTCGGCGCGGTCGAGCGCGAGCACGCGGTTGGGCAGGCCGGTGAGGGCGTCGTGCATCGCCTGATGGCGCAGCTGGCCGGTCTTCTCCCTGACCAGCTCCATCGCGCGGTCGCGCGAGCGCGCGAGCACGAGCACGAGCGCCGCCAGCAAGAGGCTCGCGATCAGGCCGCCGACGAGCACGACCAGGGCCTGGACCTCCGCCGCGGGCCCGCTGCCGACGGCCGCTCCCGTCACGTGCACCAGCCACGTACCGTCCGCCTGCAGCGTGTCGTTGTGCGTGAGCGGATGCGCTCCCGAGGCGTGGCCGATGCTGCCGATGTATTCGCGCGCCTGACCGGGGTTGGTGTGGTAGAGCGTCACCGCTGCGCCCTTGAGATCGCCGGCGACCGAGCGCATCAGCAGCGGGATGTTGAACGAGCCCGAGGCCCAGCCGAGCACCGCCGCGCGGCGCTCTGCGACGCTCGCGAGCGGCACGCCGGCGCGGTAGAAGGCGCCTTCGATCACCAGGCTGCTGATGCCGTTGAAGCTCAACGTGTACACGACGAACCGACCGCTGTCGGTGATCGCCTGCGTGGCCTGCGCGCGCGTCACCCCGTTCTTCGCGTACCCGCCGATCACCGAGGTCGGGTCGCACCAGTCGCCCTGCAGCAGCGAGGCGAGTTCCGGGCTGTAGGTGATGTTCGCGCTGCCCGCCGCGAGTAGGCAGTAGCGCGGACGGCCGGTGGGGATGAACGGTTCGATGTGGCCGCCCACGAAGTGGCGAAAGGCGGGATCGGCGTTGCGCCGCGCGATGAAGCTCGCGAGCTCGTCGGACGGGACCAGGCGCGTGACCGTCGCGCCCCAGCCCGCCGGCTGCGCTTCGCGGTCTTCGAGCTGGGCGAACCACTGGTCCAGGCGGGTGGCGCTCACGTTCGGCTCCATCGTGAGCACCGCGCGCACGGACCTGACGAAGTCGGTGTTGCGCCGCAGCAGCGTGTCGAGCGTGCCGCTGATATCGCTCGCCGTCGCCGCGAAGGTCTGCCTTTCCCGCGCGTGCACGCTCGAGCGCCAGACGAGCGCTCCCGCGAGCGAGCCAGCGACGCCCAGCATCAGGATCGCGGCGACGAGCGCGATCCAGCGTCGGCCGCGCGCGTCCGACTCAGTCGATGTCGAGCTCACACAAGCGTTATCGGGCTCACCGTGTGAGCGCTTTAGGAAAGCGTGTGTGCAGCGCTGACGCCCGTCGGCTGCAGCGTGGTGGTGGCGCGCGCCTGCGACGCTAGAGGATCTCGACGGGCGTGCCCAACGTGATCCTCGGCGCCAGCCATGCGATGTCCGGGTCCAGCATGCGAATGCAGCCGTGCGACGGATCGCCTGGGATCTTCTGCGGTTCGCCGAAGGCGCCGTGGATGCCCACGACGCCACCACCCGGCCATTCGCTCAGCGTCGAGTAGTCGGATGTGCCGAGCGCGTACGGCCAGTAGGGGTTGCTCGGATTCGTCAGCCTGAAGCGCTCGCGGATCCAGAAGCGTCCCGGCGGAGTCGGGGTGCTCGGCTTGCCCACCCCCACGGGAAAGACCCGGCGCAGACTCCCTGAGTAGTAGACCCTCATACGCCGCTCGCGGCGGTCCACCTCGATCCGCCAACTGGTGCGGTGGAAGGCGCCGAGCAGTTCCCGCAGCGTCCAGCCGGTGCGCCCGTTCGGCCGTCCCGGGATCCGCAGCTTCGCCCATTCGCGGCCTTCGGCATCTATGTAGCTGCTCAGCAGCAGGTAGACCTCCGGAAAGCCATCCTCCGTGTACATGTGCAGCTTCGCGATCCGTCGCGAGCGGGAATCAGGCTGGACGTAGATCTGGCCTGGGATTTCCGGGTGCGCCCAGATCGTGAGCGTGGTTTCGTTGGAGAGCTGCGCGATCGACGCGGCGCCGGTCGTCGTGGGCGAGGCCGGCTGTTGCGGAGCGCCGGCGCCCGCCGCGGGCGCGGGTGAGGATTCGCTCAGGGTGGTGCTCGCCCCTTCGGCGGCTGCCGGCGTGGCCGCCGCCGCGGAGCTCGCGCCCCCACCCAGTGCGAGCACCGCGAACCCGGCTGCGAGCGTCCTGGCTGTGAGTCTCATCGACCTCTCGGCGCGCTGCGGCGGGCAGCCGCTGTGACGCCACGGCCGCCCGCTCGCTGCACTGTCGCCGAACGCTCTCAGCCGGTGAACCTCGGCGTGCTCGCGTGGTGCACCGCCGCGCACCGGGCCAGCGTCTTATTGATCGTCTGGCTGCGGTTGCTGGTCGCGGAGGTGAACGTCACGTGCATCGCAAGGTGCTCGACCTTTCCGGCCTTCACCGGCACCCGCAGTGAGAACGTCCCGTGCGAGCCCGCCTTGGTCAGCGTCTTGAGCTTGTGCCCGTTGAGTGTGAACGTGACCGACGCGATGTCGTTCCCGCTCACCGATGCCAGGTAACTGCTGCTGGCCACGCACGCCTTGGCGCTGCTGGCGAGGTGGGCTGAGCCGAAGGCCAGCACGCCACTTTTTGGCGTCGGGGTGGGGGTTGGTGTTGGTGTTGGTGATGGTGATGGTGATGGTTTGGTCGTCGGCGTACTTGCCACTTTTTCGGTCGGTTTGAACTCGCCGAAGTCCAATCCGGTGATGTTCGCGTCGAGTGTGAAGTGCTCGGAGTACGCACAGCCCGTGGGCTGCGTGCACGTGTAGCCGGACTGTCCGACCACCCGCACCGGGTACGTGCCTTCAGGGATGTTCTGGATCGAGTAGGTCCCGTCGGCCGCGGTCACCGCCTGAGGTTGCCCCGCCGGCAGGCCGCTGCCGTTGACGTCGATGAACACCGTCCAGCCGCCGAGGCCGGAGTCGCCGGCTTCGAGTACGCCGTTGTCGTGAACGTCGTTGTACACCGTACCGCTGATCTGCGCGGGCGCACCGACGCGACCGAGCGCGAGGATCGCGAATCCCGTCGCCATGATCGGTGTCGGGTCATCGCGCGGATCGTCCGGCCACGCACCGGCTTCCGAACCTTCGCCGTGTTGCTGCTCAAGCAGCAGGTCGACCACCTTCGCGTAGTAGTTCGCTGGGTTAGTGAGTTCGGCCGGCTCGTACTGGCTGAAGCCCTTGGTGATCGAGAACATCGAGTAGTGGAAGCCGCCCTCGAATCGGGCGGTCTTCCAGTCACATGCCGCTTCATCCGGCGTGCAGGCTCCGTCCTCGGTTGCGCCTTCGTGGTAGACCATGGTCATTGTGTTGAGCGGTTCCGTGCCGCCTTCTTTGAGCAGATGTTCCTTCTCGAGCTCATAGGCGCTGAGTACGTCGCCGTCGAACTTGATCGACGCCTGCACGGCCGGGTCGCTTCCCGGCACCCCGTCGAAGCCGAAACTGAACAGGTTCGTGCCGCTGTCGTTGGCGTTCGATGAGAAGGCGCCGGGTGAGAACGCCTCGAACGGCTGGTAGCCGGCGCCGCCATCGTTGCGAGGCGACGGATCGAACGTGTTGCCAGAGAACGCCTGGACGTTGCGCTGCCAGCCTTCGTTCAGCTTGGCGACAGCCGCAGGCACCCCCCCTGAAGAGGCGAGCCCAGTTATCGCGAAACCTGTATTGGACTCGTCCGACCGCTGACCGCCGGGGTTGTAGTTCCAGCCCCCACAATATTCCTGCCCGCCTTTGCCGCTCCCGTTTTCGCCGGTCGTCTGACATTCTGTCTCGCCGTTGCCGGTCTGCTGCTCGCCGATCAGGTACGCGCGCCCCTTTTCGATCGCTTTCGCGATCGCGCCGGCTTCGGTCGTCGGCACTTCGGAGCTGAACGAGAGCGCGAGCAGGGCGAGGCCCGTGCCATAGGTCGGCTCCTCGCCGAAGGCCGCGAACCATTCTCCTCCTGATTGTTGCTGTTCGAGCAGGAACGCCACTGCCTTCTTGAGCGCGGCCTGCTGCGCGGATGTGAGCTTGGCGTAGTGGCCGCCGTCGAGAACACCGAACGATGTGATGGCCGTTGTCGTCTCGGCGACTGGGTATGTCGTTCCGAAGCTGCCGTCTGCGTTCTGCTTGGTCATCAGGTAGGCGACGCCTCGTTCGATCGATTCGTTGACGTCGGACTGGGTCCACTGGCCGAGCGTCTTGGCCCCTGCGCCGGTTGGCACCATGAGGATCGCGGCCGCGATCGCAGCGACAGCGATTGTGGCCACTCGCATCCTGTGAATTTGATGACCGCGGCTCCTGGCTGCGGTCATCCGAGCTACTCCTCGATCGACGTACATGTCATTCTCCTGCCTTTCCAGCTTTGTGGAACCGTCTCCGGCACGCCGGGCTCGCGCGGTTATCTCCAACGCGCATAGGCGCAGTTCGCGCACGAGTTACCCCCACGGACCGACGAAGCGGACGAAGACCCGAAATCTTATTGTCATTCGCGGCCGTAGTCAAGGGGGGCGAACCCCGATGGTTGATGCGGGAAAACTCCGATGCGTCAAACGGGCAGGCCGATACTCGTGTGGCTACATTTGCCATGCGGGCGTGGTTGTCGTATGCTGTGCAGCGCGCTGTTGACCACGGATGGATCTCTGAGATGATGAAAAGGGCTTTGGCAAGGCTAACCCGCCAAGGGGGGGCGATCGTAGTCGCTGTGGTCGTGCTCGCGTGTGCGCCGGCATTCGCGCAGCCGGTGGCGGATACCGCGCAGAGCGTCGCATCGAGCCTTTCACGTGCGCTTGGCCTGAGCAAAGTGGCGAACGCTTCCGCCAGGAAGGCGCTGGCCGAATCGAAGCTTGCGCGCGCTGAAGCACGGGCGGTGGCGGCGAAAGCCGGCCCGGCTGGGCCGGCTGGGCCGGCTGGGCCTGCCGGTGCGAGCGGTCCGCAGGGGCCGGCGGGGCTCGAAGGTCCGGAAGGACCGAAGGGCAGCGCAGGCCCGCAGGGGCCGCCGGGAAGCGCTCTTGGCTACTCTCGGGTGGTTTATGAAAACAACGAATGGCGCAGCGACGATGCCTACTCGAGCGCCAATGTGGACAGCGACGAAAACGTCACCAACCACAGTCCGGGCGTGTTCTGCTTCACCGGGCTCCCGTTCGCCGTGCACAACGTCCAGGTCACACTGGGCGAAACGGGTGCGACGCAGCTGAGCGTCGAGGCGGAACTCCCCAACACGGTGACCCACGCCAACCTCGACGCCGCCTGTCCTCCTGAAACGAACGCCAAAGCCGGCCAGCATGCTGATGCCGTCGTATACGTGCGAAACAGCAACGGCGAACCGCAGGAACCGCCGCACACCTCCTCGGTGTTCGTACTGTTCAACTGAGTGAAAGTCGTTCGACGGTAGGGCGCCGCGCCGGCTCCTACGCCCGCGCGCTGGTCTGCGGGTCAAGGCGCGACATCGTCACCGCCGCGGTCAGCTCAGAGTTCGCGCCGCCCATGTAAAGGCCCTTGACGGGCGGCACGTCGGAATAGAAGCGTCCGTGGCCGATCTTCACGTGCGTCTCGCCGTCGGCGAGACGGCGGTTGGTCGGGTCGGCGCTCACCCACACCGGCTCGCCGCGGCCGTCGCTGCTCGGCAGCAGCGCCTCGATCCACGCATGCGTGTTGACCTCCACCGAGTCGGTGCCGTCGTCCTCGGGCGCCGCCCACAGGTAGCCGGACACGTAGCGCGCGGCGATCCCGCGGCGGCGCAGCAGCAGCAGCGACAGGTGCGCGAAGTCCTGGCACACCCCGGCGCCCATCTCGAGCAGATCGCGCACGCTCGACCCCACATAGGTGGCGCCCGGACGGTATTCGAAGCGATCGGGGACGAGCTCGCACAGCAGTTCGAGCGTCTCCAGCGGGCTGTCCGTTTCCAGCGCCTCGTGCAGGCTCTCCAACCCCACGATCGCCGGCTGGTCCTGCCACGGCAGCGCGAACTCGCCCGCGGCGTCGACGTACGCCGGGCTGTGCAGGTCATCCCACGAGCCGTCCGGGGGGTCGGGTGGGGGAGAGGTGACCACACGCGCGCGCATGTCGATCGTGAGCTGCCCGTGGCTCGTGGGTATGCCGAACTCGATCACCTCCGTGCCGAAGTAGTCGAGGTGGCGGCTGACGCGAGCCTCGGGCTCGATGCGCGTGTGGAACTCGTCGCAGCGCTGCGTGGAGGTCGTCGCCGGGCGCACCCGCAGCGCGTTCAGGTTGTCCGTGACCGGCGCGTCGTAGCGGTATTCGGTCAGGAAGCGGATCGCGAAGTGCACGCCTGGCTCACCTCCTCAGGCCGGCGCTCGCCGCGCCCGCGAAGTAGCGCTCGGTCACGTCCTGGTCGATGCGGTTGAGCTCCTGCTGGGTCTGTTCGCATATTCCGGTCAGCTCGGCCCCGTCGGGGAGCGCCCTGCGCTGGAAGTCTAGGTCGGCCGCCAGCCGGCTGACCCGCAGCACCGGCTTTGAGTTGCGCGGGCCGGCATCGGCGCTGGTGAAGACCTCGTGCAGCGAGTCCACGCACGCGGCCACGCTGTCCGGGTAGGCGCGCTCGAACAGCAGGAAGCGGGTCACCGGGTGCGCGTTCGGCGGCGCGGTCACGGCCCGCAGATAGGCGTGGAAGCCGCCGACCGCCTGCAACAGGATCAGCGCGGTGCCGTCCCCCGGGGCGGAATCGCGGGCACCGCTGCCGACCCAGCCCTCCGGGCTGCGTGCCCCAGCGGTCGGCAGGGCGATGCGCAGCATGCGCAGCACCATGTCCGCGATCTCGATCAGGCCGCCCGCATCGAGAAAGCACTTGGCCTCGTCACGCAGCATCGAGCGGTTTGCCACGCCCCAGATCAGGGCGGTGCGCTCCTTGACGTACTGGGAGGCAAGCGAGGGACCGGCGGGCGCCGTGGAATTGATTCCCGCCCACCCATGGCCACCGCCGCGCAGCCCCAGGGCGGTCGTGTTGATCGCCTCCCACATGTCCGCGCTGATCACGTCGCGCACCGTGCGCGCGCCCTCCCGCGCGCGCTCGATACTGGCGAGCATCGAGCCCGGTCGCTCGGGGTCGAGCGTCAGCTGGCCGAGCGCCTGACGCCCGTGGGGGCCTTCGTAGACGTTCCCGAGCATCGCCAGCAGGCCGCCCGAGCCGAAGCTCACGCCCGGCGTCGCCTCGGAGGTACCCTGCAGCTCCGCTTGGAAGACCGCCTCGACGGCGCGCGCGGTGAACTCGGCACGCGCGAGGTTGCGCCCGAGCCAGTAGAGCTCGTGTGCGATCCGCGCGAGCATCAGCGCGAGGACGCGCGCGGGGGCCGGGGCGCTCGCCGCCCGTGCCCTTGAGCTTGCCGCTGCTGGTGCGGAGTCTGCTGTTGTTGCTGCTGCTGGCCGGTCCACGCTCCGTAGCGCAGGTCGGGCAGGGCCGGCGGCTGCGTGTCGGCGATCGGCGGCCCCGCGCGGTCGGCGGTGTCGCCGTCCTCGAGCACCCACGTGTCCTTGGAGCCGCCGCCGCGCGAGGAGTTGACGATCAGCGAGCCCTCCTGCAGCGCGACACGGGTCAGGCCGCCGGGGACGATGTCGATGCGCTCACCGAACACCGCGAACGGGCGCAGGTCGACGTGGCGCGGCGTGAGCACCCCGTCCGCGCCGACGGTCGGCACCGTCGACAGGCGCACGACGTCCTGGGCGATCCAGCGTTCCGGGTGCGTGCTGATCACGCGGCGCATGCGCTGAAGCTCGGCCTCGTCGGCGTGCGGGCCGATCATCACACCGTGACCGCCCGACTCGCCGGTCGGCTTGACGACCAGCTCGTGCAGGCGCCCGAGCACGTGCTCGAACACTTCCGGGTCCGACAGCAGGTAGGTGCGGACGTTTTCCAGGATCGGCTCCTCGCCTAGATAGAAGCGGATCATCTCCGGCACGAAGCAGTAGATCGCCTTGTCGTCGGCGATCCCCGTGCCGAACGCGTTGGCGATCGCCACGCTGCCCGCGCGGTAGGCGCGCACGAGCCCCGGCACCCCGAGCAGCGAGTCGGGGCGGAACTCGAGCGGGTCGACGAAATCGTCGTCCAGGCGGCGGTACACCGCATGGGCGCGCTCCAGGCCGCGGGTGGTGCGCATGTACAGGACGTCGTCGCGGACGACCAGGTCGGAGGCCTCGACCAGCTCGACCCCCATCTGGCGCGCGAGGAAGGCGTGCTCGAAGTAGGCGGGGTTGGCGGGTCCGGGCGTCCACACCACGACCGTCGCCTCGCTCTCCGCCGACGGCGCCACCGAGCGCAGCGCGCGCAGCAGCAGCTGCGGATAGTGGTCGACCGGGCGCACGCGGTAGGAGGCGAACAGCTCGGGGACCAGACGGGCCATCGCCGCGCGGTTCTCCAGCACGTAGGAGATGCCCGAGGGGATGCGCACGTTGTCCTCGATCACCTTCCATGTCCCGTCGCTGTGGCGCACCAGATCGCATCCGGCCACGTGCGTGTACACGCCGCCTGGAGGGCGGATGCCGTGCACGGCGCGGGCGAAGTGCGAGCACGACGCGACCAGACGCCACGGCACGAGTCCCTCGCGCACGATCTCGCGGGCGTGGTAGACGTCGTCGACGAAGTGGTTGAGCGCGCGGATCCGCTGTGCCAGGCCGCGCTTGATGTCTCGCCATTCGCGCCCGCTGAGCACGCGCGGCACGAGGTCCAGCGGGAACGGCCGTTCGTGCGATGACTCGTCGCCCGCTTTGGTCTCGAACGTGATCCCCTGCTGCATGAAGATCGCATCCCGTCTGCGTCCCGCCTCGACCAATCCCTCCGGTCCGAGGCGGCGGAGCTCCTCGACGAGCGCGCTCGCCGTCGTCCGTGGCGTCCCGTCGAGCTCGAACAGCTCGTCTAAGAACGGCGCCTGCGGGCGATAGGCGTCGATCGCCGGTGTCTGCACCCCCGAGCTCACCACGGCATTCTCCCGCCGAGCATGCGCCTTCACCTTGGACGGATGGACAAACCGAGGCTCGTCGCGGTGCTCACCTGTCATAGCGTCGCGCTCAGTGTGGCCAGCGCCGTGCCGGTCTCATGCCGGCAGCGGCCTCGCGGCGGCGTCCTCGTCCCCCTCCGGGGACGATGCGAGCAGCTGCGCGCAGCGCCTGGCGGTGTGCTGTCCCCAGCGCCCGGTGGTAGCCGCCCCCAGCGCGAGCACGCCCACGCCGCAGCCGGTGATCATCCACCACGCGGGGTGGCTGGCCGAGGCCAGGTGCACGCCGATGTCGCCGCCGACCGCCACGCCGAGGATCGAGCCCGTCACGGCCACGCCGAGCGCCTGGCCCACCTGCCGGCTGGTGGACGCGACCGCCGCGGCGACGCCCGCCTGGTTGTCCGGCATGCCTGAGACGGCCGTGTAGGTGATCGGCGCGTTGACGGTGCCGAAGCCGACTCCGAAGACCGCGTAGACGCACAGCAGCAGCGCCAGCGGGGTGGAGGCGGTGAGCGTCGTCAGCACGACCGAGCTCGCGGCCATGCAGCCGCCGGCGAGGAACAGCGGCAGGCGCGGTCCGCGCGCGCCGACGATGCGACCCGACAGCAGGCTAGCGGCGAGCGCCGCCGCCGCCATCGGCAGTGTGCACAGCCCCGCGTCGAGCGCCGAGTAGCCGCGAACGTCCTGCAGGTAGAGCGTGTTCAGGAACAGGAACCCGCTGAACGCGGCGAACGCGCTGACGGCGATCAGCGTCGCGCCCGAGAACGGAGCGCTGCGGAAGAAGCGCAGCTCGATCAGCGGGTCCGCGCGCCGCGGCTCATGCAGCAGCAGTCCCGCGAGCGCGAGCGCGGCCAGCGCGAACAGGCCGACGCTCTGCGCCGAGGACCAGCCCGCGCGCGGCCCCTCGATGATCGCGTACGTCAACGACGCGAGCGCGACGATCACGAGCAGCTGGCCGACCGGATCGATCCGCCGCGGGCGCGGCGCGCGCGACTCCGGTACGAACAGCGCCGTCAGGACGACCGCCGCCAGCCCGATCGGCACGTTGATCCAGAAGATCGCACGCCAGCCGACGCTCTGCGTGAGCGCGCCGCCGACGATCGGGCCGAGCGCCAGGCTGATGCCCACGACCGCGCCCCACGCGCCGATCGCGCGAGCGCGCTCGCGCGGGTCGGTGAAGACGTTGGTGATGATCGACATCGCCACCGGGTTGAGCATCGAGCCGCCCACGCCCTGCAGCGCTCGCGCCCCGATCAGCCAGCCGAGGCTGGGAGCGAGGCTGCACAGCAGCGAGCCCGCTACGAACAGCAGCAGGCCCACCTGGAAGGTGCGCCGGCGCCCGAGGCGGTCGGCGGTCGAGCCGGACAGCAGCAGCAGGCTCGCGATCACGATCACGTACGCGTCGATCGTCCACTGCAGCCCCGACAGCGACGCGTGCAGGTCGCGGCGGATCGAGGGCAGCGCGATGTTCACGATCGTGTTGTCCATCGCGACGATCAGCAGGCTCATGCAGCAGATCGCGAGGATCGTCAGCCGCCGGCGGTCGCTCAGTCGCGTTGTACCGTTCACGCTCCCTAGTTCTAGCGTCGCGTCCGCGCCGTGCCGGATGGCACGGGCGGGCGGCGCCCCGAGAAAGGCAGGCGAGGCGGTGCCCGCGACAATCGATCAGCTCACGCTCGCAGACGAGCCCGCCGCCTGGGAGGCGCTCGGCTTTACAGTCGAGGATTGCTGCTGCCAGATCGCCACCGTGTGCCTGCGGCTCGCCGGCCGGCAGGCCGGGGCTGGCATCGTCGGCTGGTCGCTGCGCGACGTGGCCAGCGACGAGCTCGACGGGCTGCCCACGACCATCTCCTCGCGCCCGGTTCCCGCAGAGGCCTGCGTGCACCCGAACGGCGTCGTGGCGATCGATCACGTCGTCGCGTTCTCGCCCGCCCTCGACCGGACTGTCGCGGCGCTCCAGGCGGCGGGCCTTGACCTGCGCCGGGTGCGCGAGCAGCCGACTCCCGCGGGGGCGCCGCGCCAGGCATTCTTCCGCCTCGGGCGCGAGATCCTCGAGCTGGTCCAGGAGCCCGAGGAGGTCGTACGCCGTGCGGGCGGAGCAGATCGTCCCGCCAGGTTCTGGGGCCTCGCTCTGCTCGTCGAGGATCTCGACCGCACCGTCGCGGGACTCGCACCGAACGCCGGGGCGGTTCGCGCGGCCGTGCAGCCCGGCCGGCGGATCGCAACCGTGCGCCGCTCCGCCGGGCTCGCCGTGCCGCTCGCGCTGATGAGCGCCGACGAGCGAGCCACAGAGCAGGCAGACCGCCAAGCCGGCGAGGCGCATGCGGTGCGCTCATGATCGCCGAGCGATGGACGGCGGTCGACGGCTTCATCGAGAATCTGCTCATCGGCTCGGACCCGGCGCTCGACGCGGCGCTGAAGGCCAGTGCCGACGCGGGCCTGCCGCCGATCGCGCTCACGCCCGCGCTCGGCAAGCTGCTGCACCTGCTCGCGCGCATGCACGGCGCAAGGAGCATCCTCGAGGTCGGCACGCTCGGTGGCTACAGCACGATCTGGCTCGCCCGCGCGCTCCCCGACGACGGCCGCGTGATCACGCTCGAGCTCGACCCCCGCTACGCGCAGGTCGCCGCCGCGAACGTCGAGCGGGCCGGCCTCGCCGGCCTCATAGAAATCCGGGTCGGACGCGCGATCGACAGCCTGCGCGCGCTGATCGACGAGGGCGCCGGCCCGTTCGATCTGATCTTCATCGACGCCGACAAGCAGAGCACGCCCGAGTACTTCGAGCACGCGCTCGAGCTCTCGCGGCCGGGCAGCGCGATCGTCACCGACAACGTCGTGCTGGGCGGAGCGCTGATCGACGCCGCCAGCGAGGACCCGAGGGCCGCGGGCATGCGCCGCTTCCACGAGCTGCTCGCATCGCAGAGGCAGCGAGTGACCGCCACCACGGTCCAGACCGTTGGCGCCAAGGGCTATGACGGCTTCACGTTGGCGCTCGTCGAGCGCTAGCGACGCTAGCCCGCGAGGATGTTCGCGGCCGTGCGGTGCGCGAGCGACATGATCGAGATCATCGGGTTGACCCCCGGCGCGGTCGGGAACGCGGAGCCATCGCCGATCCACACTCCCGGCGTGTCGTGCAGCTCGCCGCGGCCGTCCGCGACCGACTCCGACGGGTCCGAGCCCATCCGGCACGAGCCCATCTGGTGCGCGCTGAACACCGCGAAGTCGTTCGCCTGCAGCGAGCCGCCTTCGATCTCCGCGAGGAACGCGTCGAAGTCCTCGCCCTCGCGCCAGGTGGTCGCGCGCGCGAACGTCGTCAGGATCTCCCTCGCGCCGGCCGCCCGGTGCAGCTTCGCGAGCTCCACCTGCGCCTGCAGGAACAGGCGCGCGTCGAGCGCGTCGCCGAAGGACCAGCGCGTGACCGCGCGCCCGTGCTCGTCGATCACCACCTGTCCCTCGCCGTGGTCGCGCGCGACCGAGATGAACGGCGCCGCGTGCGAGAGCACGCGCGCGAGCATCTCCTTGTGCTGGCGGCCGTCCACCCACGGCAGCGCGCCCGCCTGCAGCGCGGGCGCCACGCCCGCGGCCTCGATCAGGAAGCCGAAGTCGCCCTCGCAGTGCTTGAACTCGTCTGACAGCGCCGACTGGATCTGGCCGATCCAGCCCTCGATCGGCTGCTCGTAGGCGCCGACCACCACCGCCGCCGGATGCAGGCGCAGGTGCCTGCCCGCCGCCGGGCCGCCGATGCCCGAGCGCAGCAGCAGTGCCGGCGACTCGATCGCCCCGCACGACACCACCACCGTCGGCGCATTCACCGTCAGCGTGCTGGTCGAGCCGTCCTCGAGCGTGACCGTCGCCTGCACGCCCTCCGCGCGGCCATCTTCGATCAGGATCCGCTCCGCGCGTGCGCCCACGACGAAGCGCGCGCCGGCGTCGGCGGCGTCCTGCAGGAAGGTCTTCATCGTCGACTGCTTGCAGCCGGCCTGGCACCCCGCGAAGCAGTACCCGCACGCCTTCGGGTCCTCGCACGAGGTGTCCGCGTTGCGCGTCAGCGGGCGGTGCGGGTAGCCGAGCGCCTCGCACGCCTCGATCAGCTTTTTGTGCGTGCGATTCTGCGAGGTCGCGGTGTCGTTGACGCCCAAGCGCTTCCACACGCTGTCGATGTGCTCGTCGTAGTCGGGCTCGTCGATCCCCTCGATGCCCATCGCCGCCCACTCGGAGCGGATGTCCGCGGGCGTGCGGATGCAGTTCATGTAGTTGACGACCGTGCCGCCGCCGAGCGTCGAGCCGGCGAGCAAGGCGATCGAGCCGTCCTCGGAGGTGGCGAGGCCGCCGCCGAGGTACAGCTCCAGGTAGCCGGGCAGCTCGAGCTGCTTGAAGTCGGACTCGTTGCGGTAGCCGCCCATCTCGAGCACCACCACGGACTTGCCCGCGCGCGCGAGCTCCGCCGCGATCACCCCGCCGCCGGCGCCCGACCCGATCACGCACGCGTCGGCCGTCAACGTATGCGTGTCGCCGGCGATCTGCTCGATCGCGATCGTCTTCGGCGCCTGCTCGGGTGTGGGCGGCGGCGAAAGCGGTCCGGGGTAGCCGAGCGCGTCCCAGTTGTCGTTGTGGCCGCGCTCGTCCGGCAGCGCATAGAAGAACAGCATCGTCAGCCCGCGCATCTGGCGGACACCGAGCTTCGCCTCCGGGCTCGACGCGGCGATCGCGTGCACCAGCGCGGTGCGCTCCTGGAGCTCCAGCGCGGCGAAGTCCTGCGCGGCGAACGCGTCCAGCAGCTGGCCGAACGCCTCGATCTCCTCCGGCAGCGCCGTCTGCGCGAGCAGCCCCTCGATCTGCGCGGGCACGCCCATGTCCGACGCCGAACGCGCGTAGAACTCGCGCAGCGCCCCCTCGGTTCCCTCGACCTCGAGCGAAGGCGCGATCGTGTCGCAGAACGCCTCCAGGGTCCGCCGCCGCGTGTCGCTCAGCACCCCAACTGTTACAGCCATGATCCCTCCTCGATAGGGACTGACAAATATAGTCCTCACGATGGCAGGAGAGCTGAAGCTTGGACTGAACACCGGCTACTGGACGGGAGGGCCACCGCCCGGCGCGGCCGAGGCGATCGCGGAGGCCGAGCGACTCGGGTTCGACTCGATCTGGACGGCGGAGGCGTACGGCTCGGACTGCCTGACGCCGCTGTCGTGGTGGGGCGCCGCGACCGAGCGCATCAAGCTCGGTACGGCGATCGTGCAGATGTCCGCGCGCCAGCCGGCCGCGACGGCGATGGCCGCGATGACGATGGACCATCTGTCGGGCGGGCGCTTCATCCTCGGCCTCGGCGTCTCCGGCCCTCAGGTCGTGGAGGGCTGGTACGGGATGCCGTTCGCCAAGCCGCTCGCGCGCACGCGCGAGTACATCTCGATCCTGCGCGACATCTGGGCGCGCGAGGGTCCGGTGACGGCGCCCGGGCCGCACTACCCGCTGCCGTTGCCCGACGGAACCGGCCTGGGCAAGCCGCTGAAGTCCTCGATCCACCCGCTGCGCCAGGACATCCCCATCTACCTCGGCTGCGAGGGGCCCAAGAACATCGCGCTGTGCGCCGAGCTGTGCGACGGCTGGCTGGCGATGCTGTTCTCGCCCGACGTGTACGACGAGCTGTACCGGCCCTCATTGGAGGAGGGCTTCGCGCGTCGCGCGCATGGGGATCGGCCCGGTCGCAGGGTCGAGGACTTCGAGGTGTGCGCCACGGTGCCGCTGATCGTCACCGACGACCTCGACGCGGCGGCCGACTCGCTGCGACCGTTCTACGCCCTGTACTTCGGCGGCATGGGCGCCAAAGGCGCCAACTTCCACGCCAACGTGCCGATCCGCATGGGCTATGAGAAGCAGGTCGCCGAGATCCAGGAGCTGTACCTGGAAGGCAAGAAGCAGGAGGCTGGGACGAAGATCCCGACCGAGCTGATCCAAGCGCTCTCGCTGATCGGCCCGCGCGAGAAGATCCGCGACGATCTCGTCCGCTGGCGCGAGTCGGTCGTGACCACGCTGCTGGTCTCCGGCGACGCCGCCACGCTGCGCGCCGCCGCCGAGCTCGTGCTCGGCTGACGGCTCATCGTCGCGGGCGCAAGCGGGCCAGTGGCGAGGGCTCTCGAAGCCCGCCACGGCGATTGCTTCAGCTCGCGAGCGTCGCGACGTCCGAGCGCCCGAGGGGCGTGCCGGCGGCGTCGAGCGCCTGCACGGCGAAGCATGGGCCGGGAGTTGCGGCGCCGATCGCCGTCTCAAAGCCGGTCGATCGTGCGTGGGCCACCGGTGCCAGCTCGCCCGGCTGCTTGCCCGCGAGCAGCTGCCAGGTGTGCACGCCGGTCGCCCCGTTCCAGCTCGCGTAGGCCGTGCAGCCATGGCCGCGGCGGTGGCCGCGACGGCTGAGTGCGATCGCGGGAGCCTGCGCCGGCTGGCCGCTCCACGGCAGGCGAAAGGCCCTGTAGGACTCGTAATAGTGGCCGAGTCGCGCGTCGAACAGCAGGCGCCCGGAGCGATGGAACTCGGACACGCGCGGCGCTTCGCCCCAGCCGACGAACACGTTGCCGTTGTCGAGCAGCTGCACGCTGCCCTGGCTGCCGGCGAGGATCTTCGGATGCGTGTACTGGCGCATGAGCGCGGCGGTCATCGCCTGCTCGTCGAGGTCGAGGATCAGCCCGCGCGATAGCCGCTCGACCGCCGGCGTGGCGCCGTTGTCGAGCAGCGTGAGCGTGCCATCAGGCTGGCGGCGGGCGTCGTGCTGCCAGGCGAACGCGCTTCCCGGACCCATGCTGAAGTCGCTGTGCTTTCCGCCCAGGCGCCATAGGATCGTCCCGGCGCGCGGGCCGCGGCGGGCGATCTTGTAGATCGTCTGTGTGCTGCGCCCGGACACGAGCAGGTTGCCGTCGCTGTCGAGGTCGACGGAGTTGATGTGAAAGAAGTCCCAGTTGGCTTCCACCGGCGCGTAGGACTCGGCCAGCGGGATGTGATCGAGGCTGCGCCACTGCAGCAGCAGCCTGCCGGTGGCGAGATCGATCTCCTGGAAGATCGCGTCCTGGATCGTGCCGCGGCGCGGGCCGCCGACCGAGGAGAGGTCCGCGCCGACGATCACGTAGCTGGTGAGCAGCGCCGTGTCCTGCGGCGTGATCACGAACTCATGCAGGTCGCCGCGCAGACGGTTTGCTGCCTGGACGCGGCGGACCGTGCTGTAGCTGGCGTCGGCGATCACGTACTCGCCGACGCCGTGGCCGTATTCGATGTCTCCCTCCCACCACGTGAGCACGTGGCTGGCGCGGTAGCGCTGCACGCGGAAGTTCGCCGTCACCTTGCCCGGCAGCGGGTTCTCCCAGATTGGCTGGCCGTCGCCGGCGACGATCACGGCGCCCGCTTGGCCCACGGGCGCGTTGTATGGGGCTATGAAGATGGGGTCGTTCGAGCTGCCCGCCTCGCTGTGTGTGACGGTCAGCGCGGGGATGTGCAAGTCCGGGCGCGTACGCCAGCGCGGGGGTCGGGGCGGGGCGCTGTTCGGCGAGGCGGCGAGGGCCCCGGTGAGGATCTCGCCCAGCGCGCCGCTCAGCGCGAGGGCGCCCGCGCCGGCGCCGGCGGAGCGCAGCAGCTGCCTGCGTGTGATCGTGTGCTCGACTGCTGCCATCCTTGCTCCCGGTTTGCCCGCCCGTGCTCTTCAGTGATGCACAGGAGCGGAAAAGGTTCCTGAGCAGGCTCTCAGCCGCAACTCAAGAACGGCGAAGAAATGCGTGAAGGCGCCGCTGCGGCTAGGGTCTTGGTGAGACATGAGCGACCTCGACCCGATCGCGCCCGAGCGCGTGTTCGCGAACTTCCAGTACGAGATCTACGCTAGCGGGCTCGCGGGCGAGCTTCCCGCGCTGCCGCTGCTCGCGGCCGAGCTGCAGGAGCGCGCGCGCGAACGGCTTGGCCCGGAGGCGTACGGGTATGTGGCGGGGGGCGCGGGCTCGGAGTTGACGGTGCGCGCGAACCTGCGCGCGTTCGAGCGCTGGGAGATCGTGCCGAGGATGCTGCGCGATGTCTCCGAGCGCGACCTCGGCGTGGAGGTGCTGGGCACGCGCATGCCCGCGCCGGTGCTGCTCGCGCCGGTTGGCGTGCAGTCGATCGTCCACGCCGAGGGTGAGCTCGCGGTCGGCCGCGCGGCCGCCGCGCAGGGCCTGCCGGCGATCCTCAGCACGGCCGCATCGCACACGATCGAGGACGTCGCCGCGGCGATGGGATCGGCGAGCCGCTGGTATCAGCTGTATTGGCCGCGAGACCGGGACCTGGCGGCGAGCTTCCTCGCGCGCGCCGCTGACGCGGGCTATGAAGCGCTGGTCGTCACGCTCGACACGTGGCTGCTCGGCTGGCGCCCGCGCGACCTGGGCAACGGCTACCTGCCGTTCCTGAAAGGCGAGGGCGTGGCCAACTACTTCAGCGACCCCGTGTTCCGTGCGGCGCTCGATCGCCCGCCCGAGGAGGACCCCGGCCCGGCGATCGGGCACTGGGCCTACCAGTTCGCCAACCCGCGCGTCACCTGGGAGGACCTCGCGTGGCTGCGCGAGCAGACAACGCTGCCGATCGTGCTCAAGGGGATCCTTCACGCCGATGACGCGCGCCGCGCCGTGCAGGCCGGGATGGACGGGTTGATCGTCTCCAACCACGGCGGGCGCCAGGTCGACGGCTCGATCGGCGCGCTCGACGCGCTGCCCGCCGTACGGGAGGCCGTCGGGGAGCAGCTGGCGGTGCTGTTCGACAGCGGCATCCGCACGGGCGCGGACGTGTTCAAGGCGCTCGCGCTCGGCGCCGACGCGGTGTGCCTCGGGCGTCCCTACGTGTGGGGTCTCGCGCTCGGCGGCCAGGCGGGGGTGGAGCACGTGCTTCGCTGCCTGCTCGCCGAGCTCGACCTCACGCTCGCGCTCAGCGGGTATACGGAGATCGCGCAGGTGGAGCGCTCCGCGCTGCGATGTCAAACAAGCGCCTGACGCTCGTCGCGTGCATCCTCGGCTCGGGCATCGCGCTGCTCGACGGCACCGTCGTGAACGTCGCGCTGCCGACGATCCAGCGGGCGCTCGGCGGCGGGCTCGCGGCGCAGCAGTGGATCGTCAACGGCTACCTGCTGACGCTCGGCTCGCTGATCCTGATCGGAGGATCGCTCGGCGACCTGTTCGGTGAGCGGCGCGTGTTCGCGCTCGGCGTGTCGGGCTTCGGCGCGGCGTCGCTCGCGTGCGCGCTCTCGCCCTCTATAGGCGCGCTGGTGGCGGCGCGCGCGGTGCAGGGTGTGGCGGGGGCGCTGCTAGTGCCGAGCTCGCTGGCGGTGATCGTCAACACTTTTGACGCCTCTGAGCGGGGACGAGCGATCGGCAGCTGGACCGCGTGGGGGGCGATCGCGGGCGTGCTCGGGCCGCTGGCGGGCGGCGAGCTGCTTGCGCTCGCGTCCTGGCGGTGGATATTTCTGATCAACGTCCCGCTGGTGATCGCGTGCGTGACGTTGATCCTGACGGCGATCCCGCCGGGAGCCCCGCGCGCGGCGCGCGCCCGACGCGTGGACTTCCCAGGGGCGATCCTCTGCGTGGGCGGCCTCGGAGGGCCGGTGTTCGCTCTGATCGAGCAGCCGCGCCTGGGTTGGTCGAGCGCGGCGGTGACCATGCCGCTGATCGCCGGCGGCGCGCTGCTGGCGCTGTTCGTGGCCTACGAGTCCCGCGCCCGCGACCCGATGCTGCCGCTGGGCCTGTTTCGTCGGCGCAACTTCGCGGCGGGCAACGTCGAGACGCTGGCGATGTATGCGGGGCTCGCGATCCTGTTCTTCTTCCTGGTGCTGTTCCTGCAGCAGATCGGCGGCTACACGCCGCTCAGGAGCGGCCTCGCGACGCTGCCGGTGACGATCGTCATGTTCGTGCTCTCGCGCCGCTTCGGGGCGCTCGCCGACCGCTTCGGGCCGCGCCTGTTCATGGGCGGCGGGCCGCTCGTGGCCGCCGCCGGGCTGCTGCTGTTCCAGCGCGCCGGCGTGCGGGTCGACTACCTCTCGGAAGTGCTCCCGCCGCTGTTGATCTTCGCGCTCGGCCTGGCGATGACCGTCGCGCCGCTGACGGCGGCGGTGCTCGCGGGCTCCGAGCACGAGGCGGGGATCGCCTCCGGCGTGAACAACGCGATCGCGCGCGTGGCCGGCCTGCTCGGCACGGCCGCCGTCGGCGCCGCGATCGCGGCCTCGTTCGCCTCCTCGATCGACAGCCGCCTGGGGAACATCTCGCTCGGCGCCGCTGGGCGAGCGGCCGTGCAGGCCGCCAAGCGGCTGCCGCTGGGGCGCCCGAGCGTGACTGGGCTGCCGTCGGGACAGGCCCACGCGGTGCGCCTGGCGGCCGAACAGGCTTCGTTGCACAGCTTCCACCTCGGCATGGCGGTTGCCGCGGCGCTCGTCGCGCTCGGCGGCGTGGTCGGCGCCGCCGGCATCCGCAATCGACCCGCGGACGCGGATGTGCACGCGGCTGACTGCGCCGGCGGGCAGCTGGTGGGCCTCAGCAGCCCGCAGGCGGCGAGAGGAGTCGCCATGCGGCTGGCCAATCGCCGTAGGCCAGCAGCAGAGTGAACGTTGCCTACTACGCTCGCAATGTGGCCAAGACGCCCGCACGCCGAACAGATTCTTTCCCGGCCGGTTACCCCGAGTTTCTCGCTGAGGTCAAGGCTCGCGTCGCCTCGGCGCGAACACAAGCGATTCTGGCGGCCAACAGCGCCCTCATCGGGCTCTATTGGGAGATTGGCAGCGACATCCTTGCGCGAGAGCGACGTGAGGGCTGGGGCAGCAGGGTCATCGACCGCCTAGCTGCTGACCTCCGGCGTGAGTTCCCCGATATGACGGGCTTCTCCCGGTCGAACCTCAAGTACATGCGTGCGTTCGCAGAGGCCTGGCCGCGAGAGGAGGGTGGTTACGCAATTGGCCAACAGCCGGTTGGCCAATTGCCGTGGGGACAGAACATCGCGCTGTTGACGAAGCTCAACAAGCGCGACGCCCGGCTTTGGTACGCACACCAGACCATCGAGCACGGCTGGTCACGCAAGGTCTTGGAGGCCCAGATTGCGAGCGACCTGCGAGGTAGGCAGGGCAGGGCACTGACCAGTTTCGAGCGGGCCTTGCCAGCGCCGGACTCCGAGTTGGTTCGCGACGCGATCAAGGATCCCTACAACTTCGAGTTCCTCAGCCTCTCCCCTGACGCCAAGGAGCGCGACCTGGAGCTTGCCCTGCTCAATGACGTGCAGTCATTCCTGATGGAGATGGGTCGCGGGTTCGCCTTGGTGGGTCGGCAGTTCCCACTTCGCGTCCCGGACGACGAGACGGGTGAGGATCAGGAGTTCTTCATCGACTTGCTCTTCTACAACTACTTGCTGCGGCGCTTCGTGGTCATCGACCTGAAGATCGAGGATTTCAAGCCGGAGTTCGCCGGCAAGATGAACTTCTACCTCAACGCGGTGGACGAACTCCAGCGCCAAGCGGGGGATGCGTCCTCCATCGGTCTCATCTTGTGTCCGGGCCGCAGCAAGACGGTCACGGAATGGGCGCTACGTGGCGTTGACACGCCGGTCGCGGTAGCACGCTACGTCGCTGGCGAGGTGAAGCTGACCCAAGACGCTCCTGCGGAGCTTAAGCCCGCCCTCCCTGACCTCCCGGCGCTAGCGGACGAGTTGACGGGCATAGTCGAGGCTGCCGAGATCGTCTACGACGCTGATGTCGATGACGAGCCTGTGGCCGCGGATTGAGTCATTGGCCAACACGCCATTGGCCAAATGTGCTTTTGGCACAAGCCGCGTAGTGGTAGTGGGCGGAGCAGCCCGGAAGCGGCGCAGGCGTGGGTTCTACGCCGGCGCGCGCGCGTACTCACGCATCGCCTCGATGATCGGGCGCAGGCGCCGTCCGCGCTCGGTCAGCCGGTACTCGACGGTCGGGGGGCTCGAAGGGATGACGGTGCGCTGCACGAGGCCGGCGGCCTCGAGGTCGCGTAGGCGCTCGGCGAGCATGCGCGGGGAGATGCCGGCGACGGCGTCGGCGAACTCGTTGAAGCGCAGCGCGCCGGTCAGCGCGGCGTAGATGATCGACAGCTGCCAGCGCCGCTCGAGGAGGTCTGCGGTCTCGCGGACCTCCACGGGCACGGGTTCACATCTACGAGAGATGCGCGACATCGCGTGCGGGCTCCAGAGCGCGGTCGAGGACCTC
>Ga0116215_1000315_pt1 | contig 38872 bp, 32 predicted proteins | sample Sb_taG_7_FD_89698 | JGI IMG/M metagenome (GOLD analysis project Ga0116215, IMG submission 89698) | Peat soil microbial communities from Weissenstadt, Germany - Sb_50d_2_FS metaG | ecosystem: Environmental > Terrestrial > Soil > Wetlands > Peat | place: Germany: Weissenstadt | collected 2010-09-21
CCGGCCGCGAAGTGAACGGGCTACGCATGTAGTCTTCTGGTTGCAAGGCTTCTCGGACGGGGGTTCGACTCCCCCCGCCTCCACTTTATAATCGACTGAGTTTAACGATGAGGGCAGCCGGGCCAACAGCACGGACGGCGCATTCCCTCTTTAAGCTCCGATCGCGTCCTCTCAACGTGCTGCTTTCTGGTTTCCGGTTTCTTGACCGAGATAGTCCAGCAGATCCATTCATTGCGCGCGAGCGAGGTGATGTCTTCCCACGCTGCCCGCGCTGCCGGGTCAGAAACAAGGGCCTTTCGTAGGTCCGCCGGTACCTTATGTACGACACCGCTGGAGATTGCTTTTTTGCTCATGGATTTATTTTATATGCGTACAACCGGTCAGTGGGAAGCGAAATGCAGACCTCTCACCCCTGAATGGGTTCGGAATGACGGTGGAGGTTGTGGTGCAGCAATGATACGCGGTAAAACTGGGAGGGTCTAAAGCACCCTCCCCTACAGGCGCAGCAACAAATTTGAAGGAGCAGATCAAATGAGATTTTTCGTTTATGCAGGCTTTGCTCTAGTCGGTGCGGCGCTGACACTTTCGCTGGAGAGCCCGGCGCTTATCGGGACGCAGGAACCTGCGGCAAAAGCAGCGGCGCGGAGCGTGCCTGCGGCTTCACCCATTTCCGGGCAAGTGACGTTTCTGTACTGCAACGACCTCGGCAAGACCAGCGAGTTCTACGCCAGGCTGCTGGAAAAGAAGCCGAGCCTGGATCTGGACTGGGTGAAGATCTACCCCGTTACCGAAACGCTGTCGGTCGGGCTGGTGGACAGCACGCATGGGGCGCTCCGGCCGGCGGCATAGAAGCCGGTGATGCTGAGTTTTGTGGTGCAGAATCGCAAGCAGGTGGATGAATGGGATGCCAGACTGAAGGCGCTTGGCGCTGACGTGCCTCACGCGCCCGAAGCGATGGACCTGAAGAACGGACGAGGCATCTACAGTTTGTCTTTTAAAGACTCCGAGGGCTACAGCCTGGAAATCTTTAGCTGGGATTGATCGCGGCCGAAAGCGGCTGTCCCCGCCGTCATGGTAGGCGTTCGACGCTGGCGGAAGCGCATGTTCGAAAATCGTCCAATTTTTAGTCAATAGTGGAAAACTGTAGACATCGCGGTAGGTTCATTAAAACACAGGGTCGAGGGTAGTTCTAATCGATAATGACTATCGTGCGGGCTCGGCGCCTGGAAACCGCCGAGCTTACAAATATTTAGCCTGGCTTGTAACCTCTGCGTAATAATGGCGCGCTAGTTTCCTGCATCCTGAGGGCATGAATGTCGCGCAACGGATTCGTCGATCCGCGTCACTTTTTCAATCGTCATCTGTCCTGGCTGCAATTCAATGAGCGGGTGCTTGAAGAGGCGCGCGACCCGGCCAACCCGCTCCTTGAACGCGTAAAGTTTCTTGGGATTACCGCCAGCAATCTCGATGAATTCGTTGAAGTGCGCGTTGCCGGGTTACTGCAGCAGGTCGAACACGGAAATCACGAAGCTGGGCCTGACGGCCGGACTCCGGAGAAGGTCCTGGCGGAGCTGGCCGGGAGAATCCAGAAATTTGTGGGCGAGCAATACGAGTGCTGGCGCGACGAACTCGTGCCGCAGCTCGCGGCAGAATCCGTGCGCGTCCTGGGCCTTTCCGAGCTTCGGCCCGCCGCGCGTGAGCATATCGAGAAATTCTATGTAACTTCGGTCGAGCCGCTGCTTACGCCAGTCACGGTCGATCCTGCACATCCATTTCCTCACGTCCTGAACAAAGCGCTTTGCCTGGCATTCCTTTTGCGGCGCAAGCGCCGGCGCTCGCACACTTATCTTGGCGTCGTGACCGTGCCTCGTGCGCTTCCGCGGCTCGTGCGGCTCCCGTCGCCCGAAGGCAGGATCGACTACATCTTCCTTCACGACATCGTGCACGCGTTTGCCGAGCGGCTTTATCACGGCTACGACGTGCTTTCCGCCGCGGCTTTTCGCGTTACCCGCAATAGCAATCTCTATCTTGAAGACGAAGAATCGCGCAGCATCCTTGATACGGTTGATACGCAGCTCCATCGGCGGCGCAAGGGCGAAGCCGTGCGTCTGGAGATCGAGGCGACCGCGGATCAGGAAATCGTCGAACGCCTCGAAACGAATTTCCGGCTCACGCCGTTCCAGGTTTTTCGCGTGCACGGGCCCATCAATCTCTCGCGGCTCTTCCATCTCTACGAGGAAACGCCGCGCCAGGACTTGAAATTTAAGCCGTTCACGCCGCGCGAAGTGGCGTTGAAGCCCGGCTTCGCCTCGCTCTTTGAAATGATCCGTAAGCGCGACCTTCTCTTGCATCATCCGTACGATTCCTATGCGACAGTGGTGCGCTTCCTCGAGAGCGCGGCGCAAGATCCGAACGTTCTCTCCATCAAGCAGACGCTCTACCGCACCAGTGAGAATTCTCCGATCGTCCGGGCGCTGATTGACGCGGCAGCGAAGAAAGAAGTGGCCGTGGTGGTGGAGTTGAAGGCGAGATTCGACGAGGCTTCCAACATTCGTTGGGCGCGCAATCTGCAAGAGGCGGGAGTGCAGGTTTACTACGGCGTGGTGGGCTTGAAGACGCATTGCAAGCTGGCGCTCATCGCGCGGCGCGAAGCCGACGGCCAGATTCGCCGCTACGCGCACCTCGGCACGGGCAATTACAATCCGTCTACTGCCCGCTTCTATACGGACTTGAGCTTGCTGACAAGCGACTCACACATCACTTCCGCGGTCCATCATGTGTTCGACTATCTCACTGCCTATTCCGAGCGCCGCGAATACCACCCTTTATTTGTAGCCCCGCTTAACCTAGGCAGGAATTGCCTGAGCCTCATCGCGCGAGAAACGGCGCACGCCAAGGCCGGGCGCCGGGCTTTTCTGATCGCCAAAGTGAATTCCCTGCTCGATGAGGAGACCATCCAGGCGCTCTATCGTGCGTCGCAAGCCGGAGTTCAGATTGAATTGATCGTCCGCGGGGCCTGCGCGCTGCGTCCGGGCTTGCGAGGTATTAGTAGCCGGATCCGAGTGCGTAGCGTGATCGGCCGGTTTCTGGAACACAGTCGCGTCTTCGTCTTCGGAAACGGCGGAAAAGCGGAAATCTATCTGGGCAGCGCCGACTGGATGCACCGGAATATTTACGAGCGAGTAGAAGTCATGTTTCATTTGCGGAACCCGGCACTGTGCGATCAGGTGCTGCGCGAAGTTGTCGCGCCTTACATGGCGGACACCGAGAAGACCCGGCATCTGCTCGCCGACGGGAACTATGTACGTGCTCGCGAAGCCGGCGCAGCATCCCGCGCCCGCAATGGCTTCCGCTTCAACGCGCAGGAGTATTTGCTGGGCTTTGCTCAAGGGGCTGCACCGCCGCCGGCCATCCCGGGCCTCGCGGCAATGTACCGGCTGGGATCGTCGAAGAAATCAGCTGAGGACTCCGCGTAGTGAAATTTGAAATACAATCGGTGATGGATCGCCCGTAAACACACCTTCTTTGTACGCGTGCTCCGTTACTCCACCAGATTCATCCGTTGCAGCAAATCCTCGAACCTCGTGTCCGATCGGATTGGATCGAATTCTGGATTTACTTTTAGCCAGACTAGCGACGCGTTGCGGTCTTGATAGGCTTTTTCGAGCCATTCCATGGCGCGATTCTTGTCGCCCATTCCTATGTAGATAATGGCAACCGCCCACGCAGAGACGTACAAGGTCTTCGCAAGCGCTACGAGTTCGTCCACGATCTTCTGCGCCTTCGCATTTTTTCCTGCTAGGCCGTAGGCGTGGCCGAGGCTTCCTTTCGGCTGCGGGTTGCCGGAATAGAGCATCACCGCGCGCTTCAGATAGAGAATGCCCTCCGCAAAATTCTTTTTCTGCACGTAGCAAAGCCCCATGCACCAGAAGGCGTTACCGAAATTCGAATCGAGCTCGAGCGTTTCGCGCAGACGCAATATCGCTTTGTCGAAGTCGCGCGCGAAATAATATCGCCAGCCGAGATTCACATTCTCCGACAGCGCCATGGGATCCAGTTCGTGCGCGCGCTCGATTTCGGCGATGGCCTTCTCGTGGCGGCCGAGCGCCGTCAGGAGATACGCGTAGCCCTGATGCGCATCCGCGGAACCCGGATCCAACTCGATCGCGCGCTGGAACTCACGCTCAGCACCGGCCCAATCCCAATCGTGAAAGAATTTCACCGATCCGAGCGCCGCATGCGCCGCGGCTAGTGTCGGATCGAGCGCCACCGCGCGGACCGCAGCCTTCAACGCTTTCGGTCCAACCTCCGAAGACGGCAGGCCCAGAAACTGAAGCGCGTTGTAGCAATCGGCGATTCCCGCATAAGCGGGCGCGTAATCCGGATCGAGCTGCAGCGCTTGCTGAAAATGCTCAATTCCCTTTTTCACCGCCTCGACCGTCCACTTATTGAAATGAAAGCGGCCTTTCAGGTAGCACTCGTAGACTTCCGCCATCACCTTGCGCGGCCGCTTGAAATGCTCGCGCTCGCCCGCGGTGAGTTTCACGCGAATCTGCTCCGCGATGGTGCGCGCCACCTCGCTCTGCAAAGAGAGCACCTCACTCAACTCGCGGTCGTACGATTCCGCCCAGATGTGTTTGTCGGTGGCGGCGTGCACCAACTGCGCCGTGATGCGCACGCGGTCGCCTGCGCGAATCACCGATCCCTCGATCACCCCATCCACTCCCAATTCCTGGGCGATCAGGTCCATGCGCATCTTTACGGACTTGTATTGCATCGTCGAAGTTCGTGAGATCACTTTAAGGGCGCGGATTCGCGCGAGCTCGGTGATTAACGCCTCGGTCATCCCATCTGCAAAATATTCCTGCTCGGGATCCGGCGAAAGATTGTGAAGCGGAAGCACTGCTATCGAACGAATTCGGCCGCTCTTCCCTTTTCCGCGCGTTGCCGGCCGCCGTGCGCTGTCCATTCCATCCGCGTCGAGTGATTTGAGCGCTTTCGCCACTTCCGCAGCGCTCTGAAATCTTTCACCCGACTCCTTCGCCAGACACCGGTGGATTATCGTGCGCAGTCCTGGCGGCACCGTCGGAGGAAATGCTTCCGGCACGCCGCAAAGAATTACCGAGCTCAACTCGAACGTCGTAATTCCCTGGAAGGGCTGACGGCCCGTCGCCAATTCGTAGAGGACAACTCCCAGCGCCCAGATGTCGCTGCGTTCATCCGCAGGCTGCCCTTTCAACAGCTCCGGCGACATGTACGGAAGTGTTCCGGCAATCGCGCCGGAGCGATCGAGCGAGAGTTGCGATTGCGTCGTCTCGGAGACTTCGTCCGTACGCCGCACTGCGAATCCGAAGTCCACGATCTTGGCGCGCCCGTCGGCCGAAATGATCACGTTCGCGCTCTTCAAGTCGTGATGGATCACGCCGTGCTCGTGCGCGTGCGCCAGTCCAGTGGCCACTTGATCGCCGTACTGGATCACCGAGGCAATGGGCAGCGGAGCGCCATTTGAAAGTTCCTTAAGTGACCGGCCTGCGACCAGTTCCATGGCCACATAAATCTGATCACCCATCGCGCCGGCGTCGTAAACTCCACAAATATGCGGATGATTCAGGCGCGAAGCCGTGCGCGCTTCGTGAAGCAGGCGTTCGCGCGCCTCGGGATCGTTGGCCGAAGCGGCCGAAAGCACCTTCAGTGCGACGTCGCGATCCAGCCGTTCGTCGCGCGCGCGATAAACCACGCCTATGCCGCCTTCGCCAAGTTTTTCGAGGATCTTGTAGCGATCTGCGATTTGATCAGGTGGCAAGTCGTATCAACCTTCTCGCGCATCTTAGGCAGGGTGCAAATTCAAGTCAACCGCGGAGAAAATTAAAATAATTTAGAGTTCTATATCGCGGCATTTTCCACGCGCCGGAAACCCTGGATGCTCCGAAACGGTTTTTGAACAGTCGAAAAACGGAACGGTGGCGATTTTGGCAGACGGACACGCGCGAGAAGTCTCTGTGTGGCGCGACGGTGCAGGAAGGGGCTCGCCAAAATTCTGGCGGGCGGGCCGGGCTGAAGCGCAGGCCCTACAAATGCTACAGACAATTGACAATCTTGGAGTGCAGGTGTATCGCATAGGCGCTTGATGCATACTCCTTCACCCACTTCGCGCCGCGAATTCCTTCGTTTCGCCGCTGCCAGCGGCATCGCAGTCATTGTGATGCCCTATCCGTCCTTCGGGAAATTTGGAACAGAAGCACTTGGCGCGGGCGCGTCGCCGATCGATAACAACGGCTGGATGGGTCCGCCGGGTCAGGCGCGCTTCCGCATTGACGGAATTCCCAAAGTCACCGGGGCAAAGATTTACGCGCGGGATTTTCACGCGCGCGATCTTGCCGGCTGGCCGAAGAAAGAAGCGTATGCGCTCGTGGTCCGCGCCAGCCGTTTCAATCAGACCGTTACCGGCGTCAATCTCAAGATTCTGCCGCCCGACTTGCAGCCTTACCGCACCATTACAAACGATGATCTCGTCCGCGACAAAGTGGCCGACCTCTGGTACGACGCCCCGATGCCGATGCTGGTTCCTATCGGAACATCGGCGCGGCTTCTCGGTCAGCCTGTGGCGATTTTATTCTTCGACGCGGCGCAAAAATATCGCGAAGCGGCGCGGCTGCTGCAATTCCACGAGGACGCGCTGCTCTACGGCGACGTGATCGTGCCGATCCAAATGCCGGGGGGCTTCCCACGCGCCAGATTTCTCACGCGCTTCGAGGACGAGTTCTCGCAAACGAAGGACGGGCGAACCGATCCGAACGGGCAGAAACCCAAAGACCAGAAAGCGAAAGAGTATCGAGAGAAAATCCGCGAGCGTATGAACTCCGGCGGCTTGAAGCTCTTCAAGCAAACGTATACGACGCAGGTGGTCGATCCGATGTTTCTCGAGCCTGAAACGGGGCTCGCCTGGTACGACTCCGAAGCGCAAACGCTGCAACTTCTGCTGGGCACGCAATCCACAAACGGCGATATCGCTTCGGCCGGCTCGGAAACAGGTGCGCTCTTCAACGGAAGCGTGTTCCCGGTGAAAACCGTGCAGCTCTATCCCTGCTATCCCGGCGGCGGATTTGGGGGTCGAGATACTTCGCCGTTCCTCGCTCTGCTCGCGGTGACCGGAGTTTATGCGGCCGGGCCGGTGCGCATTGCGAACGATCGTTTCGCGCAGTTTCAATCGGGAATCAAGCGCAATGCTTCGACTTCAGAAGTCACCATCGCGGTGACCGCTCAAGGTAAATTCGCGGCGCTCGAAAATCATCTGGCCCTGCGCGGCGGCGGCAAGGTGAATTACAGCCCATTCGTCTCCGATCTCTCGGCGTTTTCCGCGGGAAATAGCTACAACTTCCCGCTTGCCTCGGTGGATTCGCAGGCGATGTCGAGCTATGGGGTAACGGGCGGGTCGATGCGGGGATTCGGTGGGCCGCAGACATTTTTTGCGGTTGAGTCGCTCGTAGATGAAATTGCCGCGTCGCTGGGAGCTGATCCCATCGAGCTGCGACAGCAGAACGTGCTGCACCAAGGCGATGAGACTGTCACTGGCTACAAGTTGAGCGACGATGTGCGGCTCGAAGAAATCTGCAAGCTGGCGGCTGCAACGCCTCTGTGGAGCGGGCGCAACGCCGACAAGGCGAAACGCGCCGGGTCGTCGAAACTTTGGGGCGTGGGATTTGCGCTAGCGATGCAGGCTTACGGCGTCGGTTGCGATGGGATGATGGCGGCGGTGGAAATTGGCGTGAACGGCGACGTCGCGGTGATCACGAACTGCGTGGATACGGGGACTGGCTCTGCAACGACGCTCGCGATTTCCACCGCGAAGTCATTGGGCGCGAACGCCGTGAAAATAAAGATGGGTGAGGTGCCATTCTTCGATACGAATTTGCCGATGATATCGGGAGGCAAAAAGCTGGAGTGGGACAATCCGCTGTGGACGGCAGCGTGGGCCCTCTCATCGAGCGCGAGCGTGACCGCGTTTCAGCAGGTGCACGTGGTGGAGCAAGCCTCGAGAGTCATTTTCTTAACCGGGCTTTGGCCCGCGGCGCTCGCGCTTTGGGGAAAGACCAAAGCAGATTTGAAGCCTGATGACTCGCACTGGGAGAACGGGCAATTGGTGGCGCCGAATCTGCCGCCGTTGCCGCTGAAGGATGTTGCGCGCCGGGCTTACGCCGACGGCAATGTGATCGGGGCGGTGGTGCACGCCGTCTATCAGGCGCAGTGGATCAGCGCGGATTATGAAATTGACGACGAGGTTTACCAATGGCCGATTGATGGCCTGGCGACGCGCGAAGCCCCGGGGCTTGCAGAACTTGTGCCCGCGCAACACGGCCAGCGGCCGGCAGAGGCGCGCCGTGCGGAGCGCCCGGCGGCGGATTACGAGTTTCAATCGCGGCGCAATACGATTCCGCCGCCGAAGGATTCGGCGAATTACGGCCGCAGCTTGTATGCGCCGTCGGGCGCGCTCGTGGCAGTGGAAGTGGATCCGGTGACCGGACACGTTGCGGTGAAAGCTCTCGAACTCTTCCTCGATGCAGGACGCGTGATTCAGCCCGATCTTTTGAGCGGACAATTCCAAGGCGGCGTGGCTATGGGTATTGGGTACGCGCTGCTCGAGGAATTGCCGCCGGAACTGGGCGGCGCGGGCGACGGGACTTGGAATTTGAATCGCTATCGCTTGGCGCTCGCGGGCGACATGCCGCTCGAGCATTTGAAGCTCAACGTGCTGCCGGCGAATGGTCCGGACGCCAAGGGAAAAGGAATCGCGGAATCGGTGCTTTGTCCCATCGCGCCGGCGATTGCGAATGCCATTACGCACGCTACCGGAAGGCGCTTCCGCGATTTGCCGATCACGCCGGAGAAAATCCGGGCGAGCTTGGGTTCGTAAAATTATGGCCGAAGAAACCATCTCCGTTTCCATTATCTTGAACGGCCGCAAGACCGAGCCGCGGCAAGTGCCGAAGAACATGCTGCTGCTCGATTTTCTACACGATGAAATGGAACTGACCGGAACGAAATTCGGATGCGGCATCGGCGTCTGCCGCGCGTGCACCGTGGCCGTGCAGCGCGTGCCGACAGCGCATCTCGTGCCAATGCTCGCTTGTTCGACGCCGGTCGAGCTTGTCAATGGCCAGGGCATTCGCACCGTTGAAGGGCTCGCGGATGAGAATGGATTGAGCAAGCTGCAGACTGCCGTGCTCGAAGCGTTTGCATTTCAGTGCGGCTATTGCACTCCGGGATTTTTGATGGCCGGGGAAATCCTGTTGGATGGATTGAGCCGCGTTCCCGTCGAGCGCGGCAAAGTGGACGAGGCAGTGCTTGAAGCGATTGGACAGCACGTCTGCCGTTGCACGGGTTACGTGCGTTATTGTGAGGCGATGCGCAAAGTGATTCTTGAAACACCGGACCTGGTGAAATGATCGAACGCACATGAAACGATCAAACAACCAAGAAACAATTCGCCGAATCGCGATTCGAGCTGCGTTCTTGCTGTCCGCCGCCGCATTTTTCGCGCTGCGGTGCGTGCAACCAGCGGCCGCGCAGGACATCACGGCGTACGCAAAAGAATGTGCGCGCAAGATTGCTCCGGTGCAGGAGTTCGACTGCCAGAAGGGCGCCGAGATTCCGATTACCGTAAACCTGCAGTCGCCTCCTGGCTACCAGCCGCAGATGGATTGCGACCGGCCTTCCCTGCTATACCAGGCGGGCGAAAATACAGACGGAAGCTGCGTGCCATTTTCGCGCGCAATCGTGCTGCGGGACGATGCGCAGGCACAGATCGTGGCGATTTGCCGCGAAAAAAAGATCCGCGACCGCGACCCAAAGCTTTTCGACGAAGTGGACGTGATCTCGCACAACGTCCATACCGGCAGCACGTGCTGGTTTCAGGCGCAGGCGGCTGAGCCGCTCGCTCCCAATCGCGGTTTGTTCGGCACGCGCGTGCCCTCGCCTGAGGAGCTCATCGGGAAGAAATTCTGGAATGCGCCGGCGGTGACGGCGAAAGGAAACTGCGTCACCTGCCACGATAGCGATCCTTTTATGTATTCGCCCTACATCGCGCAGACGCGCCAGCTTCCCGCCGATCCCTTCGGCGAGTATGCGAACGATATCGGTGCAGTTTTTCGCGCATGGGAGAAACCGTCGGCGATCAGCACGCGCGGCAACACCTGCGTCGGTTGCCATCGCATCGGCAATCTCACCACGTGCCGGCAAACGGTGCGCGAGGCAGTCGGGATCGTCACCAGCCACGGCAGCGATGATTGGGCCAAGCAATATCCGAATTCGCACTGGATGCCGCCGGGAAATTCGATGACCGAGAAGCAGTGGGACCAGATTTATTCCGCGAGCGTGCAGAAAATCTTTGCCTGCTGCGCCAATCCGAAGGCCCCTGAGTGTGAGATCACGCCGATCCGCGGCGCCCTGCCGCAGAAGTGACCCGCAAACGATCCAATCGTCCAAACTGTCAGAGGATTTCTTGACCACGAGGGTGGCGGCATCATCTAATCGCCGATGCCAAATTCCATGAGACCTATCATTCACATGATCGCCCGCGCTTTATTTCATGCCGGCGGATTGGGCTTGCTGACGCTGGGCGCATTCGATTCGTCGCCTCTCGTTGTGCCCATGGGCAATGACTTGCTCGTGCTGGCGTTGTGCGCGCGCTACCACCAGCGCGTGCTCTATTACGTGGCGATGGCTACGGCAGGATCACTCATCGGATGTTTCGCTACGGACTGGATCAGCCGCAAGAGCGAAGGCGGGCTGAAGAAGTTCGCCTCGGGCAAACAACTCGACTACATCCGGAAGCAGGTGGAAAAGCGGGCTGCGTGGACGCTCTTGGGAGCATCGCTCTTGCCTCCGCCGTTTCCATTTACGGCGTTCGTGGCGGCGGCAGCGGCATTCCGGTATCCACGAACTAAACTCTTGAGTTTTGTCGGCGTCGGAAGATTAGCGCGCTTTACGATCGAGGCTGCGCTAGCCATTCACTATGGGCGGTGGATTATCAGGCAGGCCGAATCGCCGTGGTTCGAGCACGTGATGATCGCGCTCGTCGCGATTTCGATCGGCGGCAGTGCGTACTCCGTCTACCAGTGGAGCAAAGGAAGCAAACCTGCGGCAGCGCGCGCAGCGTAAAGCGAATCCGCGCGGGCTTAGTCTTTCGTCTCCCCGGCGTAGTCGGGATTGCGCGCCGGAGCGCGGTGGCGATGCGTTTGCTGCAGGCGGCGCAGCCACAGCAGCTCGGTGCGAAACTGCGCGATTGTAAGCGTGACCATCCACACGGCCTCGTGGAACTCGTGGCCGACCTCCTGAAGAATTGATTTGAGTGTGGCTTGCTCGCGCGCGAGTTCATTGCGCAAAAACGCGGCGCGGCGGCGAAGCTGGCGCGTGAAAACGCCGGGGCGCGCTTGCCAGGAAAGCGCCATCCAGGTTAGGAACGGCGGGCGCTCGCGCTGCGTGGTCCAAGCTTCGCGCTCGAGCGTGTCGGCGAGGGCGGCGCGGCCGCGCGCGGTGGTGGCGTAAACCTGCCGCTCCGGACCGGCTACGGCTTCATCGGATTGCGCCTCGTGGACGTAGCCCAGGCGCGCCAGTTTTTCGAGCGAATAGTAAACCTGGGGCTTCGAAATGGCAGCCCAGTCGCGGACTTCGCGGCGCTCGAGTTCGAGATTCGCCTGATAGCCATGCATCGGCCGCTCGGCCAGCAGGCTCAGCAGGACGAGGTCGGGCGTGGTCAGGCCGCGACGATCCGGCTTAGCTGCGGGCATCGCGCGCCTTTCGCTTGCGACTCCAATACCACCATTGGCGTTGACCGGCGGGAAGACGCGGATTGCGCGCCTGCGCCACCGCCGCGCTGAATACATCCAGGCAGCAGATGTCCACAGGTTGGCCAGTCTTGACGCATAGGCGCTCGTAAAGTTTTTCTGGATTCTGGCGCGCGAGCTGCGCCACGCTGCGAATTCCGAGCAACTCAAAATCGCGAAGCATGGCGGGGCCGAGGGAACCGAGATCTGCGAGACGGCGTGGTGTCGAGGCCATGAATTTTCTCCTTGACGACGATGAAATGGTCGTGCTACGGTTCACTAGTCTAATTTAGACTAGTTGTACTGTCAAGGAGGAAATTAAAGATGCGCAGCACACTTTTGGCTCTGGCTGTCCTGGCTTTGCTTGCAACCGCGACGACGGGACGCCCACGGCCCCAGGAGAAGAAAGCGATGAACGTGAAGAAGGTTACCCCTGTACTGTTTGCGGCGGAAATCGAACCGTGCGTGAAATTCTGGGTGGAGCGCTTCGGCTTCGAGAAAACCGTCGAAGTGCCGGACGGCAACAAGCTCGGTTTTGCCATCGTGCAGAAGGGCGGCGTCGAGCTGATGTATCAATCCTTCGCCAGCGCCGACAAAGATGCGCCACCGGCCACTGCGCAAGCGGTGCGGAAGGGCCCTACGTTTCTATATGTCGAGGTGGAGAATCTGGACGGAATCATTGGCGCGCTGAAGGGCGTTGAAGTAGCGATGCCCGAGCGCACTACATTCTACGGATCGCGGGAAATTGGCGTGAAGGATCCTGCGGGGCATTACGTCACATTTGCGCAGATGAGCGCCGCACCACAGAAGTAAAATTCCGGCGTTCACCGGTTCGGTACGAGAGTACCACCCAGCGGAGCGCGCCCGGCAGGTTACGGTTTGACTTTCAGGTCGCGCAGAAAATCTTTGTCGGCCTGGGTCAGTCTGTCAGCAAGGCCGCGAGCGCGCTCCCGCTGCAGGTGCGCTTCTTCGTTGCAGAGAGGGATGAAGGGTTGACGGTCGTTTCGGTCGCTCATGGGGCACACTTCTCCTGTCCAAAATTAAGCCTGCTTGAAAATCAGTGTCTGAGAGCGAAGCGCGCTAGTTGGTCATCGTGACGCGAGCCGGAGTGTTCTCTTTGGCCTTTTCCTCGCGAGTTTCGCGGGCAATCGTGGCCAGATCTTTCTCGGGCTTCGGTTGGCCGAGAGCAACGGCTTGTTTCCACGGGAGAACTTCGGTCAATTCGAACGAGCCGGGATTGCGGTAGGCCGTCACGCCGTTGGCGACGCCGTGGTGGCGCACCATGGCCGGCGAAACGCTGACCGATCCGCCGGAGGCATAACCGCCGCCGAATCCGCCTGAGCCGGAGCTATTCGTATTGTTGCCGTTCATGCCGGCGGTGGGATGCGTTTGGGCGTGTGAAATCGCCGGAAGAAACAGGAAGATTGAAAGGCACAGAATCTTTTTCATGACTTCTCTCTCGATCGAGCCGGGCACAGATCCGGACTCTCAATGAGCGACGTCGCTGCACCGGCCCACGATTCTGGGATCGGCAAAAAGCGGCCGGTTATCAGCGCGCTCCTGATATTCCTCAAACTGCACTCGACAGTGATAGCGCAATCGGGACGCCAACCGAGCGGGGTCGTGAAGGGATTTCACACGCCCAGATCTACGCTAACCGTAACATTCTGAGCCGTTTAGGCCAATCATGGAGTGCGCAAAAGATTGGTAAATTAAGGTACTTCTGAAGATGGCAAAACGCGTGTAGTAGAGCGGCACGCGGATGCCGGACGAATGGAGCCGGGGTGATGTCTGCGGGGTAAGGCTTCGGGTGTATAGTGCGCGGGAACGAGGAGCGAGAGTGACCGACGCGCGGAATGCAACGCCCGAGGAGAAGCCAATATCCGAGAACGTGATTCGGATTTCGCCGGATGGGCCACTTTATTTTCGCGGGCAGATTCAGATTGACGCGGAGGATGGTGGCGCGATTTTTTCGGATACGCATGCGGCGATCTGCCGGTGCGGAGCCTCGCAGAACAAGCCGCTCTGCGACGGATCGCATTCAAAGATCGGATTCAGCGACGCGGGAATCGCCGCTCGAGCCAAGGACAATGCCGCCGAGACGAGCGCTTCTGGCAATGGCGACGCGATGAGGATTTCGCCGCGGCTGAATGGCCCACTGCACGTGCAGGGCAAGCTGCGGATTGAAAACGCCGCAGGCGAAATAATCTTTCGCGGCGATGACGCGTGGATCTGCCGCTGCGGCGGCTCGAAGAACAAGCCATTCTGCGATGGCACCCACAAGGCCATCGGCTTTCGAAGCGGCGAGAACGATGGATTTCCGCCGTCGCGAGCGAAGGCGTAGAGCGGCGCGGATCGTTCCGTCGAAATTCGCTGGATCCGCGCGCGGGACGCCGTCTGGATTCATAAAAAATCTTGGAATTCTAGTGGAATCGGTTTTTGTCGTAGGTAAAATTCACCAAGCCGTCGCGATAGTCAATCTTGATGTCGAGCACCCACAGCATGGCGAACCCGAGAGTGCCGGAAATTTCGGTCCCAGCGCCATCGCTGATGTTGGAGAGATCGAAAGCGATCAAGTCTTCCCGTTCCTGCGAAAAGTGCGCAAAACGAATCTTAACCTTGTCCGCGGTATAGACCTTCGCGACTTTTCCGTTTAATCCTTTAATGACATCGGAGTCGTCGCCGCGTATCTTCGTCACCTCACGCGCTGCTTCCGGCGTAATCATGTTGTCGAAGGCGCCGGTGTCGAGAAGGAACAGCTTGGGCGGCGCGTTGTTCAACCACGTCCGAACGAGGAGCATGTGGCCGAATCGAAACACTGGAGTGAAGGATTTCATCTCCGGCGCAACGTAGGGGTCGTGCCATTCGTTGCGATCCTCGCTGCTCGCTTGCAGTCCGGCCGGGCTCGACGTTTCCGCGGGGGCAATTGGAAGCTCACTCAGACGGAATTTCCGGTCGGGGAGGTCGAGATCCACGAGATAGTCCGCGAAAACGTCGGCTCCGATCAGACCGTCGTCATCAAGAACTGAGCGCTTGTCGAGCACCTCGACGAGACAATCATGGAATTCGAGGTCGCCAATTTTGATTGAGTCGGCATAGCCCAAATAGCCGCCTGCTTCACCTTTACTGCCGATTCCTCCAATCTGTGTCTCGACAATAGGCTTGATGCCCGCTTTCTGAGCGACGTGGCGATCGACGAGAATGCCGCCTGCGCCGGTATCAAGCATGAGTTTTGCGGATGTACCGTTGAAATTCACTGCCAGTCCGTAGCCGCGCAGATGCTGGGGATCATCCAGCAAGGGTACGAGACGCGTCTCGGTAGAGCTGACTTTGTTGATTTGCCGGCATGTGCGCTTCGGCTCGGCTATCTCGTCCTGAAGTAAAGTCAGGATCCGCATCAAGTCGGCGCGATCCTCGGCGTCATCGTCAGTCTCACCGGCAAGGTAATCCTTGAGTTCCTTCAGGCGCTCGGCTCGCGGCAGAGTAAAAAGCCACTCGCGGCGAATGTCCGGATCGCCCGGGTCGACGCGATGGGCCATTTCGATCATGGATTTTGCGCGCCCATAAAAGGACGCCGCTTCATCCACTTCAGCCAAGTCGAGATAGGCCCGCGCGCTATGTTGGCCGCTGTTAACTACGTCCACGAGTTCATTTTCGGATTCGGGGATTTTCCCCTGGCGGAACAGAACTTCGGCGTGGGCCACGTGAGCATCGGGAGACCTTGGTCCGGCCTCGATGGCTTTCGCTGCGGCAGCAGCAGCGTCCGCTACCCTTTTCTCTTTCAGGTACACACGGGCGAGCCCTGCGTACGCCGGCGCCGGATCAGCGGCTGCAAGCTTGGTGTAGGCGACAGCGGCGGCCTCGAATTTTCCAGTCCGATAAAGCTGCAAGGCCGCGACCTCGGGCGACGGCGGCGCTCCCGGCGCGATCGCTCCTGCCTGCGGCAGCGCCGGCGTATTAGGAGCCGGCGAAGCGTTGGATGCTCCCGCGGCGCCGCCCGATTGCTGCGCTCGAGCGTCCGGCTGGTGACTCAGCGCCAAGACAACTACGCCCAGGATCGATTTGAGGAAATTGCGGCGCATGAAGGCCTCGCGAGATAGTTTTGCTCCCGGCTCCCTGACTCACCCGCGTTATGCTGAGTGTCCCATGCTCATTCCTCTAGCGTCAATCTGGGGGTAATTGCCGAAGAGGTAAGACGCCGCCCGCTGGCGAGCTGCCGCACGCGAGACTCGGCTACGTCCTCGCTGCCAACTGAATTACAATTGCCGGACTATGGCGAAGCCTGCGCAGATTCATCTGGGAACTTCGGCGTTCACAGCGGATGGATGGGAAGGCGTCTTTTATCCCGCGGGATTGAAGCCTGCGGATTACCTTTCGCATTATGCGACGCAGTTTGGCAGCGTCGAGGTGGACAGCACGTTCTACCGGATTCCTTCGCCGGCGATGGTCAAGCGATGGTACGACGTGACGCCGAACGGCTTCGTTTTTTCCGCGAAAGTGCCGCAAGTCATCACCCACGAAAAGATGCTGGAAGATTCCGGCGACGATTTGAAGCAGTTTCTCCGGGCCATGGACCATCTCAAAGAAAAGCTAGGCTCGCTGCTTTTTCAATTTCCCTACTTCAACAAGAAAAAATTCGCGAAGCCCGAAGATTTCTTCGAGCGGCTCTGGCCGTTCCTCGGGGATGTGCCTAAGGGCTACCAGTTCGTCGTCGAGGTGCGCAATAAGAATTTCCTCGTGCCCGTGCTGGCGGACTCGCTGCGGCAGTGCGGCATCGCCCTGGCGTTGATCGACCATCCGTGGATGCCGCCGGTCGATCAACTCTTTCAGCGCTTCGATCCGATCACTGCAGATTTCACTTACATTCGCTGGCTGGGCGATCGCTACGGAATCGAGAAAGTGACGAAGACCTGGAGCAAAACCGTGGTAGACCGCCGCCGCGCGCTTTCGGAATGGGCCAAGGCATGCCGGATAATTTTGAAACGCGGCGTAAGCATCTTTGCGTACGCGAACAATCACTATGCGGGACATGCCCCGGCGACCATTCGAATGTTCGAGGAAATTTTGGAAAAAACGAAGTGAGTCGAGATCGGTTTCTTCCCAGTAGCGCCGGCGTCCCCGCCGGCATCTTACGACCACGCAAACCCGCGACAACCGCAATCGTGCGCGGAGCTCAAACTCAAACTAAAAACGCTGATTTGCCGGTGCGATCCGCGCGTGATGACCGCCCGTGCCCATTGGTTCTTCGTAAGATGCCGGCAGGGACGCCGACGCTACGGTGTGGCCGGATGTAAATCGAAATATCCGGTCAAATCAACGTGTCCGGCCAGCGTCTCCGATTCCTGCCCGTGAATCAAAATATGCAAGCGATGCAGACTCGGCACGTTGGCCTCCAGCGTCCGCTCGATCGAATTCACCGCCAATTGTTCGCTCAAAATCCCCGAAGGCGTTTCCACGCTCAATTCATCGGAAAAATCCGCGATGGCGGTGCCGTCGGGCAGAACGTAGAACGCGAGAAGTTGCACATCCGCTGGGAGCGTCCGCTGATCGGGAGACGGAGTTTTCTGGATCAGCGCCTGGATCACTTGCTTGCCTCGCATGGCCGCGTCGGAGGAAAGCTGCAATTGAATTTGCGCCGCGGCGAGCTGACCCGGAGCGCCGGGCGCGGCCCAGTAGATTGTCGCGTTCGAAGGCGCATCGGTCGGCGTGGTGATCGGCGCGCTCACGACGGCGCGGCGCGCCTGTTCTTCGGTAGCTTCGTCCCGCGCCAGCCGATTGACGCGTTCGTGCAATCCGCGAAGGCTGAGCAGGCCGACGACGACGGCTACACCCAGGAAAACCAGCGTGATTTTGATGTTTCGCGACATCAATGCGCTCCGGCTTCCGGCGTCGATCGATAAGCGACGATGCCCCGCGCGACGCTTGCCGCCAGCGGCGTGAACATCGCTTCAAGCGCCCCGCGGTCCGCCACCGTCACGCTCGAAAGCTCCACCGCGACCGCGGGCGCGGCCACCGAGCGAAGATCGCGCAGCGGAATTCCTACTGAAGTCGCCGGCGAGCCGGGAAAATTCTTCACCAATTCCGCTTGAATCGCATCGGCGAGGCGATGGCTCGAATTCGAAAAATTCTCCTGGGCGCGGTCCCAGGGAATCAGATGGGCGAGAGCGCGCGGCGGCGGCGCCGATGCACCTGGCGTCTTCGCGCTGGCGTCCGGCACAGAAGCGTTGGGCGCAGCGAACACGTAGTAGTAGGTGCGCACGCTGCCGACTTTGCCAGTCGATGAAACGTGGAAGCTGACCAGCAGCGCCGAGCGCTGCGCATTGGCCAGCGTCGCGCGATCATCGAATGAAGGGTCGTCGTCCGAATCGCGCGTCAACAGCACATGAAGACCCTGCTGCTGGAGCTGCAACCGCGTGGCTCTTGCGAGCGCAAGCGCGATGTCCTTCTCTACCACGCCCGACGCGCCCCGCGCGCCATTGTCAGCGCCGCCGTGCCCCGGATCGAGTATCACCGCAAACGCGGGACGCTGCGGCAGCGCGGGTGGCGGAGCTGGGGCTGGCGCGGGAGCAGGCTGCTGAGGCGCCGCGGCAGGCGGCTGCTGTTGTGCTGGAGCCGGCGCCTGCGTCTGCGCGGCCACGATCGGAATCGCGGCAGCAGCGAGGAAAAGAGCAAAGAGGCGAATGGAACTTCGGCGGCCGAATCGTTGCACGATTTGAGAGGATATCAAAAATTTCCGCGTGCGCGAGCCGCGCGCGCGATTCAGTTTCCGCGGCGGATCATGTCCGCAGTTTTTTCCGCGACCATGAACGTCGGCGCGTTCGTATTCCCGCTGGGAACATGCGGCATCACCGAAGCGTCCGCGACGCGCAGCCCCTCGATCCCGCGCACGCGCAGCGAGGAATCCACCACCGCCATCGCATCGCTTCCCATCTTGCACGTGCCGACCGGATGATAGACAGTCTCGACGGCGTTGCGGATATAAGCCGCAATATCGGCGCGCGAAGTGACGCCCGCTCCCGGCAACAATTCTTTGCCGCGGTAACGATCGAACGGTCCGGCCGCGGCAATCCGCCGCGCTAAATCAATCCCAAAAGCCAGCGTATCCACTTCGCTTTCATGCGAAAGATAGTTCGGCTCGATCAACGGCGGGTCCATCGGAAAATTGGAACGCAGACGAATGCGACCTGTGCTCGCAGGCCGCAGAAGCGTCGGCCCAATGGAAAATCCGTGGCCCTCCGGCCGCTCGAAGCCATGCTTGAGATAGTAAACCGGCCCGAAGTGATACTGTAGATTCGGCGCAGCAAGATCGGGGCGCGTTCGCAGGAATCCTCCGGCCTCGGCAACGCACGACGTCAGCATGCCGCGCCGGAAAAGAACGTAATTCAGCATGCTGCCAATCGATTCGGCGTTCGCCAGGCTCACCGCCCGCTTCGATTCGTAAGCCACCGGCAAGAAAAGATGATCCTCAAGATTTTCGCCCACGCCGGGCAGATCGAGCGCGACCTCGATTCCGTGCTGCTCGAGTTGCTTCGCCGGGCCGATGCCGGAAAGCATCAGAAGCTGCGGCGAATTCACCGCGCCTCCGCAGAGGATTACGTCCCGCTCCGCGCGCAGTGTGTATTCCTGCCCGCTGCTCACATATTCGATGCCTGCGGCGCGATTCCCTTCCAGCACAATCTGCGTGGCGTGAGCATGCGGTACTACCGTCAGGTTCGAGCGCCCGCGCGCAGGATGCAAAAATGCGTCCGCCGCGCTTTGGCGCCGCCCGCGCTTCTGCGTCACCTGATAAATGCCGACGCCGTCCTGCCGCGGGCCATTGAAATCCGAATTCGCACGAAGCCCCGCCGCAACCGCCGCCTCCACGAACGCGCGCGACAATGGATTTACAGTCCGCAAATCCTCGACGCGCAGCGGCCCGCCCACTCCATGCAGCTCCGAGCCTCCACGCGCCTGATCCTCCGACTTCAGAAAATAGGGCAGCACCTCGTCGAACGCCCAGCCAGGATTTCCCTGCGCTTCCCAGGCGTTGTAATCCGCCGGATTCCCGCGGATGTAAATCATCGCGTTGATCGAGCTCGACCCGCCGAGAACTTTCCCGCGCGGCCAGTAAAGCGCCCGGCCGTGAAGATGTTCCTGCGGCTCGGTCGCGTAATTCCAATCGAGCGGCGATTTGAAAAGTTTCGAAAATGCGGCGGGGATGCGAATTTCGCGGCGATCGTCGGCACCGCCGGCTTCCAGCAATGCGACGTGTACTTTCGGGTCCTCGGAAAGCCGCGCGGCCATGACGCAACCAGCCGAACCAGCCCCGACAATCACGTAATCAACGGATGCCATCAGCCAACAAGGATGCCACGGGGGAAGGTGAAGTACAAAGCGGAGGCCGCATCGTGAGGCGGGAGATTACGCCGGATCCACGGGCTTCTGCGCGATCACCGAAAGCGTCTCCTCGGACTGGAAGAGCGACTTGACTCCGTAAGCGACGACCCCGCCGGCGATCAGCAGTAGTCCAAACGCGAGGCTGCTCATCCCCAGCACCTGCTCCGCACCGCCGCGCACAATCGCAAACCCAAGAAGCAGCAGCGGGCACACGCCAACAAGCATTGCCCCAGGCAGCCCACCGGGAACTCGGAACGGCCGCCGCAGCGTAGGCTCCTTGATGCGCAGCGCGATCAGCGCCACAAATTCCAGCATCAGGCTCGTCCCGTACAGCAGCACATCAATCGTCACCAGGCGCTCGAAGCCCAACCCCAAACAAAGCGCCCAACCAATCGCGCAAACCACAATCGCGACCCACGGCGCCCGCGTGCGCTCGCTCTTCTTCGCGAAAATCTGCGGCAGCATGCCATCCTGCGCCATCGCCAGCGGCAACCGCGAATAACTCATCACCAGCGCGTTGAACATTCCGAACGCGCTCATCATTCCACCCAGCACCAGCGCCACGCGCAGTCCCTGCCCACCCACAAGCGCCGCAAGATCAGCCCACGAGCCAGTCTCCCAAGCCGACGCCGGCGCGCCAGTAAGCCACATCGCCGCAATCGGCACAATATAAGTAAGCGAAACCAGCACCACGCACAAAATCATCGCGCGAGGATAAACTTGCTTCGGCTTGTCCACTTCGGTCGCGATCGTCGAAGCATTGTCCCAGCCCATGTAATTCCACATGGCGATGAGCATTCCGCCGATGAAATCCACGCCCAGCGTTGTGGACGAGCCGGCAGACGCGGCGCCGCCGAGCGCTCCAAATTTGAACGGCGCAAGAATCACAATCAGCGCAAACGGCGCCGAAAGCAAAAAGAAAAGCCACAGCGAAGAAATCGCCACCACGCGAATTCCGGCGATATTCATGATCGCGCACACGGTGACGATCGCCAGCCCCACCATCAATCCGCGATTCCCCACCGAAAACCACGGCACCACTCGCGTGAGATAAGCGACGAACAGCGTCGGATAAATCGCCATATCAAAAATGCTGGCCACCAGCGACAACCACGCTTCCTGAAATCCCCAGAAATTCCCCATCGCCCGGCGCACCCAGGCGTAATATCCGCCCTCGGCCGGAATCGCGCTCGAAAGCTCGCCGATCATGTAAGCGGTCGGGAGGCTCCAAAGCAGCGGCGTAAGCACCAGAATGAGGATGCCCTTCGCATAACCCGCGCCATGAACAATATCCTCCGTGCCATACGTCCCGCCGGACACCATGAAAAAGGTGGCAGCGACAAGCGGCCAGAGCGTCAGCTTTGCCGATTTTTTCTTGATTTGGGAAATCACGCGCGGACGCGCGGTGGCGGGCAGCGAAACCGTACTCAATTTCTGTCGCTTCCTCCTCGAGCGATCCCCACTCTCACTCGGGCCCAAGTCCGGAGCGAGTTCGCACAGCGAAGAATACAAGCATTGTGCGCCAGTGCAAGAAAAATTTTCGAGTTAGCAAAAGTTTTTTCTAAGCGAGAAAGTATGCGCCGTACCCGTCGAGCTCGCTCCGCCCGCGCCGCGGCGAGCTTTTGTTGACACCACCGAATTCGCCCGGCAAACTGAAGCCGCTTCGACGCGAGTCGTCACCGCCTGTCCCACCGCGGGACCGGCGCTACAAAAACTGGGAGATGACATTTGCGCACGGAAGATCGCTCACCGGAAGACTTGCGGCCCATCAAAATCACGCCGGATTTCATCACCACGGCGGAAGGCAGCGTCCTCATCGAAGCCGGACAGACGCGCGTGATCGCCACCGCCACCGTCGATGATGGCGTTCCGGGTTTCCTCAAAGGCTCGGGCAAAGGCTGGGTGACCAGCGAATATGGCATGCTTCCCCGCGCCACCGAGCAGCGCACCCCGCGCGAATCCACCCGCGGCAAGCAATCTGGCCGCACTCTCGAAATCCAAAGGCTCATCGGCCGCTCTCTGCGCGCCGTCGCCGACCTCAAAGCCCTCGGCGAGCGCACCGTCTGGCTAGATTGCGACGTGATCCAAGCCGACGGCGGCACGCGGACGGCCTCCATCACCGGCGCGTTCGTGGCCATGGCCTTGGCGCTCGAACGGATGGTCGCAGCGGGCATACTGCGCACGGTGCCTCTGAAGGACTCGGTAGCAGCCGTGAGCGTCGGGATCGTGAACGACCAACTACTCCTCGACCTCGACTATGAGGAAGATTCTCAAGCCCAGGTGGACATGAACGTAGTAATGACCGGAAGCGGCCGCTTCGTCGAAGTCCAGGCCACCGCCGAAGGCCGCCCCTACACCGGCAACGAGATGCAGCAACTCCTCGAGCTAGCCGCCGCCGGGATCGAGCACCTCACGCAGGTCCAACGCGAGCTGCTGCACATGAAATTCAGTGCCCAAGCTCGTTAGTCTGCAAGTAGCGACCTCGAATCCCGGCAAGCTCCGCGAATACCGCGAACTCGCCGGCGATCAACTCATTCAACTGGAAAGCGTCCCCGGTATCGCCGCGCTGCCCCCGTTCGATGAGAGCGCGCGCACATTTGCCGAAAATTCGGCCGGCAAAGCCCTCTACTACTCGCGATTCACCTCCGAACCAGTCATCGCGGATGATTCCGGCTTGGTCGTCCCCGCGCTAGGCGGCGCACCAGGGGTACATTCAGCCCGCTACGCCGGACCAAACGCGACCGACGCCGAGCGCGTCGCAAAGTTGCTAGCGGAAATGCGCGGTAAAAGGGGCAGCGAGCGCCAAGCCCGGTTTATCTGCGTCCTGACGCTGGCCCAAGCCAGCCGCGCCATCGCCGTCTTCTCAGATTCGGTGGAAGGCGTCCTAGCAGAGGAACCGCGCGGCACCGGCGGCTTCGGCTACGATCCCATCTTCTATTTCGAAAAGCTGCACAAAACCTACGCCGAAATTTCGCGCCAAGAAAAGAACGAATACAGCCACAGAGGCCGCGACTTCCGCAAGCTCCTGCAATTTCTCCTGTCACCTGAACCATACATCTAAACCGCAGCCCAAAATAACTGAAGTCATCGTGCTCTGTTGATTTGCTCGGCGGCAGTTGACTTTCTCTGCCGTAGGGGCGCCGCTTGCCGCGCCCGCGGGCGTAACCCCTGCGAAATCGTCAGCCATTTGCCTCCGTGCGACCCGATCCGGCTGTTTATAAATTCAACCAGCCTCGTTAATCGCCACGATGTCGATAAAGCCACTTCATCTCAACATAGAACGCGCCAGCCACACCGCGCAGTAATTCTTTACCAACCCAACCCCGAACCAGCATAGAATGCGCCCCATGCCCAACGAACCATTTCGCGTAATCGAACAGCCTGGCGCATCCGAAGGCCTGCAAATTCTGCATCTAAAAGGCCCGATCACCCATGAATCGTCGCCGAAATTGGTGGAGGCAGTGCTCGCCGTCAGCGACCTGCGGATGATCATCGACCTCTCAGACGTACCATTAGTAGATTCGGTGGCCATCGGCGCGCTTGTCCGCGCTTACGTGCATTGTCAGAAGACCAAACGGCGGCTCGCCTTCGTGGGCATGAATCCCCGCGTTAAAAGCGTTCTCAAGCTGACCGGTGTCGATCCGCTTTTCGATTCCTACGCATCGATCGCCGAAGCGGAATCCGCCATCGCCTGAGGGATCGCGGTAGGGGGAAAATCGCGCCACAAATTCCATCGACTGCGATAGCCGGAATCACTTCTCCTGATCCTCACGCACGCGTTTCCTTGGTATTCTCCGCCGCCGTCATTTCGGCATGATCTCCCGCGGTCGAATTTGCAGAGTTACAAGGAAGAATGGACCCGACTGCCGCCAGCCCGAACCCGGCCCCTACCACCGGAAGCTTGCTGCGCATCCTCGGAGTAACCTTCGGAATCGCCGTCACTCTTGGCAACTCGATCGGCGCCGGCATCATGCGCACCCCCTCGCAGATCGCCGCCCGCCTTCCATCCGCATGGCTGATCATGCTGGCCTGGACTCTAGGCGCGATCTATTCCCTGCTCGGTGCCTGGTCGCTCGCCGAACTGGGCGCGATGCTCCCGAGTTCCGGCGGCTACTACACCGTCACGCGCCGCGCCTTTGGCGATTACATTGGTTTCGTCGTGGGCTGGACCGACTGGCTGAGCAATTGCGGCGCGAACGCCGTAGCCGCGATTCTGCTCGCTGAATACTGCCGCGATCTGCTTCCCGGCCTGACCCATCCGATTCTCACTGGCACCGCCGTGATCGTGGCACTAGCGCTCCTGCAATGGCGCGGCATCCGCTGGGGCAGCCGATTCCAAGACGTGACCAGCGCGATCACCGCGGTGGTCTTCTTCGGCCTGATCGCCGCGGCATATTTGCGCCCGCATCCCTCGCTCGTCGCTCACGCTCCCGCCGCCGCACTCAGCGCGATTCCCTCCGGATGGCCGCTGCTTTTCGCCTGCGTTCTCGTCCTTCAGCCGGTCATCTACACCTTCGACGGATGGTACGGTGCCATTTATTTCGGCGACGAGATCCGCAATCCCGGGCGCGAGATGCCGCGCTCGATGCTCAACGGAGTCTTCCTCTTGAGCGCGATCTACCTGCTGATCAATGCCGCGCTGTTCCACGTGCTCGGCGTCACCGGCGTCGCAAAGGAGAATCTGCCGGTTGCTGCTCTCGGCCAGACGATCTTCGGAGCTATAGGCAACACGGCCGTGCGCGCTCTCATGGTGATCGCGCTGTTTGCCTTGATCAACGCCGCGGAGCTTTGCGCCACGCGAGTCCTCTTCGCCGTGAGCCGCGACGGCTGGGGCGCCCGCGGAATCACTCGCGTGAATAAGGGCGGCACTCCATCCGCAGCGCTGTTCGTAAGTACGGTGGTTTCGATCGCGTTTCTGCTGAGCGGCTCGTTCGACAAAGCCTTGGCCGTCACGACGATCTTCTACGTCTCTAAGTACACGCTCTCGTATCTCGCGGTCTTCTGGCTGCGCAAGCGCGAGCCCTCCACTCCGCGCCCCTATCGCGCCTGGGGCTATCCCTGGACCACCGCCGCAGCCGTAGCAGGATCGCTCGCATTCCTAGCAGGAGCCATAGTCAGTGACACGCGAAACAGCCTCTACGGTTTCCTAATCCTGCTAGCCAGCTACCCCATCTACCGCCTGGCCCGCAAACGCGTCGTGCCCACGTAGCGCCGGCTGGCAGCCGGCGTTTTTGTGCGGCAATGGCGATGAACTCCAGTACGCGCGCAATCGTAAACAGCGGGATTTTTTCCCCCGGCCAGACGCGCAAACCCGCGATCGCGTTGAATCGATGAATTTGTTACGTGTCCGCAGAAAGTCAAAAAACGCCGGCAAGCTGCCGGCGCTCCGAAGCGCGCGGCGAAAATTAATTGAATACTCACACGTGAAATCGCCCTACGCGCTTCGCTGTCAGTAACTTATCCCTGCCCTCCCGCGTCCAACTTTCGTTGCCACGAAATTACTTGCCATGAATCCAATAGAGGTCTTTAATTGGGCGCTCTCCAGCCTGCCCTGAGGTGATCCATGGCTTCTCCAAGTCGTGCGCCGGAGCCTCTCGCGCCATTGCTCGATCGTCTGGCCGACGCGCGCGCTAACACGGACGCACTCTTCGAGCGCATCGCGCCCGCGGCGCTCTACGACCGCCCGATCCCCGAGCGCCACCGCCTGATCTTCTATCTTGGCCATCTCGAAGCCTTCGATTGGAACCTACTCGGACGCGGCGCATTCGATCTGGCGCCCGAAAATGCCGCCTTCGACAAGCTCTTCGCCTTCGGCATTGACCCCGTCGGCGGCAATCTGCCCACCGACACGCCATCCGACTGGCCGAAAGAACGCGCCGTCCGCCGCTACGTCGCCGCCGTGCGCGAAAAGATCGATAGCAACCTGGCCGAAGCGTTCTCCGGACCCGAACCCAGCCGCGAAGTCGCCGGCGGCACGCTCGTGCACGTAGCCATCGAGCACCGCCTGATGCACGCCGAAACGCTGGCCTACCTACTCCATCAGCTTCCCTACGACAGGAAACAAGCCGATCGCGTTCGCGTCGCAAGGCCCATCGGCGTCGAGCGCCTCACCACGGTGCAAATTCCCGAAGGCGACGCAACTCTCGGCACCCTCCGCCATCCAGATGGCGTGCCGGGGCACACGGCCGATCCGGCGTCACCATTCGGCTGGGACAACGAATTCGAATCCAGCACCGCTCATGTCCCGGCCTTCGGCATCGGCGCCTATCCCGTAACGAACGGCGAATTCCTCGAATTCGTCCGCTCGGCGGGCTATTCGGATCAAAGCCTCTGGGGCGACGAAGCCTGGGCCTGGAAATCCGAAAAAGCTTTGCAATATCCCTTTCTCTGGGTGGAGGGCCGCGACGGCTGGAATTACCACGGGATGTTCGAAGAATATCCGCTGCCGCTAAACGCTCCGGTCTACGTGAGCCACGCGGAAGCTTCAGCCTATGCCCGCTGGGCCGGCAGGTCGCTGCCCACCGAGGCCCAATGGCACCGCGCCGCCTACGGCACCCGCGACGCAACCGAACTCGATTACCCCTGGGGCAACGAGCCGCCGGATCGCTCGCGCGGCAATTTCGATTTCGCGGCCTGGGATCCCACGCCGGTAACTTCGCACCCCTTCGGCGCCAGCCGCTTCGGCGTCCACGATCTTCTCGGCAACGGCTGGGAATGGACGGCCACGCCCTTCGGTCCCCTGCCCGGCTTCGAGCCCTTTCCCTTCTATCGCGGCTACTCCGCCGATTTCTTCGACGGCAAGCACTTCGTGATGAAAGGCGGCTCGCCGCGCACCGCCGCCTGCATGTTGCGCCGCAGTTTCCGCAACTGGTTCCAGCCGCACTATCCCTACGTCTACGCCAAGTTCCGCTGCGTGGAGGACTGACATGGCTACCGCCCGCCCAAGATTGATCGAACGCATCGCAGAGACCGCAGTAGCGGATATGGCCGCCGAAGTCCGCGCCGGCCTGTCGCTCCCGGAGCAAAAAGAGCTGCCCTCTAAATATCTCTACGATGAAATCGGCTCAGCGCTCTTCGAGGTGATCTGCCTGTTGCCCGAATACGGCTTGAGCCGCGCCGGTGCGCGCTTGTTGCGCCTCTACGCTCCGGAAATTGTCGAGAAATTGCCTTCGCCGGTAATCGTCGCCGAACTTGGCAGTGGCAGCGGTGCCAAAACGCGCTGGGTCCTGGAAGCGCTAGCCGCCCGCCAACCGGTGAAATATTTCCCGATCGATATCTCAAAAACCGCTCTGTCGCGATGCTGGCAGGAACTGGGCCACCTGGATTCCGTAAGCGTAGTGGGTTTCGAGCGCGCCTATCTCGATGGCCTTCTCGAAGTAGCCGCGCGCCGCGAATCCGGCGAACGCGTCCTCGTCCTGTTCCTCGGCAGCACCATCGGCAATTTCGATCGGCCCGCCGGCGAAAAGTTTCTGCAGCAGGTGCGCAACATCCTGCTTCCCGGCGATGCGCTGCTCGTCGCGACCGACCTCGAAAAGCCGGTTCATCAATTGCTCGCGGCCTACGACGATGCCGCAAAAGTCACCGCGGCCTTCAATCTGAATATCCTCGGCCACATCAATCGCGAACTCGGCGCCGATTTCGATCTAAGCCGCTTCGAGCACACCGTTCGCTACAACGAAGACGAGCGCCGCGTTGAAATGCACCTCCGCGCCGGCGAAGAGCAAGTCGTCACCATTCCTGGCGCCGCCTTCTCCTGCACCATCCAAGCAGGCGAAACCATCTGGACCGAAAGCAGCCACAAATATAATTGCCGCGAGGTCGTAGCTATGGGCGAACGTTCCGGCTACCGCTGCAGCGCCCAATGGGTCGACTCCGAATGGCCCTTCGCCCAAAGCCTACTAATCGCCCGCTAAATCCATCTCGAATCTCTCTGCACTCTCTGCGTCTCTGCGGTGAGTCTTGCTCGTTCCGCTGTGCTATATTTCCAACTCGCCATGGCCAAAAAATCCAAGAAAATTGCGCGCAGCTCGAAACCCGTCAAACGTTCCACTCGCCCAAAATCACCCGCCGCGAAAAAAGCCGGCGGCACCGATCCAAAACGCGTAACTAAAATCCTCGAAAAACTCGATGAATCCTACCCCGCCGCAACCTGCGCGCTAACCCACGACAACCCCTTCCAATTGCTCATCTCCACCATCCTCTCCGCCCAATGCACCGACGAGCGCGTAAATCAAGTCACCGCCGCGCTCTTCCCCAAATATCCCACTCCAGAAGCCTTCGCCTACGCAACGCCGAAGGAACTCGAACAAGACATCCGCCCAACAGGCTTCTTCCGCAACAAAACCAAGTCAATCATGGGCGCCAGCAAAAAAATCGTCGAAGAATTTAGCGGCGCAGTCCCGCGAACGATGGAGCAACTCCTGACGCTCCCCGGCGTAGCCCGCAAAACCGCCAACGTAGTTCTCGGCACAGCCTTCGGCATTCCCTCAGGCGTCGTCGTTGACACTCACGTCCAGCGCCTCTCGCAGCGCCTCGATCTCAGCGCCAACGAAGATCCCAAAAAAATCGAGCAAGACCTGATGAAAATTATTCCGCAGGAAAGATGGATTCTCTTCTCACACCAGCTAATCTGGCACGGCCGCCGCGTCTGCCAGGCCCGTAAGCCCCGCTGCATCGAGTGCAATCTCGAAAAGCTCTGCTACTCGAAGGACAAGACCGTCTGACAGAAAATCCCGAAGCCTGGAAATTCATTTCGCCGAGCGCTTGTATTTGGCGGGATCGAAGTCGAACCTCTGCTTGCAGCCGCTCGAGCAAAAGTAATAGGTGCGGTCTTTGCGCTCTGTTTTGTATCTCGCGCTCGCCACCTCCACCATCGTTCCGCAAACCGGGTCTTTTGACTCTGCAGCTTCTGGCGCTTTCGGCGAGCCCGCCCGGCTGCGTCCCACCTGCACGATCTCCGCAAGAATGCTGACCGCAATCTCCTCCGGCGAAACCGCCCCAATCTGCAGCCCTGCCGGCGCTTTCACCGCCGCCACTCGTCCGGCGGACACTCCTTTGTCCAGCAATTCCTCGGACATCCTCTGCGCCTTCGTCTTGCTGGCCACGAACGCGACATACGCCGCGTCCGTTCGCGCCGCCGCCTCCAACCCCACTTCATCCAACTCGCCCTGCGTCGAAACAACCACAAATGTTTGCGGCGTCACGCCAAATCGCGTCAAATCAAAATCCTCGCCGATCGCGTCCGCCGACGAAAAATTCTCTTTCGCGATCCCCGGCGCCGTCACAAAAATTTCGTAGCCAATCGCCTTACCCAATCGCGCCAAAGTCTGCGCCACCGCCGACTTCCCCAAAATCACAATGTGCGGCTTCGGCAAATCCGGCTCAGTAGTCCCCAAGGTCCCTCCACTGTGGCAAGTCATCGTGCTAGCCGCGATGCCCGCCTCGGAATTCAGATCCGCTTCCGGGCTGATGCGAATCGGCCACGGTATGTGAATCGCTAGCGCGCGTCAATTGAGGCGTCGCGTTGCGAGCGCCGTTCGATTTTCATTCGCTCCGCCGTAACATCTAACCGAAACAAGGGTTCAATTAAAACGACACGCAAGTTATAGAAAACAAAGGATCGGGGTAGTTTCTAACCGAAGCACTTTGCGATGTTCCCTTGACGCAATTCTTTGTGGGCGCCGGAGCTTTTTCGGGTCGCATACGATGGGAAGAATTGCGCCCGCGAAGTGCGGTGCGATGTCGAGGCCAATGCGGCCATTGGCGGCTGCGCCGGGAATCTTCGTAACCCTCCTTTTATTTAGCCGGGCTGAATCACGTATCTTAGTTGGGCTGAATCATGAGCCCAAACCCGAGCCCGGAACCGTTTTTAAATTGCTCGGCGCGGCTAACGGCAAGCTCAGACGAGCCGGCCCCGCGCTAACTAATTGCGGACTACAGGATTATGCTTGTACAACAATTATCAATTGTCAATGGTACATCGGATATAAAAATGGGGTCGCCCGGGCGCGGAAATTGGAAATTTGAAATTGGAGAAGGGAACGATAAAGCTGCGGCGCGCAACGAGTTGCGGGGATTCGAAGAGACATCAGCAGGCGATAAGGCGCGGAAAAGGGAAAGGCGTGGCCGAAACCCCGACCCTTCCCGCAAACCGGGAAGGATCGGCCACCCACGGCAAACCGCCGGATGGGGCTGCACCACCCGCCGCGGCTACATACTGCCCGCAGAGACGAGGAGGGTTTTCGCTTGGGCTAGCTCGGGGCGATCGGAGCGGATGCCTTCGCAATTCTTCAGCAACCGGGTGTAGTAGGTGGCCGCTTTCTCTTTTTGCTGGGCCTGGGTGGCGGCCTGCGCTGCGCCGTAGAGGCCATTGAAACGATTGGGGTCGGTGCGCAGGGAAATTTCGTACTCGGTCAGCGCTTCTCGCGGACGCTGCAGGTCGAGCAACATGTCTGCAAGCATTTCGCGGGCGGGCAGTCCCGTTTCGCCTTTGCCGGCTTTGTCCTCGTCGTCGGCAACGGCGCGCAGCAGGCGAAGCGCATCGCCGGAGTTGCCCGCGGCGTAGGCGGCCCAGGCTTGCACCAGTTGGTGCTCGTCCTTCAGGCCGTCGACGATGTAGGACCGAGGGCCTTTGCGCGTGGCTTCGAGCAATTCGTCGTAATGCTTCAGCGCGTCTTGCGCGGCGACGGCGTCGTGAACATGGCCAGCGGCAACGGCGCGTCCCCAATAAGTGACCAACTGAACGTCCGGCGGCGCGCCAGCGCTGGGTTGCAGGGCTAGCGCTTCTTTCCACTGGCGGCGCTCGAGAGCGTACTTGGCGGGCCCTTCCGCCTGGCGCACCAGCAAATAGTTCTGAAATTCGGGATCCATTTGTTCGGGGTGAATCGCTGCGATCTGCTCGATGATCGCCTTGGCGCTGGCATCGTCGCCAATTTGCATGTACGCGTACTCGAGGAAGTCCATGGAATGCACTTTGTGATGCATCACGTAATGATGCGCAGCCATGCTGTCGGCGACGCGAATGGCTGCGAGGTTGGAGTTGATGTCGTCCTGCCAAAGTCCGAGGCGCGCGAAGATGTGCGAAGGCATGTGCACGGCGTGAGGCGAAGACGGCGCGATGCTGGCGTATTTGCGCGCGGCCGGAAGAGCGAGATTGGCCATCGCCGGATTGTCGCAACTGTGGATGATGTAGTGCGCGATTCCCGGATGATTTGGCTGCTCGTCGTAGAGCTTATTGAGGATCGCAACGGCAGCTTTGGCATTGGTGAGATTGGGGTCGCGCTCGGGACCTGAGGCGAGAAGCGCGAGCGCGTAAAAGATGGCGGCTTCGTGGTCGTTGGGATTGCGTTCGTGGACACCTCGCATGGCTTCGGCGTAAGCGTCGGCGCGCTGATTGTGATCGAGCTTTTCGGTGTCAGAGTAAAAGACGGAGAGCGCCAGGATGTAATCGTTTTCGCGGCTGGTCGGCGGCTTGAGCGAACACGCTTTGGCGAGAAGTTCGGCGCCTTGGGCTAGATCTGCTTTGCTGGGGCGACTCCAGAGTTGGTGGTAGAGGGTCATTGCTTGTCCCCAGTAAGCCATCGCGCAGTGCGGATCTTTTTTGGCGACTTCCTCGAATTGCGCGTCGGCTACTTCGTACTCGAAGGAATACAGAAGGGCGACGCCGCGCTCGAACTGGGATTGGACTGCCGGAGCGCAGGAGGTAGGAAACGAGACGGTGCCGAGTTTTTCGTCGCCGTCGTGATGGTGCTGCGGCTCCTGAGCAGAGAGCAAATCTGGTGCGAGCGACAAAGTGCAGATGAAAGCGAGAAGAGCGAATTTTGCGGCCTTCATGATGCCTCCAACGTAAAGCTCGAAAAGCGTAGTCATGGCGAGAGGGGATGTCAATGCGCAGCCCTGATTGGCGATGGGCTGGCCGCGGGATTCTTGGTACTCGAAGCGGGGTGGGCCAGCCTTTTCCGACGGGTTTGCATTTTAGGGCGACCGATCCTCGCGGGTTTCCAGGGTGGGGGTTTCGGTTGCGGCTTTGAATTTTCTTTTTTTCGGTTTTGTTCGTCCCCCTCGCGCCGGGTCGGAACTGTGTCGATACATTGCAGATCAGAATTGCGCTCCAGACTGCGCGGTAACAGGAAAAAAACCAGGGCCAAACCGGGCCGGTGGTGAACCCCGAGCCCACTGCGAAGACTCACGCGCGACGCCGGCGCATGGCACCCGGCGATTTCTCAACAACTGACCAGATAAGCGTTATACCCTTCTGAGAGAAGCCCGTGTCCCCTCCGACCACCGATGCGAATGAACTGCACGGAGATTCCTCTAGCCCTCGGCTTGCTCGTAACGGACCGACTGCTTCTGTCATAGCAGTCGCGGCGTTTCAATTCTTCGGTTCTCTGCCGATTCTATGCTTGTCAGGGATCGCGCTTTGGGGCGCAGCTAGAATCTTTGAACTTCGCAACTCGCCAACGGTGTCGATTGTGTACGGATCCGCATTTCTGTTCAGCTTGGCTGGGATCGTCGCCTCAGTTGGACTTTTGCGCCTCCGGGAGTGGGCAAGAACAACCACCCTTTGCCTTGCAACTTTTCCACTTTTCTGGTGCGCTCTCTTCTTAATTCTCGACGAGTCGAAAATTCCCAGGTCTTATAACATTGTTCGCCAAATTGTTGAGATATTGTTTGGACTCTTGGTACCACTCAGCATTTGGTGGTGGGTCCTATTCACCCGCGACTCCGTGCGCTCTCAATTTCATCGGGATTGATCGCAAATGACTAACTGCCATCGGGCACTTGCCAGAAACGGTGGATGGGCCAGCCGCCGAGTGTCGATTCAAAAAGAACACTGGCCGGCTTAGGTTCTTCCTGACTCTCGCAGTATTGCAGGCTAATTCTTTGCAGTTCGGCGACAACCGCGGCCAGTGCTTGCTCGAAGTTTTTGTCGCGGTTGTTTTGCAGCACGGCCGCCTGCACATGCTCGGTTAGTCCCTACAACGCCTGATGGGTCTTCGCATCGCGGATGACCATCCGAAGTTGGGAATCAAACGCCGGATTATCGTCTGACAGCACGCGCACACGCTGGAGTTGAAAAATGGTCAGTTGTATTTCGAGAACCAAGTCCGCATCGCCCGGTGTGGCGACCAGTTCGTAGTGGCCCCAGGTTTTCATGGCCGCATAAAACTCGTTGTATGCGCGGCCTGGCCCGCCGCTATAGGACACTTCCTCGGTGTGAGATTCATCTCCGCCGCCATTGGCGATAAAGACCTTCTTCGCTGCGAGGATTTGGGCAGGGATTGGCGCGGGAGGCGCTGATTTTTTCTGCTGCGCCGAAGCGATGGGACCGGACAGCAGAGGCATTGCGAGACCGAAAATAAGGACGGCGGCTCTTAGACGCTTGGTCATGCTTCCTCCCGACGGGGCACACGTCCCAAGTTGAGGCATCGTCCTCGACCAATCCTGGGCGCGTGTGCAGCTTCATAGTTTAGACGTTGAGTGTGCGCGCCTACGTTTCAAAGCCGAAGGGTGGATTGATTTTTCCGTAGGATTGGGCGGCGTTAGCTTAATTTCAAGCTGAGTCCCGCGGCTAAAGCCGAATTCACGAGCGAGCGTAATTTCGCTGGACTGAAGTCCAGCTCCCCCTGCTGAAGCAGGGGGCTCCCACCGAATTCCGTTGATCATTTAGCAGGTTCCCGGCGAACTCCGTCGCTTAACTAAGCAACGTCCGGCGGAGAAAGTCAAAGATGCCGGCTGGCAGGTGGCGCTACGGAGGCTCACGCGGGAGTGCGGCGCGGTGGGTGGCCGACACATCCAGGAGTGGCTGTGCTACATGACGCATTGCTAGTCGGATTTTGCGGTGGCGACGGGCGGGGGTTGCTGGGCTTTGGTTACCAGCGCGGCGAAGCGTGGGTCGGGGCGGAGGGATTTTAGATCGTCGTCTTTTTCTATGCCTTTGCGGAGATCGGGTTTTAGCTGGTGGTCGATGGCGAATTGCAGGTTTGTGAAGGCTTCGTCGCGCTTGCCTTGCAGCGCCAGGGCGCAGGCCACATCGTAGGCGGATTCGGCGGTGTTTGGATGATCATCGCCGAGGGCGCGGCGGCGTCCGGCCAGCGCGTCGCGGAAGACCTTTTCTGATTCCGGATATTTCTTCTCGCTCTTCAGAATCGTGCCCAAACTTTTCAGCGTCACCAGAGTATCGGTATGATCGGGGCCCAGGACGCGTCGTTCGATGTCGAGAGTGTGCCGCACGAGAGTCTCGGCTTCGGCGTTCTTGCCTTCAATCTGGAGAAGCTCGGCGAGATTGCCCATGGTGACGAGAGTGGAGCGATGTTCGGGGCCGACCGTTTTGAGCTTGGCGGCGAAGGTGTCGCGCAGCAATTTTTCGGCTTCGGGGTAGCGCTTCTCGTTCACCAAAACCTGCGCGAGATTGCCCATGGTCAAAAGCGTTTGAGGATGCTCGGGACCCTCGACGCGCAATTTGATCGCCAGCGCATCGCGATAAACTTTCTCTGCTTCGGTCCAGCGCTCTTGTTGCGAGAGGATGGCGCCGAGATTGTTGGCATCGCCGAGAGTCGTTGGGTCGTCGTCGCCCTTTTGTTGCCGGTCATATTCGTAGGTTTCTCGAAACAATTTTTCTGCGTCGGGAAATTTGCCTTCATAGGCAAAGTCGATGGCGAGATGCTGCCGGGCGATGCGCGCCTCTTCATCTTGAGGCCCGTACTCGCGCTCGGCGATTTCGAGGGTTTCACGATTCAACTTCTCGGCTTCGGGGAAGCGGCCTTCATCGTTGAAAACGAAGGCGAGCTGCGAGGCGGACTGGAGCGTATCGCGATCCTTTGGGCCGAAAGCGCGGCGGCGCAGCTCCATCGTCTCGCGATTCAGCTTCTCGGCTTCCGGATAGCGGCTTTGCTCGTCGAGCACGTAGGCGAGTTTGGACATCGAGGCCAACGTGTCGCGATTCTTGGTGCCGAGAGTCTGGCGGCGAATATCGGCGGCGCGGCTGAAGAGCGATTCCGCTTTGGAGTAAAGGCCGAGGCTATCGTAGACGACGCCCATGACATGCATCATTTGCGCTTGCAGCTCGGGATCTTTGGCGAGGCCGGTGTCGATTTCTTTCGAGGCTTTGTCGAGAATTTCGCGGGCGCGGATGTCGTTGCCGCGGGCTTCGCTGGGATTGGAGACCTTGAACATGCCGGTCATGAATTGGGTGACGCGGTCGGCGCGATCGCGCTCGCGTCTAATGCGGCGCAGCTCGAGGGTCTGCGCGATGCCGCCGGCAATCAGCAGAACAACCGCGCTGGCGGCCACGGCGACGGCAAACCGGTGACGGCGAATATATTTTCGCGCACGATAGGCGACGCTTGCCGGGCGCGCGACGACCGGTTCATTGCGCAGATATCGCCCGATATCCGCGGCCAGATCGGCGGGAGTGGAATAGCGGCGGGCGCGATCTTTTTCGAGGCACTTGAGAGTGATGGCGTCGAGATCGCCGCGCACCTGGCGAATGAGCGTGGGGGGATCGGCGCTGCGATTTTGCGCCGCGACGCTGGATTTATCGCCTTGCGTGCGCAGCCTGGTGCTCGGGCGCTGCACGTCTTCTTCGCGCAGACGGCTGCGGAACTGATCGGGTGGAGTGCCGGTGAAGTCTAGCGGCAAGGAACCGATGAGAAGCTGATAGAGAATTACGCCGAGGGAATAGACGTCGGTGCGCGTATCAACGTCAACGCCGGCGGAATCGGCTTGCTCCGGGCTCATGTAGGCGAGCGTGCCTACGATCATTCCGACCTGCGTGTAGAGAGTATCGGGAGTGAGGCGCTGCGCGGTGGCTTTGGCCAAGCCGAAATCGATGATGCGCGGAACGGGCTTGCCGTCCACGGCGCTGACCAGAATGTTCGAAGGTTTTAGATCGCGATGCAAGATGGCTTTCTGATGCGCGTGCTGCACGCCTTCGCAGACGCGGATGAAGAGCTCGAGGCGTTCGCGGGTCGTGAGCTTGTGTTCATCGCAATAGGTGGTGATGGGAACGCCGACGACGTACTCCATCACGAAGTACGGGCGGCCGTGCGGCGTGGAGCCAGCGTCGAAAACTTTGGCGATGGCCGGATGATCCATCAGGGCGAGGGCCTGGCGTTCTGATTGAAAGCGCGCGACCACTTCGCGCGTGTCCATGCCGGGCTTCACGAGCTTGAGAGCGACGCGGCGGCGCACCGGAACTTTTTGTTCGGCGAGCCAAACTTCGCCCATGCCGCCTTCGCCGACTAATTCAAGCAGACGATACGAGCCGATAACCGCGCCGGCGACCGATTCGCCAAAATCAATGGTGCGCGCCGCGGTCGGCGCCTGGGTTTCGATCGGGAGCGTCGGACCTTCGGTAAAGGCGTCGCCTGGATCGCCGGGTTTTATTTCATCGTCGGACACGCGCGGCTAGCTCCCTGACAGATGCGGAAGTTTAGCGCAAGACCCGCGGGAAGGCATAGCACCGGGGCGACGGCGAGGATTCTAATTCCTAGATGGGATTCGAAAGCAACATCTCTCGTATGAAGCTGCTTGACGGGGTTGCTCCGAACTGCCCAGCGCTAAAGCGCCTCGTTAAATGCGCCACTTTTTCGGAGCGCTGAAGCGCTCCTCCCCCGCATGAATGCGGGGGCTCCCACCTCCCGCCGAATTCCACGCGATCTCGGATCAGGACACTGCCGCGCGACGGCTAGCATTGCAGCAGGATGAATCAAGGATTCCCCAGGAAGTGAAAATCGCCGCTGACGGCGGTCACCTGCTTGCGTGACCTCGGGCACTGAAAAATTGCTTCTTCTGGCTATCGTTGTATCAGGGGCAGCCGGGTATTTCTGCCCGTTCTTGGACGCGGGAAGTCCACGTGCATCATGCCGCAGTGACCCGGCGTCGTGCGGGTTCTGGGGCGACACGAAGTTCCGGGGGTGAGTGTCAGCGAGAGAAGGTGATGACCATGCTGAACCCTTACGTTCGATTTTCGATTTCCGTAATTGTCGTAATCCTGCTGATAACGATTTTTGCGCTCAGCACGTTTTCGCAAACAGCGCTGAAACCGGTGAACTCGCCTGAAGGCGGCAGAATCTTATATGGCATCGTGGACGGCGCCACCACGCAAGCAGGCGGCATGGCTGCGGTGCTGCGCGCCGTGCACAACGATTGCGGCGAGCGCCCGCTGGTCGGCCCGGTCTTCAAATTCCGCGGCACGGAAACGGTGGGAGTCTTTTTCACCGTGGTGAACCATCCCGCCGGAAACGTCAAAGTAGCCGGGCTGCTCATGGCGGCAATGACTGGGTCGCAGCAGGTGGAGGCAGCTTTGGTGACCGACGAGGCGTCGCGATTCGGCACGACCGTGAACCCGATGTTGCGGGAGCTTTTCGCCGAGTGGCGCCCGGGCGGCGCGGCGGCGACTACAAACGTTGCGATGCGCTCTGATGTCCCGGCGGCTTCGACTCCGGCTTCGATCGAGCCTTCAGCCGCTGCTGCGCCTCCGCTGCGCATGGTGTCCTCGGCCGACGGCACCGCCGTGGTTGGCGTGCCGGATGGCTGGGTGTTCGATACGCGCAGCAGCAGTGGGACAATGATTCTGACCGGGCCGCACGGCGAACTGCTCGCCCTGGGGATGTGTCGAATGGGAATCGACCCGACGAATCCGCGTTCGTCGATCATTCCACATCTCCCTGGCACGATCATTTATCCCTATCGCGGCGATCTGGCGAGATCGTTTACGGACATCATTCAAGCATGGCGGCGCGCCAACGGCTTGGGACCGGCGCCGATCCAAGTGGAAGAACTCCAGCCCATGCAAACGCCGCCGGGAGTCCAGTGCGTGAAGGCCAAAGGGCAAATGGATCCGGACGGACGAGGGATGCAAACGTTCATGGATGTGATGACCGCGGGCAACCCGGGACCGAACGGCGGATACACCCTGACGCTGACCCACACTCTGCTGCCTAATGCAGTCGCGGCGGAGGAACGCAGCACGGTGCGGGCAATCATCGACAGTTGGAAGGTAAATCAGCAAACGCTGAACCAGCAGGTGGCGGCTGCGACGCAGCGCATGAATGAGAATACTCAGGCGCTGATTCAGGAGAGCCAGCGGCAAGTGGAGCGCATTCATCAGATTGGCGCGGAGGCTACGGAGCGCATGAGGAACGCCGAAGAAGTGCAAGCGATGCGCAACGATTCGTTTGAGCGGCAGGAAGACGCCATTTCGCGCAACGGGCAGGGATTCAGCAACTACCTGCTCGATCAGACCGTGGTGCAGGACAACAATATGTACAACAACGGGACGATTGGGCACGGCACGTTCTGGAACTCGACAGCCGAGGCGCTTGTCAAGGCCGACCCCAATCGCTACGAAATTGTTGATACGCCGAACTACTGGCGTGGCGTCGATTACTGAGACGCGGAATCCGAACGGCGCCCCCTTCGAAAGCAACCCTCGGACTTAATAAGGCAGGCGTGTTGGAGCAGTTTGCGCGGGAAGGCATGAGAAGCAATCGCTCGCCAATGAACACCAAGCATTAGAGCAACTGCCGTATAATCCAGGTGCACGCCGAGTCGGGGCGTAGCGCAGCCTGGTAGCGCGCCTGCCTTGGGCGCAGGAGGTCCGCGGTTCAAATCCGCGCGCCCCGACCATATCCTGCGGCCAGGTTCATTGACAATCGAGTGCGGTGGTGTGA
>Ga0116215_1000317_pt1 | contig 38477 bp, 37 predicted proteins | sample Sb_taG_7_FD_89698 | JGI IMG/M metagenome (GOLD analysis project Ga0116215, IMG submission 89698) | Peat soil microbial communities from Weissenstadt, Germany - Sb_50d_2_FS metaG | ecosystem: Environmental > Terrestrial > Soil > Wetlands > Peat | place: Germany: Weissenstadt | collected 2010-09-21
ACGCGTTCGCGACTTCGACGCCGGAGAGGCGCGCTATGAGGGTCTGGAATTCGAAGAGCGCCTGGAGCACCCCTTGCGCGACCTCGGGTTGATAAGGCGTGTAGGAGGTGACGAACTCCGATCGAGATGCGAGGGCACGTGTGACCGGGGGGACCTCCCGGTCGTACGCGCCGCCTCCGGCGAAGCACACGAGATCGCGCCCTATGGGACGGTTCCTGTCCGCCAGCTCTTGCATGTGGGCGAGCACGTCGGGCTCCGGAGCGCCCGGAGCGAGACCTGTTCCACCGGCGAGCCGAAGCGCTTCGGGGATCGAGGCGAAAAGCTCGTCCAGGCTCGACAGGCCGAGGAACTCGAGCATCGAAGAGATCTCCTGCTCGGTGTGAGGGCTGTAACCGCTCATCGGGACGCCTTCGCCAGGGCCTTCGCGATGGGCCGGACGAACGGGAGCGCTGTGATGAGGCCCGACACGGTCCGCCCGCGCAGCTCCAGATCGACTTCATCGCCAACCTCGACTTCGGACGAGGTGTCGACGAATGCCATCGCGATTCCTCGTTCGAGGACCGGCGAGAAGTTCCCACTGGTCACGCTGCCGACCACCTCTTCCTCATGGCGAACAATGGCGTTCTCTCGAAGAGGTTGGCGCCCTTCGCCCACAATGCCTCTTAACGTTCTGGCCGGTCCTTTCCGGCGCTCTCGTTCGAGAGCCTCTTTCCCGCGAAAGTGCTCCTTGTCCCAGCCGACGACCCAGCCAAGTCCCGCTTGAAGCGGGGTGATCCCCGGGCCGAGCTCGTGGCCGTGAAGGGGAAGGCCTGCTTCGAGGCGAAGCGTGTCCCGAGCGCCAAGCCCGGCGGCCACGACGCCCTGCGCCAGCACCGCCTCCCAGAACGACTCGGCTACCTCGGCCGGCACGGCGCATTCGACGCCGTCCTCTCCCGTGTAACCGGTGCCGGCCGCCGTGCAGCTCGCCCCCTTCCATTCGAAGGAGCCGATGGAGAAGCGGCCGACGGATGCCGCCTCGGATGAGACTGCCGACAGCAGGTGCCTAGCTTCGGGCCCCTGCACGGCGATGACCGCCCTGCCGGAAGTGGTGTCTTCACCTCCGATCGCATCTCTCACCCGTTGGGTGTTGGAGGCGTTCGGCATGACGTCGAAGACCTCCTCCGTGAGCCACCAGACGATCAGGTCGTCGAGCACCGAGGCGTCGGACTCGTCGAGGAGGTGTGTGTACTGGGCGCGGCCCGGCCTGATCTTGCGCAGGTCGTTGCTGAGAGAGATCTGGAGAAGTTCGAACGCGTCGGGTCCCTCGACCCGCACCGTGCCGAGATGGCTCACGTCGAATGCGACGGCTCGCCGGCGACAGGCGCGGTGCTCCGCGAGGGTTCCAGAGGGATACGCGAGCGGCATGAGCCACCCCCCGAACTCGACGAGCTTCGCGTCGAGGCCGAGGTGGACTTGCTCCAGTGGGGAGTGTCGGACACCGCTTCGTTCGGATCGATCGGCGGGTCCCGCGGCGCCTTGAGGCGCATCCGACTGCCCCGGGCGATCCACGCGCCGAAGCCTACGCGGCTGGAGAAGACGGACGAGACAGCCCGTGCTTTGCGAGAATGGCCAGGTAGTCGCGTTGATAGATCAGCTTCACCTCGACTTGAGGATGAAGCTCCCTGAGCCGGCGCACCTTCGCGTTCTTGCGCGTCACGAGCTTCTGGCTGAGGGTCGTGAGCTCGACGAAGCAGTCGTGGTCGGGCAAGTAGAAGTCGGGGCGAAACGCAGCCTTAGGGGTGCCGTCGGCATACCACTCGAGCACGAACATCACCGGTTCGTACTCCCAGCGAACTCCGTAGAAATCGAGGAGCTCGGCGAACTGACGCTCCGAGTCGTGGGCGAACTTGACCTTCATCGCACCGGCCTCCCGGCTCGAAGGCTCGTTCGTCAACCGCTCCCTGCCCTCTGCTCGCCGTCGATCCGCGCGCTCGACGTTCCGGCGCCTGCAGCTGCAAGCCCGATCTCGATGATCGCAGCGTCGAGCTCCTCGACGACCCCGGAGAGGGGAACGATGTTCAGAACCCCCTGCCCGCCCTTGAGCAGGTCGACCACTTCGCCGTCGCTTCTCGCGAGAACCGAGTCGGACCCCACCAAGACGAGGTTGGCCGATCCGAGGTCCGCTCCGAGCCCCTCGCGCAGGCACTCGAGGGCCCTCCGCGCACGCTGGAGAGAGATGCCGCCGTCGAGGAGCTGCTTTATGACCTTGAGCTCGAGCAGGTCACTGTAGGAGTAGAGCCGCTGCGTGCCGCTGCCATGGGCATCTGCTATCGAAGGTCGCAGCAGTCCCGTGCGCGCCCAGTAGTCGAGTTGCCGGTAGGTGATGCCGACGACCTTGCACACCTGCGGACCCCTGTAACCGTCGGCGCCGGGTCCTTGACTCTCGTCGGAGGACTCGCCGGCGATCCCCGGAAGTCGTGCTGCATATGGGGTGTCGGAGACATATGGGGTGTTGGGGACCACGGGCGACTCCCTCCACTTCAGGTGCAGGTTCATCCTAACCCCCTTCCTCACATCGAGGTAGTTACGGTGCTGTGACCTGCCCTGAAGACGGCGTGGCCGACCCCATGGGCTCGACCTGCGTATCGGGTGGGGGGAATCGATCGACGTCGGAGCAGGCGGCCCGTCAGTCCATTCGCCGCAGCTCTGAGCGATAGCGATGGCCGTTTCTCACGTACTCGTCCGCGGCAACGCGGATCATCTCTATTCGAGAGGAGCCGGGCCTGATCGTCGCGGGAACCCCTACGGCCAAGGCGCCGGGGGGAATGTGGGTCCCACCGCGCACGACCGCGCCTGCTCCAACGGTGGCCCCACACCCGACGACGGCATGGTGAAGGACGATCGCCCCCGACCCGACGAGGCTCTCGTCCTCGAGGCGACATCCCTCCAGGTGCACGATGTGGCCAACGACACAGTCGTTTCCGACGAAGGTCGGGAACCCGGGGCCCGCGTGGAGGACCGAGCAATCCTGGATCGACGACCTGGCTCCCACCGCGATCGTCCCGTAGTCGCCACGCAGGACGGCTCCGGGCCAAATGGTGCTCTCGGGCCCGATCTCGACATCGCCTATGACGGTCGCGTCGGGGTGAACGAACGCTCGCGGGTCGATCTTGGGGACGAGGTCGCCCAACGCGTAGACAGCCATTGCGGCGGACGCTACCAGCGTGGGATCAGAGGCCACCCAAGAGGCCGGGCATCACAAGAGCACCGGCGGCCTTGCGAAGTTGCTCGGCCGCCGAGCGGTCGCCGCCCACTGCATAGGCCCGTAGCACCAGCGCGTCGCTCAAGCTCTCTGCCATCGAGGGAGGCGGGGGAAGCGCGCTCGTGTCGCCGGTGATCTCGGCGCACAAGGCCGCTGCAGCCAGTGAAGCGTTGTACGCGTCCAGCGCGTCGGCTGCCTCGCGAGCCTTGTTCAGCCAAGGAAGTGCAGAGTTCGCATCCCCCGCCAGGACGAGCGCAAGTGCGTAGACCACACCGCCCACCTCGGCGAGCGGACCTCCGAGGTCCGGAGGGCCGACGTTCTCGAAGCGGGCGAGCGCCTCGTGGGCCCTGCCGGCAAGGGTGAGCTCGATCTCGATGAGCAGTCCCGCCATTGCGACAACGGGATCGGGCGAGGTGTCCGGAGGGAACGGAGGGGCCGCACCGGACGCGCCGCTGGCCACCGCAACCGAGAAGCTAGCTGCCCACGAGAGCCAGGGTTCGTGGAGGTGACCGCCCACGGACAGCCGCTGCAGCGAGTTGACGCGTTCGCGAGCTTCTTCGAACCGGCCCGTCAGTCGCTCCATGATCGCGAGCAGCGCCCAGCCGTGGATCGCCATGTCGACTGCTCCGAGCTCTTCGGCGAGCTGGGCCAGTCGGAGTGCGAAGGCCTCGGCCTCTGCGGTGTCCCTCGAGCTACCCGCCAACGAATTGAAGAAGTGCTTCCAGGTCAACGTGGCGAGAGTCGTCATCTTCTTCGAACGATCTCCCGATTGGTCGGCGAACTGGAGGGCGTCTTCCAGCCACATCGGCACCCGCGGGTCGGTCGGCCTGGCGAGGCAGAGGAACGAAGACGCCGAGACGGCGCCGGATCTGTCGCCGATGCTCTCGAACAGCTCGAGGCCCTGCTCCAAGTAAGTCGCCGCCTCGTGCATTCGGCTGAGGTAGAAGTAAGCGACGCCGGTGTTGGCCAGGGCCCAGGCCTCTTTCGAAGCGTTCCCGAGCTCCTTCCATCTCCTGGCGGAGTCCTCGAGCCTCGGCACTGCCCATCCAGGGTCGGTGAACACCTTGACGTTCGCTGCGGTGTGGTCGCGCTCCGCAGCCACCGCGGGATCGGCGGGGTCGTCCGGAACCATGGACAGAGTTTCGAACGCGCCTTCCTCCTTGCCGCACATGGCCTGGAGCTTGGCCAGCTCCAGCAGCAGTGCCGGCTCTCTCGAGCCGAGGTCGACGGCCCTCTCGAGCATCCCCATCGCGTCGAGATGCCGCGATGCCTGCAGGAACTCCTTGCCAGTGGCTGCAAGCTCGGCGGCCGCCTCAGCCGCCAGAGCTTCGTCCTCGGATAGATATCTGGCGGCACGCTCCAGATGACGGGCGCGATCCTCGAGTGTCGTCGACACACCTGCAGCCTTGCGATGGAGCTCCCCTCGTGTGGTGCGCGGGAGCGTCTCGTACGCAACCTCGCGAAGCAGCGAGTCAGTGGCTTGAAAGCGTCCGTCGGGGCCCTGGGTAAGAAGCCGCGAGTCGACCAGGGACGCGAGCGCCTGTGCTGCATCGGGTGAGCCGAGCCCTGCGACCTGCTCGGCGGTGGCTTCCCCGAGGACGGCTGCATGCTGGAGAACGAGCTTGTAGGAAGGCTCGAGAGCATCGAGCCTGGAGCCGAGGAGAGCCTGAAGCGTCGCTGGAATGCCCGCTTGTGCATGGAGCTTGTAGCAGTCGCCTTCGTCCACCAGCATTCCGCGGGCTCGAGCCATGGCCACGAGCTCGCGCAGGTACAAGGGGTTGCCTCCGGCCAGCTCCACGAGGAAGCCCGCCGCTTCGGGTGTCAGAGGCTTGTCACGCACGAACCCGTCCGCGAGTGCGCCGGCGTCGAGAGGCCCGAGGGGACCGAGACGGACGGTCGTCGTCGAGCTGAAGCGTTTGAGCCAGTCGGGGGGTTCGGTGCGCCCCGCCAGCACCGTCAAGAGGGGAACGCTGCTGAGCCGCCCTGAGAGCTCGCCGAGAAGCTCCAAAGTTCGCTCGTCGCCGCGGTGCATGTCGTCGATCAAGATGAGAAGGGGCCGGCCCTGCGCTTTCTCCTTCAGCAGGCGGCCGAACGCCCAAATCTGTTCCTGTCGCACTCCTGCAGGGTCGATCGACCGCAGCGATTCGTCGATCTCGCCTGCGACCGAGCGGACGCGCGCGTTCACGTCGGGTTCGTCTGCCGGGCCGAGCTGGGCGACTATCTCTGCTGCGACCCTCGCTCCTCCCATGGACCCGTATGCGGGGTAGGCGCTTCGGACGACCTGGCCCTCGCCTGCAACCGCGCTTGCCAGCTCGTTCAGCAGACGCGTCTTTCCGGAGCCTGCCTCCCCGCACAGCACCACGAAGTGCGCTTGGTGGTCTCGAACTGCGCGTCGCCACTGAGAGAAGAGGAACGTGACCTCGTCCTGGCGGCCGACCAGCGCCGGACCACAGGCCGGGTCCTCCATCCCGGCCTCACGCAGGGAGACCGCCTCAAAGACCTCGACAGGTTCGCTCTTGCCCTTCAGCAGCACGGGCTGGCGCTCACGGAAGTTGACGCCCTCTCCGGCGAGCTCGACGGTAAGCCTGCCGCAAAGAACCTCTCCGGGAGCTGCCGCCTTTTCCAGGCGAGCGGCGACGTTGACGGTGTCACCGATGACCGTCATGTCACCTCGGCCGACCGCCGTCGACATCACCTCGCCGGAGTTGATTCCAACCGAGAACACGAGGTCGCCGCGTAGTTGTCTCATGGCGAGTCCCGCGGCAACCGCTCTTTCGGCGTCGTCGTCGTGGGCGACCGGAACTCCGAAGACCGCCATCACGGAGTCACCCATGTACTTGTCGACGGTCCCCCCGTGCTCGGCCACCAGCTTCCCCAAGTCCCGGAAGGCCGCATCGACCATGCGAGCCACGAGCTCGGGATCAGTCTTCTCCGCTAGCGACGTGAAGCCCACCACATCGGCGAAGAGGACGGTTGCGAGCTTTCGCTCCTCCGTGGCAGGGCCTGCAGGAGTCGGGGAATCGGATCCGGGGATCGAAGAAGACCCGTCGAGCTCGGCCCCGCAGGTTCCGCAAAAGGCCTGGCCTTCGGGATTCGACGAAGCGCACGAGGGACAGGCCCGGACGCTCATGCTCGAGCCGCACCGCCCGCAGAAGCGGTAGCCCTCTGGGTTCTCAGCCTCACAAGAAGGACATGCGGACACCGCCAGTCAAGCTACCGCCGAGCCGGGTGCAAAGAGCTCATCGTCTCCGACTCGTAAGAGCCGGGCCGTGCAGAGTGGCGGACCCGAGACTGCCCGCAAAGGACTCAGGTCAGGTGTTCGTGGCATGCGGCAAGGACCAGGTGGGGTGCGTTCCTCGGTGTGACACCCGCACTCGTGTTGAAGCAGGATTGCCGCACGATGAGCGAGCTCGACGACTTCACCAGGACCGAGTTCACGCACGAAGGCAAGACCCGCGCCGTTTTCAGGAAGGGTACGGGCCCGGCGGTCGTCGTGATCGCAGAGATACCCGGGATCACTCCTTCGGTCATCGGGTTCGCAAGACGAGTTGCCGATCTGGGCTGCACCGTTGCCCTCCCCCACCTGTTCGGAGAGCCAGGGGCGCCACCGACCGTCGGCAGGGCCCTCTCCTCCCTCGTGCCCGCATGCGTGTCGCGCGAGTTCGTCGTGATGGCAACCGGAAAGACCTCACCCGTGATCGATTGGCTTCGAACCCTGGCGCGGTCGTTGCACGCCGATTGCGGCGGTCCTGGGGTAGGCGTGGTCGGTATGTGCTTCACCGGAGGTTTCGCGCTCGCCATGATCGCCGGCGCTCCTGTGCTCGCCCCCGTGATGTCTCAGCCGTCGGTTCCATTTCCCCTGGGCCGCCTGCGCAAGAGGGACCTGGGTGTGTCGCAGAGCGACCTCGACGAAGTGAAGCGCCAGTGCGCGGCGCAAAACTTGACCGTACTGGGCCTTCGCTTCACCGGCGACAAAGTGTCGCCACCGGAACGATTCGCGCGCTTGCGCGAGGAGCTCGGGGACAATTTCGTGGGGGTGGAGATCGACTCATCTCCCGGCAATCCTCACGGCAACCCGCGTTCTGCTCATTCGGTGCTGACGGAGCACCTGGTCGACGAGCCCGGCCATCCCACGCGTGAAGCGCTCGACAAGGTTCTCGGGCTCTTTCGGGAACGGCTTCTCTCTGCGCCCGAGTAGCTCGAACGAGGGAAAGGTCTCGGCGCCCGAATGGGGCCCCAGACTCGGACTCACGCACCGGGGATTCAGGTGTTTCTCATGGGCCGCAAAGCGATTCCACAGGATGTCGTTGCAAGATGGCTGTCGTGGACGAAGTGTCTGAGCCGTCGGAAGGGCCCGCCGAGAAAAGCGGTACGGATGAAGGGGCCGCTCGAGCGTCGTCGGGTGACCCTCAGGGACGAGCGGAGCCGGCTTCGCCGGCTGCTCCGGGGTCTGCGACCGAGCCGACGGCACTGGGCGAGCCGGGACCTGGTGCGGGCCACCCGCCGGGCTGGTACCCGCCGCCGCCTGGGTACGCGCCGCCCGGCTGGTACGCCGCGCCGCCGGGATACGGCCCGCCGGGCGCCGGCGGCGTCGGGAAGATCCTTCGGAGCTCGACCGTTGCATGGATCACCGCGGGCGTTCTCGCTCTCGCGGTCATCGGCGTGTCGGTGGGTTGGGCGAGCTCGACTTCCAACGCGGTTTCGATATCGAAGCCCGTCGTGCCCCCGGGGGTCGGCGGGCCATATCGACTCAGTCCTCTTGGACCCGCTGGCGGGAACGCGGGCGGCGTCATGCAACGGATGGTGGTCGCCGGAACAGTCTCGAGCGTCGGTTCGGGGAGCTTCACGGTAGATGCGGTCTCCGGTCAGACCGTCACGGTGCAGGAGCAGTCGTCGACCACCTACTACGTCGGCCGTACCAGCGGCTCCGCCAGCTCGGTCCTCCAGGGCGCAAAGGTCGCCGTGCAAGGAAGCCGTAGCGGCAACACGGTCACCGCAACCCGGGTGGAGATCCTGCCATCGGGATCGTCGGGGTTCGGCCCGAACGGCTGATCCTCGCCCAGCGTCGCAGTGCCGAGTAGTCCCGAAGCGATCTGCACCACTAACCTCGCCCCTCATGCGACCCGCTCCCCCCTCTATGAGGCGCGCCGGCATTGCCGCGTTCTCTACAGCGCTCCTGTTGGCGACCGCTGCTTGCTCGTCGAGCTCGTCTCCCTCGAGCTCGAGCCCCCCCACCACGGCGACCTCGGCGACCACGCAAGGCCCCGCAGCTCCCACCACAGCTGCGGGTGCGGCGTTCGGTGCGGCAGTGTCGGGGATCGCTCCGATCCCCTCATCCGACCTCTCCCCCGCCGGCACGTTCGGTAGTCGACCGCAGGTCAAAGTTCCTTCAGGGAACGCTCCGACCCAGCTCGAGGCGTGGGACCTGATCGTGGGTACAGGAGCGACCGCCGCCACAGGATCCACTGTCAACGTCCAGTACGACGGCTACTCGTTGACCAACAAGTCGGAGTTCGACGCGTCGTGGAACAGTGGACAAGCGTTCTCGTTTCCTCTCGGTGAGGGCCAGGTCATAAAGGGATGGGACGAGGGGGTCGCAGGGATGAAGGTCGGAGGACGCCGCGAGCTGATCATCCCCCCAAGCCTCGCTTACGGGTCCCAATCACCTTCACCGAGCATCGCCTCCAACGACACGCTGATATTCGTGGTCGACCTCGTGAGCGTTGGGTAGGGGCGCAATTCGGTCGCGCCGACAAGTGGCTCGTCTCTCACGGTTGGTGCGACTCTGAGGTGTTCCGCACCCTTCGTCGTCTCACGGGGCGGAACCGCTCAGTAGGGGCCGACGGGCCGATTCATCTCTGCGCAGAGCCCACTGCGGAGGACTTCGATCCCGAGGCCTACCTCTACGTGAACGCCGACGTCGACGCTGAAGCGCCCGCGACCGACCGACTGTCTTTTGCCAGACAGCACTTCGACATCCACGGTCGAAGAGAAGGGCGGAGACAACTACGAACATCACTTCTGCCGGCCGTCGCAGACCTTCGCGAGGCCAAGATGCAGTGGCTCTTTAGGCGGTCGCCGGGATCATTGTCCCTTCTCGAGCCGTACACCACGACCATCTGTGACAAGAACGCCTCGATGCACAGAGCCAAGGGAGACCCAAGGTTGCCCGTGCCCTTCGCGCGAGTGAGCGCCCATGATTACGATTCTCAACTGCGGGCATTGTTCGATTCGGGTCCGACCCGGCTCTTCTTGGACCTCGGTGCCGGCTTACGGTCGCTGTACTGGCCGAACATCGTCTATACCGAGATCGCAGCCCTTCCCTCGACCGATGTCCTCTGCTTCGGCGACAAATTGCCCTTCGACGACGACGTCTTCGACGGAGTGGTGGCACTCGCGGTGCTCGAACACGTTCCGGACCCCTTCGCGGTCGTGGAAGAGCTGGTGAGGGTGGTGCGACCGGGATGTCAGGTGATAGTCGACTGGCCGTTCCTCGTACCCGTGCACGGGTATCCCGAGCACTACTTCAATGCCACCCCGCAGGGAGCGCGAGACGCCTTCGAGCGCCTACCTGACGTGTCCTCAGTCCGCTTGACGTTTCCCTCGTTTCTTCATCCCGCTTATTCGCTTCGCTGGATGCTCGACGAATGGCTGCACGCCCTTCCCGAAGAACGACAATCTTCGTTCGCGGAGCTTCGCGTTTCGGACATCCTCGCCCACCCACCCGAGGAGTTGGAGACGAAGCCGTGGTCGAGGCTTCCCGAGGACCGGATCCCGACGATCGCGGCCGGGACGAGACTGTTCGCCACCAAGGACCCGAAGACCTCGCCAGAGTCCTGAGGAAGTGCCGTCTGGCCTGGGCTACTGAGTCGGGCTGGCCGGATTTGAACCGGCGACCCCCGGTCCCCCAGACCGGTGCGCTAACCGAACTGCGCCACAGCCCGTCGCTGCGACCCCTCAGCCTACTGATCCTGCCTGACCGCCTCGAAGTCGGGACGGAGGGTCCCTTCTAGGCTCCGCCCATGCGCTACGGACTGATCCTCCCCCAGACCGAGATCGGGCCCGATCCGGACGACGTCGTGGCTTTCGTGAATGCGGGAGAGGAATCGGGTTTCGAGTTCGTCGTCGTCTACGACCATGTGCTCGGGGCGGACACCTCGGTGAGGCCGCGTTGGGACGGCTACTACGACGTGAACGACCAATTCCACGAGCCGATGGTGCTCTACGGCTTTCTCGCCGCCCACACCCGCATGGAGCTCGTGACCGGTGTGCTGATACTCCCCCAGCGACAGACGGCCTTGGTGGCCAAGCAAGCAGCACAGGTGGACGTCCTCACGCGGGGGAATTTCCGACTCGGCGTGGGGATCGGATGGAACGCCGTCGAGTACGAGGCGCTCGGGGTGGACTTCGCGACACGCGGGGAGCGCTACGAGGAGCAGATCGAGCTGCTGCGCCTCCTGTGGACTCAGGACGTCGTCGATTTCGACGGCCGTTTTGACAAGGTCGAAGCTGCCGGGATCCTCCCGAGTCCCGTCAGGCGGCCTATACCCCTTTGGATGGGCGGGGGCACCGCAAGACGCGTCCTCGAGCGCATAGGTCGACTCGCAGACGGTTGGATCGCCCGTTCGGCACCAGGCCTCGGTCTGGAGGAGGCGTGGGCGGTGATCGTCGGCGCGGCCCGCGAGGCGGGAAGGGATGCGAACCAAGTCGGCCTCCAGGGGCTGGTCGAGCCGAGAGAAGATCCGGGAGAAGAGCGCTTGCGCAGGCAGCTCGAAAGGTGGGGGCAGTTCGAGCCCACGACCCACCTGGCGATAAGCGGCCTTCACGCCGGGCGGGGCCCGCGTGAGCACGTCGAATACGTGAAGCGCGCCGGCGGTGTGATCTTCGGCTGATCCCAGGGAGCTCTATGCCCGAGCGCGCCTGCCCGTTCGGGGATCGTGCGCCGAGGAACGTAGTGCGCTCAAAGGTGGTGCACGAGCCAGCCGATCCCCTGGTAGGCCCTCCATCCCAGGTAGACGGCGGTCGCGAGCACGAGCAACTTGAAGTGCCAGGGGACCTTCTTCCGCTCGACGAGGTGCTCCTCGCAGGTCGGGCAGCCCCCTTCGTCGGTCAGCTCCTGCTCGGGAACCATCCGATCGCAGGTGTCACACCAGGGCACGAGAGCCGCAGGTGGTCAGACCGGGGGAACGCCGTGACGGCGTTCGGAGAACCGACGGTCGCGCCCGGTGGCAGTGGCGATCCGCCCGATGAGCTCCCCCCGCAGTTCCTCCGGGGGCACGACCGCGTCCAGCACGAGGTCCGACGCGAGGCGAAGCAGGTCGACGTCTTGCTCGTACTCGCGCCTTTTCTCTGCGACGAACTCCTCTCGCGCCACGGGATCGGCGATCTCGGCGATCTTGTTCGCGTAGACGGCGTTGACGGCGGCCTCCGGGCCCATGACCGCAATTTCAGCGGTCGGTAGAGCAATGCACGCGTCGGGCTCGAATCCGGGTCCGGCCATCGCATACAGGCCTGCGCCGTAAGCCTTGCGGACGATCACCGAGACCTTCGCGACTGTCGCCTCGGAGACCGCGGTGATCATCTTCGCCCCGTGCCGGATGATGCCCTGACGCTCGACTGCCGAGCCGATCATGAATCCGGGGACGTCCGCCAAGAAGAGCAGGGGAACGTTGAAGGCGTCAGCGCACCAGATGAAGCGAGCAGCTTTGTCCGAGGAGTCCACGAAGAGCACTCCTCCCCGCACGGCGGGATTGCTGGCGACGATGCCGATGGGATGACCCTCGAGCCGCGCCCAGCCGACGAGGAGCTCGCTCGCGAACTCCGGCTTGATCTCGAAGAAGGAGCCATCGTCCACCACCGCTTCGATGACATCGTGCATGTCGTAGGAGATCTTTGGATCGGCTGGAACGAGGTCCGGCCCGAAGTGCACCGCCGGCGACGTAGCGAGGCTGACAGGAGGTTCGTCGCGCCACGACCCGGGCAGGTAGGAGAAGTAGTGCTTCGCCATCTCGATTGCAGACTGGTCGTCAGGAGCAAGGTTGTCGCCGCACCCCGAAATGGTGCAATGCATCCGGGCGCCGCCCATTTCCTCGAGACTGGTGCGCTCTCCCACGACCATCTCTGCCATCCGTGGGGACCCGAGGTACATCGAGGCGTTCCCCTCGACCATGAACACCACGTCACAGAATGCCGGGATGTATGCCCCCCCGGCTGCCGACGGACCGAAGAGGCAGCAGATCTGGGGCACCCGACCAGACAGACGGACCTGGTTGTAGAAGATGCGCCCCGCACCTCGGCGCCCGGGGAACAGCTCGACTTGGTCCGTGATGCGCGCTCCTGCAGAGTCGACTAGCCAGAACACCGGGAGGTCGTGAACGAGCGCGTACTCGGTGAGTCGCACGATCTTCTCGACGGTGCGCGCACCCCAGGACCCTGCCTTCACGGTGGGGTCGTTGGCCATGACGCACACCGGCCTGCCCTCGACAGCTCCACGGCCCGTCACCACGCCGTCGGCGGGCAAGTCTCGGGCCAACGCGTTGGCCAGCAGCCCGTCCTCCATGAACGAGCCTTCGTCGAGCAGGAGCGCCAGGCGATCGCGCACCGGGAGCTTTCCCTGTGACGCCAGCTTTGCGGCGCCCTTCTCCCCGGGGCCCTCGGCCGCGGTCCTGAGCGCTTCTTTGATCTCCTTCGGGTCTCTCATGTCTCAGCCCCCCAATCGGACCCGGAGCTTGAGCGGCGTGGGACCCATGTCGAAGTCCTCCCGCAGACGACGTTCGACATAGCGCAGATACGTGGCGGGGAGCCGATGCGTGGCGAAGAGCGTGAAGGTGGGAGGATCGGACGCGCCCTGGACCGCGTATCGGATGCGTGAACCGGGAGCCGGATGGGCAGCCTGGATCGAGGCGAGCGCGCGGTTGAGCTCTCCGGTCGGGATGCGGCGGTGGTAGGCCTCTATGGCCTTGTGTAATGCAGCTGGGATCTTGTGAGCGCCAAGTCCTGTGCGGGCGCTCACCTTGAGCACTGGTGACTCCCCCAGGAAAGCGAGACGGTCCTCGAGGTCTGCGAGCACGCCTGCTCGCGAGTCGGTGGCGAGCAGCTCCCATTTGTTGATGACTACGACGATGGGACTACCCGAGGCAGCGATGCGCTGCGCCAGTCGCTGGTCCTGGTGGGTCACCCCTTCGGTTGCGTCGATGACCAGCAGGACGACGTCGGCCGCGTCGAGCGCCTGTAGCGCCCGGACCATTGCGAAGTACTCCGGCCCCTCTGCTGAGCGAGATCGTCGACGCATTCCTGCGGTGTCCACGAAACGGATCTGCCCGACCTCGGTGTCCAGGACGGTGTCGATCGCATCTCTCGTGGTGCCCGGGACGTCGTGGACCACCGAGCGCTCCTGCCCCGCGAGACGGTTGAAAAGCGTGGACTTGCCCACGTTCGGTCGTCCGATGATCGCCACTCTCGGCACGGCGTCGGCTCCGGCGCGGGAGATAGCACCGCTCGCGCCTTCTTCGGCCTGACGGAACTGTTCTTGGGAGGCGCCCGAGACGAGATCGCCGGTGAGCCGGCCCAAGCGCTCTACGACCACGTCGAGCAGGTCGCCGCTGCCGCGGCCATGGAGGGCGCTCACCATCTGCGGGTCCCCGAGACCCAACGAGACGAACTCCCATGCCTCGGCTTCGCGTGCCAGGTTGTCGACTTTGTTCACCACGAGCATCACCGGGGTGCCGCTGCGCCTCACGAGCTTCGCCACGTCCTCGTCCTCGGTCGTGATCCCGACGGTGACGTCCACGACCACGAGCGCTAGGTCCGCCGACTCGATGGCACGACGGGCCTGCTCTGCCACCTTCGCATCGAGAGCGTCGCCGCCTCCGATCCAACCACCGGTGTCCACGACCAGGAATTGGTGACCGTTCCACTCGGCCTCGAGCTCGAGACGGTCACGCGTCACGCCAGGCAGCTCCTCGACCACCGCGGCTCGCCTCCGGACGAACCGGTTGACGAGAGTGGACTTTCCGACGTTCGGCCGCCCGACGATCGCCACGACCGGAAGCCGCTTCCCGCCTCGCTTCGCGGCCTGGTCTGCAACGTGTTGTGCCCGCGCCGTAGTGCTCACCGAGGCATCCCGAGTGCCGCTCCTGCTTCCGCCGACGTTGCAGTGTCTCTGGCCGGCAAGACGACAAGCCCACCGTCTGCCTGTGGCTCTTCGAGCTTGCGCCGAAGCGACATTCCGTCGGTCGGCACGACCTCCACGCGCCGGGGAAGATCCGCGACAGTCATGCCGTCGAGAAATTTGCCCTCGGACAGGCACACGTCGGGCAGTAGATAGCGATGATCTCGAGGCTCGTCTTCAAGAGCACGAGATATGTCCACACCGGTGAGCAGGCCGGTAACTGCGATGTTCCCACCGAAGAAGGAGTTCCTGACACACAGTAGGCGCACCTCTGAAGCGAACCGGTCCTGAGCCAGGAGTGGTTCGAGCACCCGCGCTCCGTACTCGCCGGTGACCACGCAGGTGGCTGTGCCACGGCCAACATTGGATGGAGAAGAGCGTCTGGCGCGGTAGCCCTCTGGTGGGGCTCCGTCGACCCACGAGAAGAAGCCCCGCTTCACGCCGAACGCGGCCGCCGCATCACCTCGAAAAGCCTCTTCGAAGGCGCGAGCCATACCGATGCCGTTCTCGTGCTGTGGGAACCCTTCATAGACGCTGGCGGCAGGGAAGGGTCGACTCGCGAGGAGGTAGTACTCGTCGGCGGCGTAGACGAGCCTGCGACCTGATGTCGAGAGGAACAGCCCCTGCCACTCCTCGACGAGGTCGACGACGTCTTGCGCGTCTCTTTCGCTGTGGTTGCGGAGATCCGGCTCGGTGGTGTGGCGACTTATGCCGAGGGGAACGCATGCAACGGTTGCGATCTCGGCATACTCGTCCGCGATTCCGGCGAGGGTCGCCTCCAACGCCGCACCGTCGTTGACCCCGGGACAGACAACTATCTGCCCGTGCACCTCGATTCCACCATCGAGCAATGCCCTCAGCCATCTCAGGCTCGTCGCCCCCCGTGCGTTGCGGAGCATGTGGGCTCGCAATTGGGGATCCGTCGAGTGAATGGAAACGAACAACGGGGAAAGGCGCTCGGTCAGGATGCGTTCGAGGTCAAGCTCGGTGAATCGGGTGAGCGTGGTGAAGTTGCCGTACAGGAACGACAAGCGGTAGTCGTCGTCCTTCATATACAGGCTGCGTCTCATGCCCTTGGGCAGCTGGTGGATGAAGCAGAACTCGCAATGGTTGTCGCAGGTCCTCACCCGGTCGAAAAGGGCCGAGGACACCTCGATGCCGAATGGCTCCCCCGCAAGCTTCCTGATCGGCAAATTCAGCTGTTCGTGGCCGCGCCGGACCTCCACCTCGGGATCCTCGGCGTCGATGAGCTGCTGATACTCGATCACGTCACGTGGCGCCCGCCCGTCGATCCGAAGCAGCTCGTCACCAACTCGAATTCCGCCACGCTGGGCCGGGGAACGGCGCGCCACGGAGACGACCCGGGCTGCCGGCATGACCCAAGGCTACCGCCCGGACCTACGTGTCCTCTGATCGCCGTGCCTTCGAGTGGCGGTAGCCTGCTTCTGTGGCGGTCGAGCGAGTCCTCTTGGCCTCCCCCCGGGGCTTCTGCGCAGGCGTCGAGAAGGCCATCAAGGCACTTGCCTGGATGGTGCACATCTTCGAGCCGCCGGTTTACTGCTACCACGAGATCGTGCACAACGCGCACGTGGTCGAGCAGTTCCGCGCGCAAGGCGTGATCTTCGTCGACGACGTCGGTGGGGTACCCGCGGGTGCGCCTCTCATGCTCTCCGCCCACGGTTCGGCTCCCGAGGTGGTCGCGGCCGCACGCGAGAAGGGCCGGGTGGTGGTCGACGCGGTGTGCCCACTCGTGACCAAGGTCCATCACGAGCTCAAAGTCCGGGCCAAGAAGGGCTACACGGTGCTCTACGTGGGCCACGAAGGTCACGAGGAGGCGGTCGGGACGATGGCGGTGGCGCCGGCCTCGGTGCGACTGGTGCGAAGCGAGGCAGAGGTCGACGCTCTGGCCGCCGAGATCGACCCTGGGACGCCGGTCGCGCTGTTGGCCCAGACGACGTTGAGTCACGACGAGTGGCTCGGCATCATGCGCAGGGCAGAGGAGAGATTCGAGTCGCTGTGGATGCCGAACAGGTCCGACTTGTGCTTTGCCACGACGAACCGCCAAGCAGCCTTGAAGGCGATCGCAGGGAGATCCGACGCTGTGATCGTCATCGGATCGGCCAACTCGTCCAATACCCTCGCCCTCGAGAAGGTCGCGCGGGCGTCCGGGTGCGCACGAGTGCTTCGCCTGAACGAGGCGAGCGAGGTTCCCGGCGACCTCCGGGGAACGGTGGGGGTAACAGCGGGGGCTTCCGCGCCAGACGAGCTCGTCGAAGCGGTGGTGGCCCGTCTTTCACCTCGTGACGGCGTCGAGGAGGTACGCGTCACCGAAGAAGAGGAGTACTTCCCTCCTCCGCCGGAACTGAGGGACCTTCTCAGGGGACTCGCCGGCGCCCTAGCGTTGGGGCTCGCTGCTCCCTCGGCCGCGGAGGAGCCCTCATCTCGGGCCGCATCGGACTCGCGCGGCGGGAGTCCGTTCGCCTCGGACAGGCAGATCTCGGCTGCCGACGTTCTCGGGCGACTGGCCGGCTGACCTAGAGAGAGGCGGCGTGCAGGCGTTCTCGAAGGATCGATCGCGCGAACAGCGCAGGCGTGACGACCTCCGTCGGCTCGTCATGGAGCTTGCGCGCCAGGACTTCAACCGTCACCACCCCGGCGTCTCGTTCGCGCCGGTCGTGGTTCTGGTCGCCTCGTATCTCGAAGCGGACAACATCGCAGACGTCCTCAAAGCTGTTCCGCACGAGGTCTGCGGACTCGGAGTATCCGTTCTCGTCGTAGTGGACGGGGGGGACGACGGTACAGAGGACATCGTGAGGGGGCTCGATGCTTTTTGCGCCTCGTTGCCCGTGAACATGGGTCAGGGCGTGGCTCTTCGGTTCGGTTACGAGCTGGCGCGCTCGTTCGGCGCGCGCTATGTCGTCACACTGGACGCAGACGGCCAGGACGATCCGGCTTCGATTCCCGATCTCGTCGCTCCGCTCCTGGCAGACGAGGCTGACTTCGTGATCGCCAGCAGGCGACTCGGAGTCGACGAGTCGACCGACAAGATGAGGAGGGCGGGCGTCGTCTTCTTCGCCAGATTGGTCAACTGGCTGACGGGCCTCGAGGTCACCGACACCTCGATGGGGCTTCGCGCGCTGAGAGCGGAGGTCCTAGGCGACGTCGTCCTCGAACAGGACCAGTACCAGACTGCCGAGCTGTTGATCTCAGCCGCGTCGAGGGGATGGCGGATCACCGAACGTCCGACGGTCCGCCATGCTCGCGCCTCGGGAGAGTCGAAGAAGGGCCACAACGCCTTCTTCGCGCTGCAGTACCTGAGGGTCATCCTGCGGACTTGGCTGCGCGACCGTCGAAGCTGATCCTCGCGGGGCCGCTCGCGAACTCGAAGCTACCGAGGTCGTTCGCTCACGTCCGTACTCGCGACCTCGCCAACTCGTAAGAATGCTCGAGCTCGGCTCGCAACCTCTCGGTGAGCTCGCGCACCTCGCGGCGAGGCACGCGCCCGGCGGCCGAGCGTCCGGGCGCGACCAGAGGCTCACCGATCACGAGATGAACCCTCACCGGCCGCGGCAGCTTGGACCCCTTGGGAAGAGACTCCGAGGTCCCTCCTATCCCAATTGGGACGATCGCCGCCCCGGTGCGCGCCGCGAGAAACGCCGCGCCCTCCTGGAGGACTTCGACTTTCTCCCCGCTTCGGCGGGTCCCCTCCGGAAACAGCACGAGCACCCCGCCGCGCTCGAGCACTGCCTGCGACCGCTCGACGGAGAGCCGGTCCGCACCCTGACGGTGCACGGGGAACGCGCCCACGGAGTCCAAGAACCGACCCAGTAGTCGTGATTTCCACATCTCCTCCTTCGTCATGAAGAAGAGCTTGCGGCGAGTCGCCTCTGAGACGACGAAGAAGTCGATGAAGCTTCGGTGGATGGGCGCAAGGATCACTCCCCCGGCGCTCGGGACGCTCGCCCCTTCGACCGTAACCCGCCAGTAGGAACGGTTTATGAAGTGGGCGACAGCGCGCAGGATCTTGTAGACCGCGTTCGGAACGTGCCTCGGAAGATCGCGGTGGCTCGTCACTTCGCGTTCGTCACCTCCACCAGGCCTGCTCAGAGCCACTTGGCCACCTCTCTCAGCACCTCCTCGGCGTCTCGACCGGTGGAGTCGATGACTACCGCATCTGCAGCCACCTCTTCTGGGGACGGTAGTGGAGAAGCCTTGCGGGTGGAGTCGAGGCGGTCGCGGATCGCCAGCGCCCTCGCGACGGCAGAGGGATCGTGCCCCACACGTTCGTGGGCCCGCCGATGGGCGCGCTCGTCGCTCGACGCAGTCAAGTAGATCTTCAGCTGCGCGTCGGGCAGGACGACGGTGCCGATGTCACGTCCCTCCACCACCCCCCCACCACGCTCGGCAACCCAGGCGCGCTGGCGAGCAACCATTGCCGCGCGCACCTCGGGGTTTGCTGCGACGACGGACACGACTTCGTCGACGGCCGGGGTCCGTATCGCATCGGTCACGTCGGCGCCGTCCACCCGTACGCGATCTGCGACCTCCACCACCAGCCCCCGTGCAAGCTCTCCGACGGATGGCTGGTCGTCGATGGCGATCCCACGGGTCAGGGCGCTGTGGGCCACCGCGCGGTACATCGCACCAGTGTCGAGCTTCTCGACTCCCAGCAGATCTGCCACCGAGCGCGCAAGCGTCGACTTCCCCGCCCCGGCCGGCCCGTCGATCGCGACCACACGAACGGCCCCACGGGCGCGCGCATCAGTCAAGGCAGGTGACCGCCCGTCAGGTGGACAAGGTGTTCTCTGAACTCCGGATAGGAGGTCTTCACCGACTCCCAACCCACTACGCGCGAGGGGCGCCCGGCGACGGTCGCGGCGGCGACCGCGGCGGCCATCGCCATGCGATGGTCACCTCGAGCATCGACAAAGCCCGCGTGCAGACCGGCAACTCCGGTGACGAACAGATCGTCGCCGCTCGTCTCGGCTCGCGCACCGAACGCCCTCACCATGTCGACGACGCCCGCGAGGCGGTCGGACTCCTTTACCCTCAGCTCCGACACCCCGCGAAACGTCGTCGTGCCCTCGGCCCTAGCCGCTGCCACCGCCAGCACGGGCACCTCGTCGAGGCCGGCTATCTCGGCCGCGTCGACCTCCGTGGCAGCCAAGGGGCCCGATCGCACAACGATGTCCGCAGTTGACGAGAGGTCGCCGTGCCGGGTGGTGGGAATGATCTCTATTCGTGCCCCCATTCGCGCGAGAACGTCCAGGTAGCCGCGCCGCGAGGTTCCGACGTAGACACGGGGAAGGCTGACTTCGCTCCCCGGGACGAGACAGGCCGCCACCACCCAGAAAGCTGCCTGGGAGGGGTCAGCAGGTACGTCGAGCTCGAACTCCCTTGCGCGTCCGGGAAGAAGCTTTACGACGTGCTCGCCTCGCTCGAAGGACTCATTGACGTCGATACCAGCCAGCGCCATCAACTCCTCTGTGTGAAGGCGCGTCACCACGCGCTCACGCACGATCGTGAGGCCGTCGGCCCGGAGGCCGGCGAACAGAACACAAGACTTCACCTGTGAGCTCGCAACCGGAGGCGAATACTCGATTCCTCTCAAGGAGCCTCCGTGGACCACGAGCGGAGGCAGGCAGCGTTCGGTGCGCCCGTCGACCCTTGCTCCCATGAGCCTCAGCGGCAGGGCGATCCGGTCCATCGGCCGAGCCGACAACGAAGCGTCGCCGGCGAGCTCGACCGTCCAGGGCCGTCCGGCGACGAGGCCGGCGAGCAAACGCATGCTCGTGCCCGAATTGCCCATGTCGAGCGGCACGTCGGGGGGATGGAGCGCCCCCTCGCCTCCCGAGATGTTCTCCTGCTCGACCCGCGCGCCCATTGCCCTCATGGCGTCCTCTGTGCGCTTGACGTCGTCGCCCGTGGAGCGACCCCTCACGAGCGAGACGCCGTCAGCGAGCGATGCGAGGATCACCGCCCTATGCGAGATGGACTTGTCTCCCGGAACCTTGACCCGGCCGAGGAAGGGCCGACCTCCTTCGATCGCGAAGGCCACCCCGGCAGAAGGGGTCACGACAGCCTTCGCGACGTCGAGCGGTATCCACGCTCTGAAAGGGCTTCGGTCATCCGAGCGGCGGCATCGGCGTCCACGATGAGCACGAGGACACCCCTGTCTCCCTCCGCGCTATGGGCTATCTCGAGGTCGGCGATGTTCACGTCGAGGTCACCCGCCAAGGTCGTGATCTCCGCGAGCACCCCTGGACGGTCGGGCACGGGAACACGAATCTCGGCGAGTCGCTCGGGCCTCACGGCGCGGGCGGGGAGCGAGCGGCGTGCGACCGCGGCGCGGTCCAGCTCTTCGAGGAGAGCGGCTCTGTCGTGTGCGGCCACACGGTCGCGCATCGCGCCGAGGTCCGACACGAGAGCATCGAGCGTCGCCACGATCGCTCGGGAGTTCTCGGCACAGACCTCTGGCCAGATCGCCGGCTGACCCGCCGCCACCCTGGTCATGTCCCTGAATCCCCCAGCAGCAAGGCGAAGCAAGGCGGCATGCTCCTCCGACACGCGGTCGGCGAGGTTCATGAGCGTGGCCGCGGTCAGGTGAGGGACGTGAGACACCACTGCGACCAGTGTGTCGTGCTGGGAGGGTGACAGAGCGACGACCTCGGCTCCGAGGGATCCGACCACCGAGCGAAGCAGCGCGTATGCGTTGGGGTCAGTGCCGGCGGTCGGAGTCAGGACCCACGTGGCTCCAACGAACAATTTTGGATCTGAGCCCTCGACACCTACCTGCTCGGATCCTGCCATCGGGTGTCCTCCGACGAAGCGAGGATGGTCGACCGCCTCGGCGACGGGAGATTTGACACCTGCGACGTCGGTAACGACCGCGTCTGCGTTCACTCCCGCCTGCAGGACTCGGAGGACCTCGGCCGCTACGAACTCGAGCGGGGTGCACACGAAGGTCACGTCAGCCTCTGGGTCGTCACCGATCAGATCGAGCGCTCCGAGCGCGAGGGCCTGCCGTGCGTGCTCGGGATCGGAATCGCACCCCGTGACGTGCCAGCCCTGTTCTCGGAGGGCCATCCCGATGGACCCTCCGATCAGCCCGGCACCTACAACCGCGGCCCGCCTCCGGGAGCTCGGCGAGGCGATTTCACTCGGGGAGGTCATCTCGAAGCCCCCGGGCCCCGTGGAGATATACGTGGTGGAGCTCGTCACGGGGCCTGTCGGAGTTCACGTGGGCCAGGACACGCAGGCAGCGAGGGGTGGACCCGACGACATCGAGCTCGCGGGCACACAGCAGCGGGACGTCCCCGAGCCCCATCGCGCGTGCGGCAGCGGCAGGGAACATCGACACGAGGTCGCTCGTCGCGGTGAAGACGATGCTGATGAGGTCGTTGTGGCTGAGCTCGTTCTGCTCGAGAAGGGCATTCAGCAATTCCGTGACGCGAACAGCGATCTCTTCGGGTACGTCGGCTTCGACGGTCGTCGCCCCGCGAATTGCCCACACGTTCGAAGACATGGCTACGCATGCTACCGAGCAGCGCGGCGCCGGTTTCCTGGGTTACGAGGCGTGGAGCGGTCCCGAGGGGATGCATGCTCGCTGAGGGCATTCACCTCGGACTGAGCCAACTCCCTCCACTCCCCCGGATCCAGACCGCGCAGGGTCAGCGGACCGACCCGGACCCTTACCAGACGCTCCACGGGGTGACCGACCGCCTCGCACATGCGCCGCACCTGGCGGTTGCGACCCTCGTGCACGACTATGCGGAGGACACCCTCGCGTGGGTCTCCCACCGCCCCCACCTTCGCCGGAGCCGTGAGCCCGTCCTCGAGCTCGACCCCTTCACGCAGCTTGCGCAGAGCTCCCCGGTCGGGCACTCCCACCACTTTCGCCAGGTACTCCTTCTCGACTCCGAACGAGGGATGGGTCAGGCGCTGGGCGAGGTCGCCGTCGTTCGTGAGCAGGAGCAGGCCCTCGGTGTCGCTGTCGAGCCGGCCCACCGGGAACACCCTCGGGTCGTCGGGAACAAGAGACGTAACCGTGGTCCGGCCCTGTGGGTCATCCGCAGTCGTCACCACACCGGGAGGCTTGTTGAGCATGTAGTGCACCAAGCCTGGGAGGACGGACAAGCGGACCCCGTCGACCTCGATGGCATCGTGCGACACATCGACGCGTCTACCGAGCTCCGCCACGTCGCCGTTCACCCTCACGCGCCCAGCGGAGATCAGGTCCTCGCAGAGGCGCCTGCTCCCGAACCCTGCGCGGGCGAGAACCTTCTGGAGTCGCTCCCCGACGGCGTGATCACCAGGCGCCGAGCCATGGTCGGACGTCACACAGTGCTGTCGAGCGGACCCGAGCCGCTATCCGGCATCGGCGGGGCCCGGCCTCAGGCGTTGCTCGAGCTCCTCCATGGCCTCGGGCCCGGGCAAGAGCTCTTCGACCCGGGGAAGCTGCCCGAGGTTGTCTATCCCGAGCTTCTCCAAGAAAGCCTGCGTCGTCCCGTACAGAACCGGTTGGCCCGGTCCCGGCGCTTGGCCGACCGCCGTGATGTAGCCACGCTGCTCGAGGAGCCGGACCACTCCGTCCACGTTGACGCCGCGCAAGGCGGAGATCTGTCCGCGCGACACAGGTTGGCGGTACGCGACTATCGCGAGGGTCTCGAGCGCTGCCGACGACAACCTGGTCGAGACGCCCTCCATCGCGTAGCGCTCGACGAACGGTGCCATGTCCGGATGGGTCTGGTACCGGTAGCCGCCGGCTACTCGTGCCAGGACGAAACCGCGGCCTTCGTGTTCGTAGCCGCGTGTGAGCTCGTCGCAGATCGCCTCGACGCGCTCGGCTGGAAGCTCGAGGAGCTCCGCCAACAATGCCGGGGGAACGGGCTCGACTGCCGAGAGCAGGACTGCCTCTACGGCCCTGTGCTCCTCAGAAAGATGCACTCTTCCGTTGACGGTCTCGGAGTAGCTCAGCCTTCGTACTCCTCGATCGCATCCCCGCCGCCGACGGTCGAAAGCACCCCCCCGCCGGCGATCCACATGACGAGGAGGTCACCGAAGGTCTCCCCCTGTTCGAGCGACACCTGGCCACGCTTGCACAGCTCGAGCAGCGCCAGGAAGCGCACGATGACCTGCATCCGCGTCGTGCAGTGCGTCGTCAGCTCCCGGAAGGTGAGCCTGCTCTCGGCCGGGAGCCGTTCCTCGAGCTCGGCCACGGCCTCGGAGACCGTCACCGCCTCGACGGTCACGTGGGAGAGGTCGAGGACGTCGACGGGCTCGCGGATCATCCCGCGCAGGAAGGCAGCGCGCAGGCGTTCGGGTGAGATCCCGGCCAGCAGGTCCGGGGCCAGATCACGAAATCGCTCGTCCAACCCGGCCACCCTCGGCAACGAGCGGGCGGCCGTCTCGATCATGGTCACGAAGCAGTCGGCGGCGCCCGCGTAGGCCTGAAGCTCGAGCAGGCGGGCGAGGAGCCGGTCGCGCTCCTCGAAGCCCGAGAGGAGCTCCTCGTCGTCCTCGAGCTGGTCCGGCCCCGGGAGCAGCTTCCGGGACTTGAGCTCGAGGAGGATGGCAGCGATGAGAAGGAACTCGGTCGTGGTGTCGAGGTCCATCTGTGCAGCCGAAGCCATCTCCGCGATGAAGGCGTCGACCACCGGGGCCACCGGCACGTCGCAGACGTCGACGCTGTGCTCGGACACCAAGCGCAGCAGGACGTCGAAGGGACCCTCGAAGACCGGCGTGCAGACGTGGGCCGACACATTGCCGAAGATACCGGCTGGAGCGTCGCTCGCCGTGCATGGCAGCCGATCAGGACCGACGCCGCCTTCTCGTACCATAGGCCGCCATGTCAAGGGTCTTTTCTGGGGTACAACCGAGCGGCGACCTTCACCTCGGCAACTACCTGGGTGCGTTCCGAAACTGGGTTACCGACCAGCACGTCTACGAGGCCTACTACTGCGTCGTGGACCTCCACGCCCTTTCCCAGGACCACGACCCTGCCGTGCTGGCCTCGAGGACCATCGACGCGGCGACGAACCTCCTAGCGGTCGGGCTGGACCCGGCGGTCTGCACCCTCTTCGTACAGAGCCACGTGCCCGAGCACCCGAGGCTCACCTGGCTCCTCGAGTGCACAGCCACATTCGGTGAGCTGCGCAGGATGACCCAGTTCAAGGACAAGGGCGGCGACAACGAAAGCGTGAGGGCCGGGCTCTTCACCTACCCGGTCCTGCAAGCGGCCGACATCCTGCTCTACGACGCGGACCGGGTTCCCGTCGGCGAGGACCAACGCCAGCACCTGGAGCTGACACGCGACCTCGCCATCCGTTTCAACCACCACTACGGCGACACCTTCGTCGTCCCCGAGATCTCGATCCCCGAGGTCGCAGGCCGAGTGATGGACCTCCAGGAGCCCACTCGCAAGATGTCGAAGTCGATCGGCTCGCCGCAGGGGACGATCGGGGTGCTGGACCCACCGCAGGACATCGATCGCAAGGTGCGCCGCGCCGTCACGGACCCCGGCTCCGAGGTCGTCTTCGAGCCCCTCACGAAGCCTGGTGTCTCGAACCTCCTGGATCTGCTCGCCGCGGCCAAGGGCGGGGACCCCGAGGAGATCGCGTCGGGGTATTCGAGCTACAGCCAGCTGAAGGCAGACGTGTCAGAAGCCCTGGTCGAACTTCTCCGTCCTGTGCGCGAACGACATGCGGAGCTCGCAGGAGACAGAGGATACGTCGAGAGCGTCTTGGCAGCCGGCGCCTCGAAGGCGCGCGCGATCGCAGGGCAGACGCTCGACCGGGCGATGCGCGCGATCGGGTTGCTGGCCCCTCCCGGCGGCTTCAGCGCCTGAGGCCGTCGCCACCCTCACCCCCTCGCACCCCGCCCTCACGCTCACCCTCAGACCCCGACGATCCTGGCCCATTCGTTGAGGGCCGGGTTGAAGATGTCGTTCAAGACGTGGGGGAAGAAAACGATGATGATCAAGGGGAGAAAGAGCGTGAACGGGCGGATCCTGTAGTAACCGGGCAGCCAGCTCCTCGGCAGGATGCGCTCGACCACCGCCGACCCGTCGAGAGGCGGCAGCGGTATCAGGTTGAAGACAGCCAGGATCACGTTTATGTAGCCCGCGACGAACACCAACTGCGCCCAAGTCGGCTGGTTGTCGAGGGCCGACAGCTTGACCGAGAAGGGAACCGCGTGCGCGTACGCGAGGCCGAATGCGAGAGCCAACACGATGTTGACCGCGGGCCCGACCAACGAGACCGCCACTCCCTCGTTTCGCGGATGACGCAGCCTCGAGACGTTCACCGGCACCGGCTTCGCGTACCCGAATGCGCCCAGGCCGCTCAGCACCAACAGAGCCGGAAGGATGATCGTGCCGAAGGGGTCGATGTGGCGGATCGGGTTGAGAGTCAGTCGTCCTGCGCGCTTGGCCGTGTCGTCGCCGAAGGCCAGTGCCAGCACCCCGTGGGAGATCTCGTGAAGGATCACCGACGGTATGAGCGCACAGAAGAGCAGCAGCTCGAAGGTGCTCAGATGGTGGGTGCGCACGAGCACCACCACGAGGGTGAGCCCCGCGATCAGCCAGATCGCCGCTTGCGGGCTGACCCCCCTGCGCCGCGGTGGCGGGGCAGGGGAACCCCAGGGGTCGCTCACCTGATGCTCAGTGCTTCGATGCGCAGTTGATGCAGTAGGGCGCGGCCGGCTTGGCCTCGAGGCGCAGGGGATCGATCGGCTGGCCGCAGTCCTCGCAGGTTCCGTAGGTGCCGTTCTCGAGCTTACGCAGGGCTTCCTCGACCTCTTGGAGCGTCTCGCGAAGCTTGCCCGCCAGTGCCTCCACCTCACCACGCTCCGCGGTCACCTGGCTCGAATCGGCGAAGTTCGAGTCGTAGTTCAGGCGGCCCACCCCCACGCCGAGCTCCTCGAGCTTGGCAATGAGATCTCCGCGCTCTTCCTCCAGGAGGGCGCGGTAATCAATGGTGGAGGTGTCCTCGGGCACCTAACGAGATTACTGCGCCGGTCGTGCCCGGGCGCGCGGATGCGCCTGCTCGTAGACCCGGCGCAGGTGCTCTGGCGACACCTTGGTGTAGATCTGGGTGGTGGCGACCGAGACGTGCCCGAGAAGCTCCTGCACGACCCGGATATCGGCGCCGTGGGCCAGCATGTGGGTCGCACACGAGTGCCGCAGCACGTGCGGGTGGACGCGCTCTGCGAGCCCCACGGAAGCCGCCCGCTTCTTCAGCACCCCCCAGACCCCCTGCCTGGTCAGCCGGCCACCACGAGCGTTCAGGAAGACTGCCTCGGCGTCCCCACGCCTTGCCCACTTCGCAGGCTCGAGCTGCGGGCGCCCGTGCCGCCCGAGCCAGTCGTCGAGCGCGGAGCGAGCGCAGCGACCGAGCGGTACGAGGCGTTCCTTGCTCCCTTTACCGAGCACCCGCATCAGCCCTGTGTCAGAACCGAGCCCTGACAGCGACAGACCAGCGAGCTCAGACACGCGAATCCCTGTTCCGTAGAGGACCTCGAGGATCGCCCGGTCCCGCAGCGATATCGGGTCCCCTCCGCCGCACGAGTCGAGAAGCCGCGCCACATCGTGCTCGTCGAGAGCCTTCGGCAGACGGAGTCCGAGCCTCGGACGATTGACGTCGGCGGTCGGGTCCGAAGCCGACATCCCCTCCTCCATGCAGAACCGGTGCAGACCCCGTATCGCCGCCAGTGCGCGTGCGACCGACACTGGAGCGAGACCGGCGGCGCGCCTTTCGGCGAGGTGCTCGTCGACGAGATCGGTGTCGGAACTTTCGACTGTCCGTCCACGTGCGGTCAAAAAGGCCTCGTACGAGAGAAGGTCTCGCCGGTAGGAGACGATGGTGTTGCGCGAGCGACCTTGTTCCACGGCGAGCCAGGTCAAGTACTCCTCGCTGCTCCTGCTGAGTGGTATTGGCTCGGCATACGTGATGACGGTCATCTTTACGTCAACCCAAACTCGAGGTGTGCCGGCTCGTTTCGGTCTCGTTTCGGAGCTCGTCGCGCGCCAACAAGAGCCCCGCCACGGTCTGCGCGTCCGTCAGCTCACCTGAGCCGATCATCGCACCGACATCGTCCAGTGCAATTTCGACGACCTCCATGAACTGCTCCTCCACACCTTCGCGGTGGGTCTCGGAGCGCTGCAGGCCGGTGGCGAGGAACACGTACGTCTCTTCGTCGCAGAATCCCGGAGTGTTCTGGATCTTTGCGAGCAGCTTCATGTGCTCTGCATGCACTCCGACCTCTTCTTCTAACTCGCGTATGGCCGTCTCCTCGGGGGACTCACCTTCGACGTCGAGAGTGCCCGCCGGGATCTCGAGAAGCTCCCGGTCCACAGGACCGCGGTACTGACGCACCAGCAGGACGCGTCGGTCTTCGGTGACGGGCACCACTGCTACGGCGCCGGGGTGGCGAACGATGTCGCGAGTGAACTCGGTTCGGTCAGGGGCTCTGAAAGTCGACTTCGTGACCGAGATCCGCCAGCCGGTGAAGACGGTCTCGTCGGTCAGATGGCGGAACCCCTCGGCACCCGCCTCTCCCGGTCCGGAGACCGAAAGATCAGGAGGCGGCACCGATGTCGGCGTCGACGTTGATGAGCCTCGGCAGGCGACCCTCGGAACGGACCAATGCCGCGCCGACCATCTCGCGGAACAGTGGGTGAGGGCGGTCAGGGCGGCTCTTGAACTCCGGGTGAGCCTGTGTCCCCACCCAGAAAGGATGCTGGGGCAGCTCGATGAACTCGACGAGCCGCCCGTCGGGGGAAGAGCCCGAGCACAGAAGCCCGGTCTCCTCGAGTCGGGAGCGGAACCGGGGGTTCACCTCGTAGCGGTGACGGTGGCGCTCGGAGACGACCTCGGCTCCGTACGCGTCGGCGACCCGGGATCCGGGGACGAGTTGGGCGATGTAGGAGCCCAGTCGCATCGTTCCACCTTTTTCGACCACGTTCTGCTGGTCGTCCATCAGGTCGATCACGGGGTAACGGGTCATGCTGTCGAATTCACGTGAGTTCGCACCCGCGAGGCCGGCGAGGTTACGGGCGACGTCGACGACCATCACCTGCAGTCCGAGGCACAGTCCCAAGCATGGGATGTCGTGCTCGCGCGCGTAGCGTGCAGCCTCGATCTTGCCGTCTATGCCGCGTTCGCCGAACCCACCGGGTATGACGATTCCGTCGAGGGAGGAGAGTCGCTCGGTGCCGAGAAGGTCCGGGATCTGCTCCGCCTGTATCCAGTCGACCTCTACTTTTGCCGAGTGGTGGAATCCGGCATGACGGAGCGCCTCCACCACAGACAGATAGGCATCAGGCAGGTTCACGTACTTGCCGACGACTCCGATGCGAAGTGCCCTCTCCGTCGCGGCAACTCGCGATACGACTTGCTCCCATCCCGAAAGGTCCACTGGGTGAACCGCCTCGTCTATCGCGAGCGTCTCGCATACGACGCGGTCGAGGCCCTCGTCGTGAAGCACGAGAGGGATCTCGTAGATGCTCGGCGCGTCGACAGCGGAGATAACCGCGTCGCTTCGAACGTCGCAGAGCAACGAGACTTTGCGCTTGAGCCCGTCCGAAATCGGCTGGTCCGAGCGGCACACGATCACGTCCGGTTGGACGCCTCGGCTGCGCAACTCGGTGACCGAGTGCTGCGTCGGCTTCGTCTTCTGCTCGCCCGAAGGTGCGAGGAAGGGCACGAGGGTCAAATGGACGTAGCAGACGTTGTCCCGGCCCACGTCGTGACGGAATTGCCTGATCGCCTCCAGGAACGGGACTATCTCGATGTCTCCGACGGTCCCCCCCACCTCGACTATGACGACGTCGACCTCGTCGGAGGCGAGCCGAAGCACGCGCTCTTTGATCTCGTCCGTCACGTGAGGGATGACCTGCACGGTCTTGCCGAGGTAGTCGCCTCGTCGCTCCTTGGCTATCACCGAGGAGTAGATGGACCCAGTGGTGGCGTTGGAGTCACGGTGCAGGTTCTCGTCGATGAACCGCTCGTAGTGCCCGAGGTCGAGGTCGGTCTCTCCACCGTCCTCGGTGACGAACACCTCCCCATGCTCGAAGGGGTTCATGGTCCCGGGGTCGACGTTGATGTACGGGTCGAGCTTGATCATCGTGACCCGCAAGCCGCGGCACTTGAGAAGGCGCCCGAGAGAGGAGGCGGTGAGGCCCTTACCGAGAGAGGAGGAGACGCCTCCCGTGACGAAGACGTACTTTGTCACGCTCGGTAACACCGCAGCATCACTCTACCGTAGACCACCCGATGATCGGACCGGTGGAACGACTCAGCCAGTGCGCCCGGCGGTGGAGAGGAGCTCTTCGGCGTGGCGATGTGCAGTCGTCGACCCCGGGCGGCCCGAGAGCATGCGCGCCAGCTCCACTACGCGCTCTTCTCCTTCGACCTCTCTCACCACGGCGACGGTTCGCCCAGCCTTCATCTCCTTCGTTACGACGAGTTGTCGCGACGCGAAAGCCGCCACTTGCGCCAGGTGGGTAACGACCAACACCTGGTGACCCCGGGCGACCTCGGCAAGCGCCTCTCCGACCGCGGTCGCGGCCTCGCCCCCGATCCCGGCGTCCACCTCGTCGAAGACCATCGTCGGCGGGGCCTCGGACAGCACGAGCCGAAGTGCGAGCATCGTCCGCGCCAGCTCGCCTCCCGAGGCGACCTTCGTCAATCGCAGGACCGGTTCGCCCGGGTTCGCGCCGAGGCCGAACGCGACGTCGTCACCCGGGTCGTCGTCACCGACGTTCACTTCGATCCGCGCATGAGGCATTGCAAGCGCCCGGAGCCGATGCTGAACGGCCGTGGCGAGCTCAGGTGCGGATCGTCGCCTCGCGGTACCAACCGCGGCCTCCTCGCCCTTCACAATCGATTCAGCCTCCGCCAGCTCCACGTTCAGAGCATTCGCTCTCTCCTCGGTGCCCTCGAGAGCGTCGAGCCGCGACCGTGCCTCGGCCGCATAGGCCAGCACACCTGCGGGGTCCTCCCCGTACTTTCGCGAGAGGTCACGCAAAAGCTGTCGCCGGGCCTGCACCTGGGCAAGACGCTCGGGGTCGTCTTCCCAGGTTTCGACGACCGCGCGTAGCTCGGAAGCCAGATCCGCAAGTTCGGCCTGGGCAGAGCTCAAGCGCTGCGCCAACTGCTCGAGAGGATGTCTCCCAGCGAGCGCGACTCTCGCTTCTCCGAGGAGGTCCACCGCCGATTGCCCGGTCCCTGCGCGGTCCGAGTCGAGGGCGCCCAGAGCGGCTGCGGCCGCCTCTCGGTGCGCTGCTGCCTCCGCGAGGCGAGCTTCCTCTGCGGCCAACTCTTCGTCTTCTTCGGGTCCGGTGATGGCGGCTGAGGAGATCTCCGCGATCTGGTAGCGCAAGAGATCCATCTCACGCGCCCTCGAGCGCTCGTCCCCTCCGATCCCCTCCAGATCTGCCTGCAGATCGGCCACACGCCGTCTCGCCATCGTGAGCTTCGTCAGGTCGATGCTGCCGAAGGCATCGAGTGCACGGCGTTGGGCTGCGGGGTCGAGAAGGGATTGCTGGGCATGCTGGCCATGGAGGTCGACGAGCTCGGCGCCCGCCTCCGCGAGAGACGAGAGCGGCGCCATTCGCCCGTCCACCCAGGCGCGAGATCTGCCCGAGGGCGGAACCGAGCGCGCGAGGACCAGGTCCTCTTCGCCGACGGCGAAGCGGCCTTCGACGAGCGCTTCGGTTGCGCCGGGGCGCACCAGGACCGGGTCCGCCCGTCCTCCCAGGAGAAGGTCGAGCGCCTCGACCATGAGGGTCTTGCCGGCACCTGTCTCACCGGTGAGGGCGGTCATCTCGGGGCCGAGCTCGACACTGACCTCCTCGATGACCCCCAGGTCCTTCACGTGCAGCTCGAGGAGCATCTGTCGCCTTCGAGAACGTCAGCGGTCGGCGAGGTGGAAACGCGCCCGCAAGATGGTGTGGAAGTCGCGCGGGCCGAACGTCACCAGTCGCGCCGCGACCTTGCCCGAGCGGCACACGAGCGCGTCTCCCGGTTCGAGCGTGGTCACGCACTCTCCGTCCAGCACCGCGAGAGCCGGCCGGGGCTCGGCGACCTCGAGGCGGAGCCACTCCTCGGGAGCCAACACGAGGGGGCGATCGAAGAGCATGTGAGGTGACACCGGCGTGAGGACCAGAGCATGCAGCTGAGGGCTCACGATCGGTCCGCGAGCCGAAAGGTTGTAGGCGGTGGAGCCGGTCGGTGTCGCGACTAGGAGTCCGTCGGCAGCGTAAGTGACGAAGGGCTTTCCGGCCACAGAGGCAGCGACTCGGATCGTGTGGCCCGGAACGGTCTTCTCGACGACAGCCTCGTTGACGACCATGTAGGTCTCGTCGTCGCTCGAGGTGGTCGATTGAGAACGATCCACTTGGACGTCGAGGGTCATCCTCTCTTCGATCCGGTAGTCCCCCGAGATGAAGCGCTCGAGCGCTGTCTCGAGTGCGTCCGGGTCGACCTCGGTGAGGTAACCGAGGTCTCCGAGTTTCACTCCGAGCACCGGGATACCACCGGAAAGCGTGGCAGCGATCGTCCGGAGCATGGTTCCGTCGCCACCGAGGCTCACTGCGAGATCGATGGGGCCCCTTATGTAGGGAGTGTTCACCTGAGCCCTGACCGGCACATTCTCCCCGTCCACGTGGGAGTGGTCGACGTCGGTCACGACGGTCGCAGCCGAATGTCCGTGCGCGGACAGCCAGTCACTGGCGCGTTCGGCGATCGCCGCTGCCCGGGGGCGTTCCGGGTGAACCACGAAAGCCACGGCAACCATCGCCTAATCGTCCTCCTCGCTCAAAGTCTCACACGAGACGGGGTCGATATCCGGTGACTGCGCGATCGCTTCGTCGAGCAGCTTCGCCCAACTCGCCTGCTGCGCTCCGGAAGGGCTTTCATCGGCAAGAGCGTGGGCGTGAAGGAAGAACTCCGCATTGCCGGCGGGCCCGAGAAGCGGTGACGCCGTGGCCCCTACGACGTCTGCACCCGCGGCGGACAATGCCGAGGAGACTCTCTCGAGCGCACCACGACGTTCGCTTAGGTCCTTGACGACCCCGCGCCCTCGGCTGGCTGCCCGCCTTCCTACTTCGTACTGAGGCTTGACGAGGAGGATCAGGTCTGCCCCCGGCAACGGCAGCCGACGCGCGAGCACGTCGAGGGTTGCGGTGAGAGAGATGAAGGAAAGGTCGGCCGTTACAATTTCGAAGCGCGATCCACCCGTCGATTCGAGGTCCAGACGACGGACGTTGGTTCGCTCCAAGAGCTTCACTCTCGGGTCACCACGAAGCCTCTGATGGATCACGCCGTGAGCAACGTCGACGGCGACCACCGATGCAGCTCCGTGTTGAAGGAGGCAATCGCAGAAGCCGCCCGTCGAAGTTCCGGCATCGAGGCAGCGTTTACCTCTCACCTCGATTGCGAAACGTTCCAGCGCTGCGTCGAGCTTCTCGCCGCCTCTCGAGACGAACCGGCGAACGGTCGACTCGATCACGACGGGATCCGATTCCGCGACCAGTCGAGCCGCTTTGTCCGCGATCGAACCTCCGACACGGACGATTCCCCTGTCGATGAGCTCTGCCGCCTGGTGACGAGACGGGGCGAGCCCTCGGCGCACGAGCTCGATGTCGAGCCTGCGACGGACTCCCGAACCTCTCAGGCGCCGCGCCTCGCCGCTGTCTTCTTCGCAGGAGCCCGCTTGGCCGGCGCCTTCTTTCTCGCGGGCGCCTTCTTCGCGGCTGCCTTCTTCGCGGCTGCCTTCTTCTTCGCAGGGGCCCGCTTCGCGGCTGCCTTCTTCTTCGCAGGGGCCCGCTTCGCAGGCCGTTTGGCGGTGCGCTTTGCGGCTTTTCTCGCTGCGGCCTGGGTGCGCTCGAGAATGTGGGCGACTCTCTTCGCAAGCTCGTCGAGGTTCGTCACGCCAACCTCGGAGAGTTGAGAGCGGACTTCGCTACGCACCGTCGAGATGAAGGCCTCGGAGCGCTCGCGACTCGTCGACATGAGGTCCTCGACCCAGTCCTGGGCGCGGTTGCGCTCTACCTCCCCCGTCTGGATGAGCTCCCGCACGAGCTCCTCGGCGCGTGCACGAGTGATCTGCGTGAGAGCGAGGCCGGCTTCGAGATACCGCTTGAGTCCGTCGATCTGTGACATGCGACAAAGCTAGGGGTCAATACGCCTGGCGGCAAGGGTTGGATGGCGCGTTCGGGACCTTCAGCCGCCGCGGTCGAGCATCTTCCTCACCAGCGAGGCGAGATCCGGCGCCTCCTCGTCAGGTTCGACGACCATCGCCTCTCGTCCGTCTCTGGTCACCCCGCTCCGAACCAGGGCGAACGGGACGTCCAGCCGGCGAGCCAGCAGGCCGTCGGTGGAAGGACGGTCGCCCACCACCACCGACAGCTCTGGGGCACGCTTTCGAACCAAGTTCACGAGCGGCTCGTGCGGCTTTCCCGCGACCTCGGGCTTCGCCTGAGCCGCCGTCGCCACCGCCGCCAGGATCGCACCGGCTCCGGGCAGGAGCTGCTCCACGGTCGGGTAAGTCGCATCTTCGTTCGTTCCGATGAAACGAGCTCCCGCTCTGACGGCCGTCGATGCCGCCGCCAGCCGGTCGAAGTCGAGATGGCGCGTCCATCCGACGACCACCGCGTCTGCGGGCCCCTCGGGAACGATCTCCACGCCGCGCTTGCCCAAGGCCTCCACGACACCCTCGTCCGCGCAGATCACCGCCTTGCTACCCGGCTCGAGCATGTCCGCCGCCGCTTGCGCGGAGGTGATGAGGTCTTCCACCTCCGCGCCGATCCCTGCACGACCCAGACGAGAAATGAGCTCTGCGACCGTCGGTGCCGAGTTGTTGGTCACGAACAACACCCGCCTGCCTGTGGCTCTCAGCTCGTCTATCGCCTCGGCAGAGCCTGGGATCGGGACCTCGGCCAACCAGACCACGCCGTCGAGGTCGGTCACCCACGTCTTGCCGAATTCTCTGCTCATTGGGCCATGTTTGCAGCCGGTCGCTCGGAGCCGCGCACGATGGCAGAGACTTTGTGGCGGTTGATCCCGCCGGGCGTGTCGCGCATGCTGGTGGTCTCGAAACGAGACGGAAGGAAGCTCCCGATGCGCTGGATCCTCCCAGGTGACCGCATTCCTCAGGCGTGGTTCAACGTCGCTCCCCACCTCCCCACTCCGCTGCAGCCGCCGCTACACCCAGGCACCCGAGAGCCGATCGGCCCGGACGACCTCGCCCCTCTGTTCCCGATGGCCCTGATCGGACAGGAGGTGAGCGCCGAGCCTTGGATCGACGTCCCCGGTGAGGTCCTCGACGTGCTGCGGGCGTGGCGGCCCACACCGCTCGTCCGTGCCGAGCGGCTCGAGCAGGCACTGGGAACGCCGGCTCGCATCTACTACAAGGACGAGTCGGTCTCGCCCGCGGGGTCACACAAGCCCAACACAGCGGTGCCCCAGGCGTTCTACAACAAGGCAGAAGGATGCGCTCGCCTCGCCACCGAGACCGGAGCCGGCCAATGGGGAAGTGCGCTCGCGTTCGCGTGCTCGCGATTCGGGCTCGAGTGCAAGGTCTACATGGTGCGCGCCTCTTACGAACAGAAGCCCTACCGCAGGGTGATGATGGAGGTCTGGGGCGCCGACGTAGAGCCCTCCCCCGTCGACGATCCCGCCCATCCAGGGTCGCTCGGCACCGCTATCAGCGACGCTGTGCGCGACGCGGCCACACGAGAGGATTCGCACTACTCGCTCGGGTCGGTGCTGAACCACGTGCTGCTCCACCAGACGGTCATCGGGCTCGAAGCGAAGGAGCAGATGGCGCTCGCGGGAGAGGAGAAGCCGGACATCGTGATCGGATCCTGCGGTGGGGGCTCCAACTTCGGTGGGATCTGCCTCCCGTACGTGCCGGACAGCGACGTGGAGTTGCTGGCGGTAGAGCCTTCGTCGTGCCCGACTCTCACCGAAGGGAAGTTCGACTACGACTTCGGCGACACGGCGGGGATGACGCCGCTGCTGGCGATGTTCACCCTGGGCCACGACTTCATACCCCCGGCCATCCATGCGGGAGGGCTTCGCTACCACGGTGACGCCCCGATCATCTGCAATCTCGTCCAGGCCGGTCGCATTCGGGCATCGGCCTACCCGCAAGGAAAGGTGTTCGACGCTGCGGTGCAGTTCGCCCGAACCGAGGGACCGATCCCGGCTCCGGAGACCGCCCACGCAATCAGGGCGGTCATAGACGAGGCCCTCGCCGCCAAGGAATCCGGCGAGGAAAAGGTCATCCTCTTCTCGTACTCGGGGCACGGCCTTCTGGACCTCGCCGCCTACGACGACTACCTCCACGGGAGGCTCATAGAGGCCTGAGCTGGCCTTACCGGCGCCTTCGGCCCGCCTCGTCCTGTCCCGGCGCGCTTTGCGGTCCTCCAGTGACATCGAACATACGTTCGCTAAAGTGTCCGGAATGGCGGCAGCAGGCGAAGGCCCACCTTTCCGCTGGAGATCGGCGGAGGAGGACGAGGAGGGAGTCCTCTTCCCCGACGAGACCGCGATTGAGCGCCACGTCGGCACTGGCGAGTTCCGCGGCATGGAGTTCCTCCACGTAAACGCGCGCTCGATCATCAACACCGTTCCGGCCTCGAGCCGCATGCCCTTTCGCTACACGATCAACGCTTACAGGGGATGCAGCCATGCTTGTGAATACTGTTTCGCCCGGCCGACGCACGAATATCTAGGCCTGAACATCGGAGAGGACTTCGAGAAGCGAATAGTCGTGAAGGTGAACGGCGTCGAGCGGTTGCGTGCCGATCTCCGCTCACCGAAGTGGAAGGGCGACCACATCGCCATGGGGACCAATACCGATCCCTACCAGCACGCCGAGGGCAAGTACCACCTGACGCAAGGGATCGTCCGCACCCTAGGAGAGTTCCGCAACTCCTTCAGCATCCTGACGAAGTCGACGCTGATCTTGCGCGACTTGAAGCTTCTCGAGGAGATTGCGAAACGCACGTCGGTGAGGTGCAACGTCTCGATCGGGACGCTCGAACGCGAGGTGTGGAAGCTCACCGAGCCCGGCACTCCCCCGCCCGATCGCAGGGTGGAGGTCGTGCGGCGGCTGAACGAAGCGGGCATCGACTGCGGCGTGCTCGTGGCGCCGATCCTGCCCGGTCTCTCGGACTCCGACGAACAGATCCGAGCGGTCGTAGAAGCATGCATGGATGCCGGCGCCGTCTCCATCGCCGCAGTCGGTCTCCATTTGCGCCCGGGAGTGCGGGAGCACTTCCTCGGATGGCTCGAAGAGGAGCGACCCGATCTCATGCCGCTCTATCGGCGGCGCTTCGCACGCGGCTCCTACCAGCCGAAGGCCGATCAAGCCCGCATCGGCGAGCTGGTGTCGGAGCTGACCAAAGAAGGGCGCGGCCGATACGTGCGGGGTTACGACATGCGCAACGTCGGAAGCGAGGAGAGCCTCCCGCAGGAGCCGCCGGAGCCGGTCCACCGGGAAAGAAAGACGCGATCTGAGCAGCTCCGTCTGCTGTGATGGATGCGGGCGTCTCGAGAGGGGCACGGCTTGACGCACGACTTGGGTGCGACAGCAAGGCCGGAACGGCTCGGCCGTTGTACTTCAGTCCACCTGGCGGGCACTTCGGTCCGGCCAGACGGGGTGGACGTTCGAACGAACGTGGGGGCGGTCCAGCGGAGCGGGCCGTGCCCGGAGGGGCATGAGATGGGTCGACATCGCCAAGGCAGTCGGCGCGAGCTGGCACATGTCGGTGGTGTCCTCGGCGTCGGGGCCGCATTCGTGGCCCTGGCTCTCGGAGGCGCAGGGCCCGGCGGTCTGGCGGCTGCGAGCCCCAGCTCGCCGACCTCTGCCACCTACTTCTCCAAGCAGTGGGGGCTGACCCAGATCAATGCGCCGGCCGCGTGGCAGTACGGAACCGGGTCGGGTGTGAAGATCGGCATCGTCGACACGGGCGTAGATATGAGTCACCCCGACTTGGCCGGCAAGGTGACGGCGGCAGCCACTTGCACCAACACCTCTGGTGACCCTTCCCAGTGCGTGACCACCTCGGGCGCCGGCCAGGACGACAACGGCCACGGGACGCACGTCGCAGGTGTCACCGCCGGCGCCGGAAACGGAATCGCGGGCGTGGCACCGGGCGCCTCGCTCGTCGTGGCCAAGGTCCTCGACTCGAGCGGCGGTGGATCCACCGCGGACGTGTCGGCTGGGATCGAATGGGTCGTCGAGCACGGTGCGCGGGTGGTCAACTTGAGCCTCGGAGCGGACCCGGGGTTCCTAGGGCTCAGCTGCGCGCTCGGGGGCTGCAACTCGAGCACCATCACCAGCGCAGTGGAAGCCGCCTGGCAGGCAGGAGCGATCCCGGTCGTCGCGGCGGGCAACAACGCCGGGACTCTCTTCGGACCCGGCGGATACGGAAGCCTCGACGCCGTGGTGGTGGCCGCGACGGGACCGAGTGGTCAGTTCGCGGGCGACTACTCGAGCACCCCCGGGAACGCGAAATGGGGTGTGCTTGCACCCGGCGGCGACGACCCGAACGGGCCGACGACACCGACGTGCGGCGCGTACGATCCCACTGAGATCCTCTCCAGCTACTGGGACAAAGGCTCTTGCTACGCGACCGACGAGGGCACCTCGATGGCGACGCCGTTCGTCACCGGAACTCTGGCTCTGCTCCTCGGACGAGGGCTCGACCAGAGCCAGGCGGTGCAGACGCTTCTCTCGACGCTCGACACCCAGGTCACCTGCGGCTCCGGGCAAGGATGCCAAGGCCTCGTGAACGCAGGAGCGGCCATGGCCGCTGCCCCTCGTGCCGGCGGAGGGCCCGCACCGGGTACTCCCACCCCGGCCATCGGCGCTCCAGCCGGCTCGCACAACGGTGCAGCCACGTCGGGGACCAGCGCTTCCCGGGCTGCGTCGCCCGCTGTTGGTGCCGCCGGCGGAACAGGAACGTCCTCCACTACCGACACGACAGCGGAGCCGCTCCTCCCGGCGACGGCTTCGGGCTCCGGCAAGGTCGCCAACTCGACCTCAGCACGCAGC
>Ga0116215_1000318_pt1 | contig 38476 bp, 25 predicted proteins | sample Sb_taG_7_FD_89698 | JGI IMG/M metagenome (GOLD analysis project Ga0116215, IMG submission 89698) | Peat soil microbial communities from Weissenstadt, Germany - Sb_50d_2_FS metaG | ecosystem: Environmental > Terrestrial > Soil > Wetlands > Peat | place: Germany: Weissenstadt | collected 2010-09-21
ATTCGCGTTTTCCGCGACGCCGCCGCGTGGCACGCGATCCAAACCATCGGCATGGCCAAGGAATTTTCCTGGAAGCCCTCGGCTGCCGCCTATGTCACGGTTTTCGAGCACGCCAGGCGCGCCAGAATCCCGGCGGCGTCTGTAACATCTAATTAACTCGGGGCGAGGCTGCTGGTTGGCGTAACCCCCAGAATCTCAAGAGGATACCAATGGCAGATAATGTTCAAGCGGCGAATAACGCAAGTAATGTTCAAGCCGTGAATGACGCAAGTTTTCAGGCAGAAGTGATTGATGCCAGCAAGACCCAGCCGGTGATGGTGGATTTCTGGGCGGAATGGTGCCGCCCGTGCCACATGCTTTCCCCGACGGTCGAGGAAATTGCCCGCGAAAACGCCGGCAAGCTGAAAGTAGTGAAGATGAACGTGGACGAAAACATGGGCGCCCCGCCGCGCTACAACATCCGCGGAATTCCCACTCTACTAGTCTTCAAAGGCGGCCAGGTAGCCGATCAAATCGTCGGCGCGCTACCGAAAGATCAAATCGTAAAGATCCTAGCCCGCCACATCGGGTAGCGCCGGCGTCCCTGCCGGCATCTTACGACCACAGCGCTCGATTCAAGGGACGCTTGCGCGCGGACCCGTCAGCCGGTTCGTTCTCTCTACGCCGAAGCCACATAGGCGAATCCGCGTACCGCTGGCGTCCCGCCGGCCTCTTACGATCGCAGCAGTCGATTCAAGGGACACTCGCGCGCGGACCCGCCAGTCCCGTCCGTTCTCTCTACGCCGACGCCGCCACAGGCGCCGGCGCACTCGCTCGATTTAACAACTCAATCGAATCTCGATCGAGCCTCAATTCCGTCGAGGCAATCAAATCCTTCATTTGCTCGAGATTCGTCGCACTGGCAATCGGCGCGGTGATGCTCGGCCGCGCCATCAGCCAAGCCAGCGCCACGCTCGCAGGCGTCGAAGCCAGCCGCGCCGAAACCTCATCCAACCCCGCAAGTATCCGCAACCCGCGTTCATCAAGATACTTCTTCACTCTCGACCCACGCGCGCTTTTCGAAAGATCGCTCTCCGATCGATATTTCCCAGTCAAAAATCCGCTGGCCAACGCAAAGTAGGGAATCACGCCAAGCCCATTCTCCACGCAAACCGGCTCCAGGTTCGCCTCATAATCCGCTCGCTCGACCAGGTTGTAATGCGGCTGCAAACTAACGTAACTCGGATAGCCGCGCTGCTTGCTCGCCGCCAGCGATTGCGTCAATCGCTCAGCGGTGAAATTCGAAGCGCCGATCGCCCGAACTTTTCCCGCGCGCACGAGCCCCGCATACGCCTCCAGCGTCTCCTCAACCGGCGTCGCCGGATCGTCCACATGCGATTGATACAGATCGATCGAATCCGTCTGCAACCGCCGCAGCGAATCCTCCACCGCACCCAAAATGTAAGCCTTCGATAACCCTTTCTTCTCCGGGCTCATCACGTTGCCGACCTTGGTCGCGATCACCACGTCCTTGCGCCGCCCCGACCGCTTCAGCCAATTCCCAATCACCGTCTCGGATTCGCCGCCCTGATGTCCCGGCGCCCACAACGAGTAAACATCGGCGGTATCAATCAAATTCAAGCCCGCATCAACGAACGCGTCGAGCAATCGAAACGAAGTCGCCTCATCCGCTGTCCATCCAAAAACATTGCCGCCAAGAGCCAGCGGCGCCACTTCAATATCGGACTTTCCCAATCTGCGTTTCTTCATCGCGTCCCTTTCTGTTCTGGTGGTTTGTCAGGGCACGACTTCAGTCGTGCCGCAAACGCCGCGGTTTTATTACGGCTTCAGCCGCTGAGGTCTTGTGTTTGAGTTGTCAGAGTCTGTTTCGCCGTTCTCGCAGCCATGATCGTCACTCAAACTCAATCAACACAATCTCCGGATAAGTCCCCACGCGCAACGGCGGTCCCCAAGTTCCCGCGCCGTAGGAAGTGTAAACCATCATCTTCCCAAAACGCTGCAGCCCGTGAACGAAAGGACCAAAAATCCGCGAGGCAAACCACTTCCATGGAATAAATTGCCCGCCGTGCGTATGCCCCGAAACCTGCAGAGAGATTCCTTCCTGTTCCGCCACCGCCAGATGCCGCGGCTCGTGAGATATCAAAATACTCGCGCGCGTGCGGTCAATCGCCGCGCCCTGCAGAATCTCTCGCAGTCGCGGCTCCCAGGTTGAATCGTGGTAGTAGATGCCGACGATCTGCAATCCATCCACGATAATTTTCTCGCTCTTCAAAACGCGCACTCCCGCGCGCGTTATCGCTTCCACGTACTTGCGCGGGTCCGTAAATTCCTCGTGATTGCCCGTCACAAAATAAGTTCCCTGCGGCGCCGCAATTTCGCCCAACGGCTTCGCCAGCTTCACAGCGTTCACGGCCGTGCCGTCATACAAATCTCCCGCGAGGAAGACAATGTCCGGCTTCAACTTCTGCAACCGCGCGACGATGCGCCGCACGAATCCAAGCCCGCGGACGTGTCCGAGATGCGTATCGCTCACCAGCGCCGCCACGCGCCCGCGCCACGATTCCGGCAAGTTTGCCAGCCGCACGCGCACGCGCTTCACCCGCAGCCACGCCGCATTCGCGACGCCGTACAATCCCGCCGCCACCGCCGCGCCGAACAGCGCGCCCACGAGCACCCGGTTCCGCAACTGCCAACCGAGCAAGTGCGCCGCGCCTAACAGCAACCAGCATCCGCACGCCGCGAAGAACAAGAAGCTCAGCAGCCCGAGCCACACCGCAGCGATCCTGTAAATCGTCCGCACGAACTGGTTGGTGTAGCGCCACGCCAAAAAAGTCGCGGCGACAAAACTCACGGACAGAATCGCCACCGCCCATCCCAGCCTCGAAATTCCGGGCGGGTCGGCGGCGATCCAGAAGTCTGACCACGTGCGGTAGATGAACCAGTGCGCCGCGAACAATATCGATTGAACGATGGCGACGAAAATAGCGATGCGCTTTCGCACTAAGAAAGGCCCCTCAATTGGCTGTCTTCCATTGTCTCAGCAATTTGATGCTGCGCTACTCGCTCAAGCTCCAACAATAGTTTTCCGAGAGGTTCCTTTCAGTGCGCTGCATCTGAGATTATTTGCGGTGTCCTCCTTCCCGTTGAGATAATTAGATCGTGCACATCACCCTGCCCGATGATCGCTGGCTGCCGAAGTCTGTCCTCTGCCTGCGCGATTACAACACCAGCAAATTCCTGCGCGATTTGCTCGCTGGCATCACTGTTGGCCTGGTCGCTCTGCCGCTGGCCATGGCGTTTGCCATCGCGTCGGGACTTACGCCCCAGGCCGGAATTTATTGCGCGATTGTCACCGGCTTTCTGATCTCGCTACTCGGCGGCTCGAAGACTCAGATCGGCGGCCCGACCGGCGCATTCGTCGTTGTCGTGGCCGGAATTGTCGCGGTTCACGGCGTCGAGGGCTTGTTTCTTTGCACCATGATGGCCGGCGTTCTTCTCGTCGTTATGGGCCTCACCGGGCTTGGCTCGGCGATCAAATTTATTCCGCGGCCGATCGTCATCGGTTTCACCAACGGCATCGCCATTCTGATCGCCAGCACACAAGTGAAGGATTTCTTCGGCCTGCAAATTGCCAAAGTTCCCGACGTTTTCTCAATGCGGCTGCGCGCGCTGACTGCGAATTTTCATACGCTCTCGATCACCGCGGCGGCACTCGCCATCGGTACCATCGTCATCATTCTCCTTTGCCGCAGCATTTCCGATCGCATTCCCGGCTCGATCGTCGCGCTGCTGCTCGGAACTGCCGCGGTCGTGATCCTCAAGCTTCCGGTCGAGACCATCGGCAGCCGCTTCGGCGGAATTCCTAGCGGCCTACCGCATCTGGCCATTCCAAGATTCCGGCCCGACCTGATCCACGGCCTGCTCGGCCCGGCGTTCACCGTGGCCATGCTCGGCGCAATCGAATCGCTCATGTCCGCGGTTGTTTCCGATCGCATGAGCAATGATCGGCACAATCCGAACGTCGAGCTGATGGGCCAGGGCGTGGCCAACATCGTCTCGCCGATGTTCGGTGGCCTGCCAGCCACCGGCGCCATCGCCCGCACCGCCACCAACATCCGCTCCGGCGCGCAATCGCCAATCGCGGGAATGATTCACTCGCTCACGCTGCTCTGCGTGCTGCTTTTCGCCGCGCCGCTGGTCAGCTACGTGCCGATGTCGGTTCTTGCCGGCATCCTGATGGTCGTGGCCTACAACATGGGCGAATGGCGCGAAATTCCCCAACTGCTCAAGCTAACCAAAACCGACATCAGCGTCTGGCTCGTCACGTTCGCGCTAACGGTCTTCGCCGATCTCACCGTCGCCGTCGAAGCCGGAATGATTCTCGCCGCGCTGCTATTCATCAGCCGCGTCGCCGCCACCACCACCGTCTCGCAAGTCACCGATGACTACGTCGAGGACGGCCGCGTGCACATCCTGCAAGACAAGGACATTCCGTATTACGCCACGATCTTCCGCATTCACGGGCCGTTTCTTTTCGGCGCAACCGACAAAATCCACGTCGTCACCGAGAACATCCACGAGTTGCCGCCCGTCGTGATTCTGCGCCTGCGCAACATGACCGCGCTCGACGCCACGGGCATGTTTGCCATCGAAGAGATCGCCAAGCAATTGCACGCGAGCCAGCGCACGTTAATTCTCTGCGGCGCCCGCGAGCAACCCGCGCAGCTCATCCATCAGGCCGAGTTTGAGGAGATCGTCGGCCCGGAAAACATCTGCGAGAATGTGCAGGAAGCCCTGCGCCGCGCTGAAGAAGTTTACGAGCACCTCGAAGCGCAGCACGTGGCAGTCAGAAACTGACTTCCGGCCCTAAATACCGAGCGTGAAAAAGGTGCGTTTTTGTCTCGATTAGACTGAGTGCCGGTCCAATGTTTTCTTGCAGTTAGCGGCGTTTCTAATCGTATCGTGTCTCGATTAGAAATCGCTGTCCTCCGCGTCCATGTAGCTCAGGGCTTGAGCTACCTGGACGGGCATCAGAGAATTCTCTCTTTTCGGATTTTGTATCGATTAGAAATGGTGTCCATCATTTGTTTTGTTTGAGTTGCGGGAGATTCTAATTTTGGAATTGTATCGATTAGAATTTTCTCCGCATGCCCTCCTTTTTGGTCAGTTTTTTGGCGCGGACTGCGGCGGGCTCACGAGAGCCGGGCCCGCTCTTGGGGACAGCCGACTGCCATGCCCTATATATCGCAGAAGTAATATTGAGTCAATGGTACTAAAGTTTGTTTTTTGGGGGGGCTTGGTGGTCCGCGCTTGAGAGTTGCCCTTGGCGACGTCTTCGATCGTAAGATGCCGGCGGGGACGCCGGCGCTACTTGGGGATGGGGGCCGCGCTTGGGGGTTGCCCTTGGCGACGTTGTCGGTCGTAAGATGCCGGCGGGGACGCCGGCGCTACCGGGCTTGCGTAACTCGCTGAACTAAACGGGATACGAAGAATCGGCTGGACTTAACGCCTTCCCTCGCGGCCATTGCCTCGCGATAGATTGTCCGCGCCGTTGTTGAATTGAAATACCTCGATCTGTTTCTCCATGTCCACAGCCAGCTCGGCGAGCCTTTCGCAGGCTTGCGTGGACTGCTGCCCTCCGATCGCGGTCTGCTTGGCCAGGCTGTTGATGAGATCTACGCTGGATTGAATGTCGGCACTGGCGGTGGATTGCTGGGCCGAGGCGGAGGCTATTTGCTTGATCATGTCGCCTACCGCCTGGGCCAGGCGAATGATTTCCGAAAGCGAATCACCGGCTTGGGCCGCTGTTTTGACGCCGCTTTCGGCCTCGCGCGTGCCCAGTTGCATGGCCTCGACCGCAGCGGCGGTCTCGGTTTGGATGGCGGCGATCATACCGGCGATTTCTTTCGTGGATTTCGTGGTGCGCTCGGCGAGCTTGCGCACTTCGTCGGCTACTACCGCGAAGCCGCGTCCCTGCTCGCCGGCGCGCGCCGCCTCGATGGCCGCATTGAGGGCCAGAAGATTGGTCTGATCGGCGATATCGTCGATGACGCCGACGATCTGGCCGATCTGTCGGGAGCGCGCGCCAAGTTGTTCGAGGCGCTTCGAGGTATCGTCCACCGATTGCGCGATGGCCTGCATGCGCGTGACCGTCTCTTTAACGATGGCTCCGCCCTTGCGCGCAGTTTCGGCCGCGCGCAACGATTCGTCCGCTGCTCCGGCTGCTTGCTGCGAAACTTCGGCCACCGTGGCGGTCATCTCGTGCATCGCCGTGGTCATCTGCGCCACCTGCTGCTCCTCTTTGTCGGCGCTCTCCGATTCTTCCTGGGCCGCGTGGGACAATTCCTCGGTGGCGCTGGCCAGTTGCACCGAAGTGCCGGAGATGTGCTGCAGAGTGTCGTGGATGCGCTTCACAAACTGGCCAAAGATCTGCTGCAGAGCGCCGACCTCATCTTCGCGCCAGATCTCGTCTTTGGTGCTGAGGTCGGAGTTTTCCATGCGTTCGACCATCTGCTCGGCCAGATTTTGAATGGGCCGCAGCACCAGGCGCGTGACGAGCAAGTATTCCGCGCAAAGTACAAACGCGCAGATAATCAGCCCGCAGAAAGACACCATCATTTGCACGCCGCGAATCTTTGTGCTGATGTCCGATTCAGGATAGGCGGCAAGCAGCACGTAGCCCCATTTTTCGAAGGGCACGCTGAGGACGGTCCAGTCGGCGCTGCTTCCGTGCTCTTTGCGGCCGGCGATCTCCTCATCCGATACGGACCCCGGCTTAAAGACAATCTTTCCGTTGTTCTTGAGCAGCGCGACGTATCCGTGATCCAGAATTTTGGCTTCGCCGATGTGTTTGCCGAGATCAGCCAGAGCGGCGAGCGGCGTGGCGACCAGCCAGATGCCAACGACCTGACCTGCAGAGTCGCGCATGGGTTCGTAAGCGGTCATGTAGGGAGCGCCCAGAATTTCTGTGACGCCGTAGAAGGGCTGACCTTGCTGGATGGCTCGATAGGCTTCACCGTTAGGATCGAGCTTGGTGCCAGTGGCACGCGAACCGTCGGATTTCTTTATGTTCGTGGAGACGCGCACCATGTCGCTGCCTTGCTTTACGAAGAGTGTCGCGACGGTTCCCATCAGATCTTTGATCCGGTCAACGAGGACAAAATTGCCGACGACTGGCGTATTTCCGAGGCGCAGTTGCGGCACGGTCTGCCCATCGAGAGTGGTTGTGCCCGCGATGCTGGGAGCGCCGGAAGATTGCCCTTCGCGCAAGAGCAGCTTCATGGCGGCGCGCACGTGCTCGGAGCTGAGCTGATCGACGGTTTGCAGGCCCTCGACCACGCGGTCGGCCTGTTCCTTCGCTTGCGCGTCGGCGTTCACTCGCACTTCTCCGGCGAAGACTCGCGCGACCACCCACCCGAAGAGCGTCATGATCAGCACGACGATTACGATCGTGGGCAGCATGAAACGAAATGTAAGTCGTTTGCGCATTTGTCGGCTTCTCCAGAAAGGGTGCCCCTTGGCGCGGGAGCAGACGCGGGAACGGCGTGACGCGGTCCAAACGCAGGTGTGCGCCCTCTTGGGTGAAAATCGGCCAAATCTGCAGTCGCTTTACGACTATTGATTGGAGATCGTGGCTGTGGTGCCGTCGAACTTGGTCAGGTGGACTGTGAACTTTTCGTTATAGGTTTGGGCGCGGTCGCGTAGGACGCTTAGGGCTACCGCTTCGCCTAGTTGCAGCGAGACGTCGGTGTCGGTGCGCCAGTGGATACCGGCGTGGACGCCGTGGCCGAAGCTTACGTTGTGGCCTAGCTTGTTTAGCTCGCCATTTACCGTTAGCTCGCCGGCATCCGCGCCGGTGTACGGAAGCAACGAGAGACCATCATCCGAGGGAACTACGGGATTGGGGATCACGAAATTGCCGTCGAAGAAAAATTTCAGAATGGTGATGCACGCGCCGCCGACGCAGCCGTGCCCCGTCGGATACGACGGGTGCGACGGAGAGCCTTCGGGGAAAGCCTGCGAAAGCAGCCAGGTGCCGTACTGATTGAAGCTTTGCTGCAGCCCTTGCGAATTCAGGATTACGTTGCTCAGCTTGCCGTCCGTTTGGGCCGCCTGGCCGGTTTTGATTAAGTGCGCGATTCCGCCGGTGACTTCTGGGCGTGCGCGAAGATGGACTTGCCACTTCTGAAACCAGACGGCTTTCAGGGCGCGCGTGGCTACTTCTGCGAGTGTGGCGGCGAAGTCTGGACCGCCGAAGGTGCCGAAACCGTTCTCTGTTTTTGAACCGATATAAGGATTGCCCGGGTTCAGCGGCGCCTTCATGGTGTTGAGCACCAGGAACGCTACGAAGTACGCCTGATAGAGCACGTCGGTATGCGTCCAAGCGGCTAGGCCGCGGCCGTCATGCAGGAAGCGCGGCTGCGAATCGGAGACGTTTTGCTGGCCGGTGCTTACGCCGTTCTGGACGGATAGCCAGGAGCCGAAGTCGGTCATGTAGTCGACGTTTGGCACGTAGGTGATTTGCTGCTGGCTGATGGGCTGCTGGCCGAAAGATGTCGGCGTAACGAAAAACTGCGACATGTACGGGCCGAGAGTTTCGCCGGGAAAGATGCCGCGGAAGAGAAGATCCGGAGTGACTTGGCCGCCGCTATTGCGCGGGCCCTGGTAGACCGAAATTGCGGAGGTCTCTGCGGCGGCGGCATTGGCGACGGCGTTCGACGCGTATTGCGTGAAGGGAACGTCGCGGAGCAGGGAACCCCAGTAGTGCTCGAGAAGTTCCGCGGCGTTCAGGTCGCTCGCGAGCGTGGGAGCGGGCGGAACTAGCGGCGAGCCGAATTGATAGGCGTCTGTGCCTTCGAGATCGAACGCGAAGCCGCCTTGCGGGCCGTTGAGCGTGCGCGCGCCGCCCATGGTTATTTTCTCGAAGTCGTCCGGATCGCCGGAGTTGAGCGCAGTGAGCATGGTGGCAAATGCGTTTAGATCCACGCGGCCGAAGGCGTCGTGCGGAAGACATTTGGTGTAAGTGTTGGCCTGATCGGGGTAGCGCGTGATGTCGTGATTGGTCGGGTGATTGGGGATGTTCACGGCGCGCTCGCGCAGCGCCGCCTTGATGCGGACTTCGGCGGACTCGTTCGCGCGTGCGGCGCCGTTTAAGCCGCCGCTTTGTTCCGCTCGAGCCACGGAATCCTGGCTACCCAGAAGCGGCTCGAGGCCGATCGCGCTGGCGGTCGCGGCGGCCATTGCTGCTCCACGGACATTGCGCAGAAAAGTGCGACGGCTTCGGTTCGAGCTATCTGGATTCATGGAGACCCCTGTTTGGACACACTGCCTGATTGGGAAAAGAATATCGGGAAGCTGAGTAACATAGAACTGAACTCGGGTCTAGATAAAGTGCAGGTACTGTGAGAGGGGTTACTGCAGAATTTTTAGGTGCGCGGAGAAGAAAATCACTGCGGTGCGGCGTCTCTCTGCGGTCTCTGCTGTGAGTTTGGGCCGTGAATACAGCCCTTGCATGCTGTGGCGAACAAAAAGCGAAACATGATATGCTCCCGCCATGGCTGTCCGCTCTTGCCGCGTGACCATCACCGATATGGACGGCGTGGCGCATACCGTCGAAGTTACCGCCGGGACTTTGTATGAAGCCGTGGCGCTGGGACTGGCGGCCATCCGCAGTGACGACTGGGTGGTAGGCATCCCGCAGGGAATGAATTCCGTGAGGGTTCGCGTGACGGATATTCCTGTGGAGCATCACGTCAAGCTGCAGGATTTCATGAAATGGGCGGAGCGGACGGGAGGCAGCCCGCGCGAAAAGACGGATCGGCTGCGCATCCGCGAAATCATCGGATTGCCGCGAGACGCGCGATGATCGGGGAGTGAACCGCTGCGCTTGGCCTGCTTTGCTTGCCTTATGCTCACTTGCAGCGTAGGATGAGTTTTCGGCTTTTCCTGCCTGTTTCTCCACTTTGGACGTTGCGTGAGGGGAAACGTGCGGTCGGTTTTTGCCGGCATTCAAGATTTTGCGAGGGGATATTGGGAAAGAAAGCGATCGCGGTTGTTGGGGCGCAGTGGGGCGATGAAGGTAAGGGCAAGGTCGTCGACTATCTTGCCGGGGCATTCGATTACATCGCGCGTTCGCAGGGCGGGCACAATGCCGGGCATACCGTCATTGTCGGCAATCAGCGATTTGTGTTGCAACTGATTCCTTCGGGGATTTTGCGGGCTGGGAAGAAGGCTGTGATCGGGCCGGGGACGGTGGTGGATCCGGCGGCGCTTGTGGCGGAAGTGGAGAATCTGAAGAAGGCGGGGATTGAGTGCCGCGGGCGGTTGTTCCTCAGCGACCGGGCGCACCTGATTTTTCCTTATCATCGCGACATGGACAAGGCAGCGGAATCGGCGCGCGGCGCGGCGAAAATTGGGACTACCTCGCGCGGGATTGGGCCGGCTTACGAAGATAAGATGGCGCGGCGGGGAATTCGCGTTGGGGACTTGCGCGATCCGGAAAGATTTCGCGAGAAGCTCGAGCGCGTGATCATCGAAAAAGACGCCATCAGCCGGGCTACTTACGGGCAGCCGCTGCAGACGGAAGGATTGCTCGAGACTTACCTCGAGTTGGCGGCGCACATCAGCGGATTCATCACCGATACGGCGGTGCTGCTGAATCGCGCGATTGATATGGGGGCTTCGGTGCTGTTCGAAGGCGCGCAGGGGACCATGCTCGACATCGATCACGGCACCTATCCGTACGTGACTTCCTCGAGCGCGACTTCCGGCGGCTGCTCGACTGGGCTTGGCGTGCCGCCCACGCGAATTACCGGCGTCGTCGGAGTGACCAAGGCTTACACGACGCGCGTCGGCAGCGGACCATTTCCTACTGAGATGCCCGATATCGAGGCCGGCGACATTCGCAATCGCGGCAATGAATTTGGAGCTGTGACCGGACGGCCGCGGCGCTGCGGCTGGCTCGATCTCGAGGTGCTGCGCTACGCGAAGATGGTGAATGGCATTGACTCGCTGGTGGTGACGAAGCTGGACGTCTTCGATATGCAGAAGGAAATTCAAGTCTGCATTGGGTATCGCTATAAGGGCCAGCTCATCGAAGAAATGCCCGCGGAAGTGGAAGAATTCGCGGCGGTGAAGCCTGAATATAAGACGCTGCCCGGTTGGATGAAGCCGACGCCGGCGATTCGCGACGAGCGCGATCTGCCGCAAGAGGCGCGCGAATATTTGAAATATATCTCCGATGCGCTCGAAGTCGAGATTGGGATGATCTCTACCGGTCCTGAGCGCGACGCTACCATTGTTCCTGCCGGCACCAAGATGGCTTCCTGGCTATAACTGCAAATGCTGTCCTTCGAAGCTGCTCGCGAAAAAGTGATTGAGATCGCGCGAGGGCGCCGCGAGTTGGGGCTTGCGCGGCGGGCTGACGATTCAATCGACATTGCGCGCGAGCCGGCTGCGGCTCTTGGCCGCGTTCTGGCGCAGGAAGTTGCCGCCGACCGCGACTATCCGCCGTTCAATCGATCGATTCGCGATGGATTCGCTGTGCGCGCGGCTGATGTGGCGCACGTTCCCGCGCGATTGAAATTGATCGGCGAGAGCAAGGCGGGCACGGCCTTCGACGGCGAAGTGGGCGCGCATGAATGTGTGCAGGTCATGACTGGGGCGCCGGTGCCGCGCGGGGCGGACGCGGTCGTGATGATCGAGTACACGAAGCCGGAGGGCGACGAGATCATCTTCGAGCGCGCGGCGCGGGCGGGCGATTACATTGTTCCATTCGGCAGCGAGGCGAGGCGCGGCGAATTGGTGCTGCTGCGCGGGACGCGGCTTGGGTACGCCGAAATGGCCATGGCCGCGCAGGTTGGAGCTGTGCGCTTGCAGGTTCATGCGCGGCCGCGCGTTGCGATTCTTTCGACGGGCGATGAGGTCATCAACGCCGCGGACACGCCTGGTCCCTACGAGATTCGCAATAGCAACAGCGTTTCGCTCAGCGCGCAGGTGGCGCTTTCCGGCGCCGAGGCTGTGCCGCTTGGGAATGCGCCGGACCGCAAGCCGGAACTGCGCGCGCTGATCGAGCGCGGCTTGAATGAAGATGTGCTGGTGCTCAGCGGCGGAGTTTCGGCAGGGAAGTACGATCTGGTGGAAGCGGTGCTCGGCGAACTGAAGGCCGAATTTTATTTCGATGCGGTGGCGATTCGTCCGGGGCGACCGGCGGCATTCGGTGTTTGCCGCGACAAATTGGTATTTGGGCTGCCCGGCAATCCTGTTTCGACCATGGTGACGTTTGAGATTCTAGCCGCGCCTGCGCTGGATGTGCTCAGCGGCGGCGCGCCTCGCCCGCTGCCACTTTTCAAAGCCCGTCTCAAATACGAGATCACTGAGAAGCCCGGGCTGGCGCATTTTCTTCCAGCACGTGTTGCGTTTCCGACCTCGAAGCAATCCGATCGCGCGCCGGGCGATTCTGCAACCGACGCCACGGTTGAGACGATTCACTGGCAGGGATCCGGAGATGTGGTCGCGCTAGTGAACGCGAATTGCTATCTGCTGGTCCGCGAGCAACAGGAAAAGATCCCCGCTGGATCGTGGGTGGATGTACTGCCGCGCCGCGGATTTTTTTAGGCGCGGGAACCCATTACTTAATTTTGCTTACGTAAACCTGATACCAATCCGCGACAATTTCCTTCTGCGCTTCAGCCAGAGTCATCGCGCCACGACAGACCTGCTCGTGCAAATAGTTCTCCACCTTGTCCTTGTCCCGGGCGCCGCCATCGGCGATTGACGCTTGATATGGCTCCGGCCACAAATTCTTGGGATCCGTAGGGCTGCCGCCGATTTCGAGCGAGATCAGATGGTCCTCCTCGTAGTCCTTCATCTCGCGATCCATGTAGCCGTATTCATCAAATCCCTCGCGCTTCAATTTATTCGTGTAACTCGTGGGTGGGCGCTCGGATTTCGTGCTCCAGTTGGGATTGCAAATCGTCTCGCCGACATTCTCCTGCGTAATGTCGGGATTAATCGCGCCGGGGGTGATGGAAAGATTGGGGTAAATATCGGCGGGGCCGCGGCGCGCGGTGTTTGCGGCCGGGGCCGGCGCGGTGGAAGTTTTCGTCCGCGCGGCGTAATAGACCACTATGACCGCTGCAACCACTAGGGCCGCGACCGCCACAGCATGTTTCGGATTCTTCGCCATCCCGGCGCTAGCTTCTCCCCGAGCCCTCGTTGAAGCCCGCCAGTATAGCGTCGTTTCTACAGAAGCAACCGGCGCCGCCCGGATTTTCGCAAACTCCAAAATCGTGCTAGCGTAACTTCACGATGCCCTCGCGACGCGCCAAAGACGCTGCTCTCTCGCACTACGATTCCGCAGGCCGCGTTCGCATGGTGGACGTCAGTGCCAAGCCCGTCACGGCGCGTGTTGCCGCAGCCCACGCCTTTGTGCGCATGAAACCCGCCACAGTGCGCGCGATTCGCCGCCTCAAAAATCCCAAGGGCAATCCTCTCGAAGTCGCCCGCATCGCCGGAATCGCCGCTGCCAAGCGCACTTCGGAGCTGATTCCGCTTTGTCACCCCCTCTCATTGACGCACGTAGATGTGGCCTCCAAGCTGTGCCAGAATGGAATTGAGATTACCTCGCGCGTCGCGACCACCGGGCCTACCGGCGTGGAGATGGAGGCGCTGGTGGCGGCGGGCGTGGCGTCGCTCACGATCTACGACATGTGCAAAGCCCTCGAAAAGGGCATGGAGATCACCGGGCTGTACTTGGTGGAGAAAACGGGCGGCAAGAGCGGTGACTATCGGCGCGCGCGCGCGAGCGCAGCAACGGCGCGCCGCAAAGCCGCAAAGAAACGGCGATGAAAGAAGTCAAACTCCTAGTTGTTGACGACAACGCGCTGATTCTCGACCTGCTGATGAAGAATCTCGCGCCGTTGTGCGATGTGCGCGCAGCCGCCGACGGCGCCGATGCGCTGCTGAAAATTGTGGACGATCCGCCGGATCTCGTCCTCTGCGACTACAAAATGCCGGGACTTGATGGCCGCCAGCTTTATGAAAAGCTGCGCGTGCGCGAACAAACGCGCCACATTCCATTCATCTTCCTCGCCAGCCGAACCGATATCGAAGAAAAATTGCGGCCACTAGTGGAAGGCGTCGAGGAATTCATCCCCAAGCCTTTCTTCGTGAAAGATCTCGTTCGCAGCGCCAAAAAGGTAGTGGATCGATTGCAGCTCGAGAAGCTGCAGAACCGGGCCGTGCGCCCCGGCGTGATTCAAGGCCGCCTGGAAGAAATGGGCATGATGGATTTGATGCAATCGCTCGAGATGGGCCAAAAATCTTGCCGCTTGACGATTCGCCACGGGGGCGAAACCTGCGAAATGTTTTTCGGCGCTGGCCAATGCAAGGACGCGCGGCTCGGCGCGCTCGAAGGCGAGCCTGCCGTCTTCGGCACGCTGCGCTGGACTGACGGCGAATTCGAAATCGATTTCAACGTCGCTCCCACCCGCGAAACGATTAGCCGCTCGACCACCGGCCTGCTCATGGAAGGCATGCAATATCTCGACGAAACCGCTCGCGATGCCGCCGACGCCGCTGTCGACAGCGGCACCGAACCCGTGGCGCATTGATCGCGCGGCTCGTGATCCTCATTCCATGCGCGTAGTCATCATCACCGTCAGCGATACAGCCGCGCGCGGCGAGCGCGAAGATAAATCCGGCCCCGCCGTTGAAAAACGCTGCCGCGAACTCGGCTGGAATCCCGTAGCAAAGAAAATCGTTGCCGACGATCTGCACGCCATCCGCGATCTACTCATCCAACTTGCAGACTCCGCCGCCGCTGATTTGATCCTCACCACAGGCGGCACAGGCATAGGTCCGCGCGACATCACTCCTGAAGCGACGAGCGCCGCGGCCGATAAACTCCTTCCGGGCTTCGGCGAAAGAATCCGCGCCGTCACCGGCCAAAATTTCCCGCGCGCCTACCTCTCGCGCGCAATAGCCGCAGTTCGCGCCCGCACAATAATTCTGAATTTGCCCGGAAGCCCCAAAGGCGCAGTGGAATGCCTGGACGCAGTAGCCGACCTGTTGCCCCACGCCACAGAAGTCCTAAAAGGCGCCCGGCATGATTGAGCTGGATAATTCCGTGCTGGTTCGCTGATTATATTTTTGATTTTTACTGCTGGACGCGATTAACCCACCACTCTTGCCACGCCGTGGAATCGGTGCCGAACGTCTCGCCCGTAATTGCGCCGAGGGCTTGGAACGCCCACTGTTTGGTCGTCGCGCTTGCGGAATCATCCTGGGTCATGCCGATCAATCCCGGCACTGCGTTCATTCGCTGTTCGTGCGTCAACATTCCGGATTCGGCCAGGCTGCATGCGGCGCGCTCGCGGACTTGCTTCGCGGGATCGTTGCGGAATTCGTCGAGAAGCGCGGCAATCGTTCCATCGCTGCCGAGATGCGCCAATCCCTCGATCGTCCAGTAGCGCGTTTGCTCGTCGGAATCATGCACGTGCGCCAGCAGCGTTGCCAGCGCAGCGTCGCGCTCGATTCCCCGATTTCCGAGCGCGCCGAGCATCCACAGCGCCCAGCCGCGGCTTTTCGGATCGCTCTGCGCCACTTCGCGCAGATGCGCGGCGCTGCGCGGAGTTTTCGACACGTTGTAAACCGCCAGATAGACTTCGAGTGCGGCGGCGCGTGCGCGCAGATCATGTTCGTTCAATGCCGTTTGCAGCGTCCCGGTCAATTCCGGCGTGAGCTTCAATCGGCCGCGCCAGTGCTGCGCGCGCTCGGTGACCAGCAGCGCCGCCCGCGCATCGCGATTGATCGTGGCGTCCATCAAAAGCTCCGCTTGCTGCTGGCCGGTCAATCCGGAAAGCCCAGCGGCCGGAAGATCGAAGCTCGCCGACGGCGCCTCTGGAACGGGCTCGTCGCCCACGTTGGTGAATCCGGTGAGCCGCGCCCAAGCTGCCCGCACCGATCCCGGCGCAAACGTGATCAGCAGAAGCAAGGCTCCGCATGCGGCGAAAAATAATTTGTGAGATTTCCTGCGGCGAAGATTGCGCGGCTCTGCTGACTCAGCCTGCACCGCCTCCTTGGGACATGTTTCGTCGAGCGCCATTCCTTCCCCCAGTGTCGAATAACTAGGTTAAGGAACGCCGCACGGCCCCGCAACGGTCCAAAAGGCCAGTAGTACCCGATCAACAACGCAACCGGCTCCACCTGTACCATCGGCCACCGTAGCGCCGGCTCGTCCCGAGAATGGTCGAGGGGCTGCCAGCCCTTCGAAGCTCAGGACAAGCCGGCGCTACGCCGGCTTCACGGTCAATTTCTCGGACCAGCGGACGGTGGCGGTCATCTGCATGACGATAAACAGCGTCAGAATCGCGCCGATGGTGATTGCCAACCCGGTGAAGCCTTCGAAGAAAAACGCGTAAGAAAAGAGCACCAGATAAATGAGCTGGATCAGCCCCGCCACGCGCACCGCAAATCGCGGATTCACCACCCGGCGCAAATAGCTGACCAGCAGAAAGATCGAGACAGCCGAGCAAATCACGAACGCAACGTGGATCGAAATGTGATCCGCGAGATACGCCAGCAGCACGTGAAACGAGAAAAACGTGCAAGCCAGGAAGAAATAGTGCATGGGATGTAAATCAATCCCGCGCACCGTGCACAGGATGAACAAAAGAAAGAAGAAAAAGAAAAGCGACACCGGAGCGAAGAAACTGATCCTCTCGGCGATCGGCCCCGGCTGCAATTTCTGCGGCATCACCAGCGCGATCGGATAGCCGGACACGAGATCCTTGTACTGCCAGGTGAGATCGGCTCCCCCGCGATGCTTTTGCTCATTGGTGGGCGAAAGGCTGTTGCTCGCGAAATCGTAATCTTGGAAGTTGGTGCTGACGTCCAACCGGAAATTGCGAACTTGGTTCACCGATTCGCCGAAGCTGTACGTCCAGCGATCCAGCCCTTGCGATAAATAATGAACGCTGAGCTCGCCCTGGCCGCCGGCGGGAAGCGTCGCCGTGGCGCTCACGAAATTCTTGTCGTGCGAAAGTTCCAGCGGCTGTCCATTCAGAGAAAAATTCAGATCGTCGTACTGCGCCTTCTCGGCTGGCAGCGGAAACGAGAAAACCACATTCTGTTCGCGGTCGCTCGGATTGCGAAAATCGAACTTTCCGTCAAAGGCGACATGATAAGTGCTGTACCACAGAAGCCCCTTCTGCCGCGGGTCGTAGTGAAACGCGGCATTCACGCTGCTGCTCTCCAGCGGAACATTGACGGGGCGCTCGCGCAGCTTCGTAGTTTCCACGGTTTCGCCGTTCACCGTCTTCGTCACCGTGACCGGCTCGGGAACCGAGTAATGCGCGGACGGCGGTGCCTGGCTCTGCTCCGTGCCCCAAGTCGAAGCCACGCGGGAATGTAGCTCTTCGTCAGCGTTGTAAGTGCGGTAGGAAATCGTGGCCCCGAGAATCATCCACGCCACCGAGGTGCAAAAGAAAATAAAGATAAGTGCGGCGATGCGCTTGGTCATTTCGTCAATCTCCTAGATTTAGGTCTCCAACCCTCCGCCGCAGGAAAGAGAATGCCATACTGGCTCCTATTTGTCAAGTACTTTGTAATGCAAAGTCATGAACGAATCCATTGGCCTCCATGGACCTCAGTCGCCTTTGCAGTTAGGAGAGGGCCCCGCATTCATGCGGGGAAGGAGCGCTTCAGCGCTCCGAAAAAAAGCGTCTTTTCTAACGATGCGTTTTATTGCTGGGCACTTCGGAGCCAGCGCTTCAAGCAGCTCCGTACTGAATTTTGCTCTTTCTCAAGCGGCAAGAAAAATCACTTCACATGGAAACGCAACCGAGGAACTACCCCTTCGCCTTCTGCGGCACATATCCTTCCGGCAACTTCGCCCCTTCGCCAAAGAAAAACTGCTCCATCTGCTCTTCCATCACCTTCTGCGAATTCGGATCGAGCGGATTCAATCGAAACTCATTCATGATCATCTTCGAGTGCTCGATCCACATCTTCCAAGCTTCCTTCGACACATTCTCATAAACGCGCTTCCCCAATTCGCCGTTCCAGGGAATGCGGTCAAGCCCCGGCATCTCCTTCCCAAACTTCACGCATTTCACCATGCGCGTCCCAGCCGCAACCGGCTGCGCCGGCGCCGCCGGCTTTCCATCCCCGCAACTCTCGTTAGCCATGCCAACCTCCAAAATCTCTCGTCACCAATCTCCACGATACTTCATCCCCACGACGAATTCCACCACGCCGCAACCGCCATCCAATTCCACAGACCCGCTCACATGAAATTCCAACGAAACCATGCTACGGTCGTACATGGAGGCACTAGAGGGAAAAAGAGCATGGCCGCGATCGCTCAATCGAACTCTCGTAGGGGCGCCGCTTGCTGCGCCCGCGGACGTAACACCTTCGACGCACTCGCCACGACTGAAATCCTTGCGGTCTGGCACACCGAACGTGGCGCGCGGCCCAAGGCCTCGGCTCCATTCACACTCAACAAATCCCCCGCCGCCCGAGTTCGAATGCCGCCACAAGACGCAGTTCGGGCCTTCGAAAAGTGTTTCGGTTAGAAATGACCCCCATCCTTTTTTTTGTTGGAGTTACGGGAGGTTTTAATTGAACCCTTGTTCCGGTTAGAAATTGCTTTCGAGGAGGTGCGAATTGCCGCTCGCCGCGAGCTTGCAGGAAACACAAAAGTTTAATAAAACTATACCCGCGTTCCACCGCCCGCGAACGAGCCTCGAGGAGAGGGCCCATGTCGTCGCAATCGCGCAGCGTTGACCTAGCCGAAGGACTACCAGCGGACGCGTATTATTGCGAACGCCCGACGCAACCTTGCGCCATCGTTCTCTTCGGCGCCTCGGGCGATCTCGCGCGCCGCAAAATCTTTCCCGCATTGTTCGATCTCGCGTCGCACAACTGCCTCGCGCCAAGTTTCCGCCTCCTCGGTTTCGCGCGCTCGCCGATGACCGATGACGCCTTCCGCGATTCGAGCAGCGAATTTCTTCCGAAGCCCGGCGCGGATTCCGCCGCAACCGATTCCTTCCGCAACGAATTCGTTCAGCGCCTTCACTACGTCACCGGCCAATACGACGATCCCACGTCCTACCAAAATCTCGCCGCCCGCCTCGAAGAACTCGATCGCGAAGGCCAGCTCGGTGGAAACCGCCTCTTCTATCTTTCCGTGCCGCCGGAAATTTACGCGCCGGTGATCGAACAGCTCGGCAAGGCCGATCTCGCCAAGCCGCGCGATGAAAAATCCTGGACGCGCATCATCATCGAGAAACCTTTCGGCCGCGACGCGAAATCCGCCCGCGAGTTGAACCAGCGCGTCCGCAGCGTCTTCGAAGAATCACAGATTTACCGCATCGATCATTATCTTGGCAAAGAAACCGTCCAGAACGTCCTCGCTTTCCGCTTCAGCAACGGAATCTTTGAGCCCATCTGGAATCGCAATTACGTAGATCACATTCAAATCACCGCCGCGGAAACTCTGGGCGTCGAGCGCCGCGCGGCCTTTTACGAAACAGCCGGCGCGCTTCGCGACATGGTGCAAAGCCACGTCCTGCAACTCACCTCGCTCGTATCACTCGAGCCGCCCTCGGCCTTCGAAGCCACCGCCGTTCGCAACGAAAAAATCAAAGTCCTGCAATCCATCCGCCCCTTCACCCGCGACACCATCTGGCGCGACGTCGTCCGCGGCCAATACGGCCCCGGCCTCATCGAAGGCAAATCCGTCCCTGGCTACCGCCAGGAACCCGGTGTGAAGCCCGACTCGCGCACCGAAACTTACGTCGCGATGAAACTCAGTGTGGACAATTGGCGCTGGCACGGCGTGCCTTTTTATTTGCGCACCGGAAAGCGCCTCTCGCGTTCGCTCACGGAAATCGCCATTCAATTCCGCCAGGCGCCGCACCTCGTCTTTCAGGGCGAGGAATTGCACGCGAATCTTCTGGTGATAAATATTCAGCCGGACGAAGGCATCTCGCTTTCCTTCGGCGCGAAATCGCCCGGCGCGCAGATGCACATTCGCCCCGTCACGATGGATTTCAGCTATCGCAAAACGTTTGGAGGCAAGCCGGGGAGCGCCTACTCAACGCTAATCAACGATTGCATCCGCGGCGACGCCACGCTCTTCGATCGCGCCGACAGCGTGGAGGCCGCCTGGGATCTCGTCGATCCGATTTTGCAAGCCTGGTCCACGTCGGCTCCTCCGCCATTTCCGAATTACGCCTCGGGCAGTTCGGGCCCGCGCGCCGCCGGCGAGCTCACGACGCCCGAAGATCACCGCTGGCGGAACTTGTGAGCGCAACGGAGCCAATGATCAAACTCGACATCTCGCGAGAATCGCTCAATTTGACGCCACGGAAACCGCGAAACGGACATCGACAGGAGCGTTCATGATCTTAGCCGGTGATCTCGGTGGCACGAAGTCGAACCTCGGTACGTTCGAGCCGCGCAACGGCAAACTCGTGCCTGTCGCCGAAGAACATCTCGACAGCCAGAAATACTCGAGCGTCGAGGATCTCGTCCTGGAGTTCGTCCGGCAAACCAAGGCGAGCTTTACCGCCGCATGCTTCGGCGTCGCGGGCCCAGTAGTGGACAACGCCGTTCGCGCCTCGAATCTGCCGTGGACGATTCAAGGCGAATCGCTCGCCAAGCTGCTCAAAGTTCCGAGCGTGCGGCTGCTGAACGATCTCGAAGCCACCTGCTACGGCCTCGATGTTCTCGCGCCGAACGAGCTGATTTGCATTCACGAAGGCACCAAAGATGAGCGCGCCAACAAAGTGATCATCGCTGCAGGCACGGGCCTCGGCGAAGGCGTGATTTTCTGGGATGGCCAGCGCCATTTTCCGAGCCCTACCGAAGGTGGCCACGCCGACTGGGCGCCGCACACCGAAGAGCAGGCCGACTTATGGCGATTCCTCAAGGCGCGCAACGACATCGTCAGCAGCGAAATCATTCTCTCCGGCCGCGGCTTCATAAGCCTCCACGACTTCATCAATCCAAATGACCGCCATCCCGAATTCAACGATCCAAATGTTGATCCCGCGCCGATCATCACGCATGCCGCGCTCGAGAAAACTTGCCCCACCTGCGTTGCCACTCTCGATCTTTGGGTGGATATCTACGGCTCCGAGGCGGGTAACCTCGCCATTCGCAATGTCGCGCGCGGCGGAATCTTCATCGCCGGTGGCATCGCCGTAAAAATTCTGCTGAAGCTCAAAGACGGCCGCTTCGCCAAAGCCGTAACAGAAAAAGAAAAGCTGGGCTACCTGCTCTCGCAAATCCCCATCTACGTAGTGATGAACGAAAAAGCCCCGTTACTAGGCGCCGCCCACGTAGCCTCGCAGAACGGAAAGTAGCGCCGGCGTCCCCGCCGGCATCTTACGAGCACAATCGTCAGCGAGCGGCACAGTCACGCGCGGACCGAAGCGTCGAATAAGCCGCGATGGATGGGATGAGCGGTGCGCGCACGAAAGTTGCTCGTGGCGGAATCGCGATCGTCAGATGCCGGCGGGGACGCCGGCGCTACCGCGGCGCTTTTCGCGCTGAGAGGAATTCCGCCAGCGTCTGCATTCCGGCGCGCACCGGCTGGTTCACGAAGATGTATTTGCCGCCGCTCTCGGCCAGCAGATAGCTCGCGTCGGGAGGCATGCGCTGGAGCGCATCCTCGCGCGCCTCTTCCGGAACGTAGAGAAACACGCGATTCGGCTGACGCCAAAACGCAGGGAACGAAGCGTCATCGAGAAAGATCTGCGCCGCATCGGGATATCTCGATCCGTAATCGAGATTTGTTCCCCAGCGCCCGTTGTAAATCCAAACGCGGCGATGCGTGTAGTAAGGAATGCTCGAGCCCCAATTGAAATCGCCGTACTGCACGATCTGATCCTGCGGCCGCAAGTAGGGAAGTATGGCGTCGGCGAGCGGCCGTGAAGAAAGTTTCGGGGTGAACACGCCGTAAGCCGAATTCGCCGCGAAATAAAATCCGCACATCGCAATCGCGAGCGTTAGCGTCGCCGCGAAATTCTTCCGCCGCAGCCGCAAGATCCACGCGCCGCCGAAACCGAGCGCGAAAACAATCATCGCCCCCGCAGCCTGCCAGCGCAGATCGGCGAACGCCGCAGGAGTCAAATCCAGAAAATGCGCCATCGAAAGCCGGTAAGCATCGAGCGATTGCGTCTCGAGATGCTGCGAGATATCGCCAGTGCTGCGCGTTCCCAGCGACGCCCAGATGAAAGCCCCGAGCACGCACGCCGCGCCGAGACCAATGAGCGCAAGCACGCCTTGCAGCCACTTCAACCATCGCGAGCCAGCTTCTTCCGCGCGCGCCAGCCCGAGTCCCAGCAGCACCGCCACCGCAGGCCACGCGCCGAATGCGTAATACTCCATCCGCGAGCCATGCTCGAGCGAGAAGAACACGAAAACCACTCCGGCCCAGACGAAAAGCATCAGCCGCGCCTGCGCTTCCGGCGTCATGTTTCTTCCCCAGGTTCGCGGATGCGGAAATTCCGGAATCGCGAACGGAAGAAAAACGCTCCACGGCGCAAACCAAATGAGATGCGCGAGCCACCAAATTCCGAGCGGCACCGAATCGTAATCCGGCGGATATCTCGTTCCGAGCGCCCGCTTGAAATGTTCGTTGATGATGTAAGACCAAAGAAATCCGGGCGAGCGATGTTCGGCCAGCAAATGCCACGGCAGCGCAATCGCCAGAAAAATCAGGATGCTCGAGAATATTCGCAGCTCGCGCCAGCGATTCCATCCGCGCGTCAGCAAAAGGAACGCAATGAGAATCCCGACAGGGAAGACCACGCCGACCAGGCCAAGCGTAAGAACGGCGAGCCCAATCATCGCCGCGCAACCCCAATAGCCAAGCCGCGGGTCAATCTGCTTCGTCCAGGCGAGTAAGAACAAATAGAAACCAATGGCCAGCTCGAGCGCAAAGATAGCTTCCGGAATCATGATGCGGGTGAAAAGGAAAAATCCGATGCCGGTAGCAGCGACGATGCCGGAATAAAATCCCGCTCGCGCGCCAAAAAATCGGCGGCCGAAGAAATTGAGCACGAGCACGAGCGCGATCATGGCGAGTGCGAGCGAAATTCGCGTGGTGAACGCGTTTTGCCCGGCCATCAGATAAGTCGCGGCGACGAGCCAGTAATGCACCGGCGCCTTCTCGAGATAGCGAATGCCGTTCATGTAAAGGACGGCCCAATCGCCCCGCTCGAGCATTTCCCGCGCGACCAGCGCATGTGACGCGTCGGCATCATCGAGCAGCGGCGGTTGCGCCGCATTGCCGATATAAATCAACGCCGCCAGCGCCACGAGCACGAGAATGCAGGCAGTCCGCGTAAGTGGAAACCGCGCGTCGCTATCCAAGTTTTCAAGTTGGGGGTTCACGAATGAGTTGCTGGCCGCACGACCGCGGCTGCAAACACGCATGATAGCATGGCGACACTCTCTCCTTGTTCGCCTGCGTGCCGCAATCTGACGCGACGTAGCGCCGCACAAAAACGCCGGCTGGCAGCGTGCGCTACGCTCGTTGACTTGCATCCGGCCGCATCCTAATATGCCTGCGCAAACTCCATGATTGGCCAGACGATTTCTCATTACCGCATTCTGGAAAAGCTCGGCGGCGGCGGCATGGGCGTGGTGTACAAAGCCGAGGACACGCGCCTGCACCGTCCCGTCGCGCTGAAGTTCCTGCCCGAGGAAATGACCAAGGATCGCCAGGCGCTCGAGCGTTTCCGCCGCGAAGCGCAGGCCGCCTCCGCCCTCGACCATCCGAATATCTGCGCCATCTACGACATCGGCGAAGAAGGCGGCCGCGCGTTCATCGTGATGCAGTACCTCGATGGCGAGACGCTGAAGCGCCGCATTGGCGGGAGGCCGATGCTGCTCGAAGAAGTGCTCGAGCTGGGCATTCAGATTTCGGACGCGCTCGAAGCCGCGCACGCAAAGGGCATCGTTCATCGTGACATCAAGCCCGCGAATATTTTCGTCACCGCCCGCGGCGACGCCAAAATTCTCGATTTTGGCCTGGCGAAACAGATCCACACGGGCCTGGCATCCGCCTCGGCAGCCGAATCGCAATTGACAGATGCAACCGCCGGGGTCGGCGCCGAGTTTATGACCAGCCCCGGCACCGCCGTCGGCACGGTCGCTTACATGTCGCCCGAGCAAGTTCGCGGCAAGGATCTCGATGCGCGCACCGATCTATTTAGCTTCGGCGTCGTCCTCTATGAAATGTCCACCGGCACGCTGCCTTTCCGTGGCGACACCTCCGGTGTTATCACCGACGGAATTTTGAATCGCACTCCGGTCGCGCCCGTGCGCCTGAATCCCGATTTGCCCGCCGAGCTCGAACGCATCATCAATAAGGCTTTGGAGAAAGATCGCAAGCTGCGCTGCCAATCAGCTTCCGAGATGCGCGCAGATTTGCAGCGGCTGAAGCGCGATACGGATTCGAGCCGCACTTCGCGGCCCAGCGCTGTTGTGGATGCCGAGTCGCGTGAAGAGGCGGAATTCATCAGCTCGCGGAATCCCAGCGCGAGTGCGCGGGCCGTCTCCACTCCGTCAGCTACGGTTTCCGGCGCGAGCATGGGTGCGGTTGCCGGATCGTCTTCGCGAAAAATTGCGGCTGTTACTGAAGATCGCCCTTCCGGGGCCGAACAGCGGGAGGCCGTCAAGACCCTCCCCTACAAAACAATCGCAGTTGCTGCCGCGGTAGTTATCGTCGTCGGGCTCGCTATCGGCGGCTACTTCCTGTTTCATCCTAAGCCGGCGCTTACGGAGAAGGACACCATCGTCCTCGCGGATTTTGCGAACACGACGGGCGACAACGTTTTCGACGACAGCTTACGCCAGGCGCTCGCCGCACAGCTCGGACAATCTCCATTCCTAAATATTCTCTCCGACGGAAAAGTGCGCGGCACTCTGCAACTCATGGGCAAGCCTCCCGACGAGCGCTTGACGCAAAGCGTCGCGCAGGAAATCTGCGAGCGCGCCGGCGGCAAAGCGGTGCTGGCCGGTTCGATAGCGCAAGTGGGCAGCCGCTACAATTTGATTTTGAATGCCATCAATTGCGTCACTGGCGACACCTTCGCAACGGCCGATGCCGCCGCCGACACCAAAGATCACGTTCTCGACTCGCTCGGCAAAGTTGGCTCGGAAATTCGCGGCAAGCTCGGCGAATCGCTCGGCTCGATTCAGAAATTCAATACGCCCATCGAAGCAGCTACCACTCCTTCGCTCGAAGCCCTGAAGGCCTATAGTCTCGGCGTTGAGACCGACTACGGCCAGGGCGACGCCCAATCCATATCGTTCTTCAAACGAGCCATCGCTCTCGATCCCAATTTCGCCGTGGCCTACGCAAAACTGGGTGCCATCTACAGCAATTTGGGCCAGCCGAACCTCGCCCTCGAGAACATCGAAAAAGCCTACGACCTGCGCGACCGCACCAGTGAGCGCGAGAAGCTCTACATCACGGCGCACCATTTCGACACGGTGACCGGCGAACTTGACAAGGCCCAGGTGAATTACGAACTGTGGGAACGCGAATACCCGAATGACTTTATTCCGTATCTCAATGGCGCGCTGATCTATGCAGAGCTCGGCCAACACGAAAAGGCGGCAGAACAGAACCGTCGGGCGCTGGAACTCGAGCCGGACGATGTTCTCTGCTATACGAATCTGGCCGCCGAGTACTTCGCTCTAAATCGTCTGGACGAAGCCAAAAAAGTTATGGATCAATCTTTGGCCCGGAAGCTTGATGATCCCTCGCTTCGCTCGAACATATATACCCTGCTATTTTTGCAGGGAGACTCGGTCGGCATGGAAAAGCAAATGAACTGGGCGATGGGCAAGCCCGGCGTCGAAGACCAATTTTTTTCGACACAGGCGGACACTGAAGCCTATTTCGGGCGGCTCAACAAGGCCAGAGAGCTTGCACGGCGCGCGGTAGAGTCGGCCCGGCACAATGATGCCAAGGAAACGGCGGCTCTTTGGCAGAGCTATGCCGCGTTCCGCGAGGCCGAGTTCGGTAATTCCGCATCAGCCCGACAGCAGGCCGATGCCGCGCTCGCGCTGGCCTCGAGCAGAGATATTGAAACCGTCTCAGCACTGGCGTATGCACGTAGCGGCGATGCTACACGTGCACAATCCCTTGCGGACAAGCTCAATAAGGATTTCCCGACGAACACGCTGATGCAGAGCTACTATCTGCCGGCAATTTACGCGCTGCTGGAAATCGGCCGCAACAGCCCCGACAAGGCGATCGACGATTTGCGCAGTGCGGCCCCCTACGATATGGGCGGAGGCACGCCGATCGGGTCGTTGTACACCGCGTACATCCGCGGACAGGCTTATTTGGAAGCTCATAAAGGCACAGAAGCCGCGACGGAATTTCAGAAGTTGATCGATCACCGCGATTTCGTGGGCAATTTCCCGGTCGGCGCGCTGGCGCATCTTGGCCTCGGCCGCGCATACGCGCTGCAAGGCGACACCGCCCGCGCGCGCGCCGCCTATCAAGATTTCTTTGGAATTTGGAAAGACGCCGACGCGGACATCCCGATTTTGGTGGCCGCCAAGGCCGAGTACGCCAAGCTAAAGTAGCCCCGCTGTGCATTGACTTGGATGCACCGTCGGTCTTAACATGCCTTCGCCATGGGCGCGATGCCTACCATGAACGGCCAAACCATCTCCCACTATAGGATTCTGGAGAAGCTCGGCGGGGGAGGCATGGGCGTCGTCTATAAGGCTGAGGACACGCGCCTCGGCCGGCAAGTGGCGCTGAAATTCCTGCCTGATGAACTTTCCCGCGACCAAAAGGCGCTTGAGCGCTTTCAGCGCGAGGCGCGCGCTGCTTCGGCGTTGAATCATCCGAACATTTGCACCATTCATGACATTGACGAGCAGAACGGGCGATGCTTTATCGTGATGGAGCTGCTCGAAGGGCAGACGCTGCGGCATGTTATTGAGGGCCGTCCGATGGCCACGGAAGATCTGCTTGATTACGCCGTGCAGATTGCGGACGCTCTCGATGCCGCGCACTCGAAAGGCATTGTGCACCGCGACATCAAGCCCGCGAATATTTTCATCACCCAGGGACGTCCGAAGATTCTGGATTTCGGCCTAGCAAAGCCGGCAGCGTGGGAACCCGGAATGGGCGAGACGATGAATGCGTCGTCCGCGCCCACCGCTTCGATTTCGAACGAAGCTCTGACCAGTCCGGGCACGACCATGGGAACGGTCAGCTACATGGCGCCGGAGCAAGCGCGCGGAGAAGAGCTGGACGCGCGCAGCGATCTTTTCTCATTCGGCGTGGTGCTCTACGAGATGGCCACGGGGCGTCCGGCGTTCACCGGAAATACTCCCGCGGTGATTTTCGAAGCGATTCTGAATCGCACCCCGATCGCGCCGATTCGATTAAATCCCTCGATTTCGCCGGAGCTCGACCGCATCATCACCCGCGCGCTCGATAAAGACCGGCGCATGCGTTATCAAAAAGCCTCCGAGATGCGCACGGAGCTGCAGCGGCTGAAGCGCGAGACGGAATCGGGCCGCGCGATCACCAGTTCCGGCGCCGTCCCGATAGCGCGCGCAGAGAAATCTCTGGCCGTGCTGTACTTCGAGAATTTGAGCGGCCAGAAGGACGACGAATATTTCCGCGACGGCATGTCAGAAGACATCATCACCGAATTGCTGAAGATCAAAGGCTTGCATGTGTTTCCGCGCGCGACGGTGCTGCCGTTTCGCGATTCGCCGCTGACCGCGCCCGAAATCGGCGCGCGCATGGGCGCCAGCTTTATTCTCCGCGGCAGCCTGCGGCGTGCCGGCAACCGCCTGCGCATCAACGCGCAACTCGTGGATGCCAGCCGCGATTATCCCGTCTGGGCCGAGCGCTACGATCGCGAACTCAAGGATGTCTTCGAAGTGCAGGAAGAAATCGCGCGCAATATCACGCAGGCGCTGCGCATCACGCTTACTCCGCAGGAAGAAACCATTATTACGCGCAAGCCTACCGAGAACGCGGAAGCCTACGATTATTTCCTGCGCGGCCGGAATTACAAGCGCATGGGCAATCTCGATTTCGCCATGCAGATGTACCAGAACGCGATTCGCCTCGATCCGGATTTCGCGCAGGCCTACGCGGGAATCGCGAATGTCTGCGGCCTGCTCATTGAGTCGCGCGGAAACGATGAAACCTGGAGTGAAGCCGGGCTTCGCGCCGCCGAGCGCGCCTTCAAACTGCAGCCCGATTTGCCGGATGCGATTTCGGCACGCGCGCGCATGTTCTACGCGCAGAAGCAATACGACGAAGCGATCAAGTGGGGCCGCAAGGCCATCGAGCTGAAGCCGGATTGCGAAGGCGCTTACGGCGCGCTGGGACGCGCGCTCTACGAATCCGATCGCTTCAAAGAGGCTGCCGAGCTAGTGGACAAAGCGATCGCCGGCAACGGGGACGATTACAACGTCTATATCCCTTTCCAACTCGCGCTGCAGCGTCTGGGTGACAAAGACAGGGCTGCGAAACTGCAGGAAAAATTCGTTGCCGTTCTCGAGCACCAACTCGAGTCAGTTCCGGAAGACGCGCGAGCTCATGCATTGCTGGGGACTTCCTACGCCGCGATGGGGCGCGCGCGCGAGGCCGTTGCGGAAACCGAAAAAGCCGTGGCCATGCGCGCCAACGACGCGCTCACGCTTTATAACGCGGCTTGCACCTACGGCAATCTGAACATGAAGGCCGAAGCGCTGGCGACGCTCAAGAAAGCCGTGGACGCCGGCTACAACAATCCCGAATGGGCCGCCCGCGATAATGATCTAGCCTGCATCCACGACGACCCCGAATTTCAACGCATCATCAACACGCCTCCGCCGAAATCCTGATTTTTTTCGATCGCAAGGTAAGTAGCGCCTGCGTCCCTGTTTACCCCGAGCTACGAGGGGCCGGCATCTTACGACCGCATATATAGGCCATGGCCGCGATTTCGGCCGGAGCGAAGAGATAAATCAGCTCTGTTGGTTGGCTTTTCAGTCCGCGCGTGAATCCTGCCACTAGCGAGATTGTCGTCGTCAGATGCCGGCGGGGACGCCGGCGCTACCAAAGCGCAATTCGCGGACTCTAGCGGTGGAAGCGGATGGTTACGACCATGTCGACGGCGACTGGCTTCTCGTCGAGAATCGACGGCGCGTAGCGCCACTGTCGCAGGGCGTCCATTGCCGCGTGCTGAAGCAGCGCTGGTCCGGAGACAACTTTCATCTTGGTGACGCGGCCCGTTTCATCAATCGTGGCTTGAATCTTGACGTCGCCCTGTACGTTGGCCTGCATGGCAGCCTGCGGATAAACCGGCGTCACCGACGATATCAATCGCGGCTCTTTCACGCGGCCACCAACAGAAGCTGGCGCGGTCGGAACGGCCGGCGCAGGAACATTCGCGGGGGAACTGCCGACGATCCCTGGGAAATTGCCGGCGCGGCCTTTCGCGGCTTCTGCGGGCGAAAGATCCGGCGGCGGCTCGGCGCTAACGCCAGCATTGGCGTTGCCCGAGGAAGTCGGCGCGGCCAGCGTCACCGCGGGCAGAGATGCGCGGCTGTTCGTGGCTTGCGGCTGCGGCTTTGTTGTCGTCGCGGATGGTTTCGCCGAAATGCGTGGAACCGGAATCACTTCTCGAATACCGCTATCGGGCTCGGGCTTCGATTCCACCGGAGCCGGAACCGACGAAGTGGCCGGCTGCGATTCGATCGCAGCGGGATGCCCAGCCGGAGAATCGAGCGTTGCTGCGTCAGCAGGGGATTGCGAAGGCCACTGCGACGGAGAATTCGTCGGCGACGGCGCTGATGCTGCTGGGACCGTATTGTTCAACGGCGTAGAACCGCGCAGCGGATAAAACCACCAGGCAACGATAAGCGCCAGGATTATCACCAATGACGCGAGGACGAGTCCTGATTTCGACTTCCTGGCCTTGAGCGGCGCAAGCGATTGATGCGCCTCCGACAGTCTGGGAACAACGCTATCTGCCGGGCCGGTGAAGACCGCCTGCGAAGCGGTGCGCGGTTCGGGGTCGCGCAGGAAATTTCCGAAATCAGATTCTGCACCGGAATCGGGGCTGTGATCCGCCAGCGACTGCGTCTTGTGAGGATTGATTCCGTCCACAACTCCCGCGAGAGGATCGGCGCTGGGAGGCGGCGGCGTGAACGAATGCAGCGGGCTTTGCGATGTCCCGCCGACTGGCGGCGCGCCGGTAAAGGAGTGTAGAGGGTTCGGAGTCGCCTCGTGGTCAGTGATCCCGGCGGTGAAAGAGTGCAGCGGACTCGGCTTCGTCGAGCGGCGCGCGTCTTTCGATTTTCCGCTCTGCGGCGGCTGAGCGGTGGACTTCGGCGCTGTCGGTTGTGTGCGCGTTTTGCCGGAAGACGACGCGTCGGATGCGGCATGGCTTTCCGATTCGCCGGCCACCGAAGGCCCGGGCCGCTTCTCGGCGACATGCTCAAGGGCCAGTTTTTCCAACTCCTTGAGCACCGAGGGGGAAATAGGCTCAGCCTTGTTGAGATCGAATGTGGGAGGTTCTCCCGAGTCGCTGCCCAATTGCTGGGATGCTTCGTGTCCGTCCTCTTCTTGTGCAGGAGCGAGACTCTCTTCGACATCGCTGCGCGTGGACGCCAGTTCCTTCGCGCTGAGCTGTTGCTGCGGCTCCATCACCAGCAGCTCGGCCCACGCTTGCGACGATGGGGCTTCGTCCGGGACTTTATTCTCCGGAGCTACACTCGACGATTCCGGCGCTTTCGCCACTGGAATCACCGGCGCGGCCTCCTTCACGTGCGGGGGCGCGCTAATGCGTTCCGCCGCCGATGCCTGCGGAGCGGCGCTAGGCGCTTTAATTTGTGGGAGGGGCGTATAAGGCTCGACGGGACGAACGCGATCCTGAACCTCCGGGCGAGGCGCGGGTGAAGCGGATTGCGCGCTCGCGCTTGAGCCCCAAAAATCATCGGGCTTCGTCGAGCCTGGCTGGGCGTTGCTCGCCGCCGGCATATATCCTTGCGCGGCGCTCTCCTCTTCGAAATCGATGGACCAGAATCCCGGATCGACTTTCGTGAACTCAACCTCGACGTAACTCTTGAGATTCGGATACGAGCGCACGTGCGTCACGCGCGAAAGCATTCCGGCCTGCGTATTTTGATTTGTAAGCGCGAGCATCTGGCCGACGTTGACCGCAGTGGACAGCCGCATGACGCAGCCGTGCGGGAAAACTATGACTGTTCGCGTTTCTTCATGGAACGGAGTGACAGTGTGGTATTGCGTGCCCGCCTTTTGCGAGCCATGAACTTCGAGGGGAATTTCGCAGCTTGCGGCGATGCCGCGTGATGCTTGTGACGCGCCGGACGACTCGGCGGCATTCGACTGAACGACCTGACCGCCCGCTTCGGCAACTCGATTTTCCGTGTCTTTCGCGCTCGACGGCATACTTTCCCCAGGCGGGAGGTGCAGATCCCCGGAATCTGCGGACGCGTCGCCAGATGGCACCGCGCCGTGCCTCAATTTTCGCGCCGTCACGCAATGCGAATCTATGGTACTGAGGTACTACGGTGGAAACAGCGCCTCGAAGGAAGCAACCTGTACCTCAGGAGCCGAAGAGTCCGTGTGAGAACCTCGAGATTTGTCAGGGCACGGCTTCAGCCGTGCCGCAAATGCCGCAACAATACTGCGGCTTTAGCCGCTGAGGTTTTGTTTCTCCGTTTCTCACACGATTCCTGACGCCCAATTCAAGAGGCGGGCTTCGCAGCGAGGCCGGGACCCCCGCTCTACCATGTCCAGAAGGTTTTCGCCCGAATCGGCGCTTATTTCTTTGGCGGAATTGAAAGATAGGACTTGGACTGCTGTCCGACGATGTCGAGCAAGTTGCCCATCGCCAGGTTCACGTCGATCAGATGCAGCCCCCACTCGCTTAAAACCTGCCCGTTGACCACCACATCGCCCACGATGTCACTGGCGCGAGGGCCCGCAGGATCGCCGTGCACGCTGACGGCTAAATAGGAACCGCTGTCGTTCGAGACGCACTCGGCGGTGAGCAAACCCGGCAAGCTCACGAACGGCGTGCCGATCGGCTGCGCGGGTTTCACCCAGGGTCCCGGCTCGGCCTCCGCATCGGCAACGATGCCGCTGCCATGCGTTCCCATGTAAGCGTGCAATTCGCCGCTGCCTCCTCCGAGCGCCGCCGGATTCGTGCAAGCGGAAATCGTGTTTTCGCCCGCCGCTTTGCCGAAGCGCGTGCTGGCACCAGGCGGAGCAGTCGCGCGAAACGAGGCATAAGTGATCACACATCCCGTTTGCGTGGCTGCGTGGCAGAGCGGCATTTTTTGAAAAACGCCGCCTACATCTTTGCCCTTGGGCACAGACACGCTCGTTCCGAGCAGCAGTGCGGAAATGATTCGCGCTTGCACCGGCTTGCCGTCGATCTCGTCCCTGATGAGTTGCGTGAGCACGCTGGCGCCCTGCGAATGCCCGATAAGCACAACTCCACGTCCGTGGTTGTCATGCTCGAGGTAGTAATTCCACGCATCGAAGACGTCGTTGTACGCCAGCGCGCGATCCACCGGGATTGGCGCACCGCTCAGAAGGGCGGCCAGCGCCGTGAGAGTGACCTGACGATAGATGGGCGCAAACGGCCGGCACTTGGATGCGAACCGCGCGAACTGCGCACGCACCACCGCTTTTTCTTCCGGACCGGGGATCATGTCGCTATTGCCGCCGGGATCAGTCGAGACCGTTGGATAAACGTAGAAGCAATCGATTGCTGCGTTGGGATCGGCGGCCCAGGATTCAGGCGTCAATTTGCCGCTGGCGGAGATCACCGTTGTGGATAGGTCGACAGCGCAGGCATCTTGCCGGCCGGGGCGGCAGAGCCAGTTCTCGCTCTTGCCGTAATCATTCTTCGCAGGAGGCGCGGGCTTGGCTGCTTCCTGCGCCGCGGGCGCGGCGGTGGATTGGGCGAAGCTCGCGCTGCCGCAGGCGCACAGCAGAGCCACAAGGGCAAGAAGGCGTTGCATCACAGGTCTCCGAGTTGCAGAATTCCGCTTTCTCGTTTTGAAAACGGCGACCAGTGTACATCCATCCCGTGAGCTCGTGCCGTTGGAAATCTAGTTTCAAAGATCGACGACGCTTCGCGCGAACTTGAATCAAGAACAAAAAAATAGCTGGGAAATACGGGTCCGCGGTTTCGCCGAGGAATTGATTGAACGGAAGGGTCGTCGGAGAGCGCGTCGATTGACCGGCGCCCTCATGCGAACGCAGCTTACGCGGCGGTGCAAGTTGTGCGATCGCGCCCGCGGCGCAACCGGCGCTTTTGCCCTAGCATCATAGTTACTGAGTGACGGGACATCACCCAGCCAGCCATCGCCGTCCTCGTCAGCACCACATAAATCGCTTGCTACGTATGTTCAGAAGTTCTTATATAGGAGACATAAAAGACCCGCTGGGCATAGCCTTTCGGGTGCTTTTGGAGGCACACGCTCATGATCACCCGCTCAAAGCTGACGCATATTCTCACAGCACTACTTGCCATTGCATTTGTTTTGGCCTGCTTGCCAAGCAGCGCCGCGGCCGACGACGATCCTCCGGGTCGCGTCGGGCGATTGGGCTACCTGCGCGGCTCCGTTTCATTTCAACCGGCCGGATCAGACGATTGGGGCGCGGCCGAAATTAACCGGCCGATCACCATCGGCGACAAACTCTGGTCCGATCAGGATTCGCTCGCCGAGATAAGTCTCGGGTCGGCCGCCATTCGCCTGAGCAGCAACACCGCTTTCACGATTCTGAATCTGGACGACAACGTCACGCAGATCAGTGTGAACGAAGGCACCATCAGCATTCATCTTCGGCGCCTCGATCAAGACGATTCCTTCGAAGTGGACACTCCCAATATTGCGTTCTCGCTGCTGCGCCCGGGCGACTACCGCATCGAAGTGAATGAGAACGGCGACGCAACCTACGTCACCGTTCGCGCCGGCGAAGGCGAAGTGACCGGCGGCGGCCAGGCTTTTGCCGTTCGCTCCGGACAAACTGCCACGATGACCGGCACGGATCAGTTGGACTCGGAAGTGGACGACGCCTACCCGAACGACGATTTCGACAATTGGTGCAACGACCGCAATCGCCGCGAGGACAACGTGCCGCGCTACGTTTCGCCGGACATGACCGGCTACGAAGACTTGGACGAATACGGCGGGTGGCGCGACGTGCCGGAGTATGGTGCGATGTGGGTTCCCACCGGCGTCGCCGCGGGCTGGGCGCCTTACCGCTACGGCCATTGGGTCTGGATTTCGCCGTGGGGCTGGACCTGGGTGGACGACTCGCCCTGGGGATTCGCGCCGTTTCACTACGGACGCTGGGTTGTTTATGGCGGCGTCTGGGGATGGCTGCCGGGACCAGTTGTAGCAGTGCGGCCAGTTTACGCTCCGGCTCTTGTAGCTTGGGTCGGCGGGCCGGGCGGCGGGGCCGGAGTGGCGTGGTTCCCACTGGGGCCGCGCGAGGTCTTCGTGCCGCCGTATGCGGTGAGCCCGCGCTACGTGACCAACGTCAACGTGACGAATACCAACGTCACCAACGTCTACGTCACGAACGTCTACAACAATTACCAGACGAATCGCAACGTGACAAATGTGACCTACGTGAATCGCACATCTGTGACCGCGACGTCGCGTGACGCTTTCGTTTCCGCGCGACCCGTCGGTCAAAATATCCAGAAAGTTGATGCACGGCAATTCGAGCTAGCGCCGGTGGGCACGGCCGTCGGTGCCGGGGTCGCTCCGCAACGAAGCAGCTTGGTAGTCGGCGCAGGGGTTGCCAAAGCGCCAACGCCGCCCGCGAGATTTGTCGCGCGGCCGGTAGTAGCGAAGCGCGCGCCGCCGCCCGCGCCCGTCTCTTTTGCGGCGCAGCAATCCGCGCTCGCGAAAAACAACGGCAAGCCGCTGGCCGCCTCAGAGCTGAGCTCAATCCGGCCAAAAGCCCAGCCGAATGCGGCGCCGCCGGTTCCAGTCAAGATCGCCCCTACAGTCCGCACGATGGGCGCGCCAACTCGAGTGGGCAAGCCCGGTCAGCCGCCACCTGCCGCAGCAGGAAGGCCCGCGCCGTCGAATGCGCCGAGGCCCCCGGCTCCTCCATCGGCCGCAAATCCTAACGCGAGGCCGGGCGGCGCGGACAATCGCCAGCCCAATGAACAGCCAAAGCCTGCGCCACCTCCGCCCGCGGCCAATCCGAACGCACGGCCGGATCGTGTGCCGCCATCGCAACCCGCACCGCAACCGAAGCCCGCGCCTCCGCCAAAGCCGGCCGAGACGCAACCGCCGAGTCGCCCTCCGCCGCCGGCGGAAAAGCCACAGCCGACTCGGCCCGCTCCTCAGCCAGAAGAGAAGCCAGCCCCGGCTCGTCCGCAACCACCTCCGCCCGCGGAGAAGCCGCAGCCGAATCGGCCAACTCCTCAGCCGGAAGAGAAACCAGCGCCGGCTCGTCCGCAACCACCTCCGCCCGCGGAGAAACCGCAGCCGCCTCGGCCCGCTCCCCAACCAGAAAACCGTCCCACGGCGAAGCCGTCCGAGCAACCCAAGCCAGACAAGCCAGCTCCGCAACAAAAGTCGAAGGACGACAAGCAAAAGAAAGAGAAGCCCAAGGACGACAAGGACAAACCATAGCGCTGCGCGACCCTCAGCTCGGCGAAAAATTTATCACTCACTGTTTCCGTCGTGCGACGCGACAGCGTCCTCCGGCGTAGGGGCGGGGCTTGCTCCGCCCGCGGGCGTGACCCCGGCGAAATCGGCGGCCAATCGCCTTCGCGCACCCCGATCGGGCCATCTCCGCACTCCAGCAGCCTCGTGAATTGGCAGGATCTAAGGAACGCCTTCTGAAATCTCCCCACCCTCGCTCTGAACGCACTTCCGTTCGTGGCGTGCCGCGTGCCGCGCTCTTCTCTTCGATCTGAAATCTCAAATCTGAAATTTGCAATCTCCATTCTCCCATTCCGCTCCGCAATTCCGCACCCCGTACCTTTGTGCTCGCCCACGCTTCATGCTATCCATATCAACGCCATGACTGCCGCAAACGCCCACAACTCCCTCCTTCCGGAAACCACCAAATTGCGCGACGGAGGCCGCACAACGACCCCGCAAATCGCGCCAAAACTTCGCCCCGAAATCCGCCAAAACGGACTGCCGGAGGCTCGTTAAAATGTCCCGATTAGAACGGACCCCTATCGTTTGTTTTGTTGTAGTTACGGCCGTTTCTATTCGGACACATGTCCCGATTAGAGCGAAGACTTAGCGAAGCCGCGAAACGGCCTCACCGAGGAGACTAGCAATCAATCGTCGGCATCGAACGCGGAGCGTTTTCTGATCGTCCGCAAAAAACTCCGGCTGACCGCGGCGCGCTCCTCGCGATAGTATGCTGTCGGAATTGCCGCGTTGAACGCGGCGGCCTTCTGCACCGGCCAAGCGAATCGTCTTGCGGAGAATCGCGTGACTTCGAAAATCCTACTAGTCGGCAGCTTGAACATGGACCTCGTCGCATTTGCCCCGCGCATTCCGGTCGCAGGCGAGACGCTCATCGGCCACACGTTTCTGTCTGTGCCGGGAGGCAAAGGTGCGAATCAAGCCTACGCGGCGGCACGGCTCGGAGCGCGCGTGGCGATGCTCGGGCGAGTCGGCGCTGACGATCTGGGCCGTCAGCTTCGCGAGAATCTCGCCAGCTCCGGCTGCGACGTGAACGGCGTTCTGGTGACGAAGGATTGCACCACGGGAATCGCGCTGATCTTCGTGGCGGACTCGGGGCAGAATTCGATCGTCATCGTGGCGGGCGCGAATGGAAAACTTTCGCCGGAAGATGTTGCGGAGGCTGCGAACCGGTTCGATGGCGCGGCCTATGTGTTGTTGCAACTCGAAAGCCCACTTGCGACCGTCGTGGCCGCCGCGCGCGCCGCTCGCCGCGCCGGAGCGCGCGTGATTCTCGATCCCGCTCCCGCGCCATCATCCGCGCTGCCCGCGGAGCTGCTGGCCAACGTGGACATTCTCACTCCCAATGAAACCGAGGCAGCCATCCTCGCCGGAGTTTCGCCGCGCCGCCTGAATCCTCAAGAGGCCTTCGACGTGGCCTGGCGATTGCGCGCGACGGGGCCACCGGCAGTGATCGTGAAGCTCGGCGAGCAAGGCGTCGCGCTCGTTACCGCGGACGGCTCGCAAGTGCTGCCAGCTCCGAAGGTGAACGCGGTGGATACGACCGCGGCAGGCGATGTCTTCAATGCCGCGCTGGCCGTCGCGTTGTCCGAAGGCGCCGAGATCGCCTCCGCATGCCAATTCGCAAACCGCGCCGCCGCTCTTTCGGTCACACGCCGCGGCGCGCAGTCCGCGGCACCGAGCCGCGCCGAACTCGACGCCTTCGCTCGCTAGCCTCGCGTCCGGTCGGGCCCGGAGCAATGCCGGCGATCACAACTCAATTTGGCCTGCGAGCCTTCGCGCACATGCAGAGATACAAAGCGATATGCCGCTGTCTTTCGGTCTATGATACGTACACAATCTCGTGCGTATCAGAGTCCGAACTGCATGGAATGAAACCGCCAAGAGAGGAAAGTAGATTTCATGTCGACCGCCTGGACATCCCGTTACGCACTGCGCACCAAGGGCATCAAGAGCTCCGCCATTCGCGAGCTCCTGAAGCTGACGCAAAATCCCGAAGTGATCTCCTTCGCCGGCGGACTTCCTGCCAGTGACTTTTTTCCGATCGAAAGATTCGAAGAAGCTTGTCGCAAGGTGCTGGAAAAAAATGCGGCAGCGGCACTGCAATACGGCGAAACGGAAGGTTACGGACCTCTGCGCGACATGATCGCGCGCCACACCTCGCGTTACGGCATCAAAGCGCAAACCGAAAATGTTCTGATCACCACAGGCTCTCAGCAGGCGCTGGACCTCATCGGCAAATTGTTGATCAATCTAGGCGACCGCATCCTCGTCGAAGCGCCGACGTATCTGGGAGCATTGCAAGCCTTTAGCGCGTATGGAGCGGAATACCTGAGCGTTCCGTGCGATGAGGACGGATTGCGCATCGATCTGCTGGAAGCCCCGCTTCGCGCCGGGCCGAAATTCATGTACGTGCTGCCGAACTTTCAAAATCCCGGCGGGACCACACTCGCAGAGGACCGCCGGCGCACGCTCGTTCTGCTGGCAGATCGCTATGGCATCCCGATCGTAGAAGACGATCCCTACGGCCAACTGCGCTACGAAGGCGAGCATCTTCCTTCGCTGGTCGTGCTCGATCGCGAAAACGTGCCGCGCGATAGCGGCTATACGCTCGGCAACGTGATTTATCTGAGCACCTTTTCCAAGACGCTGGCCCCCGGCCTGCGGCTCGGTTGGATCGTAGCCCCGCCCGAAGTCATCGCTAAACTGGCGCAGCTAAAGCAGGGCACGGACTTGCACACTTCCACGTTTG
>Ga0116215_1000319_pt1 | contig 38425 bp, 52 predicted proteins | sample Sb_taG_7_FD_89698 | JGI IMG/M metagenome (GOLD analysis project Ga0116215, IMG submission 89698) | Peat soil microbial communities from Weissenstadt, Germany - Sb_50d_2_FS metaG | ecosystem: Environmental > Terrestrial > Soil > Wetlands > Peat | place: Germany: Weissenstadt | collected 2010-09-21
CCAACAAACACCGATGGGCCGAGGGGGAGGGTTGGACCTGGGACGACACGGGCAATCGAGACTGGTGTCCGCGTCTTCATCTAGAAATGCCTGCTCGCTGACGTGGACCCGCGCTAGGCGAAGATGGGAGCGAACTCCGGCCCAACCGAATAACCGCAGCGCGAGGGTTCGGGGGGTCGGACCCACGAAATAATGCCAAGACGGGCGGGAACCAGTACCAGCCCAGCGTCACTGGCCAATCTTTCTGCCACCAGCTCGTTTGCGAAGATGCGGTCGCTCTTGCGCTCGGAGTACACCACCTCCATGAGCTGGTGATGCTCGTGCCAGACAATGCGATCTATCTGTTCACCCATCGGCCCCCCTGACGACTTCACCAAGGAAACGGGGGAGTTGCCGAAATCTTGCGGAGAGATTGTTTGATTGTTGGCATGTGCCAAATGGTGACGGAGCCCTCAACTCCAGCCCGGGTGGTTCGCGTCCAGGGTCAGGTCGAAGACAGCTCGCAACTCAGCGAACGAGAGCGTCGGCCACGGCCTCCAGTAGTTGCCGAGGGGCAATGGGCTTGCGTAGGCACCGGAACACCTTGGTTCCGAACCGCTCGTGTATGTCGTCCTCGTTGAGGTTCTCGAACGCGGACAAGACGATGACCGGAGGGGGGTCCACCAGTGCTTCCAAGACCCCAGGGCCGTCCAGACGAGGCATGCGTAGGTCGAGCAGGATCACGTCGATCGACTCCCTGCGTAGAAGGTCAAGACCCTCGACGCCGTCTGCAGCCTCGATGACATTGTAGTCCTGCAAGCGAAGTAAGTCGGCAATGGATGCGCGCACCGACGCATCGTCTTCGACGATAAGGACGTTCATGACCTTTACAGCCGATGCCTCTGCCGAGAGCGCTCCTTGAACTCTGGTCTCGCCGGGCTTCCCGATGGGAATGCGCGAACGACCCCGGCGTTGATGCTCGGACGCCGAGCGAAGGTGTCCCCGCACACGACATCGCAGATGGACCAGATTGATCGTTGTCATTGTTGCCCCCATGGCGGTCGCCCGCGACCGACATTCAAGCAGACGACCCAGGAGGAGGTGGGTCTTAAGGCAGTACAGGGGGATGATGCCTGGGTCTGCCCAGGAGCCGAGGGCGCGTCCGGGCGACTCATCTCGGTGGCAGTCAAAGGCACACATGACGATCGGATGCCGTCGAACTCGTCGTGCTGCTCCGTTCGCAAGAGCGTTGATACGTAATCGTCTGGTCGCACAAACCCTCCACCCACGTTGCGATGACGCTGAAGCTCGACCTGCACGACGTCTATAACCGGGGCGAGGACATCGACCGGGCACTCCGAGTAGTCATCGACGAGGCCTTGGAGAAAAGGCTCGGCTGGCCGAGATCATCCTCGATAAGGGAAGCGGTCAGCTAAAGAAACGCGTGTTGCGCTTGGCACGAAGACCAGCCATGCGAAACAGGGATGTGAGTCAGCTCATGCTGGACGGTCAAGTCTCCGAACCCTCGGCTGCTAGCTCAGTCGGGCTGCGCGCGGACGTCGCAGTCGTTGACTGAGATGAGTACTTGGCCAGCGTCTGCGTTCGCGTTTCCCGTGCAGCTTTAGGGTTGACAAGTCCGTATAGCTCGTCAAAGTCGCTCGTCAGATGGTGTCGGCTGGTCTCAAGCATGCGCCTGTCATGAATAGCGCCTCCGAGATACTGCCAGAGCTGGAGGTTGTTGCCGTTTGAGAGGGCGTAGTAGGCAGGTTTGAGGAACAACGCATACGCCTGCACCTGGCCGAGACCATCGTCAGGCCCACTCGTTGGAGCTTTGCATTCCACGAGAACGAGTGGAGAGCCCGACTTGTGGTCACGGACACTGTCAGCAAAGTACAACAGGTCCGCTTCTCGCCTGTCGGGCTCACTACCTAATGTCATGTCGAACGAGTAACCCGCTGCCTCCTGTTCGTCGTCGTAACCGAGATGATGAAAGAGCGGGCTGATGAAGTGGAGTTCGACTTCCTTCTCGGTTTCGAGGTGGAGTGATGTCAAGTACTCGAAGAAGTCGGGCGATGGTCCAGTATCAGCGCTAACACTGGCCAGAGGCGGCGGAGCCAGGCTGAGGTGGACCAAATCGTCAGCCTCGACCTTGTCGAGCGTCGGCGTTGCCACGAGCTTCTGGGCCGCAAACTGCTCTTGGATGCGCTCTTTCCGCTCAACGGTCCATCGGTCGTAGCCGAGAAGATCGCCCAGGTTGCGGAGATGCATCCTTCGAGTCTTCTTCGGGCTCGTCTCGATGGACCGCCTTATCGTCGCTACGACGTCCACCGGTTCCTTGTGCCTGTCCCTGGTCATGGCGCCTCCGGCTTCCGTTTACAGAGTGTAAATGGTAGGACGCAGACAGTTGGGATGCAACGGCTCTGGCCTCAGAGGCTTGGGACGGATGGTGTTAGGGGAACATGCCCGACCCCATCTCCTCAACTACTGCTGAGTTCGGACGTCGAGTCCGCACTTACCGTCACAAGGCGGGTCTCAGCCAGGAGGCACTGGCAGACCGAGCAGGTGTCCATTGGACGTTTGTCGGTCAAACAGAGCGAGGCATGCGTAACTTGTCGCTACACAACGTCTGCAAACTCGCTGCCGGGCTCGGTGTGGATCCGGCGGTGCTCGTGAAGGGGCTCAAGCCGCCGCCCTGATAGTTATGGAACAACGACGTGAACGCAAGATAAGTCTCTTGTGCGACTCAATAGAAGCCAAGGCGATTGTTGGCGCGTTCCCTTATGACACGAGCGTCACCTGACACGCGCGTCAAGTTACCGCGTAGTTCTTGATGTCCTATATGTGTTGGCGCACGATGGTTCATTAGAGGGGCATTGGGTCCACCTTCGCGAACGAGATGTCCGTCGGGGGGAGCGTGATGGAGGATGCGACCTAGGACCCGAGAAAGTGTTAGTGGCCGGAGGTTGGCTGATCCCACCGATGCACCGCCGCTATTCCCGTCTGGCCGAAGGTGTCGCGAACCCGGCTGCGAGGCGGTCCTGTCCATTTACAACGAGACCGATTTCTGCGCCTTGCACCAGCCAGAGCCGGTGGGCGTGAGCGATTGGGTGAGGGCCAAGAGGCACCGAAGGGTTGCGTGAGCGCGTTTGCGGTGTTCGATCAGGTTTCACACTGCATGACGGCACTGGGTGAGAAAAGAGGGGGAGTGTGGGACGGGGCTGATTAAAACTCACATTCAGTCGGGGGGCTCGTCCCGCCCTCCCCGCCAACCTCCAACTCCCTGCCTCTGCTCCTATGGGTCGATCTCTTGTTGTGGTTCCTCTACATGTTGGGACGCTCGGGACATATCCTGCGCGCTGTGCGCGGTGCATGCAGCAGTGATCTTCTCCATGAGCACGAGAGGAGACACACTGGCTTCATAAGTCGTCGCTCACGGTGAGGTCGAGGTGGAAGTAGCAGCAGGGGGAAAGCCAAGGTCGTGAAGCACCACCCCCTCATCGGCTGCTGTTGTCGTCTGATCTTCAGTTAAATATCTTGTGTCGGTAGCTTCGGTCGTCGTTTCCCCGTTTGCGTAGGCAGCGGAAACGGCTGAGGCATCGGCAGACTCTTTGAGATAGGCCGCGGCAAGGCGTGCTGAAGCTGTCGCCATCGGCTGTGGGAAATGGAGTTGCTCGATGGCCTTCGCGAACGTCGCGTCGACCCGAGCCATCGAAGCCCATTGTTCGGTGGGTTTGGTGACCCTTTTCACCAGACGGACCTCGGTGTCGTAGCGTCGCGAAGCAACGAGAAACGCTGAACGAAGTGCAGAAGTGGTGCTCGGTGCAGAAGTGCTACTCGACTTCGGGGTTCTAAGGCTTGTGGTCAGCAAGATAGCGCCGCCAACGACAGCTAGGACTGCCACTCCAACTATGGCACCGAGAACGATGGGACGTTGGTACCAGTGTCCAGAAATGCCATGCCGCACCCATGAGCCGTTCGTGCGTTGGTCTATCGCATCTTCGCTCGCTGTCGTCGTGGGTCGACTGCTCACAACCGCAAATGCCGCTGCACCGCGTTCACCAGGTTGCTGTGGTACGTCTCGGACAGATGAGCAAGAGGGAGAAGGTGAGGGGGTAATAGGCCTTCGCTCTTCACTCAGCTTCGTTCCGTCCCAATAGCGCCCCACGGCAGGATCGGCTTGGTCCCGATACCAGCCAGGAGCGAGACCTCGGTAAGCAGCAAGCTCCTGCTCTTGGGCAAGCAAAGACGACGTAGCCGATGCACCGGCCTCAACATTCTGAGGTGGTGGAGGTGGTGCAACGGGCTTGGCGTCATCCGGGTGACGCTCGGGCGGATACCACTTCCCATCGCTCGCAAGCCACCAGTCAGGACCACCTGAGCAGGCGTGTGATCCCCTCTGCAGGTCAGATAATGAAGTCGCTGGGGGCGGAGTTGTTGTTGAGGTCGCTACCTGTCGCCTCTCTTCGCTCAGCGTCGTTCCATCCCAGTACCGCGCCAAACTCCGGTTGGACGAGTCCCTGTACCAACCAGGTGGCAGACCCTCGTAGGCCGCTAACTCCTGCACCGATTGAGGAGGGGAGCGAGGTGGTGCAACGGGCCGGACGTAGCTCGGGTGCAGCTCAGGCGGATTCCACTTGCCGTCAGACGCCTGCCACCAACCTGGCCCCTGGGCCACGTCGCTCACCTTGTCCCCCACATAACGACACCCCGCCGCCAAGAGGATAGACGTGCTTCCCTCGCACCGCTATGCAACTACCAAACCGACATCATCCAAGAAATCCGATAGTTGGACGGTGGGCTACGCCGTCACCGCTCCCGACGGGTTCGATGCCAGGCTCGTGCCCCTGGCGTTGGTGGCCGTGACCGTACACCTGTACGTGGATCCGACCGTGAGGCCGGTGACGGTGAGCGGAGTGGCGGTTCCTGACTTCATACCGGCGACACCACCGTTGCTCGACACGCATGACGCCGTGTAGCTAGTCGTGGTGCTGCCGTTGTTGGCCCCTGGCGTGAATGCCACCTTGATCTCGCCTGCCGCGACGTGCGTAACGGTCACTCCGGTTGGCGCTCCCGGGGAACCGACGATGACCGGCAATGAGGGCGAGGAAGCTAGGCCCGTGCCTCTGGCGTTGGTGGCCGTGACGGTGCAGGTGTAGGTCTTGCCCGTGGTTACTCCGGTGACCGTGATCGGCGCTGGGGTCGCGTAATAGTGCAGACCGGTCTTAGTCACGCCGCCGTTGCTCGAAGTGCACGTTGCGGTGTATTTCCCGATTGCGCTGCCGTTGTTGACACCCGCCGCGAAGGTCACAGTCAGCGAACCAGTCGTGGTCGTTGTCGAGCCTGACGCGGCCTTCACCCCTGTTGGTGGCGCTGGCGAACCCACGATTACCGGTCCTGAAGAAGCAGACGCTGGACTGGCACCGACCACGTTGGTGGCCGTGACCGTGCACCGGTAGGTCTTGCCGGTCGTGACTCCAGTAACCGTGATGGGAGCGGCGTTGGCACCGGTGTGCGTCCCGGTCTTGGTCACACCGCCATTGCTCGACGTACACGTTGCCAGGTAGCTCGTGATCGCGCTCCCACCGTTACTTGCGGGGGCGGTGAAGGCCACCGTCAACGAACCCGTCGCCGCCGTAGTCACTCCCGATCGGGCGCTCACGCCTGTCGGCGCCGTCGGGGCATTGGCGACGGTGTAGGAGATCGACGCGGTTCCGGTTTGACCGTCGGAACTGGTGGCGGTGACGGTGTAACTATGGGTTCCTGGGCTGGAGGTTTGGAGCGCGCCCGGGCTCGGCGACCCGTTGGAGTCGAGGCAGGTGGAGATGCCCGGCCCGTCGGTGCCTTCGGTGCAGGAGAAGCTGGTCGGCACGGACTGCCCGACCCGGTAGGTGCCGCCACTGGTGGGCGAGGTGATCGTCGCTGTCGGGGGGTCAGCGATGGTGTAGGTGATCGACGCTGTCCCCGTCGCGTGGTCAGCGCTCGTGGCCGTGACGGTATAAGTGAAGGTCCCCAGCATGGCGGTGTCGAGTTCTTCGGGGCTCGGGTAGCCGTTGGAGTCGAGACAGGTGGTGATGCCCGGACCACCTGACCCCTCAGTGCAGGAGAAGCTCGTGGCGACCACCTGACCAATGGCGTAGATGCCGCCACTGGCGGGCGAGGTGATCGAAGCTGTGGGGGCGGCAGCTTGGTATTCGAACGCCCCGGCGTCGCAGGGCTGGCCGGGCACACCGGGACGCGGGTCACCGCGCTCGTCAGTGGTAATGACGCAGGAGGTTCCCGGCACCTCGCCGTACGCAGAACTGTCGCTACCAATGGCCAGCGTCTCGGGTCCGTTCGAGCCATTGGCGGCTAGGACGGGAGAAAGATCGATGTTCGGGCGGTTGGCCTCGCCTGGCGCCAAGTTACAGGAGTTGTCAGATTCCACGTTGTAGCCGTCGTCGGCGAAGGTGTTGTAGTAAGGGGCACAGGACGCGTTATCGATAATGGTGGCGAACAAAGAAATGGTGCCGTTGCTGCCGTTGTTGAAGATCCCGGCACCTTGGCCGCAGCAGCCTGCAGAGTCGGAGGCCACAGTGTCGTCCACGAGGGTGGCCGAGCCGCCTGCCCACATAGCGCCGCCGCCGCCGCTCGCTGTATCGCCTGTCAAGGTGACGTTGGTCAACCATGCGGTGCCGGAGCCGCTCTGCTCGATCCCACCGCCGTATGCCGCCGTGTCTCCCGAGAGCGTGTCGTTCGTCAGGTGGGCCGAGGCCTGGTTGTAGAGCCCGCCGCCGTCGATTGCCCCTATGTTATTTGAGATGTTGTCGCCCGTCAGGGTGAGGCTTCCGTCGTTCCAGACACCGCTTCCGTTGCCGCCGTCGGTGTTGTTGTCTCCTTCACTGGCGTCCCCACCGGTGATGGTGAAGCCTTGGACAGTGACCACACCAGCAGAGATGTAGAAGACGGACCCCTCGCCGCTCTCGTTGCCCTGGACCGTCGTCGGGGAAGCACCAGCAGCACCAGCTCCTAGGAGGACAAGGGTGTCGCTCGCAGGGACGTCGATGCTGTCGTCTTCGTTGTATGTTCCTGCTGCCACGTCCACGGTAACGGCAGTATCGCTATAGGTCTCGGCAGCGTTGATGCCCTCTTGGATGGTCGTGCAAGCGTCTGTGCCCGCAGCAGTGCAACCGGTCGTGGCCGTCCCGTTCATTCCATCGACATAGAGTGTGACCTCGCCCTGGCTGGCGGCGGGAGCGGAAACAAGAAACACACCTACTGACCCGAAGACGGCGAGGAAGGCAACTAGTCCCCGAACCGCCAACCGGCGATCATGTTTTGTCGTCCTGGCTCGACGCCGCAGTGAAACAGCCGACTTGATCATCGAGCGAGACATCTCGAACCTCCCGCTGCTCAGAGGACCCGAAACCGCGGTCAGCGCCGAATCTACGGCACTTGACACCTGGACTCATCCTCCAAGTTGATGATCTCGCCCAGCGTTCAATAAACAAACGGTTGTGCTGTCAAAGAAAGTGCGGCATGGAGTGCTTAGGTCGAGCGTGGACCGTCACCTTGGCGGCGATGCGTGACTCCACCAGGAAACGATGAGTACCACCCGCAACGTGCGGGTCTGCCCGGTCACCGGACGGGTAGCTGCTCGCCAGATGACCCGGAGCACTACAACGCCGAGGACCACGTTGCCGCCGCGAAAACGCCCGTTCTCCTAATCGGAGAGCGGGCGTTCGTCTCTATGTTTCGCGCCTCAGAGAACATGGGCGGGGACCCTTGGCTTGGGCTATAGATGCCGGGTCTTTGCGACTGGACCGGCCAGGACCGGATCGATTGTCGTCAGTTGTTCGCCGAGTTCATCCCGTCTCAGGTGTGTTATCACCCGATGGCTCATGTGCAATGGGACGCTCCGTACAGCCGAAACGGACCAGTTGCCTCACCTCCTTCGCCGCTTCGCACCAGGTGCCTCCGATCGCGAAGATGTCCGACCTTGCGTGCCAGTTCCCTGAAGTCGAGGTTCGCGAACGGAGCGCATCCGAAAGAAGCCTCCGCTCCGAGCAAAACAGCTCGTGCTCGATGTCGTCCAACTCTCAGCAGGCTCCGGGCCGATGAGCGAGTCGAGCATCGCTGCCTCCCAGGTTGTCTGGAGACTTCCTTCATAACTCTTACTCCGAAAGTCTGGGGGTTGAAAAGGGTCCAAAGGCCCTGTTCGATCAGGTGCTCGCCGACTCCCAGGCACCTCGGTACGGGGCGGCCTCACGAGTTTGTCGACTGCACAAAGAGAACCGGGCCAGTACCGATAACGAAGGCACAACGAAACGAAGGATCGAGGCCCTTCGGCTCTGAGCAGGCACCTACAGAGGTGCAATAAAGGACCGAAGTACCGAAAGGGGGGCGCCCATGGGTATCTTGCTCGAAGAAGAGCCTGGCCGAGCTTTCGAGGCACTCGACGAAGAGGAGTGCTTCTCCCTCCTGCATGCGAACTCCACCGGGCGGGTGGCGGTGGCGGTCGGGACGATACCTGCGGTGTTCCCCGTGAACTACCACGCCACGAACGGTGCCATCTACTTCTTTACATGTGAGGGGACGAAGCTCCACGCTGCTTCGAAAGGGACGGTGGTCGCCTTCGAGATCGATCACTTCGACCCCGAATATCGCCACGGCTGGAGCGTGCTAGCCGTAGGTGCTGCGAGAGAAGTCCACGAATCCTCTGTCCGCGAACTCGCAGCTCGGTTCCCACTCGAACCTTGGGCACCAGGACCTCGGAGCCGTCTCGTAGAGATCTGGCCTGACTTCGTCTCGGGTAGACGGATCACCTCCAGCGGACCACGTCGTCCTGCGATCGGATAAGGGCGAGATGCTTCGGCGGAAACGCCCGAGGTGCGACGGGACGCTGATCATCCATCTCGACCGAACCGCCACTTGCACGAACGAGTCCTGCCCTGCGCCACAGATGGTCGAGCGCATGATCGACTACCACTCGATGTTCATACCTTGCAGCGAGGCCTTCGACGCAGCGCGATGCCCGCGATGTGTGGACCTCGCGTGAAGGACTGTACGTCGCTAAACCGTTCGCCGAGGGTGTGTCGGGACGAGCGAGCCAGCGTGACGGATCTGTCCACAGCCCGAATGTGTCCTCGAATCCGGCCGCCCGGAAGATCCAGCTCAAGAGCTATTCGGGACACATTGGACGGAGTTGACACATTTTTCGGGGGAAGTTCACGAGGTCCAGTAGGGAGGGGTAGAAGCTCGATAAGGGAGTAGGGGAGCGTCACTCAACAGATAGAGAAAACGTGTCCAACGCGTCCGATGTGTCCCTCAGCCCGAGAAGCACTCAGCTCTTGTCGAGCACCCGCACTGTCACGGTTGCCACGGCCATCAGCCGGTCATCCTTGCCCGTGTCGATCACCCGGACTTCCGCCACGCCATCGTGCTTTCCGATCCGTAGGGGAGTAGCCGTAGCTCGCACCGGCCCTACCCGTCCCGGTGCGAGGAACGAGATGGCGAGGTGCTCGGTGGCTACGAGGCAGACCTGGAACCCGATGGCTGATGCTCCAGCGACGTCTGCCAGCGTCGATACGACCCCACCTTCGACTGATCCAGCCGGGCCGCGCAGGTCGTCACGGATGTCCATCTCGACCGCCACCGACCCGACGTCTTTGTCGACCACATGCCAGTGAATGCCAAGGGACTTCTGGAATGGTGTCCCGATGTCGGGGTTGCCTTCGGCCATGACGTCAGTCTGATGCACCGAGACCGACGTTGCTACCTGTCCCGCTTAGGGGACGGCGACGAGTTGTGACCGGCGATCTGGTCCCTGAACCAGTCCCCGATTGTCTTCGCCGCCTCATTGATCTCCTCGTCGGTCATGTTCGCTACGTCCACGACGAAACGCTGCGACACAGGGGGCTCGGGCGACGACTCTGATGGTTCACTCATGTTCCGGGTCCTCGTCCGATGGTGGACCCAATATCTCAACGAGCCAGTTCATGATCTGCTCATCTAACACTTCGTCCGACTTGTCGAGGTCGAACTGGATGTAGTGCCGCTCGGGTGGTGACTCTGCGCCCGGAGTGTCGGTCATGCCGCATCCCCATCCTCGATCTCAGCGTCCTCGTCGTCACGGCTATCGCCGTCCTGCTGATCCCGAAGTAGCTTTTCGGTATGAGCCAGCCAGGCATCTAGGGCGGCGCGCGTAGTAAATGATCGCATGTGGACCTTCTCATCGGTCCTGGCATTGCCACCGTGCCCGAAGGTCGGTTGGCCGAGCGTCACAGTCCCAGGTGACTCAGCTCGTCTGGATGATTGCGTCACCAGAATAGCGTCGCAGGATCGAAGTATCGTTCGCCCATGCCCGACGTTGGTGATCGAGTTCGAGTGGAATCGACCAAGGTCGGCCAGACCCCGCGCGAGGGTGTGGTGACAGGCGTCGTCGGACATCTTCTTCGTATCAAGTGGTCGACGGGTGAAGAGTCGACCGTGGTGCCCGGCCCCGGCTCGGTGGCCGTCATCGGCAAGGTGAGGAAGTCAGGGGGAAAGAAGGCAGCGGCTCAATCAAAGCCGGTCAAGTCGGCAACGCCAGCGAAGAAAGCGAAGAGGACCGCCAAAAAGTCGTCGAGGTAGGCGTACCCCTCGCGCCCTGACCGGTGACCTGCCTGTCATAACCATAAGCATCGGCGGGCAGAGCGATCTAGCCTCCTCCTTGGGATCAAGGAGGAGGAATGCTATGGCCGAGCATCCAAACGTCGCAATCATGAGGAGTGCCTACGAGGCATTCGCCAACATGGATGTCGAAACGCTCACTGGGCTGATTGCCGAGGATGCGACGTGGCACGTAACGGGCCACCATACGTTCAGCGGTGACTACAAGGGTCGTGACCAGATTCTTGCCTTCTTCGGGACGCTCGCCCAAGAAACTGGTGGAACCCTAGCCCTCGAAGTCCACGACATACTCGCGAATGACGGGCATGCCGTGACACTCGTTCAGGAGAAGGCTCAGCGAAAGGGGCAGACCTTGGATGCCAAAGAGGTTCACGTCTTCCATGTTGATGATCGGGGGCGGGCCACCGAGTTCTGGGAGTTCCCAGAGGACCAGAAGTCCTACGACGCCTTCTGGTCGTAGCTTCCTGCTCTCCGCCGAGCGCGTCGACCCTTCACGGCGACAGGAGTTGAGAAGTGACCGCTAGTGGCGAAACCTTCGCCGAGAAGTACGGGCCGTGGGCCGTCGTGATTGGGGCAGGCGAAGGGCTGGGTGCAGAGTTCAGTCGACAACTCGCCTCCAAGGGTCTCAACCTCGCCATGGTTGCCCTCGAAGACGACGAACTGAAGACACTCGCTCGTTCGCTGGAGGCACAACACAGCATCGAGACGCGCCCAGTTGTTGGCGATATAACAACGCCAGAAGTAGTCGCACAGCTCGCCAGCACCACCGAGAGCTACGAAGTCGGCCTCGTCGTCTACAACGCTGGCCTAGCTGTGCGTGGATTGTGGCTGGACACGCCGTTCAGTCGGCACTTAGAAATGATCGACCTCAACGTGCGCGGACCCTTGACGCTCCTGAACAACTATGTACCGGCAATGGCTCAGCGGGGTCACGGTGGCGTGATCCTGCTCAGTTCTATGTCGGGGCTCCAGGGTAGCCCTGTATTCGCAACATACGCCGCTACGAAGGCATTCACCCTCAACTTGGCGGAGTCGCTCTGGGATGAATGGCGCACCTTGGGTGTTGATGTCACGGCTCTGGTCCCTGGACCAACCGATACACCTGGCTACCGCAAGAGTGCCCCCCGTCCAACGCGTTTGACACCGAAGCCTATGGATGTAGAGCCTGCCGTCTGTGAGGCGCTGGACGCTCTCGGTTCACGCCCTTCGGTGGTGCCTGGGCGGACCAACAAGACCACGGGGTTCTTGCTAAGCCGCATGCTTCCACGGCGTGTATCGGTGGCGTTCATGGGTCGGACTATGCGCCGCATGTACCCGAGTGACCACACTACGTTGATGACCGACTAGGCCACGCCATTCGTTGCGGGTGTTCCTGCAGGACCTTCCACCGGTCGAGAGCACGCCCACGGGACAAGGAGCTGGCCTTGATCCGCTGACTGGCGAAGCGCTCGGGCGACCGCCAACGATGGGTGAGTACGACTCGAACAAGGGAACGGGTCTGCTCACGGCTCAGGCGTTGACAAAACGATCGGGACGGTGGCGGGACGTGCTGGAGGTCACAGGGGTTAGACCTCCCAAGTAGAGAAGAACGGAGAACGTCCATGGATGCGAATGACCGGCTTACTCGACTGGAAGACGCATTGATCGACCTTGCCATCGTGATGACGGAAGGCAATCTCGGTCGTCTTGGAGCACACATGGCCCTGGATGTGCGCGAGGCAGGCAAGCAGCTCCAAGAGTTCCACCGGGCGGTGATGAACGAGCGGTCGTCATAAGACGACTAGATCATGTGGAGCTGCAAGGTGCTGCTGAAGGACTTGTATGCAACCAGGGTCATGTCCAAAGGGCGCAAGGGGTGATTGAGCCGTAGCGTCTCTTCCGGTGGGCCGACCCATTGGAGGAGACAATGCCCGTGTACTACCCGAAGAACCCGGAAGTACCCCCCGTCTTCCACACCTCGTGGGACTGTGAGGAAGGCCAGAAGATTCAAGAAGAGAACCTGGAAATCATCCTGACCGATCACGAACTCTGCGAAGTGTGCGCCAAGATCGGAGCGTGGGAATAAGCCCTCGACCTCGCGCGTGGGCTCTCCGGTTCACTGGTGTGTCGACAGGCCATTAGCGATGGTGAGTGTGGAGATGCCGCATCTCTCAGATCGCTGGCGGTAGTCGCCTGGCCCGAGGAGCCAGCGATTCAGAGGCTGCTTCGGCGGTCGAGGTGCGAATCCGAGATGCCGCGCATCGGGTTCCGGCGGCGCTCGACCGTCACGTCCCCGAAGTCGAAGATCTCATCGAACACATGGCCGTCCGACGGGCGCCGCAGTCGGTATCCCGCTGAGTTGACCTCAGCCACCTCGAAGCCGCCGCACCACTTGTCGAGGGAGGGGTTCCAAACGCACACGACGGTGCCCACGGCCAAACTGCCCCTCGTGCGGGTGGCTGACTTGTCATTGAGCGCGCTTCCGTACACCGTGTCCCCTTGCCGGTCGTGAAGGTTCTCGGCACATCAAGAAGGGGGCTTGAGCCTGGCGCACCTGATTGCCCTGAGGAGGCTGAACCGGGAGAAGGCCATGGCACTGGTCGAAGAGCTGGAGGAGGCCGAGTGGACGCTGAGGCCGTTGCGGGATGGGCTCCAGAAGTTGTTGGACGAGGACACCGTGGAGTGAGCGCCGGGCGACAGCTCACTGTTGAGTGACGGTGACGCGGAGTTCCCACAGCCTTGCGAGTGCAGGACATGGCTGGCCAGGAAGACAGGCAATCCCACCTGCCGAGCTAAGTGTCGCCTGCCCGACAGCTTCAGCGAGTAGGTCTGCGTCGAGTCCGCCACCAGATGACGGGCGCTGGATGTTGCTCACTTGGAGGACCTGCGAGTCGCTCGTGGGGTCGTTCCAGATGAACCCACGATCCAACGAGATGTGGATCTTGACCCCTACGTAAGTGGTTATGGCGCAGGGCTCGGTTCGAGAGGTAAAGACAATGTCAGCATTCGGCACCACCCCACAGGGCGGACCGGTAAGGGCGGTAGTCGTCGTAACAGAGGTGCTCGAAGTCGTGGGAGGCGTGGAGGTGGGGCTTGCCCCCGGTGGGACGGGGGAGGAGCTGCACGAGGCGAGCAGAGCCACTGCGATGGGGGCTAGAAGCACCCTTGGGAGACGCCTACCAACGACAGCAGCAAGCCCCCTCACTCTCCCGAGTTTCGCGCCCGCATGTGTCGTGCCCCCCGCGTGCCCCTTCGCGCGCATTTATTGGCACCCTATGGCTCCCGCTGGCATTCTCCTGAGAGAGCGTGACCAGGAAAAACATGGAGCGGGCGACGGGAATCGAACCCGCATGACCAGCTTGGAAGGCTGGGACTCTGCCATTGAGCTACGCCCGCGCTTGTGATCTCTCGCAGTCGCAGCAGAATAGGCGATCGTCGCCTCCAGCCCGGTACTCGCAGGTCAGGAAGCCAGGGAGAGCTTCGCCACGGGCAGCTGAGAGGTTTTGCTCCTCAGATTAGGGTCGCGCCGGTGGACATGATCCCTTACGACGAGTTCTCGCTTTTCCACGAGAACGCAGAGGAAGTCGGCTTGCCGTACGACGGACCACCCGTGGTGCGGCGCGAGGCCGTAGAGGTGGGAGAGGGAAGACACATGAGCAGCCTCGTCTGGGGCGAGGACCCTCCCGAGATAGTCTTCATCCACGGCGGCGCTCAGAACGCCCACACCTGGGACACCGTTGCTCTCGCCCTCGGGCGCCCGTTGCTGGCTGTGGACATGCCTGGCCACGGGCACTCCGACGCCGGTCGCGACGGCTCCATGGCACCCGTCGACAACGCCGGTGACATCGAAGTCGTCATCCGTTCCCTCGCACCCGAAGCCGGAGTGGTGGTGGGTATGTCTCTCGGCGGCCTGAGCTCCATAGCGGTCAGCCGGATTGCGCCCGGCCTCGTTCGTCGACTCGTCCTCGTCGACGTGACGCCGGGAGTGAACCAGAAGAAGTCGTCTCAGATCAGGGACTTCATCCAAGGCCCCGAGAGTTTCGCGAGCTTCGAAGAAATCCTTCAGCGCACGGTCGCGTTCAACCCGACCCGCAGTGAGTCCTCGCTCCGACGCGGCGTGCTTCACAACGCAGTTCAGCGGCCGGACGGTACCTGGGTGTGGAGATACCGACGCTTTGCTGCAGGCGACGCGAGCGCCGAGCGTACGTTTTCCAGATATTCCACGTTGTGGGAGGACATCTCGAACCTGAAGGTTCCACTCATGCTCGTGCGCGGGATGCTCCCGCAGTCGGTCGTCGACGACGACGACGAGGCGGAGCTGTTGAAGCGCCAGCCCGAAGCCCGCGTCGAGCACGTGACGAACGCAGGGCACAGCGTCCAAGGCGATGCCCCGCTGGAGCTTGCGCGGCTGATAGCAGAGTTCGCAGCTTCCTAGCCCGAGCGAACCACGGCGAAGCCGAGGCACGCGGGACGCGAGGCGGCCGATCGGTCGGGGAGGCGGGATTTGAACCCGCGGCCTCCTGCTCCCAAAGCAGGTGCGCTGCCAGGCTGCGCTACTCCCCGGTTCTCTTCTGGATCTGACCTGGCGCTTCTCGGTCCAGACCCACGTTCTTCCCTCAGCGCGGCGCTACGAGTGCACATGCTTCGAGTGCGAGTGCTGAAGGTAGAACGTGGACAGACTAGGCGACCTCGACCGGCCGGCACGTGCTCGGAGTTGAACCTAAAGGCGAAGACGGCGGTTGTAACGTTGGCTGTGGGGCCCTGGGGAGGCTCAATCAAAGTCACCTTTAACGCCTAAGGAGACGACGGGTGCTTCCCGAACACCCCTTTCGTGTTGCCATCGCCCATCAACTCGATCTATCCGAAGACGACATCTAGGGCATAGAAATGGCGTCGACCACCCATGACATCGGGTCGCCATCCGTTCGGACGGGCGCTAGAAGTCGGACACGCTTTCTTGTTCGGCGCGCGTTGCTGCATGTCGGCGTCGTTTCTGCAGCAGTTGTGGCCGTGGTCTCCATCTCGACTGGTGGCTTGAACGCTGGTACAAGGAGCGCAGCCAAACCGCCCGCGACCCCCATGCCCAGCGCGACGACAACTCAACCGCCTCCCGTACCCCCGTATCCAATCGAGGACGAGACGATCACACTGGTCGACCCCAGCCGGAACACACCTCCTAGGGGCAACGTGCCGGGTGCGTCAGGCCGCGTCTTGGTTACTGCGATTCGCCGCCCCGTGGGCCCGACAGGACCCATGCCGCTCGTGGTTTTCGCCCATGGATGGAACAGCAACCCGACGGTCTACGAGCCGCTGCTTGACGCTTGGGCCGAGGCCGGATATCTCGTGGCTGCCCCGGTGTTCCCGGACTCGGCGAACACTCTGCCCGGCTCACCGATCAGCAACTACCCCGATCAAGCAATAGACCTTTCCTTTGTAATCACCTCCCTGCTCGGCGGTTTGGCTGGACCAATCGACCCTACGCGCATCGCGGTTGCCGGTCACTCTGACGGCGGCACAGATGTGGCCCTGCTCGCCCTCAATCCTTTGTACGCCGATCACAGGGTGAGCGCATATCTCTCGCTATCGGGGGAGATCCCTTCGGGAGTAGCCGGAACGTGGGGCGACTCGGCTCCTGGCGCTCTGCTGGTCACCGTGGGGACGAACGACGAGTACGGCTTGCTGCCCAGGTCCACGCAGGTGTTCGCAACTGCACGGGTGACGGCGAAAGTAATGCTGCAAGTTGCGGGCGGTGACCACCTGTCGATGTACATCGGCTCGTCGCCCGAGGCAGTGGCTCTGCGGGCCGAGACGGTGCGGTTTCTGAACGCTGCTCTCGGCCTGGGGGCCGCGACCACGGCTCAACTTGTCTCAGCGTTGGACCCGCCCGGCGAGCCGTCCATCGAGGTGTCAAGCAGCTAGACCTTCTGCCCCCCCAACTGAGTCAGAGCCGATCTATCGAGGTCGGCGGGAACCATCTGAGATGACCGATCGTCCAAAGAGTGTCTACTTTGCGTGGGGGTAGCTTGTGGCTCATCAGATGTCGGTGCGTGGAAAGCATCTCTCCTGGGCGACCGTCCTAGTCCTGGCAGTGCTCGTCGCTGCAGCAGCGACAGGCTCAGCTCTCACCGCGCCAGGCCACCTATCGTCAGCTCCAACTGTTCCAACTACTGCTGTCCCGACCTCCACCTCGTGCTCGCCGACACCAGGTTTGGCGTCGATCACACTGAGCGATATGTCGCCGACGCCGACGATCACCGTCCGGGTCGGTGGTGAGCTTGTAGTGACGGTGCCGGGATGGCACTGGGGGGACGCCACCGACGTGAACGTAGGGAACCCGGGCGTCCTGAGCGAACAGTGCTCGGTCCTGCTTCCAGATCACGGAAGGAGGGCGGTCCTACTGGCTGTCAGTCTCGGTGAAAGCCACCTGTCAGCCACTGTCACACCGGCGAGCGACGTGATGATGCCAGCCTGGTCGGGTGAGGTGGTCGTAACGGCTAACTCCTAATTACTTGCCCCTGAAGAACTCGATTTGAGTCAACGGCCGTCCGGGTGAGGCTGGCCGTCCACTAGCGCCGAGTTCGGTCTCCGATTTCGGCCGGGATGGTTCGGTCCTGCTGTTGCGATCTATCCGGTGGCCGTCAAGGCAGCGATCTTGACCAGGTTGTGGTTGAACACGCCGTGGCCGCACCAGGTGCGGACGCCTTCGAGCCCGTCGTTTCGTGTCCGGTTCCACCCGAAGTCGCGTTTGAGGCAGCTGATCCGGCCTTCGCTTCCGGTTCTCCATTTCATGAGCCGTTGGAACTGCGGTCGGCGCTCGACGGCTCGTCGTGTCGCGCTCGGTTTGCCCTTGGTGGGGAGGGCGACGGTTCGCACCCCGAGGGCGATGAGCGCGTCGCCGACGGCCGACTCGCCGTAACCCCGGTCAGCGGTGACTGCTTTGGGTGTCTGCCTGGCGTGACGGGCGACACGTTCGAAGGCCGGGACCAGCATCGGCGCGTCGGGTGGGTTGCCGATCTCGATGTTGTGGTCGACGACCACGCCGTCGTCGTTGTCGACGACCTGGGCCTTGTAGCCGAACTCCACGGGCTTGCCGAGTCGGCCCTTGCGGATCGGGCGGGCGTCGGGGTCGTGCAACGACACCAGCCTGGTTGCCCCATCGGGGACATCGCCACCGAGGCGGCGGCGGGTCTGCTCCGCGATCTGTGCCACCCGCTGGGCGGTGATCGCCAGGGCGTCTGCGACGGCCTCGAGCTTGGCCGGAGCCGCCCCGCCGAGCTGGCGCAGCGACCGGCGGGCATTGACCGCCACGCGCAAGGCCTCGCCGACAGCCGCCTCGGCGATGCGGACCATGTCGGCGTTGATGGCCAGGACATCGTCTTTGCCTCGTCGGTGCGCCGACGCAGGTTGGCGCCGATGGACCGGGCTCGAGACCGCACCATGCGCGTCCGGTCCCGGGTCGTGGTCCGAGAGGCCAGGCCACCGGCCTTGAGCTTCTCGACGGCCTTGGCCATCTTGGCCACGCCCTTGGCCAACAACCCCGAGTCCGTCGGATAGGCGACGTCGGCGGGGACGACGGTCGTGTCGGCTCGGATGCGGTTGGTCTTCAAGACCCTTGCGGTCGCTGCCTTGGCCAGTAGCGCCTCGTTCAGGCCATCGACGGCGGACGACCCGCACCGCGTGGTGATCTTCATCAACGTTGTCGGGTGTGGGGTGTTCTCACCGAGCGGGATCCGACAGAATCGCTGCCACGAGATCGAGTCGGCGACCTCCCGGCACAACGGCTCGAATCCGAGCCGGTAGCGGTACTTCAAGAACATGAGTCGGAGATAGGTCTCGATGGGCACCGACGGCCGACCCAGCACGGCGTGGAAGTGGGCCCGGAACGGCTCGAAGAAGGCCGGGTCGTCGAGCAGGCGATCGACCGCCTCCAACTCGGCCGGCATCCCCAGACACATCTCGGGGAGGATTGCTTCCCACAGCGTGGGCTGCGGGTTTACCGTTCTCAACATGGTGGCCTCGATCCGTACTAGTCCTACGGGTCGAGGCCATCATCCTTGATGGCGAGACAAATCGCGAGCACCCGAGCACGTCAGACGCGCTGGTAGCGGGCGACTTTTCACATCTACTTTTTCAGGGGCAAGTAATTAGCCCTCGTTTCCTGATTCGCTTGATTGATCGACAGTTCACTGTTGGGTGACCGTGACGCGGAGTTCCCAAAGCCTTGCGAGTGCAGGACATGGCTGGCCAGGACGGCAGGCAATTCCGCCCGCCGAAGTGATGGTCGCCTGCCCGACAGCCACAGCGAGCACGTCTGCGGTGAGTCCGTCACCAGATGAGGGGCGCCGAATGTTGCTCATCTGGATGATCTGGGAGTCGCTCGTGAGGTCGTTCCAGACGAACCCAGGGTCCAGCGAGATTTGGATCGTGACACCTACGTAAGTGGTTATGGCACAGGGTTCGGTGCGAGAGGTGAAGACAATGTCCGCATTCGGCACCACCCCACAAGGCGGACCCTTAAGGACTGTGGTCGTCGTAACAGAGGTACTCGAAGTCGTGGGAGGCGTGGACGTGGGGCTTGCCCCCGGTGGGACAGGGGAGGAGTTGCAGGACCCGAGGAGAGCCGTTGCCGCGGGGACTAGAAGCATCCTGTAGACACGCGACCGAACGACACCAGCAAGCCCCCTCACGCTCCCGAGTTTCGCGCCCCTGGTGTTGCCAAGGTAGGGCGTGTGACGAGCAGGCGACGAAGGAACCTCGTGGCGAATCCCTTCTCAGCAACGTGATCGGCCTTGGGTCGTTTCGTCGCTTCGCTCTTAGGGGAAGTCAGGTTCTGACCAGAGTTCGGGTGGAGTTCTGGTGGATATCACCTGTGCTCCGATGCTTCTCACCAGCCCGGACCGCGCGGAGGATCTGCTCCAAGTGGTTCGGTCACTTGCTCCTCCGTGCGCGAGCGCTGCCCCCCTCGTCATGATTGTCGACCGTTGCCTGTGTCCTTAGTAGGGCCAAAGGTCACCGTGGAGGCTGGCCCTCGGGCTTCAGGCACGTCCGGTGACCTTTGACCCTACGCAGTGTCATCAATTCAGCGCATCATCAAAGTGACCACGAGCAGAGAGGTGTCCGAAGAACGACATAGACCTGTTGTTGATCGGATCAGGGAGGCGTTCGATGTCTGCGCTCTTAGAAGCCGGTCAAACGGGTGCTGCGCGGGACGAGTTTCCCGGTGTAGACCGCGACGGCTTCTTCGGCATCCGCTTCGAGTCAATCGGCGGGCTCGGCGCACATCTCGCCGGTAAGATCCTCGCCGAATCCTGTGTCCTGCGGCAGGACTTCAACGGCGCGCACTTCTCCTCGTATGGTTCGGAGAAGAAGGGCACACCTGTGAAGTCGTTCGTCCGCATCTGCCGGGCTGACCGCGAGGTGCGGACTAGCAGCCCGATCGAGATCCCCCAGGTGGTCGCTGTTTTCCACGAAGCTCTCGTGCACTCCTTCGACGTTGCCGCCGGCCTGAGCGCCACAGGCACCCTGATCATGAACACTCGCAAGACTCCGGAGGAGATTCGGGATCTGCTCGGCTTGTGCTCCGGCACGGTAGCCGTGGTCGACGCCCTTGGAATCGCGCTCGAGGAGAAGACGCGTGTGAACACCGCGATGCTTGGTGCCGTCACGCGAACCTGCCCCTTCATCGACCCCGACGCTGTGAAGGAGACGATCCGTCAAAGCTTCTCCGTCCGATACGCCAACCTGGTCGACGCGAACCTTCGCACCTTCGACCGGGGCTACAGCGAACTGCGGAGCATGACCTGGCCGTCGGCCCCCGGTGACCCGGGGCGGCCCATCCAGCGGGCCACACCTGCATTCGGTTACCTCGACGCGCCGATCGGCGGCGCGATCCTGGACGCGGGCAACAGCATCCGCAAGAACCTGAGCACGTCGCGACAAGGTTTCCTGCCGGCCTACGACCCGACTACCTGTATTCACTGCGGGATCTGCGACATCGTCTGTCCCGATCTGTGTTTCGCATGGTCCCATGACGCCGGCAGCGAGCCCTCGGTGCGACTGCTCGGCATCGACTACCACTACTGCAAAGGCTGTTTGAAGTGTGTTGACGCTTGTCCGACGGGCTCGCTCACCGAGCTTCGCGAAGAGGAAGGCTGGGCCGAGGAGCATCGAGTCCCGCTATTCCCCTGGCTCGAACCCACGAAGGGGGCGGCCTGATGGTCGTCGCTCCGGCAAGACTGAAGCCGAGGACAGGGCCACACCAGATTGTCGGGTTTCGGACCGGCAACGAGATGGCTGCGATCTCCGCCAAGCAGATCAACTTCCACGTGATGGGCTACTACCCGATCACCCCTTCGACAGAAGTCGCCGAACTGGTCGACGAGATGAAGGCTGCCGGCGAGCACAACATCGTCATGGTGCCGGCCGACGGCGAGCACTCGGCAGCTGGAATCTGCTTCGGCGCCGCAGCGGGAGGCGGCCGCGTCTTCAACGCCACGAGCTCGCAGGGGTTGCTGTACCAGCTCGAAGAGCTACCTGTGCAGTCCGGGACGCGCTATCCGATGTTGCTCGACCTGGCGACCCGGACGGTGAGCGGTCCGCTCGATATCCGCGGCGATCACTCCGACGTGTACTACGCGCTGAACACAGGCTGGCTGATCTTCATGGCCAGAGACCCGCAGGCAGTCTACGACCTGAACCTCATCGCCCTGCGTGTTGCAGAGCGAGCCGATGTCCGCCTACCGGCGATCGTGGCGTTCGACGGCTTCTTCACGAGCCACCAGAAGCGCCGGGTCTTAACCTTTGCGGAGGACGACACGGTTAGGGAGTGGTTGGGGCCTGTGCTCGAGCCGGTGAAGGCACTCGACCCGCGACATCCTGTGACGATCGGCCCGTACATGAACGACCCGGACCTGATCAACAACAAGTATCAACTCGAGCGGGCGATGGACGCCGCACTGGCAGCGTTCCCGGACGTCGTCGCTGAATACGAGGCGTTGAGCGGCCGGTGTTACCCCCCAGTCGATCTTTACCGCATGGACGACGCCGAGGTCGCCGTCTTCCTCCTCAACTCGGCGGCGCAGACCGCAAAGGACGTGGTCGACCGACTGCGCGCCGAGGGAGTCCGAGCCGGTGTGCTCAGTCCAAATGTGATCCGACCCTTCCCGGCCGGTGCAATCCGCGATGCCCTACGCGGTGTGCGTGCGGTTCTCATCGGAGAGCGCTCCAGCTCCTACGGGGCACATGGCGCCACTCTTACGCACGAAGTGAAGTCCGCCTTGAAGGACGACCCGGAGAACCGCACGCTCTGCCTGAGCCGCGTCTACGGTCTCGGCGGCCGTGACTTCTACCCGGAGGACGCCGAGGAATTCTTCCGCCTGACGCTGCAGGCGGCTCAGCGTGACACCGTCGACGTGCCGTTCGACTACTACGGCGTGGAAGCGGGGGATCCCGAGAAGCTGCGGCCACTAGGCGGTACGCCACCGCTCACCCGCGAGGAGATGACGACCGGGCTTGTGAAGGTCAGGCCGCGCCCGGACGGCCGGCTCGACGTCGAGGCGCCACCGTACTGGGAGCTTGCGACAAAGCCCAAGCGAGTCGCCCCAGGTCACGGTGCATGCCCCGGGTGCGGCATCTTTCCGGCACTCGATCAATTCTTGCGCGGCATAGAGGGGGACGTCGTCGTCCTGTATCAGACAGGCTGCGCGATGGTCGTCAGCACCGGCTATCCCTATTCGTCACACCGGGTCACGTACCTGCACAACCTGTTCCAGAACGGCGCAGCCGCGCTGAGTGGGCTCGTGGAGGTGTTCCACGAGCGAGTGCGCCGAGGTGAGCTGCCCGCTGGTACGGACATCACGTTCTTGATGGTGACCGGGGACGGAGGGATGGACATCGGCATGGGGTCGGCCATCGGTGCGGCACTTCGCGTCCACGGGATGATCATGCTCGAATACGACAACCAGGGCTACATGAACACGGGCAGCCAACTCAGCTACTCGACACCCCTCGGCCACATGACCTCGACGAGCCATGTCGGTCCGGCCGAGCTCGGAAAGGCCTTCCACCACAAGGACACCGCACAGATCATGGCGGCGACGAACATGCCGTATGTCTTCACGGGGGTGGAGGGTTATCCCGACGACCTCGTAGCGAAGGCCGCAAAGGCGCAGTGGTACGCACAGAATCAGGGCACGGTCTACGGCAAGGTGTTGATCACTTGCCCGCTCAATTGGAAGACCGAAGAGCGGGTAGGTGTTGAAATCGTCCAAGCAGCCGTGGACTCCTGTTTCTTCCCGCTCTACGAGGTGGAGCGCGGCATCACACACATCACCTACGACCCAGAGCCGATCGGGCGGCGGGTGCCCGTCGCCGATTGGCTGAAGTTGATGGGGAAGACGAAGCACCTGTGCCAGCCCGGCACCGAGGCGACCCTCGCATTGATCGAGGACGAGGTTCAGAGACGCTGGCTGCGCCTCAAGGCCATGAACGATCACCCCCTTCTATGACCCTGGACTGACCATGGACACAAATGCGCGAATTGTCGAAAAGCAGGACCTGACAGAGATCACAAAGCTGTTCGTCGTGCACGCTCCGCTCGTGGCGAGAAACGCTGGCCCGGGCCAGTTCGTGATCCTCCGAGTTAGCGAGACTGGCGAGCGTATCCCTATAAGCCTCGCCGACTTCGACCGTGACGCAGGCACGGTCACGATCGTCGTCCAGGAGGTCGGTCGTACGAGCGCTCTCGTCAACGCGTTGGGGGTGGGTGAAGAATTCCTGGACTTCGCCGGCCCGCTCGGCGTCGCAGTGTCACTCCCCGATCACGGTCACGCGGTGCTCATCGGCGGCGGTTTCGGCACAGGGGCCCTGTTCCCGTTGGCGCGCGAGCTGCGCAGGCGTGGGGTGCGGGTTTCATCCATCGTCGGCGCTCGGACGCACGCTCTCGTGGTCCTCTCGGAGCTGTTGTCGACGGAGAGCGACGACTTGTACGTGTGCACGGATGATGGTTCCACCGGGTACCACGGCTTCGTCACCGGTTGCCTGGAGGAGCTGCTCGACGCGGGCATGGGTTTCACGTCCTGTTTTGCCGTCGGCCCGATGCCGATGATGCGCGCCGTCGCGAAAACCACGTACGAGCTTGGGCTGCCCACCATGGTTTCGCTGGATCCCCTCATGATCGACGGGACTGGATTGTGCGGAGGTTGTCGCGTGACCGTCGGCGGCAAGTCGCTCTTCGCCTGCGTGGACGGTCCCTTCTTCGACGCGCACCAAGTCGACTTCGACGAAGCTGACGACCGCTTGATGGCCTACAAGGAGCAGGAGACGGTGGCCTGCGCAGCTGCGGGACTCAGGAGGTAGACGATATGCCCATCGTGTACCCGCATAAGACAGCGATGCCGTGCCGAAACCCAGAAGAGCGGCGGAGGAATTGGGACGAGGTCGCCGAGGGTTACACCGTGGAGCGCGCCATCGCCGAGGCCCGGCGCTGTCTCAGCTGCCAGGACCCCGTGTGCGAGCTGGGCTGCCCCGTGAATGTTCCGATAAGAGAGTTCGTGCACTGCATCGCCGTCGGGGACTTCGAAGGAGCCGCTCGCGCGATCCGTCGCCGCAACCTGCTCCCTGCGATCTGCGGACGTGTGTGTCCGGTCGAGCATCAGTGTGAGGCCAGATGCGCCCTGGCGCCCCATCAGGATCCGGTGGGAATCGGACGGCTGGAGCGGTTTGCCGCCGACTGGGTCCGTGAGCACGGCGACAATGGCGAGACCGCCGCACCGCATCTGTGGCGGGAACAGAAGGTTGCGATCGTCGGTTCCGGCCCGGCCGGACTGACTGTGGCCAGCGACCTCGCTCAGCAGGGCTACCCGGTTTCGATCTTCGAGGCCCTCCACGCCTTCGGCGGTGTCCTGCGTTACGGGATTCCCCAGTACCGTCTACCGAAGGAGATCGTCGACGAAGACGTCGAGCACCTCAAGGCGCTGGGCGTGGAGTTCGTGCGAGACGTGATCATCGGCAAGACCGTCACCATCGATCAGCTCATCGAAGAGTTCTGCTACGAGGCGGTGTTCGTAGGTACAGGTGCCGGCTCGCCGATCTTCATGAACATTCCAGGCGAGAGCCTAAAGGGGGTCTATTCGGCCAACGAGTTCCTGACGCGCGTCAACCTGATGCATGCGTACTTGTTCCCCGAATACGACACGCCCATTCGTCGTCCGAGGCGGGCAGCGGTGATTGGAGCCGGTGATACTGCGATGGACGGCGCGCGGTGTGCGGTGCGCCTCGGCGCCGAGGAGGTCCACATCGTGTACCGCCGCTCCGAGAAGGAGAAAGGCGCACGAGCCGAGGACTTCGAACGGGCGCGCGAGGAGGGCGTGATCTTCGACTGGCTCACACTGCCCCAGCGCTTACTGGGTAACGAGGACAGATGGGTCAGCGGCCTCGAGTGCATCCGAACGGAGCTCGGCGAACCTGACGAGTCGGGGCGCCGACGTCCTCTCCCCGTTGCCGGTTCAGAGTTCGCCATCGAGGCCGACCTCGTCGTCATAGCCCTTGGCACCAACCCGAACCCACTCGTGCCGAAGTCGACCTACGGACTCGAAGTCGACTCTCACGGATGCATCGTCGCCGACCCGGAGACTGGCGCCACAAGCCGCGAGGGCGTGTACGCCGGTGGCGACATCGTGACCGGCGCAGCGACCGTGATCCTTGCAATGGGCGCCGGCCGCAAGGCAGCCACAGCCATCCATGAATACTTGCAACACCAACTCGTAGACAAAGGAGCGATGCGGGCTGAGCTCTCCTAGCTCACCGACCCGTCCGTCATCATTCCAAGAGGAGCTGAGCCAAATGACAATCAAACAGGTCGTTGTAACAGACACCGATGGGGCGGCTTCTCGACCGGATGTCTCAGATGCCGAACATGAGGCCGAGGAACGTGACAGGGGCTACGGAGACGGGGTCGTATGGGCACGCGACTACGCGCCCGCAGATCAGTTGCGCGACTTCGTGGAGAACTTCGGTTCCAGCGTGGATAGCGCATCCGAGATAGACCGGTTCTTGCGGGCCCACGGGACGGAGCACAAGAGGTTGGAAGGCCTCCCTGAATTTGAGGGTCCTTACTGGGAAGGATTCCGCGAAGGAGCCGAAGACGTGTTGGCACACGGGGATTCGCCGTTGACCACCTGAAGGTTCCTGAGTACCGGCCCGTAGTCGGGAACTGCGAGGTCTGTGTCCACCGCGACTGCCGCCGGTCATCGCGCAACTTTGTCGAGGCAATCTGCGCAGAGGACCAACCCACAGCCTACGCAAAGGTTGACCTGCTTTGATGTACCTGAGCTCATCCTCAAGGAGAAGGCATGTTCGGACATGGTCCAGGCGGGTTTCACCATCCAGGCGTATTCGGCTGGCTGTTCTTCGCCGTCATCGTCGCACTGTTGATCGTCGGCATCGTCCTCCTGGTGCGGCTTTGGAGTTCGCCACGCGGCCACGGATCCTGGTCCCACACGGCGGCGATGCCCCCTCCAGGAGTCGACCCAGCCGTAACCGAGTTGCGAATCCGCTATGCCCGAGGAGACATGACTTGGGCCGAGTACGTGCAGCGTTCAGCCAACTTGGGTTATCCGGCGTATCCGGGGACAGGGCCGATCGCCCCTGCTCCGGAAGCTCAACCACCTCCACCCTCGTCGTAGGGGCCGTTCCGAGCGGATCGCACGCTTCCCTGCGACCCAGCAGCCCTCCTCTTTCAGCGGCGGTCCATCATGGCGCGCATGACTCGCTTTGTGAGATCGACACCCTCGACGAAGTCGTGCCACTCCTCGATGGACGGTTCATCGCTTCGATACGACCGCTCCACTCGGGAGCGCAGATCATGGTCTTCGAGTCGCCGGATCGTGGTCCACAACCGTGTACGGCGTGCCATCGCCAGTTCGGCAACACCCTCCACCATCAGACTCCCCCTTAGCCGCCATCCGCTTCGAGTCGTCATTCTCAACCGGTGAAACCTCGAACAACAGGGGGGATGTTCTGCCCCCCAATGTCGGCAGGTCGGGAGCCGATCTTTAGCCTCACGACCTCGCACTCACCAGGGCCGACCTGACCCGAAGAGGCCAGGGACCCGATTTCGTTGGTGACGTACATGATCGGCCTCTGCGGTCTAGGGTCCCACCTCGCCGGTCGTCTTCGGGACCGTGCTGGTTTGCAGATTCGGGAGTCGAGTGGGACCCAAGGCGGAGAGAAGACGGCCGTCTGGCATGGCGGGGGCTCCGCTATTGCCGAGGCTGGCCGTCGTCCCTGTGGCCACGCTGCTCGGGGCTGCCTTGCTGATCGCGGCGACGGCCCCTTCAACGTCGGGTGCTCGAGGCGCGCTCCGGGGCTCCGATAGGACCCAGGTGCGAGCCATGGCACGAGAAAGGAGCACTTCGGGATCGTTCATCGCGGCGCCGTCGAGCGTCCCGGTGTCCCGCATATACGGGAGCGACGCGATCGGTACGTCCATCGCCGTCTCTCAGGCGCAGTTTCCCTCGGCGGGGTCCGCGAAGGCGGTGGTCCTCGCTCGTTCCGACTTCTTCTCCGACGCTCTGGCGGGAGGGCCGCTGGCGGCGGCGGCAGGAGGGCCGCTGCTCGTCACTCCGGGGGCGTCGCAGAGCTCGACTCTCGATCCGCGGGTCCAGGCGGAGATCCAACGTGTCCTGCCATCGGGCGGGGTCGTCTACATCCTCGGTGGCACACTCGCTCTGAGCCAGAGCATCGACACCACTCTTCAAGGGCTCGGGTACGCCACTCAGCGCTTAGCCGGGCCGAACGAGTTCGCGACGGCCGTCGACGTCGCCGAGCAGCTCGCCAACCCCACCACAGTCTTCGAGGCGACGGGGACCGATTTCGCGGATGCATTGTCCGCTATTCCCGCCGCCATCAAGGATCACGGGGCGATCCTGCTCACGAACGGCAGTCAGCAGGCGCCCGAGACCTCGACGTATCTGGCTCAGCATCCCGGCGACACGAGGTACGCGATCGGCGGAACCTTCGCAGCGTCCGGCGCCGATCCCTCGGCGACCCCCGTCTTCGGCCAGGACCTATACGGCACCTCGGCGGCCGTAGCGAGCACCTTCTTTGCGGGCACGACCTCCTTCGGAGCGGCAACCGGGGCAACGTTCCCCGATTCGCTTTCCGGAGGAGTGTTCCTCGGGGCGCCGGCGACCATTGGCCCGATGCTCCTTGTCGCGCCTTCCGGCCCCCTGCCGTCGGCCATCGCCAACTACCTCGCAGGCGTGGCCTCGACCCTCGTACAGGGCTACCTCTTCGGGGGGCCGCTCGCTGTGGGCGACGACGTGCAGTCCGAGCTCGAGACGCCTCAGGGTGCACCGCCACCCTCAACGTCTCTTGCCGTGATCACGACGTCCCTGCCGGGCGGAACCGTCAATTCCCCCTACTCGGCCAGCTTGTCCGCCTCGGGTGGGAACACGCCCTACTCGTGGACGATCGCGGCGGGTTCCTTGCCTCCCGGGGTGAGCCTTTCTCCGGCGGGCGCTGTAACCGGCACGCCGATAAGTCAGGGCACCTCGAGCTTCACCGTCCGGGTCACCGATTCCTCGAGCCCGAGCCCGCAGAGCGCGACCCAGGCGCTCTCCATCTCGATCAGCTCGTCACAGACCCAGAGGGTCACGTCTGTGAACTGGTCGGGCTACGCGGTCACGAGCGGTCCTTACACCCAAGTCACCGGGACGTTCACCGTCCCGCAACTGGTTCCTCCGTACGTGCCAAATACGGCAACTACCGAATGGGTGGGAATCGACGGGTTTCCTTCGGGAAACGACTCTCTCATTCAGGCAGGCGTCAACGAGATCCCAGTTAGCCCATCGGGCTACGCCGTCCAAGCTTGGTGGGAGATCCTTCCCGCTCCCCAGACCACCATCGACACGATGACCCTGAGCCCTGGTGACACGGTGACCGTCACGATCGGCCAGGTGAGCGGGACCGAGTGGGGGATCACCCTCACCGACGACACGAACGGCCAGACCTTCACGACCGACCAGGGCTACAGCGGCCCACTCGAGTCCGCGGAGTGGATCGTCGAGGCTCCTCAAAGCGGCGTTCAGACGAACCTTGTGCCGTATTCGCCCGCGGTCTCCTTCACCGGCTTGAGCACGGTGGGCAATCAGTCGACCCTGACCGAGATAGTCATGAACCAGGGCGGCCAGCAGGTCTCGACACCGTCCTCCTACACATCGGCTGGCTTCGAGGTGGCATACGGGAGCACACCTCCACCCCCGTAGCCCAGGGCTGCGAGAGGTTCCTCAGGCGATGTGGTCCGAGATGAAACGCAGAATGCGCGTGTGCTTCTCGGTGTCCAGCAGAACCAAATCGACGATCAGAGCCCACAAGGTGGTCTCCTCGAAGGGCTTCAGCTGCTTGCGCAGCCGCCGGAGCTCGGCCCTGTCCTTTTCCTCGGCGGCGAGCAGCGCCTTGGTCTCGGAGGCCAAGGGTCCTCCAGCATCCTCCTGGGGGAATATCTCCGGCGTGGCGGGAGCCGGGCTGTTGGCGCTCCACCCCCAGGCGATGGTGTTCGCCATCTCCGCGAGGAGGCGGTGGTGGTTGCGCTCCTCGTCCAGGATGAGCTTCACCAGGTAACGCACGGCCGGAGAGGACGCTTCTTCCGCGAAACGCTGGTATTGCTCGAGCATCGAGCCCTCTTCTCGGCCGTGGCGGGCCAGCAGCTCGACGAGCCCGCGCTCCTGAACGCTGGCTCCCATCTGATCGAGGCCTTCGACTGCGGATTCGAAAGTGGCTTCCATTTGGCAAATTCTCACCCGTGAACAGGGAGCCTGAAAAGTGCCAAAGGTCCCGTCCCTGCAGCTAAGCGCTCCCGTCCACCATCCGGCCGTCCCTCATCTGAACCACCCGACCGGCGGCGCCGGCGACGGCAGGGTCGTGGGTGACCATCAGGGTGGTCGCGCCGTGGTCCTGCTGGAGGCGCGAGAAGAGGGCCAGGACGCTCGCCGAGGCGGCGGAGTCGAGACTTCCCGTCGGCTCGTCCGCCAGGAGGACGGGGGGGTCGTTCGCAAGGGCCCTGGCGATCGCGACCCGCTGGCGCTCGCCTCCGGAGAGCTGGGGGGGACGGCGCCTTTCCCGGCCGGCGAGGTCGAGCTCGGAGAGCACATGACGCGCCCATGTGCTGCGCTCCTCACGAGAACGGTGCGTCCCGATCATCGCCACCTCGACGTTCGCAAGGGCAGACAGCCTCGGAAGCAGATTGTGGAGCTGGAAGACGAGTCCGATGGTCTCGCGCCTGTAGCGGCTCGGGTCCTTCAAGTGCGCGAGGTCGTGTCCTTCCACGCAGATTTCCCCCGACGAGGGCGAGTCCAGGGCGGCGATGAGATGGAGGAGCGTGGACTTCCCACAACCTGACGGCCCGGTGATCGCGACGAACTCGCCCCGTTGAACCATCAGGTTCACGCCGTCCAGGGCTCTGACCGTTCCACCTTCGTATTCCTTGGTGACTCCCGTCACCTGGATCGCCGGAAGACCGAGCCGTTCGTCACTCATGGCTCAGCGCCTTGAGGGGAGCGAGGGATCCGGCGCGAAGGGCCGGGTAGAGGGTCCCGATGACGGTCATACCAAGCCCTGTGTACAGCCCGCGTAGGAACGCCCCGGGCGTGTAATTCGGTTGGAGGATCCCGGTGAGCTGGGGGAGCGACTGCAAGATCGTCGTGACGAGGAACGAGAGGCCCACTCCTACACCCGCTCCGGCGATTGCGAGCACCACCCCCTCGCCGAGGACGAGGAACACGACACGAATGCGTGTCCATCCCACGGCCCGCAGAAGACCGAACTCGCGTGTTCTTTCGAAGAGCGACAGCAGCATCGTGTTGCCGACAAGGATCGCTCCGATCGCCACCGCGAGGATCGTGCTCCCCGTAGCAGCGGCACGGATGAAGACCAGGTTCCGGTCTGCGCGTCCGAACTCGGAGGCTGTCCGGATCGTCGTGAGCTCTGGGTGCTCGTAGGAGATGCGAGCAGCCACCGCGTTGGCCCGGAAACCATGTGCCACCTTGACGAAGACCAGCGTCACAGCGCCTGGCACTCGGTTGTAGGCCTGTACAGCCGGCAGCGGGAACATCGCGCCGAGGTCGCCGAACGAGTTGCCCGTCGAGTAGATGCCGACCACCGTGTTCTGTGTGCCGTTGGCGTGGAACTGGTCGCCGATATGCAGGCCGAAGTCCTGGGCCGCTCGCCAACCGAGCATCACCTCGTGGGCGGCGTCGGGCGGGTAGGCGCTGCCGGACAGGACCTGCACCCCGAATTTCGCGAGCTCGTCGGGGGGGATGCCGATCTCGAGGAACAGTGGATTCGCGGCGTTGATCCTTTCGGTCTCGATCAGGACCCCGACAGCGCTCTCCACTCCCTGTGTGGATCGGACCTGGGCGAGCTCGTGCTCGTCGATGTTCGAGAACAACAGGTCGGCGACCCCTTTCTGGGCGACGGAGAAGTCCGCCTTGCCGATCTTGAGCACGGCGGCCGCCGAGTTCTCGAGGCCACCCCCGACGACCGTCAGGGTCACCACGGTCATGACCGCCAGCGCGACGGCGGATGCCAGCCCGATGGAGCGGGCCTTCTTCGCCCAGAGGTTGCTCAGTACAAGCAATGCCGTCGACATGCTGGGCCCACGGTATTGCTCACCCCACGGCAGGGGGAGGGTCGAACGTCCCGATAACCACTGGGTCAGACCCAAGCCCAGCGTGGGGTTCGTGTGACTTCCCTCTGGCATCGACCGCACAGCCCCTTAGAATTGAATTGGAAGACCAGATCCGAATGCCCAGGTCGCGGCCAGATCGGCAGCGGCATGAGCAGGGGAAAGGAGGCTTGGCCATGACACTTGTCAGGCGTGAGCACTTCGAGCTCCCCGAACTGTGGCGGCGGTTCTTCGAGCCCGAATCAGACGGCTCTTGGCTGCGAGTCGAGGAATTCCTGGAGGGCGACACGCTCGTCGTGCGAACCGACGTGCCTGGCATCGACCCCGACAAGGACGTGGAGCTCACTATCAGTGAGGGAGTCCTTCAGGTCAGGGCCCACCGAGAGGAGAAGTCCGAGCACAAGAGCAAGGACGGCTACCGCTCGGAGTTCAGGTACGGGTCGTTCGTGCGGAACATCCCTCTTCCGGCCGGCACGAAGGAAGACTTCGTGAAGGCGACGTACAAAGACGGCGTTCTCGAGATCCGAGTACCGGTTCGTGAGGAGAAGGCGGCTGCAACCAGAGTCCCCATCACACGCAGCTGAGACCACGCGCCCGGTAGGCGCGGACTCGCTTGCCGAGTTGGACAGCTGGCTGTTCGATCTCGACGGTGTGCTCACCGACACTGCGCGCGTCCACGTGGCGGCTTGGAAGGAGGTCTTCGACGAGGTCCTGAAGCGCGTCTCAGCCGATGCTCACACCCAGATGGTTCCGTTCGACCCCGTGGCGGACTACGAGCGTCATGTCGACGGCAAGCCTCGATACGACGGGGTGCGCGACCTTCTCGCTTCGCGAGGGATCACCTTCCCCGAAGGAGAGCGGTCGGACCCGGTCGACCGCTTGAGCGTTTGCGGCATCGGGAACCGGAAGAACGAGTTGATCCTGGAGAAGTTGGCCCAGGGCGAGGTCACGGTGTTCGGGTCCTCGGTGAAGCTCGTGGAGGATCTCAGAGCTGCGGGTCGGCGCACAGCGGTGGTCTCCGCCAGCGAGAACTGCGTTGCAGTATTGGAAGCCGCTGGGATCGCAGCCCTGTTCGACGCTGTGGTGGACGGAGTCGTGGCGCGTGAGCAGCATCTGCGCGGAAAGCCGGCTCCGGACACGTTCCTCTACGCATCGAAGCAGCTCGGGACCGAGCCTCTGCGTGCGGCGGTCATCGAGGACGCTCCGGCGGGGGTAGCGGCAGGACACGCCGGCGGTTTCGGGGTGGTGATCGGAGTCGCGAGGCGTGCCGGCTCCGACGAGTTGACGCGAGCTGGAGCAGACCTCGTCGTGTCCGACCTGAGCGAGCTCCCTTCGATGTCACCGGGCTTTTAGCCCCCGGGAGGCTCCTTCCACCACTTCGAACCGCGGCTCGAGCATCTGAGGGCGGGCATTGTGTAGGCGAGGAGCGATGGTGGCACGCTTGTGGCATGTGGATCGACCAACGCGGATCGGACGTGCTCCCAGTCCCCGAGTGCCGCCGGCTGCTGGCTTCGGCGGCCAAATCGGCCGCGGTCGGGCGCCTCGCTGTCTCCCGGGAGGATGCGCCTCTCATGGTGCCCGTCAACTTCACTTACGCCGATCAGCGGATCGTCGTGCGGCTCGGGGAAGGCTTCATGTCGGAGGTGGCCACCAACTCGTTGGTGGCCTTCGAGACCGACCACGTGGACCGAGAGTCGGGGATCGCATGGAGCGTGCTCGTTCGCGGACTTGCGACCCCGCTGACAGGGTCGGGGGACGATGATGCCGATCTGCCTACACCGCTCGTCCCGGAGCCGGGGGAGAAGCTCTTGGCGATAAAGACGGAGGTCGTCAGCGGAAGGCGCTTCGCTTTGCGGGGTCGATGACGGATCAGCGGTGCGGCACCACCGCCACCGGGTGGTGCGAATGCTGCAAGAGCTGATGGCTCGTGCTCCCCAGTTGAAGTCCCGGGACGCCTCCTGTCCCGCGAGGTCCAACTACCACCAGATCGACATGGTGCTCGTCGGCGGCGGCCATCAGCGCCGTGACCGGGTTGCCGTCCACCGTGAAGCAGCGATGCGGCACGCGCGCCGCCCGAAGCGCAGCCGTCCACTCGTGTTCCAACTGAGCGTGGACCTCGTCTCGATTCTGCTGGGCCGGGATCACTTTGTCGGAATCGCCGAGATGCGCGAGTAGCCCGAGCGCATGCACGGCCACCACCTCGGCTCCGAGCGCCGCTGCGAGCTCTGCGGCCCATTCGAGGGCGCGTTGGGAGTCGACTGAACCGTCGACTCCGACCAGTATCGTGCGGGGGGCTGCCACGACCCAACACTAGGCTTGACGCGGTGACGCACGAAGTTCGCGAGGACGCGTCCGAGGCAGGCCGGGCGGTCGGCGACCTCACCCATGTGGACGGCGCTGGACGGGCACGCATGGTCGATGTCACCGGAAAGCCCTCGACCCTCCGCAGGGCGATCGCCAGATGTCGCGTCGATCTCGGCGACCCTGAGATGGCCCCTAGCCAGGACAGCGTCGAGGGCCCTCGAAGGCGCGGCACCCTGGCGGGTTCTCTGGGAGATGTGCTCGTGGCGGCCCAGGTGGCCGGCATCCAGGCGGCTAAGAGGACGGCTCAGCTCGTTCCGCTTTGTCACCCGCTCACGTTGTCGAACGTAGACGTGAGGTTTTCGATCGGAGAGACCAGCATCGGTATCGAAGGGGTGGCCGAGGTGGTCGGACCGACCGGGGTGGAGATGGAGGCCCTGACCGCGTGCGCGTTCGCGGCACTTAGCATCATTTCGTCGCTCGATCGCAAGGACCTCGCCGTCGGGCTCCAAGAGCTCGAGTTGTGGGAGAAGAGCGGTGGGAGGTCGGGAACTTGGTTGAGGCGGTGACGGCATGAAGGAGATACTCGCCGACATCGAACGGTGGCGGTCGGGAGGTCGGCGCGTCGCCCTCGCCAGGGTGGTCGACGTCGATGGCTCGGGGCCGCGTGAGCCCGGTGCCGCCATGGCGGTGAGCGAGGACGGGGAGGTTTCGGGCTCCGTCTCCGGTGGATGCGTCGAAGGAGCAGTAGTCACCGAGGCGCTCGACATCCTCGAGTCTGGCCGCGCACGGATTTGTACGTTCGGATATTCGGACGACGAGGCATTTGCCGTCGGTCTCACGTGCGGTGGAACGATCCACGTCTTCGTCGAGCCTCTCGCATGATCGGAGAAGTCTTCGAAGCGCTGAGTGAGCACCTTCGGCGCGACGAGCCGGTGGCGTTGGCCACCGTGATCGAGGTCGCTGGTCAGAGTGCGCGAAGCGCACCCGGCGAAGACGCCGGTCCTCTTCTATCGGGTGCCGTGGCGGGCGCGAGCCTTCTGGTCAGCCCGCACGGTGAGGCGCTTGGGACTCTCGGGGACCCGGGTCTCGACGGCGCGGTGTCACGTGACGCGATCGGACACCTCGATGCGGGCTCGACCTCGGTTCGCCGCTACGGACTCCACGGAGAGGCACGGCTACAGGATGTGTCGGTCTTCATCGAAGCCTTCACGGCACCCCCGCAGATGCTGATCTTCGGAGCGGTCGACTTCGCCGCCGCGCTTGCCCGGGTGGCAAAGGTCCTGGGATACAGGGTCACGGTTTGCGATGCGCGGGCGGTGTTCGCCACGCGGAGCCGGTTCCCCATGGCTGACGAAGTCGTTGCCGACTGGCCTGATCGCCATTTGGCGTCTGTGGGGGCGGCTCTCGGGTCCCGAGACGTGATCTGCGTACTGACCCACGACCCGAAGTTCGACGTTCCCGCGATCAAGGCGGCGTTGCGAACGTCGGTCGGTTACATAGGTGCCATGGGGTCGAGGCGCACGACCGCCGAGCGCGAGAAGCGGCTGCGCGACGAAGGCGTCACTGATGCCGAGATCGAACGCGTCCTGGCGCCCATCGGAATCGACATCGGAGCGCGCACTCCCGAGGAGACGGCGGTGTCCATCTGCGCCGAGATAATCGCCTTGCGAGCCGGCGGTCCGACGAGCGCATCCCTCAGCCACACAGGTGGCCCGATACACCAGCGGCCTGTTGGCGATCAGGGTGCCGGCGTCGCGTGAACTCCGGCGCCGGTGAGGTAGCGGGGGTCTTGCTCGCGGCGGGTCAGGGCAGCCGGCTCGGGATGCCGAAGGCCCTCGTCCGGGTGGAGGGGCAGGCCTTGTCGGAGCGTGGGGTTCGGACGCTCTCTGCCGGCGGGTGCCGGCCTGTGTTGGTGGTGCTAGGTGCGGCCGCCGGCGAAGTCCTCACTTCCTGTGATCTCGACGACGCGGTCGTGGTCATGAACGAGAACTGGGCAGAAGGGCTGGGTAGCTCGGTACGAGCCGGCCTGGAGGAGGCCGAACGCTCAGGCGCTTCGGCCGCACTGATGATGCCCGTCGACCAGCCCTTCGTTTCCCCGAAGCTCGTCGAGCGTCTGGTCGACGCTTGGCGCGAGGGTGCGCAGGCCGCCGTCGCGTCCTTTGCCGGGGATCCGGGCACACCGGTGCTCCTGGACCGGTCAATATGGCCCCGGGCAATTTCGGTGGCGGTGGGGGACATGGGAGCTCGGGCGTTGCTTCGCTCGAATCCGGATCTCGTCACGCTCGTCGCGTGTGACGACGTCGGACAGGTCTTCGACATCGACACTGCCGAAGACCTCCGTGAGTGGGAACGGCGGCGCAGCGCCGCCCCTTGACCTCAGCCCCCTGACACGGGCGGGAGGACTGCCACCTCGTCGCTCGGGCGGAGCTCGGTCGAGGGCTCGGCAGGCTCGCCGTTCACCCAGACCCGGCAAGTGGGCAAGAGCTCGGCGAACCGCTCCCCGTAGAGCGCAGCGGCCGACTCGATCACTTCAGCGACGTTGGCTCCGGGCATCTCGCAGGAAGCCGTGCCGGCGGCTTCGCGGGCGGGACCGAAAAGCCGCAAGTGCACCATCTCACCAGCCGATCATCGACATCGATCGAATCAACCGCCGATCATCGACATCGATCGGACCGGGCGGAGGAAGTCCGGCTCGTTGATCCCGTGCCCGGGCGCCTTCGCCCACACCGACCTCCGGAGCAGCCGCGCCACGTCGTCGTCTCCACCGCCGTTTCGCAGCACGTCGCGCACCGACAGCTCGTCATCGGAGAACAGGCAGTTTCGGATGGCGCCGTCCGCCATGAGCCGAAGTCGGTCGCACGTGGAGCAGAAGGGCTGAGTCACGCTCCTTATGATCCCGATCTCCCCGGCCCCGTCAGCGAATCGGAAGCGCTCGGCCGGCGCACCCTGATCGGACGCCCTCTCGACTTCCTCGAGCGGCCACACGGCATTGATCTGCGCGAGCACTTTCTCACCGGGCACTACAAGGTCTGAGGACCAGGATCCTTGGGCGTCCAAAGGCATGAACTCGATGAAGCGCACCACTCTTCGGGTCGCCCGAGCGAACTCGGCGAAGTCGAGCACCTCGTCGTCGTTCCATCCTGCCATCAGCACCACATTGACCTTCACCGGTCCGAGCCCCGCTTCCTCGGCTGCCGACATGGCTTCGAGCACGCCGTCGAGGCGCCCGCGTCGCCTGATCGAAGCGAAGCGCTCGTGTCGCAAGGAATCGCAGCTGATGTTGATCCGCGCCAGACCCGCATCCGCGAGAGGGCGAGCCAAGGCGGGAAGAGCCATCCCGTTGGTGGTTAGAGCCAGGTCCTCGAAGCCGATCCGGGCAAGTCGTCCAACGAGGTCCACGAGACCCTTGCGCACCAATGGTTCTCCGCCGGTCAGGCGCACCGCATTCACCCCGAGCCGATAAGCCACCTGCGCCACGCGCTCGATCTCCTCGAAGGTGAGGAGCTCCGATCGGGGCATGGTCGGCACTCCCTCTTCGGGCATGCAGTAGACGCAACGCAAGTTGCAGCGATCCGTGACCGAGATTCGAAGATCGGTGTGGATGCGCCCATATCGGTCGGCGAGGGAACCTTCCTCGGGCATGCCGGCGGCCGGGGGTGTGTGGGGCATCCCGACCCGGCTCGAGGCAACGGATCTCGACCTCCGCAGCGCCACCGGCACGGGATCAAAGCTCATGGACTCTCCAATTTAGGGGGCGTGCGGGTGAGGGGTGCCCCCGGCTAGCAGCTCGAGCGCGTGAGGGACGACGTCGAGGATCGCCTGCAGGCACTCGACGGATCCGGACACGGACCCCGGTGTGTTCACGACCAGGCACGATCCGACCGTGCCGGCTGCCGCTCTCGAGAGGCGCCCGAGAGGGTTGACCAGACGCATCGCCTCGGCCAGTCCCGGGGCCTGTCGCTCGAGGACGACCGCTGTCGCCTCGGGTGTGAGGTCGCGCGACGAGAAGCCGGTCCCACCGGTGGTGACCACCAGGCCGGCGAAGCCTTGGGCCAGTTCCCTCAGGGCTTCTGACACGGAGTCGACACCGTCGGGCACCGCTCGACGATCGACGATCTCGAAGCCTGCATCGGAAAGACACTCTGCGAGCGCAGCGCCGCTTCGATCCTCGACCGTTCCCGCGCTGACCGAATCCGAGACCGTGAGCACTTTCGCCTCGAGCCGCATCGCTCGCAGAGCCTAGGTGGGGTGAGGGATCTTCGACCCTGTTGCCTCGGCTTCTTTGGGCATATCGTGGTCCGGACAGGCGACGGGATCGGTGATTTGAGCACTACGACCGCGGTCAGGCCGGGGGGAAAGGTCGGTGAGGGGGCGCTCCGCATCGACGGGGTTCCGAAGGCCCTCGGGGCTTTCGCCTACGCGAGCGACCTGCACCGAGACGGGATGCTCTTCGGAGCGACCCTGCGCTCGCCGGTTGCATCCGCCCGGATCCGAAGTCTCGACGTCTCCGGTGCGCTCGGCGTTTCGGGTGTGGTGGCCGTCATGGTCGCGGAGGACCTGCCTGCCAAGAGACGCTTCGGTCTGAACTTCGACGACCAACCCGTCCTCGCCGAGGACGTCATCCGGTTTGCCGGCGAGCCAGTCGCGATAGTCGCAGCAAGGTCCCAGCACGCAGCGCGTGAGGCGGTCAGGAAGATCCGTGCGGACCTCGAGCCGATAGCGGGCGTGTTCGACATGGAGGAGGCGATGTCGCCCGGGGCTCCGAAGCTCCACGAGTTCGGAAACGTGCTGCGTCACGTGCACCTCCTCCACGGTGATCCGGACGGAGCTTCC
>Ga0116215_1000326_pt1 | contig 38037 bp, 38 predicted proteins | sample Sb_taG_7_FD_89698 | JGI IMG/M metagenome (GOLD analysis project Ga0116215, IMG submission 89698) | Peat soil microbial communities from Weissenstadt, Germany - Sb_50d_2_FS metaG | ecosystem: Environmental > Terrestrial > Soil > Wetlands > Peat | place: Germany: Weissenstadt | collected 2010-09-21
AATCACGCTGATACTGCAGGAGCGCTCGCAACGTGTCGCGCTCGTCACCCTTCAGCCGCGGTGGCTTCCAATCGGGCACGGGCGGCAGTCTAGGACCGACGCCACCGATCAGGACCTGGGCAGCAGCAATGGATGGCGCAACAGTTGCCTCGCTGGCCGCAGCCCCGCATCATGGTCGGCATGGCCGCCGGGCTCCCGTTGCCGACCCTGCTCTCGGCGACCTTGGTCGCCTTCACGGTCGAGTTCGACAACGAGTCCGAGCACCGGATGCCGCACCGGACGACCGGCGGCGACACGGCGAAGGCCCGGAGCGGTGGTCCCTGGTTGGTGTCGCAGGTCATGTGGTCGAACGTCATGCGCTACGTCGTCGAGGACGGCATCTCGGTCGGCCAGCTCCGTACCCAGTCCCGAACCACGAGGAACTCGCTGAAGGGTCTCCAACGATGGGGGTACGTCGTGGTCGAGCCGGGTCGGGCCGAACGCGCCACCTTGGGTCGCGACGACGAGTTATTGGTACGCCCCACCGCCGCTGGCCGGCGTGCCCAGGATGTGTGGCGTCCGCTGGCGGGCCTGATCGAGGGTCGCTGGCAGCTTCGATTCGGTTCGGATCTCGACACACTGAGGCAGTCGCTGCAGGCGGTGGTGGGCGAACTCGACTTCGATCTGCCCGACTACCTCCCCGTGGTGTATCCCACCCAGAACGGCAAGGCGGAGATTCCGTCCCTCCGGGGAGCCGCGTCGGTCGCGGCGAAAACCGGAATCCCTCGCCCTCTCGAATTGTCCGCGTTGCTGTCCCAGGTGCTGCTCGCCTTCACCCTCGACTTCGAGCGCGAGTCGAGAATCTCTCTCCCGATCAGTGCCAACACCCTGCGGGTCCTCGACGACACGGGCGTCCGAATCAGGGATCTCCCCGCACTAACCGGGGTCTCAAAGGAGGCCAATGCCATGGCGGTGGGGTTCCTGGCACGACACGGCTGCGTCGTGGTCGAACCCGATCCCTCCGCCAGTCGCGGCAAGCGTGTCCGACTCACAGTCAAGGGTCGTCGTGCGCAGGACAAGTACCGCCGAATCCTTGGAGCCACCGAGGAGCAGTGGGGGTCGCGCTTCGGAGAGGACAGGATCGCCCGGCTCCGCTGGTCCCTCGAGCGGTTGGTAGGTGAAGAGCCCAACGCCACCCAGTCACCGCTGTTCTCGGGGTTGGAGCCCTACCCCGACGGGTGGCGGGCTTCGGTGAGAAGGCCCGACATGCTGCCGCACTATCCGATGGTCCTGCACCGCGGCGGTTATCCCGACGGCAGCTGAGCCAGCCGGAGCAACTCGTCTCAGATGCGCCGGGGCCCGTCGCCAGGCAGCGACGAGGCACCCGGAGAACAAGGCGACGGATCTCGGGGAGCCTGCGTTCTACCTCTGAGCCGCCAGGAACCGCTCCGCTGCGGCCCGCCCGCTGTCGAACAGCTTCTGTTGGGTCGACTTGTCGATGGCGAAGTCCGTGGCGTTGACGCCGAAGGTGTCGACGAAGATCGTTCGTTTGACCACTGCGGGGTCGTTCAAGTGCATCTGATCGTGCCAGCTCTGCATGGTGCCGAGCATGCCGAGAGCCAGGCTCAGGTCCCCCTTCACCACGTGCTCCACCTGATTGGGGACCTGCTGTGCCGACAGCTTGATCCCAATGGTCGGCCAGCGCGGCGGTTTTCCGTCGGTGCGGTCGAACGTGTCGACCGGGAAGTTCGACAGCATCCCACCGTCGACGAGCACCGACGGTGCCGCCCTGGGGACCTCCAACGTCACGGGCCGGAAGAAGAACGGAATGGACATCGACGCCCGTACGGCGTCCGCCACCAGCTGCGTGCCGGCATCGATGCCGTCGGCGGTGTAGTCCCAAGGCAGGCGGAGGAGTCGGCCCCGGCTCACGTCCGAGGCCATCACCACCAGCTTGTATTGCTCACCGGCCGGCAGGCTGCTGCCCGGGTCGGGCTGGTAGAGATCGGCGAAAGTGTGCACCCCGAGCCCGGCCAGTTGGTCCCGGACCCATCGGTGGAAATAGTCGCCGGCGTAGATGCCGTGGTCGAGCCACAGCGACAGGCCCTTGCCCACCACGGGGAGGTGGTCGAGGCGGGTGTCGTCGCGAAAGCGCGTGTAGTCGAGGGACGCCATCAACCCTTGCAACTGGGCGGCTCCCATACCGGCTGCCACCAGTGACCCGACGATGGCGCCGGCCGACGCGCCCGCCACCCGGGCGAACGTCATGCCGTGCTCCTCGAGCGCGGCGATGGCGCCGACGAGGCCGATGCCCTTGACCCCTCCTCCCTCCAGGACGAGATCGACGGTTTGAGCCATGGCGTCTCCTCCTTGCGCGGCGTCGGCAGAGCCAGGGGGGTTCGTCCATGGCCGGCCAGGGAACCCCACGTGCCAGGCGAGGGTAACCCTTGAGCGTGGGTCGTGCCGGGGAGGAGACGGCTGATCGAGGCGGGACGGACCGGGCGGAGGCCGGCGCAGTGGTAGGGGGACTACTTTCTGGTCATTGACCCGAGGGTCAATCCCGAACGAGGAGACGGTCATGGCCTCTGGTGTGGGTGGCACCGTCCCGAATAGCGGTCAACTCTCCGAGAGCGGGTAGCAGTGGACAACTCACGGGGGCACGACCCTCCTTCATTGGCCGACGAGCAACGAGACCTGACCCGAACCCGCATCCGGCGGGCCGCCATGGAGGTAGTCGCCCGACGAGGTTTCGATGCCACGGTCGACGAAATCGCCCAGGTATCGGGCGTGAGCCCCCGCACCATCTTCCGGCACTACACGAGCCACGACCAGTTGATCGCCGCCACGGTCAGGGACATGTTCGAGGCCTGCGGCCTGCCTCGGTCGGTGGAGGACCTCGACGACTGGATGGAGGGTCTCCCCATCCTCCTTGACGATCTCGACGCGTTGATCGATGGCGTGGCGCTGACGTTCCACGTCAGAAGCGCCTCGATCTTCGGCGCGGCCTTCTGGGACATCTGCGCACCCCGGCCCCATTCGTCTGCGGTGCTCGCCGAGGTGGACGCGCTCCGACGTGACTTCCGGCTCCGAGGGATGAACTACTGCGTGAACGTCGCCTGGAAGCGAGCCGGTGGAGTGGGAGAGCCGCCCAGGGATCTGGTACTGGGCTTCGCCCTCAACCTCTCGGTGTTCACCACCCAGGCACTCATTGTCGACTTCGACCAGACGCCGGAGCAGGTGGGGGCGCTGACCGCCAACATTTTGAAGCTGCTGCTCCGGGGCGCCGTCGAAGCGCAACGCCGGCACGGTGAGGACCACAGCGCCGAGAGTTGACACGTCCCGGCCCTCCCGGGCGAGAAGCGACGTCCCGGGTGCTCGGACGCAGGTCCGAGCGTGCCCCGAAGTCAGTGGTGCGACGCCACGCCGTACGCTGCGCTCATGACGGGACGTCCGGTGTGAGGACCCGGGGCACCCGGGTGGCAACCTGGGTCATGGTCGTGCTCGTCGCCGTCCTCGGCACCGAGATCGGACTGGCGGCGGCCCAGTCTCCGACGGTCCGGGCCCCCAGTGCGGTGCAACTCCTGCAAGAAGCATTGACCGCGGCCCGGACAGCCGACGCCTTTCACTACCGGGCCGTGTGGAGCACCGACGGCTTCTCCCAGATCGTGGAGGGTGACGCCCTACCTTCCTCGGGCAAGGAGTCCGTCTCGGTCGGCGATGACAGGTTCACGGTGGTCGTGACGGGGCAGATGGCTTACCTCCAGGGCAATGCCGCCTCACTGCGAGACCAACTCGGGCTCCCGGCGGCGACCGCCCTGGCGAACGCCGGCACGTGGATCTCGTTCCAGCAGTCCGACGGCCCGTATCCGTCGGTCAACGAAGGCTTGACGACGTCAGCGGCCTTGGCACAGGTGGTGATCGCCCCATCCTCGACGGCACCGGTGCACCGGACACATAGGCCACCTCTCTCCCGGATCAAGGGCGAGATCCCTCACGGCCCGATGGTGACGGGCTCGGCACAGCTCGAGCTGATCTCGCGTTCGAAGCTCCCCGCGCTGTACTCCGCCCGTGGCTCAGGTGGGGGTGAGCCATGGGCGAGCACCATTGCCTTCTCCCGTTGGGGCGAGGGGGTTGCGGTCGATGCGCCCACAGGGGCTCGGCCGTTCTCGTCGTTGCAGGGTTCGGCGCCTCCGCCGAGCAAGACGTCAGCGCCCTGATCGATCCCCGAGTGCTTCATGCTCGCCCCGGATCCAGACGATGTCGGAAGCCGCCTCGGCGGTGAGATCCAGGGTCAACTCAACGAGACCTGGAGGCGAACAGGAGACCGCCCGAGTACCGTCCGCCACGGGATCGATGCGGGGTCCTCGACAAGTCGCGGCGTCGCGTCCAGATCGAGCATGGCACGCGTGCATTCTTCGATGGTGAGCCGAGCCAGGGCCGCACCGAGGCAGTAGTGCGGGCCCGCCCCGAACGTGAGCAGGCGGGGCGTGCTCGGTTCGGTGAATCGCGCCGCTTCGAAGCGGTCGGCATGCTTCCAGGCCGATGGCTCGCGATTGGCGGCCGCCGTGCACAGGAAGACCATCGAGCCGGCCGGGATTACGTCGCCTGCGACGGTGATCGGGGCGACAACGGTCCGGGGCATGGCCGGGACGCTGGGTTGCAGGCGGATGCTCTCGGCCACTGCGCTCGGCACAAGGTCGGGCCTGGCCCGCAGGTGGTCGGTTTGCTCGGGCTCATTGAGCAGGGCGTAGAGGCTGCAGCCGATCTGGCTGGTTGTAGTGTCGTGTCCACCCACGAGCAGGTTCGAGACCATCGAGACGAGCTCGGTTCGCGTCAGTCGGTCATCGTCGGTCTCGGCCTCGAGGAGCGCAGTCATGAGGTCGGGTCCGGGACTGGCGCGGCGTTGCTCGGCGAGGTCGGCAACATATTACAGCAGCTCGGTGATGGCCGACGTGGCTCCATCGATCTGGTCAGGCTCCATGTAGGAAAATGTGACGCTCAAGGCATCCGCCCACCTGCCGAACACGGCCACATCTTCATCCGGCACACCGAGAAGTCGGCACATGACCCGCATGGCGAGCCAGGCGTTGGCCTCCACGAGGTCCCCGCCGTCACCCTCGGCGATCGGTACAAGGCAGCTCGAGGCGAGCTCTGCCGCCGTGGAGCGCATTGCCTCCACCGCCTTTGGGGTGAAGGCCCGAGCTACCAGGGCCCGCAATCGATGGTGCACGTCACCCTCGTTTGTGAACATGAGACCGCCGTACCACTCGCGCAGCGGCCCTTCGGTGATGCCCAGGAGATCGAAGACCGTGAGGCCAACTCCCGCCACCCTGGGATCGCGCGCCAGCGACTCCACGTCGGCGTAGCGCAGGACGACCGGCGCACCGCTCAGAATCTCTGTTGCCAGCGGCCCCTGAGCCGCAGCTCGGGTAACCGCCTCGATGACCGAGGCGCCGTTGTCCGCACCAAAATCGACCGGTTCCCCCACGGCTCCTACTCCATCTCGCGGCACTCGAGCAACGCTACTTCAGCCCGTCCCAGCGGGCGGGGGAAAGGACGGCGCGTCAGGTCTGCGGCAGCGCCCAATTGCGATCAGGGTGCTCGGGGGGCAGGTTCATGGGTTCACTGGGGACCCACCCGCTCGCAGCCACGTCCTCCAAGACGTGGACCATGTTGTACGTGTCCTCTTCATAACAGAACTTCCCGTCACCGGCGTAGCGCAGCCGCGAGTAGGCCGATTGGGTGAAGGGCGTGCCGTCCGACCGGGCGCCGGGGATGATCTGGGTCCACTTCACCACGACGTCGTCCCCCTCGATGGCTGTGAACTCCACGGGAAACCTCCAGTCTCCCAGACCGACCATCGAGTGCCCGAGCCAGTGGGCGATCGCTTCCTTGCCTTCGATACGGCCCCAGGCGGCGTCCACGTACACGGCGTCGTCGGTGTAGAAGTCGGCCAGCGCCCCGAAGCCGTTGGGCTCGAGGCCCTCGTCGATGCGGCGGCGCAAATCGTGGTAGCGATCGACGACGGCCTGCACCTCGTGGCGGGGATGGGATTGGGGACTGGTGGTCATCGAGCGAGGGTAGCCCGTGATCGGCGCGCCGGTCTCAGGACCGCGTGTGCCGCCGACGCGGCCGTAGGATGTGGGCGTGGCCGACACGTTCGCCTCCCGCTTCGCCGCGGCGCGATCGGAGTATGGCCCGCTGGCGTGGGGGCTGGACCCCTCCGGAGCGATCTTGGATGCCTGGGGGGTCGGGGACACGCCGGGGGGTTGGACCGCTTCGCCGACATCGCGCTGCGCGCCGCGGCCGGAACCGTCGGCCTGGTCAAGCTCCAGGCCGCCTTCTACGAACGACACGGATGGCGAGGGTTCCGGACCCTGCAGCGCCTGATCGCCGAGGCCCGCGGCACGGGCCTGTTGGTGATCGTGGACGCCAAACGGGGCGACGTCGGGACGACCAACCATGCCTACGCCGAAGCGTTCCTCGGCGCGGAGGCCCCCCTCGGCGCCGATGCCCTCACCGTCCACCCCTATCTTGGCCTGGGCGCCATGGGATCCTTCGTTGCTCGGGCGCACGATTCGGGGAGCTGCCTTCTGGTGGTCACTCGCTCGTCCAATCCCGAGGGCCGGGACGTCCAGTCGGCGCTCGGCGGGTCCGGGCGCAGCGTCGAAGAGCAACTCCTGGTTGAGATCGGCGAGCTCAACGCTCACCTGGCGCCTGGCGAGATCGGACCGATCGGTGCCGTCGTCGGCCCCACCCACATGGACCCGGCCCTCGACCTCCTGGGCGCACAGGGGCTGTTCCTGGCGCCCGGTGTGGGCGCACAGGGTGCCACATCCTCCGACGTTGCCCGGGTATTCGCCTCGTGCCCCGACCGCGTCATGCCCAGTGCGTCGCGGTCGCTGCTGTCTGGCGGTCCGGATGTGGGCAGGTTGAGGGACGCCGCCGCGACGCTCGCCGCTGAGTTCAGCCGAGCCTTTTCCGCCTAGACGCCCCAGGGGGTCGTTCGGCCCTGCGAGCACGGGTCGCAGAGGATCCCCTCCCCCGGGGCAGCGAGGGACCTTGTTCCCTACCCCGCTCCCGCAGCCCGGCTGACAATGGGGGCAGGATGCGTGTCCCCCGGAATCTCGCCGCCGCGTCGGGTGCCTGGAGCGCCGGCAACAGACGGAAGGCCATCTTCGGGTGGCTGGTGTTCGTGGTGGCGGCGTACCTCGTCGGGGGCGTTGTCGGCCAACGCAATCTCACCGACGCCCAGATGGGAAACGGTCAGTCCGGGCAGGGCACCAGCGTCTTCGAGAAGGCCTTCCCCTACCACAGCGGGGAGGAGGTCCTTCTCCAGGGCCGGACAATGGCCGCACGGGATGAAACCGTCCTGGTGGCCGGCGTCGGCGACCTCGTCACCCGCCTGCGGATGCTGAAGACGGTCGCCGACATCCAGTCGCCGGTGTCGGTCCCAGGTGCCGTCTTGAGCCCGGCCCTGCGTTCGGCCGACGGACGGTCGATGTTGGTCAGCTTCGAGGTGGCGGGGAACAGCAACCAGGCCCAGACCAACGTCGACGGCCCGCTGGCGGCCACGGCGGTGACCGCCCGTGACCACCCGCAGCTGCGGGTGGAGGAGTTCGGGTCGGCCAGCGCCACCAAGGCGCTGATCAAGGCCTATGACGGGGACTTCAATCGAGCCGAGCACACCTCGCTCCCGGTCACCCTCGTCATCCTCCTCATCGCATTCGGGTCCCTGGTGGCGGCCGGGGTGCCGCTGCTGCTCGGGTTCACGGCGGTTATCGGGGCGCTCGGGTTGATCAAGCCGATCAGCCACCTGTATCCCGTGGCGCAAGGGCAGATCGAGCCGGTCGTCCTGCTCGTGGGCCTGGCCGTGGGCGTCGACTACTCGATGTTCTACCTGCGGCGGAAACTCGAAGAGCGTCACGCCGGTAACGACGGCGGCACTGCGCTGGCCCGGGCGGCGGCGACGTCGGGGCGAGCGGTGCTCACCTCCGGGTTCACCGTGATCACGGCCATGGCGGGGATGCTCCTGGCCGGCAACGCGGTGTTCATCTCCCTCGGAATCGGGACGATGCTGGTGGTGGCGGTGGCCGTGGTCGGGTCTCTCACCGTCTTGCCGGCGGTGATGGCCCGGCTCGGCGACGGAGTGGAGTGGGGGCGGGTGCCGTTCATCGCCCGGCGCCGGGCCGAGGGCCGGTCTCGGATGTGGACCTGGCTGGTCGAGCGGGTCCTGAGCCGGCCGGTTCTGTCCGTGGTCCTGTCGGCCGGCGTGCTTCTGGCGTTGGCGGCGCCGGCCCTGAAAATGCGCACCGTCGATCCGGGCAGCGTCGGCCTTCCCCGCGCCCTGCCGATCATGCAGACATACGACCGGATCGAGGCTGCCTTTCCCGGGGCGCCGATGTCGGCCCTGGTGGTCGTGACGGCCAAGGACGTCACCGCCCCCGATGTGACCGGCGGCATCGCCGCCCTGGGCCGAGCAATCGTGAACCGCCACGGCGAGATGGGTGGACCGGTGGTGGAAATGGTCAGCTCCGACCGGACTGTCGCCGTCGTCACGCTCTCCCTCGCCGGCAGCGGGACGAGCCCGACGTCCACTGCGGCACTCATGGCCCTGCGCACCCGGGTCGTGCCCGACACCATCGGCGGCGTCGCTGGGACCCGTTCCTATGTGACCGGGGCCACGGCAGGATCGGTCGACTTCAACCAGACCATGAAGCAACACCTGCCGTTCGTGTTCGTCTTCGTGCTGGGCCTGGCGTTCCTGATTCTCCTGCTGGCGTTCCGTTCCGTGGTGATCCCTCTGCTCACCATCGGGTTGAACCTCCTGTCGGTGGGGGCGGCCTACGGGGTGATGGTGCTGGTGTTCCAGTACGGGCACCTGCGGTCTCTCATCGGGGCACAGGACGTCGGCGGGGTGATCGACTGGATACCGCTGTTCCTGCTGGTGGTGCTCTTCGGCCTGTCGATGGACTACCACGTGCTGATCCTCAGTCGGATCCGAGAGGGTCACGACCGTGGGCTTGCCCCGGACCAGGCGGTGGCTGAAGGGATCACCACGACGGCCGGCGTCATCACCAGCGCGGCGTTGGTGATGGTGGCGGTCTTCGCCATCTTTGCCACCCTGAGCGAGATCGACTTCAAACAGCTCGGAGTAGCACTTGCCTCGGCCGTGCTGATCGATGCCACCATCGTGCGCATCGTGCTGTTGCCGTCGGCCATGAAGCTCCTCGGCCGCTGGAGCTGGTTCTTGCCCGGCTGGCTCGGGTTCCTGGCCCGGCCCCAACCTGCTCCTGTGCCACCCGAGATTCCCGAGGCCGAGGCAGCGTGATGACGGGAGGAATCGACCAATGATCGCGTCGCAACCGAAAGTCGTAGCAGACTGACCCGATGGATGTCGGAGAAGTCGCGGCACTGGATCCCCTCGGATCCCGACGGCGACCACGATAATTGACGATCGATGTCCTCTACTCCACGCCCACGCCCCCGGCGCCTGCCCGCCGCCACTCTGATGCGCCGCTGGGCGGCCGTGCTGGTCGGCCTGGTCGTCCTTGTCGTGGTCGTCGTCGTGATCGCCAACGTCTCGAAATCCACCACCAAGGACACCAGGCCCCCGGCTCGCTCGCCGTCGCGATCGCTTCCCCTCACCGCGCCAGCTCGCCAGGGGAGCGCGTGTCCTCCTGTCACCAACGCCCTACCCGGCATGCCGGCGGTCGTAGATCCGTGCAACATCTATTCCGCCGACAGCGCCGGGAACTTGAGTCCGGCTGCTCAAGGCGCTCGACCCATGATCTATGTTCCCAACAGCCTCAGCGACACGGTCGACGAGATCGACCCTGTGACCTACAAGGTAGTCCGGGAATTTGCCGTCGGTCAGCTGCCACAACACGTTGTGCCGTCGTGGGACTTGAAGACGTTGTGGGTCACGAACGATCAGGGCAGCAGTCTCACCCCGATCGATCCCGTCACGGGTGATCCGGGCACGCCCGTGCACGTCGAGGATCCCTACAACATGTATTTCACTCCCGACGGCCGCTACGCCATCGTCGTCGCCGAGGCGCTACAACGGCTGGACTTTCGTGACCCCCACACCATGGTCCTCGTGCACTCCCTGTCGGTGCCCTGTCACGGAGTGGACCACATGGACTTCTCGGCCAACGGCACCTATCTCATCGCGTCGTGCGAGTTCTCGGGCAAGCTGATGAAGGTGAACGTGGCCAGCCAGTCCGTGGTCGGCACGCTGGGACTGGGAGCCGGTTCCGAACCTCAGGACGTGAAGCTGTCGCCGGACGGGAAGATCTTCTACGTCGCGGATCTCCGGGCTAACGGCGTCTGGGAAGTTGATGGCAATTCATTCCGGGTGCTCGGATTCCTCCCCACGGGCAAGGGTGCTCACGGGCTCTACGTGAGCCGAGACTCGCGGTACCTGTACGTCTCCAACCGCGACTCGGGCACGATCTCGGTGATCTCCTTTGCCACACGACAAGTGGTCGCTACCTGGGTTCTTCCTCCCGAGACCGGTCCGAACGTCGGCCGTGGCAACGACATCGCCAGCCCTGACATGGGAGGAGTGTCTGCCGACGGTAAAGTGCTGTGGCTTTCGGGTCGCTATGACTCCGACGTGTACGCCATCGACACGACGACCGGAAATTTGATCGCTCGTATCCCGGTAGGCGACGGCCCCCACGGCCTGTGCGTGTGGCCCCAACCCGGACGCTACTCCCTTGGGCACACCGGGATCCTGCGCTGACCGGGGAGCGGAACCCGAGCATCTCACGCCGACACGCCCGCTGGCATCCGAGTTCAGGAACCGGAACGGGCCTCCACCCTCGACAGCCGTTGGACGAGCTCGTCGAGCACGTGGTCCTGCGCCAAAAGGTGCTCTTGGATCTTCACCGCCTCGTGCAAAACGGCGTCGGCGTCGTTGTAGGTGGCTTCGGACCGTTTGTCGGCGGCAGCCGCCAGCACGTTCTGCCCGACGATGATCACTGACAGCAGGACCAACTGCAGGAACGTCTGCGAGATCCAGGAGACTAATGTGACCGCGTTGTGGCTCTTGATCGCCTGGGACAGGCTGATCAGGGCCAGGGCGGTAAAGGCATAGGCGCACCACATCGTGCCCACCCCCTTGGTGACCTGCACTGCGAACCAGGCGTTAAACCGTGCCGCGCCATTGCCCTTGGGAAGTTGCTCGGCGACTTTGACCGGTCCGGCGCCTGCACCTTCGAGCTTCGTCTCGTTCGGTGGTGGGGCACGTAGTCGTAGATGGCGTGGTCGGTCATCGAGTCACTCCTTGTGTCGGCATGGACTTCACGAGATCGATTTGGGCGGACAGGCCCGGTGACAGGCCCAGTGACGGGCCCGAATCAAGCCCGCCCCTGTCCCAACAGGCCCGTTCCGACGGCCACTCCAACCACGATGAGCACGGATCCGCCCACCACACCGCTTCGTTGCCCCAGGCGCGCACCCAGGTGCCTACCGATCTCGAGGCCGAGCAACGACAGGGTGACGCTAACCGCTGCGATGGTCAGCGCGGCCGTGACGAGGGCGACATGATACGCACCCAAGGCGAAACCGATGACCAGGTTGTCGATACTCAGCGCGGCCCCGATGAGGACGAGGCGCCTGACGCTGGGCCCGACGCCCCCATCCCGTCGCTTCTCGCCCCGCAACTCCGTGACGACGGCATAGGCACCGGCAAGACCGAGCAGACTACCGGCCAAGGGCTTGGAGGCCGCTCCCAGATCGTGGGCCAGTACCTGCCCGAGAAGCAGGCCGGCGACAGGCATGGCGGCTTCGAAGACCCCGAAAATCAACGCGATTCGCAGTCGCAGCTTTCCGTCCACACCGGAGACGCCGATGGCAGCCGACGCACCGAAGTTGTCCAGTCCCACTGACAAGGCGACCAAGAGCAGCGCGAACACTGTGGAGGTCCGAACTGCGACTCGGGGCCCTAATCATGAGCGGGTTCACCGCTCACTTCGTGGTCACCATGAAACAGCGCCTCGGCGATCAGGCGTCTGACATGGGATCTGTGCGCCGAGTACAGCACGCGCCGTCCTTGCCGACGTGCCGTGACCAGTCCGGCCAATCGCAACTTGGCCAGATGTTGGCTCGCGGCCGTGGCGGTGATGCGGGCGAGAGTGGCCAACGAGGTGACGTCCATCTCGTCACTCGACAAGGCCCAAAGGATTCGCAGTCGACTCGGCTCACCGGCCAAGGCCAAGGCACGCACCGCCGCGTCGATCTGCCGTTCCGTAGGCATCTGTCGAGCCGGCTCTCCTGGATCGGACACCTGCGAGGACTCCGTCATGCGCGTGCCCAGCGGCATGGCCGGACGGTAGCAAAGTTCCCTCACGCCTGCGCACCTGTGCATATGATGTGACGATCCAGGCAGGCCGCCCCATTGGGCACGAACACAGTCACAGGCATGCAGTCGCGCTCACGGCCAACACGCGGATTGGCGCCCACATGACCCCGGCGATGGTTCTCCACACGAATATCGTTGAGCGTCCCCCTCGTGGAGGTCGGCCGCGACCTGGCGGGGCGCGTCGGGGATCTCCATGTGCGCGTCGGCGAGCCACGCCTGGGAACGACTGGCCAACGGCGACGTACGGCACGGCGCCGGGATGAAGGCGGCTCGGCCATGACGGCCGGCTCCCAGCTGCTGCGCCACCGGGGTGCCGGTTTGCGCCGAGGCCACCTCGCCCGCCGGGTGCGGCTGGGCGCGGCGGATCGTGGTGGCCCCCATGAACGTCTGATTCCTCGAGCTCCGACGCGCACGCCGAACCCCCCGCGGTCCCCGGGAGCCTCACCCTTCGAGGGTTGAGCGGCCTTGGCGTGCGTGCACGAAGCGCACGTCCGGCACTCAGCACGAAGGGAGGTGAGGAATGCCCGATACGGGCGACGAGGCAACCACGAGTGCCGTGCTCGACGACGCCCACGTGGGGGACATCCAGGGTGCTTTCGGCACGGTCGGGCAACACGACACCACCCGTCGATCATGGCCGGCGCGCCTGTTGGTGTTGCTGGCCATCATGGGCCCGGGGCTCATCGTCATGGTGGGCGATAACGACGCTGGTGGCGTCGCCACCTACGCCCAGGCGGGACAGAACTTCGGCCTGACCCTTCTGTGGACGCTGCCCCTGCTCGTCCCGGTTCTCATCGTCAACCAGGAGATGGTGGTCCGACTAGGCGCGGTCACCGGCGTGGGCCATGCCCGCCTGATCATCGAACGATTTGGCAGGTTCTGGGGGGCGTTCTCAGTCGGGGACCTCTTCATCTTGAACTTCTTGACGATCGCCACCGAGTTCATCGGTGTCAGCCTGGCTCTGGAGTACTTCGGCATCAGCGAGTACCTCGCCGTGCCCATCGCTGCCGTCGGACTGATCCTCATGACGGTCTCGGGCAGCTTCCGACGCTGGGAACGGTTCATGTACGTGTTCGTATTCGCCAATTTCCTGGTCATCCCCTTGGCCATCTTCAGCCACCCGTCAACGGGGTCCTTCGTGCACGGTCTGGTCGTACCCAGAGTCAGGGGAGGATTCAACTCCACGTCGGTGCTGCTCATCATCGCCATCGTGGGGACCACCGTGGCTCCCTGGCAACTGTTCTTCCAGCAGTCAAACGTCATCGACAAGCGGATCACCCCCCGCTGGATCAACTATGAAAGGGCCGACACATTCATCGGCTCGCTCGTCGTCGTCTTCGCTGCGTCGATTCTGATGGCAGTGCCCGCAGCAGCCTTCGCCCACACCAAGGCCTTCGGGGCCTTTACCAATGCCGAAGGCGTGGCCCGCGACCTGACGCGCTATATCGGGCATGGGACCGGGGCGATCTTCGCCATCATCCTCCTGAATTCCTCGATCATCGGTGCCGCTGCGGTGACACTGTCCACTTCGTACGCATTCGGCGACGTCTTCGGTGCCCGGCACTCATTGCACCGGTCGTGGCGTGACGCCAAATTGTTCTACGGCACGTTCTCCGGGATGGTGGCTCTGGCCGCGGCGCTGATCCTCATTCCCGGCGCTCCGCTCGGGATCATCACGACCGCTGTGCAGGCCCTCGCCGGCGTGCTTCTTCCCAGCGCCACGGTGTTCCTGCTCCTGCTGTGCAACGACAAAGGCGTCCTGGGGCCTTGGGTCAACAAGACGTGGCTCAATATCGTGTCTTCCTTCATCGTGTCGATCCTGCTCATGATGTCTCTCATCCTGATGGCGACCACGATGTTCTCCACGATCAACGTTCGGGCCCTGTCGCTGGTCCTCGGAGTCGCCCTCCTGGCCGGTTATGGCGTGGCCGGGGCTCTCTTCCTACGGGGGAGGCGACGACACCCCGCACCGGCTGAGGCCGTCCCCACCGAACGTCGCGACACATGGCGGATGCCGCCGTTGAACCTCCTCGATCGGCCCAAATGGTCCCGCGGGAGGCTCGTCGCCATGTACCTACTGCGCGGCTACCTGGTCGTGGCGGTAATCCTGCTGCTCGTCAAGGCCATCGAGCTCGGCACGCACAAGTGACGAATACCGCGACCTCAGAGGGTGCCGACGCTGTTGGACGAGTCGAAGGTGGCCGAGCTCACCGTCTGTAGAGCAGAACATCCGCTCTGCAAGGCAGCCGAGTCGGTGGCATCGAAGTACAGATCGAACTGATTGAGGGACTTTTCTGCGTACGAGCCCAGGCCCTCTTTGGCAGACAGGATCCATCCGTATTCGATATCGCTGTTGGTGGCGGATGTCACCTGCTTGGTGGTGAACACCGAATCTCCAGCTTCACCCTTGGTCCATATGACCTCGAAGGCCAGTTTCCTCACGGCCTTGAGCGTCGACGTCTGCGTGAAGGCAGGGCAGTATCCGGTCGCATAGGTCTTCACCCCTCCGACCCGCCCGATACTCGTGGCCGGAAGGCTGAGGGTGGCGGCGAAGGTCCCCTTCGTAGGCGCCCCCGCCGAGGCGCCTGACAGGCACCCGCTGAGCTTGCCGCTGGTGATGGCCACCGTGGTCGTGGCGGCACGGTTCGTCGTGTGCGTGCCGGCCTTGGTCAGTGGAGGGGTGAAGGTGATGTCAGCGTCCACTTTGCACGTGACCGGGAAGGCCGGGGTGGTCGCCCCCGCGAAGAGCGTCGGCGTCCCGAATACCAGAACGCTCGTGGCCGGCAGTGCGATTGCGGCCACAGTGAACAGGACCTTGCGACGTGTGCCCATGGCTCCCCCTCGCCGTCAACGCTGGCGACATCACCGTACTCAGCCGATTGCGTCGTTGCCGAGGTTCACGAAAATGCCTGCTCAACAGGGATATCTCGTGCCGGTGGCCCACCGGGACGCCGTCACCGCCGTGACGTGCGGCTCTGCGCCCGCGCCGCTGGGAGCCTGTTGGAGGTCGCCCTGTTCAGGTCGCGGGCTCCTCACGAACACCTAATCGTCGAACCCCGAGCTCCCCACCAACTGGGCCTGCACGTCGACCGCCACGAGGGCGGTCCCGTTTGCGTTGGCTGCGACTTCGACGTCGTCGCCGACCGCCAGGGAGCCGCCGCCGTCCACCTCGATGCTGGCGCCGACCAGCGAGATGTCCACTGAGGTCGGGTCTCCGTTGGCATCGAGCCACGCCTGGGCGGCGTCGCTGACGTCGTTGTACGTGATGTTCATCGTGGTGGACCCATCCGTGCTGTTGACCGAGCCCTGGAACTCGAGCGCCGCGCTGTCTGTGCCCCCGCCTTGGCAGTCGGAGTTCTCGGTGTCGTCGCCCGAGTCGGCGCCCACGACGGTCAGCTGTGCGGAGCCATGGCGAGCTGATTCGTCGGTCCCGGTACCGCCGCCGCTGTTACCGCCGGTGTCACCCCCGTTGCCACAGTCGATGCTGTCGTCGCCGGTACCGGCCTCGAGCACGTCATCGCCGCTCGATCCCGCCACTAAGGTGTCTCTTCCCGAGCCGCCTATGAGGGTGTCCTGGCTCCCGGCCGCAGAGGAGGCGACAAGCCGGTCGCGACCAGGACCGGCGATCAGGACCACCCGTCCGGGGCCGGCGGCACGAAGCACATCGTTGCCACTTACGCCGCACACCACCGCGCCGGCGCGGCCGGTGAGTCTACGATGGTGTTTGGTGGCCACCATGGTGCACCTGTATCCGTGCATGACGGTCACCCGCGACGTGGTGGGCGTCCCGGCGTGTGCTGCCGTGACACCCAGACCGGCGCTCGCACCGGCGAGGCACAGTCCCGCCCCGATTCTCATTGGCCAATTTGATGCGCCTTCCCGCCCCCATGGGACCTTCTTGGCTCGCACCGGGTTGCGCGTGGTTGCACCCCATGCTGACGACGACACCTTCTGTCTGACGGCGACCTCTGTCAATAACAAAATTTGACGAAGTCGAATCGCCGCCGCCTGACCGAGCCAACCTCACGGCGTCGTTGCCTTACGGGAGAGTCTCGGAAAGGTCTATGGGAAAATTCTCATGAAGAACGACCCGTCAACGAGTGAGCATGACAGCGCGTGCATTCCGCGTGGCCGCCCCGATCTCCGACGGCGGGAGCCCGTGACCTCATACACGGTCAGCGCCTCCGACGGGCACGAATCCCGCCAACGGCGGTATTGTGTGCTCCGAGCATCGGCTTAGACGGGTTCTCGGTGCAAGATGGATACTTGTCAGGCAATCGCTTAAACCCACGCCGAAAGTGCTTCTATCCAATTGCTTCCCTGGCAGATCGGCAATCGATGAGAGAGACGGAGATTTCTGACGCCGGTTCACCCCTGCGACCGGAGAGGCTCGATACTCATCCGCGTTGGAGGGGGCGAAGGGCACGCATTGTCTCTGTTGTTGGCCTGTTGCTCGTCGCCGCCGGGATCTCCCTTGCAGTGGCCCTGTCTCCCTCGAGCGGGACCGGCTTCCACGGGCCTCTTGGATCCAATCCGAACGGCCCCGGATTCACGTCCGGCACCGGCAACACCGGGACAGGCAGCACGGGCACCGGCGGTACGGCCGGCAGCACGAGCACCGGCAGCACGGGTACTGGGAACACGGGCACCGGGAACACGGGCACCGGGAACACGGGCACGGGGAACGCGGGCGGTGGAAGCACCGGCACCGGGAACACGGGCACAGGGAGCGCGGGCGCAGCGTCGGGGAGCGGGGGGGCGAATTCCACGACCTCGGGGGGCTGATGCTCCAGGTATAGCGACAAGCCGCCGTTCGACCTCGCTCAGACACGGGGCGGGTTCCATGAAACGAAGTCTCCGCCCGCCCCTCGTGGTCAGCTGATCTCGGGATGAATGGTAGGGCGGAGATGCCTTACCCCAGACGGAGCGTCTCCAGGGGCTCGAGGCGCGCCGCCTTGATCGAGGGATACAGCCCGGCCGCGACAGAGACGAACAGGGCAAGGCCCATCCAGATGGGGATGTCTCCGTACGCGATCACCACGACCCAGCCCGCGAACGCGGACACGGCGTACACGACCCCCACACCGAGCACCGCCCCGATCACCCCGCCGAGCACACCCACAAACAGGGACTCGAGCAGGAACTGCCCACCGATCTTGGCACGACTGTGGCCCACGGCGCGGCGGATCCCAATTTCTGCGGACCGTTGTATGACGGAAATCGACATCACATTGGCGATTCCGATGCCACCGACAGTCAGCGCGAGCAAACCGGCGAGCAACGCAACCTCCTGGAGGGTCTTGTTCGCCTGCGCTGCTGCCTGGAGCACGTCGCTCGGGATCTTGGTCGACACCTGATCGGGCCCACCCAGGCTGATCGCCGTCGCAATCGAATTGGCCGTACCCTGTGTGGTGCCGGGCACAGCACGGATGTAGAGCTGATTGGGCAAGCCGTTGGTGCCCAACAGGTGTTTCGCCGCCCACTCCGTGACAAAGGCGGCGTTATCCAGGTCCGGGTCGAGCGCAACCGGGCCGAGCACTCCGACGACCCCGAAATTGGTGCCGTTGAGCAAGATCGTGCGCACCTCGCCAGGCAGGTATCCGTATTGCCTGGCGATTCCGGAGCCGAGAACTACAGATCGTAAATGGAGTTGGCTGTCACTGGTGTTCAACCAGCGTCCATCGAGCAGTGGCACCTCCAGCACCGAAGGGAGGTTGTCATCGGCAGCTCGCACCGGTACCGGGAAGGCCTGGTAATAGGTGCTCGCCCCCTGGATGGGGAGCGAGATGACACCGGAAAGATTGGTGGTGGCAGCAGCGCTCGTGACGGTGGAAACGTTCTCCGCGCGTTGTACGGCATTGCTCGGGAATGTCGGGTTCTGTGAACCGAAGGTGCCACCAGCCTGGGCGATGATCAGGTTGGTGCCGAGCTGCGCCAGTTGAGCCTGAAGAGCACCTTTGGCACTTTCGGTCAATCCCACTGCGCTCACCATGGCGGCCACACCGATCACCGGGCCGAGCATGATCAGCAATGTGCGGATCTTGCGGGCTTTGAGGCCGGCCCACGCCACACCGACAAGGTCGCGGACGGCGTTCATTGCATTGCGTCTGATTGACGCTCGTCCGACACGATGCGACCATCTCGCATCGAGACCTTGCGGCGTGCCGTTCCTGCCACGGTTTGGTCATGTGTCACCATGACGACGGCACGCTCAGGTGATTCGAGACTCCTGAAGATATCGAGCACATTGGCGGCGTTCACAGAGTCGAGTGCTCCGGTGGGCTCGTCGGCCAGTATGACAAGGGGATCCGTCACGATCGCACGGGCCAGGGCGACTCGTTGTTGTTCACCCCCCGACATCTGGACGGGCCGATGATCGGCGCGATCAGCGAGGCCAAAGCGCTCTAAGGCTAGATACGCCCGTTCGCGGCGGTCTCGTGACCGCAGGTCCCGATAGAGCAGAGCCGTCTCGACGTTGCCGAGGGCGGTCAGATGCGGAATGAGATGGAACTGTTGAAAGACAAATCCTATGGAGTTCCCCCGCAGCCTCGAGCGAGTCGGGTCATCGAGCGTGCTGACGTCCTGCCCGGCGATGCGGATGGTGCCTGCTGTCGGAAGATCGAGAACGCCGAGCAGGCCGAGCATGGTGGACTTCCCTGACCCGGAAGGCCCCACGATAGACATGAAATCCCCGGGGAAGATCTGCAGGGAGACGTCACGGAGGGCGTAAACCTCCACCTCCTCCCCGTAGATCCGAGAGACCTCTTCCAGCTCGAGAAGGGGATGGTCGCGGATCCGAGGCGCTCCGTAGGGAAGAGTGTCCGATGACGTGGCGCTCACTGTGACTGATCGGCCCCTGCGATCACGAGCTCGCCGAGCCGCAGCCCACTCGTGATCTGAATATAGGAGCCCTCGGTGAGGCCGGTCGTCACCGGCACCTCGGTGACAGTTCCACCTTTCCCGATGTCGATCACGCGCACGACATCGACGCCTGATCCATTTTGCTTCACAGCGGCGATGGGGACGGTCAGGGCATCGTTCACTTGCTGATCGACGACCGTTATCGACACCTGCGAGCCGTCTGCCCCGGTGAGGTCGGAGACCTCGATCCGACCTTCGTAGACCTGCTCTGACTGCCCACCGGCTCCGGAGCTGATGACCGTCGGCGTCGAATCCAGTTCGGTGATGGTCCCGGTGCCCTGGTTGGTCTCGCCCGCGATCTGAACGGTGCAAGTCTGGCCCACCGCGAGCTTGCTGCGATTGGCTGCCGAGGCCTGCAGGGTAACAGTCAGGTCGGATTCGGTGAGCGAGAGGATCGCCTCTCCGGGTGCGACCGGCGCTCCCGCTTTGACGAATACCTGGCCCACCCGGATTGGCCATTGATCCACGATCATGTCGGTGGGATCGAAGACGACGTTGCTCTCGAGCGACTGCAACACCACCGTGACCTGTGTCTGCCCCGCCTTCAGGAGCGCAGTCCCGACGAGAGGCACGTAGTTCTGACCTGGCACGGCAGTCCCTTGGACCGTGAAATTCACCGATGTATCCTTGACCGGAGCCTGGTCGGCGGTGATTGTGAAGGTGGCCGCCCCGCCCTGGGCCACGGTGGACATGTTGGACGAAATGTTGAGCGTTGGCACCACCGACGACGTGATGGTCACTGAGACGATGCTCGGACTCCCCACGTCGTATGCGGAGCTCGATGTCAACGCAACGGTGAGAATCCGGTCGGCTTCGACGGTGTTATTCGTGACAGTTGGGATCGTCACCTGCATCGAGGATTGGCCGGCGGGAACGACGATGCTTTCCCCGGGAACCGCAAAATCGGTTCCCGGTGACGCAGTACCGCCGTATGCCAGGTCGATCGTGAGGGGTGTGCTGACGGCCTCGCTCAAGGTGACCGTGACGTCGTAGGGTTGACCCTTCTGCAGGTACGTCGTCGGAGAGCTCAACGTCGCGGTCGGAACCGAATCTGCCTCGTTGATGGTAATCGCCGCGGAACCATTTGGTCCGATGGCGTACGACGTAGGTGACGGCGCAATGGACACGTCGATGAACTTGCTGGGTTGAAGCACGTTGGTTGCGAGCGTGGTGAGTGTGACGGTGGTCGAGGTCCGGCCTGCGCTGAGTGTGAGGACGGGGTGCACGGGGTCGTAGTCGGTACCCGCAACCGCACTCCCGTTGATGGTAAGGCCGACTTGGGTGTCTTGTAGAGGCGCTTGGTCGGACGTGATCGTCAACGTGGCTGTTCCTCCCGGAGAGACCGTGGTCCCGCCGGTGATCTGCAGTGTCGGTACGTTGGTGTTCTTGATCGTAGTTTGGGCAGAACTCGGATCCCCGACGGAGTAACCCGTTCCGCCCGTGATCGAGAGGACAATGGTCGGATTCTGCTCCAAGACCGTGTTGACGCGCGTCTGAACCGCTACGGTCGTGGAGGTCGCTCCGGCAGCGATGGTCACCGACGATGGGGGGGTGATGATGTCGCCGCTTCCCGCGGTTCCACCAGAGTCCAAGTTCACGGTGAGGGCGCTGGTCGACGCCGCCGACGCGCTGATCACAAAGGCAGCTGTCGAGCCTTGCGGGACTTGGTCGTCCACAGATTGGATAGTCAGCTCGGGGATGGTCGTTCGGGGCGCGATGTGAGGTTGGACACTGGTCAGCACAGCGTTGACGGAATTGGCTGACGTCGACCGTGATGTGTGGGCCGGCGGGGGGCCGATCGTGAGGCCGGCGGAGCCGCTGGGGCCTAACTTGTACCCGGAGCCCTGCGCGAGCGCCACTGTCACGGACTGCGGTGTGGCCGGTGTCGAATTCGGATAGTGGTGTTGGGCTTGCCATTGGGCCAGGGCGAATTGTGTCTGCTCGGTGAAGAGGTTGTCGATGGGCCCCGGATAGTCACCCGATGCGGCAAGAATCTGCTTCAGCTGCAGCACATCATCCCCCTGGTCACCGGGAACGAGCGAGCGGAAGAACGGCACCGTCCCTTGCTCTGCGATCGCATCGCGTCCATTGATCGCGAACATCGCTTCCCCGGCGTTTGTCGTGCTGCCATTGGTCGAGTACACGGCGCTCACGAGCCCCTGGGTCGCCGCGTCGACGTTCCGGATCTGCTTGCGGGCCAGCGTGCCGGTCAACGCCACCGTGTCCTGCAGCGTGCGAGTCTCCACCTTGCTGAAGACGATTACCGGATTCTGTGTACCGGAGGTGGTCGCCCCGCTAGTCGCATAGGCAATGCCGCCGGCGGCAAGAAGCACGACCAAGACAACACCGGCGATGATCCTCGGATTGCGCCACACCTTCAAACTCAAACCCCCCCCGGAGTTGCGCTAGGAGCTGCCGTTCTGCGCTTGCGCTGCGCAAGCCTCCAGGTCGGAGCTCGACAGGATGCTCTGTCCGGGCGGTGGTGTGAATTGCGAGGCATCACCCCCCGTCGAACCGAACGAGAACAGGAGACCCTGCGCATTGGGTTTCGGGGTGGGTATTCCCCAGCCGCGGGCAATCATGCACTTGCGAAATACGAGGTACTCCTGGTTCTCATGCTTGACCTGCGCAGGGGTCAAGTTGTCCTGCGCCGTCTGTTCGGCTTTGAGAGCCTGGACGATGCCGCTCTGAGCGGCGCAGGTAGTGAGGCTCTTGATATACGCAGGGCTGTTCGTGGGCGAGTTCGGGTTGCTCGCGTCGGGTGCACCGATGAATTTCACTCCGAGACTCGTCAGACAAGACTGGAATGTGCTGATGGCGGTAAAGAGTGTCGTGACCGGGTTTTGCTTGGCGAGCGGAACCGTGTTCGTCGACTTGGCGGCTCCTCCCGATCCTGTGGTGGGAACCTCGCCTCCTGCCAATTGACCGGCCGCCACGGTCCCCGCAGTAGTGGGTGAGCCTGAACTACCACAACCGGCCGCCATCGTTGCCAGGAAGACAGCGCCGAGCACGAACGCCCACCCACGTCTGCTGCCGGTCATGTGTCCTCCGCCCACATGTGGATGCAAGCAAAGGGCGCTTGTCCCCCCGCAAGCCCACGATCCCCCAGCCAAACAAGTGACTAGAAGATAGTCGGGCATCATGGCTGGTAGCAATGCCTGTTCGGGTTCGACCAGGCGTCGCCATCCCTCGCGGCGACATTTCGGGCCCGAAATGATTGCGTCCGGTCCGACGGGTCAGGGCGTCCCCTGGCTCGTTCGCACCGGCGATTGCGGTTGGGCTATGAGCCGCACGCGCCGTTCCGTGCCCGTGAGCAGAGCCCGTGATTTGCGCCATGCCCGAGGCCAGGTTCGAGGGCACGTGGCATGCGAGGCCGCCCAGAGGCGGTCACTCCCGTGATCTACCCGGCGCCGTAGAAGGGAGCGTCGAAGCTGAACACGCCGCCGTCGGATGCCACGATCCAGTAGCCGCCCGTGGAGGTGTCCGTTGCCATCCCCACCGCCGGGGCGTTGAGAGGTCCTCCACCCATCGACCCGTGGAACGGCGCGCTGCCCTCGGCGAAGATGCCACCGTCGGAGGCAACCAACCAGTACCCCTTCCCGTCGGCGAGGGACGCCATCCCTCCGACAGGTCGGCTCAGGTGGATAGCGCCGGTGCTGCCGAGGAACGGAGCCCCGAAGGAGAAGATCCCACCATCGGAAGCCACGAGCCAGTAGCCGCCCGTGGCACCGTCGGCACTGATGCCCACCACCGGCTTGGTCAGACGTCGACCACCCATGGAACCGTAGAACGGAGCGTCGCCGAACGAGAAGATCCCTCCGTCGGCGGCCGCCAACCAGTAGCCGAGACCGTCGGGAGTGGGCGCAATGTCCACGACGGGGGCGTCCAGGCGTCGACCACCCATGGAACCGTAGAACGGAGCGTCGCCGAACGAGAAGATCCCTCCGTCCGCCGCCACCAGCCAGTAGCCGCCGCCGTCCGGAGTGGACACGATGTGGGTGATGGGAGCATTCAACGGGTGACCGGCCATCGAGCCGTAATTGACTGCAGAGCCGTAGGCGGAGACGCCACCCGAGGCATCGGCCAACCAGTAACCGTCGCCGTTCGGCCTCGAGGCCATACCGACCACGGGAGTGACGAGCTCGCCGGACGTGGCACCGGTGCCCCAGAACCGCATGGCACCGTCGTAGCTGTAGACGGATTGCAGATAGGTCATCGTGTGCAATTGGACCGGCTGATTGACGCCGATGGCATCCCAGACGTTCCCGTTGCCGGCATAGATCCCCGAGTGGGCATAGCCGTTGACGCCACTCCCGCCCCAGAAGACAGCGTCACCGGGAAGCAGCTCGGCTGTGTCCTGGGCGATCGTCGCCTGGGGGGCGATGAATGTCCCCACGCCGCTCGGTTGCCCGTAGCCGGGCAACACGATCCCGGTTGCCTGGTACACGGCGTACTGGGCCAAAGACATGCAGTCGAATCCCTTGACGCCCGGCCCACATCCAGGTTCCACCACTCCACCGTTGGTGGGACCATTGATGCCGCCCCCTCCGTCGCAATAAGGGACGTTCGCTTGTGAAGCCGCGAACGCCGCGATCTGGTCGCCCTGGGTGGCCGCGGCGGCGCGAGGGGCATCGACCGACAAGGAACCATAGAGAAGAGACACCAGCAGGCCTACAGCCAGGAACGTCGCGACCGGAAGCTTCACGGTTGGACACTGCGGAGGCAGTTGTCGCCTCCAGAGCCGACGCCGAGACTCCATCAGCACCTGTATCGGAACGTCGAGCCGAGAACTTTACCCACTCCACGCGGGGACGTATTCGAACAGTGTGGGCATCCTAGAAGGGTGCCCACCGTGTCGACGACGAGGCCAGCCAGCTGAGGATCTGGCGACGGGTGGTGGGACCGTGAGGGGTCCACGGACTGGGAAGAGCGCCATGGGAGCGAAGGTCGGCGGTTTCCGACACGTGGGCGCTCAAGGGGTCGGTCGTCAGTGCACAGCGCGTCGCGGTGGCGTCGATCCCGAAGAGCGCTGCTGCGTTGCCGCCGAAGATCCCTGTCTTGATCTCCTCGCTAAGGGCGGGATAGCCGTAGCGATCCTGGTACTCGGCGGTGATCTGGAACGCGCGCATCGCCATGATCTGCGCTTGCGGGCTGCCGTACCATATGGCGTCTGTTCCCCACAGCACCCGTTTGTCCCCGACGCGCTTGAGCAACTTGCCGACGGCGTGTGCCGCCTGGTCGGGTTGCGTCAGAAGCTGGCGCCACACGGCAGCCAGGTCGACCCACACGTTGTCATTTGGAGGGACGCTGTGGCGATCGAGAGCGGCAAGCAGGGTGTCGAATCCCTATGGCGGCCCTCGGATCGTAGGGGCCTTCAACATGAGATGGGTCCCAAGCGGCGTGGTAGATGACGAAGTTCATGTCCGGAAACAGACGCGACACGGCCACCACGTCATCGGGATGGTTGAACACGGGATCGAAGTTCACGAGCGGCAGCCCCTTGTGGGCCACGAAGACGTCGACCCCGAGGTCGTGGGCGTGTTGGACCGTGGGAAGCCCGATGGCCGGATCTGCCAACGAGTAGCCCCGAGCCGATGGGCTCCAGGCCGTATACACCTTGAAGGCCGCTACCTGGCTGGTATGCGCTGCGCTGGACATCTCGTCGAGCGTGGCTCCGAGAGGGCCGACATTGGGAGCGATGACGTTCTCCACCAGCAGGCGATTGGCGCCGCCGTGAGCGAGCCCGTCCAGGATCTGCTGGGTGTTCATCGCCTCGGGGAAGGGGATCGGGGCATTGGACGGGCCCGAGTTGGGCACGTCGGTCAAGATCGCCACGGTGGTGTCACTGGACAAGAACATGTCGTGGAGGTAGGTCGCTCGGTCCACACAGTCGAGTCGGACGTTGTCGGTGCATCCGGCCGGCAGCATGCCGAGGATCAGACCGACGGTTTCCGGTGCGGCCTGAGTCCAGGGGCCGTTCGGAATGACGTGATGGGTGTGAACGTCGACGATGAACTCTCCATTGCTCGCCAGCGCCTGCTGGCAAGCGGCGGTGTCGAGTGGAGACGGGGTGGTGAACGTACCGCCATGGCTGCGCCGGCTGCTCTGTGGCGATCGAGACGAGGACGCCACCCCGGAACACCCCGCCAACTCGAATGCCGCCAGGGACGCCGCCACGGCTCCAGTGCTCTGCAAGAACCGACGTCGATCTACGCCCAGACGCCGAACCGCGTCGTCAACTGTGGACCGGATCACCGCGTCTGTGGCTCGGTCACGGGTGCTCGATGGGGCAGGCACGAACTCGCCGTTGGAAACCGGGCCTGCCGGGAGCGGAAGCAAGTCATTCGCCTGGTTGCGTAGCTTGCGGGAGAATCGACCGACGATAGCCACGGTCGAACGATACGCCCGCCCGACACGGCGCTGCCCGCAGCAGCCGCGAGATGCGCGCCTACAGGGCCAACCCAGTTGGCGTCGGTGGCGGTGGGGGTGACGGGGTGCGGCTGTTGCGCGTGAGAGCCATTCCCGGTTAGGCGCTCCGAGACGCGGGTAGGACCGCCCACGTGTCCGTGCGTGTTCGTAGGACCGCTGTCGCCGAAGACGATCCTGGCATCGATGTGTCCTTTGCGAGTGCCTTCCGGGTGACCGATCGCCGAGAGAGATGCTCGAACGCCAGAACATCGGGCGCGTGTCGTCTTCGAGAAGACCTCGAAGGTGATCCGACGGTTCGTCATGTTCGGGTGGAGATACGGACTGGGCCTTCAGCTCGACTCCCGTCCCTCTCCCGGCCAGCCGGCCTGGACGCTTGTCACCCCGGTTCGTGACCGCACCGAGCCATGTCTGCTTGGTCATGGCGCGTCTCACCAGAGGGATTGTTGAGCCGACGACCGGGGCCTCCTGGGGGGGGAAGGTTGCGCCCTCGACGATCCGCTGCCGCAGCCGGGATCCGCAGCTCGTCGCCATTCACATGCACCACAAGATACCGTCTGCTATCTTGCTCTGCAAGAGACCAGGAGGATGAGGATCGGATGACCACCACGCTTTCCGCCTCCACCGAGAAGAAGCCCACCGGGGGGCAGTGGGCCGTCGAGACCCATGGTCTGACCAAACGCTTCGGCGAGAACGTCGCCGTGAACGGCGTGGAGCTCCTCGTCCCCCGGGGATGCGCCTTCGGCTACCTGGGCCCGAACGGGGCGGGGAAGACCACGCTCATCCGCGTGCTGTTGGGACTGACCCACGCCGACGCCGGCACGATGTCCCTGCTCGGACACTCGGTTCCCCGCCATCGCGATCAGGCCCTGGCCCGGGTGGGCGCCATCGTCGACGAGCCCCGGTTCCACGGTCACCTGACCGGCAGACAGAACCTCCTGATCCTGGCGGCCGCACGCGAGCGCGAAGCGCGCGACCGGATCGGGCCTGCGCTCGAACGGGTGGGCATCTTGCACCGCGCCGACGACAAGGTGTCCAAGTACTCGATGGGGATGCGCCAACGCCTCGGCGTGGCCGCTTGTCTGATCGGGGATCCCCAATTGTTGATCCTGGACGAGCCCATGAACGGGCTCGACCCTGCTGGCATGCAGGACATGCGCGAGATGATCCTCTCGCTGGTGGCCGAGGGACGAACGGTGGTGTTGTCCTCGCACCTCCTCGACGAGGTGGAGCGGACCTGCGACGCGGTGGCCATCGTGGACCGGGGCAGCGTGGTGCGCCAGGGCCCGATCTCCGAGCTGCTGGCGGGCACCTCGCTCGTGCTCCAGGTCGATTGCTCCGATCCCGATCGCGCTGGTGCGCTCGTCGCCGGTACCGCCATCGGCGCGGTCAACGGGACGGAGGTCAGCGCCGACCCGACGGGGCTCGGTGTCACGTTGCCGGCGGGGACGGGGCGCGATGTCATCGCCGAGATCAACCGGGTGCTCGTGGAAGGCGGGATTTCGGTCTATCGGCTCCAGGTGCTCCAGGCTTCGCTCGAATCGTGGTTCCTTCAGGTCACGAGCCGACTGGGGGACACCGAATGACGGGACACACCGGCGCAGTGGCGGCTACTCCTTCCCCGGCTCCGGTGACGGCTGCGGTTGGGACGTCGCGTGACCGACGCGGATCGGGGATCCCGACGTGGGCGATGATCACGACCAGGTTCATGGAGCTGCGCAGACGGCGCGGCCTCATGATCGCCCTGACACTGGTCACGGTGGGGATCCCCACGGTCTTCCTGGTGATCCGCCTGCTGCTCCATGCCTTCGCGCCCAATACCTACGGGCCTGCCGGCGGCTATTCCATCTACACCGCGCTGGTCTCGGGCGTGCTGTATGTCTTCGGCTTCATCGTGGCGGCCACCCTGGGCGCCACGGCAGGATCCGCCGACCTCACCGAGGGGATGTTCAGGCACCTGGTGGTGACGGGCCGCTCGCGCTTGGCGCTGTATGTGGCTCGGATCCCGGCAGGACTCGCCATCATCGTCCCTCTTGTGGCGGCGGGGTTCGCGATCGTCTGCGCGGTATGCGTCTTCGCCGCCCCGACCCAATTCGACTACCAGGGCGTGCACGTCCCTCCGGGTCTGTCGCGCGCCGGCCTCGAGAGCTGGGCCGCCGACAACGCCGACGAGGTCATCTGCAACTTCGGCATCAGGATCGGACCTTCTACCCCCCATGTTTCGACGCTCAACGCAGTGCTCAACAGCGTCCCGTGTGGCAACGGACCCGGCGGCGGCCCGGTGAGCATCAAGCAGGGTCCGGGACCGCAAGGCCAGCCGCAACCTTCCCAGGCCCAGATCAGGGAGGCCGCCCGCCTGATCGCCGGGACGGACTATTCCGACTATGCCCGACAGTTCCTGTACCCGTCGGACTCGTTGATGATCAAGAGCGGGCTCTGGCTCGAACTCGAGGCGGTCATCGGATTCGTGGTTGGGTTGGGGCTCGGATCGCTGATCGGGCAGCGGACGGTGGCGGTCATCATGATGATCGTCCTCGAGGTCGTCCTGACACCGATCCTCTCCAGAGCGCGCATCGCCCACCTGTCGAATCTGCAGCGGGCGGTGGTGGGCCTGGCCACGGCCCACCTGGCGCCGGGCGGGCTCCCCGTACTCGGCGGCGGCGGAGGCGGGCCCGCGGGGGGCTCAGGGAATGCCGGACTGCTGCCGGAGTCCACGACCGTGGCTGTCTGCGTCATCATCGCCTGGCTGGTTGGGTGGACGATCCTCGGCGCGTGGCGGATGATGACGAGGGACGCGTGAGTGGGGCTCACCAGTCGACACATCGACCGAGTGGGGCCATCACCTGGGAACCATCCAGATCCGGTCGAGGGGTGGGACGATCAGCTCGGAGCCGGCATCGACGTTTTCCGAGCGTGGCGGCAGGGCCCGTCAGATGAGACTCCCCGGGCTCACCCCGTCCCCGCGGCCGCTCCGACTCCGGTTCGTTGAGGATCCGACGATGGGTGCGAGCGCGGCAGCACCGCGGGATTCCAGGGCGTTTCGAGCACAGGTGCGTTAGCCTCAGGGCATCACGGACGGCACCCGGGGAGGGCGTGTCGGGGCTTGTCGCCGAGGTCAGGCGGGACGGGGGATCCATGGCGAGCTCATCGAAAGCACCGACATCGAGTCGCGACGAAGTGTCGGAGGCAGCGGGAGCTGCACCGCGTGGACGAATTCGGAGCCGGTGGAGCAAACCGCCCCTGGTTGTGGTACTCCTCTGCCTGGTTCTCTTCGCGGCAGCGATCACCGCGCTTGAGTTGACCACCTCAGCGGCGGCGCGGCAGGCGACACAGCCGGTCACGACCGTCTCACTCGTGTCGAAGACCTACACGCCCCAGGCCGCGGTCGGGACTACCGACGACTACCACTGCACCTTGCTCGATCCCCACGTCACTCCGAACTCCTATGTCATCTCGAGCCAGTTCCATCCCGGCAGTGTCGAGGACCATCACGCCGTGCTCGCCCTCGTGCCGCCGTCCCTTGCGGGCGCAGCCCGACGTGCAGACGCCGATACCAGCGGCAAGGGATGGACGTGCTTCGGAGCGCCATCGTTGCCCGGAGCCTCTCTCGCCCAGTTCTTGAGCACACCTTTCCTCAGCGTGTGGGCTCCGGGCCACGGTGCGGACTTACTTCCCAAGGGAACGGGAATCGCGCTTCCCGCGGGGAGCCTCGTGATCATGCAGGTCCATTACAATCTGCTCGCCGGTGACGAGCCGGTGAGGAATGTCCTCGTGCTCGACACCGTGCCGACATCGACACCCTTGCTTCCGCTGCATCTCGACCTGGCGCTCGCCCCGCCGGACCTGGCGTGCCCGGCAGGTGTCACGGGCGCATTGTGCAACCGGGCCGCATCTGTCGCCGACCAGGCGCGTCGCTTCGGTGCCCAAGCGGCGGAAATCGTGAACGGTATCGAAGCAGTGTGCGGCCACGATCCCTCCAATCCGCCGGTTGGCGACACGGCGTCGTGCATCTGGCCCATCGGCAAGAGCGGCGACATCGTCCGAGTCCAGGCGCACATGCATCTCTTGGGACGTAGCTTCACGATGGTGCTCAACCCGGGGACTCCGCAGGCCAAGACCGTGCTCAGCGTTCCCAACTACAACTTCGACTACCAGAAGGCTTACAACCTGAAGACGCCGATTCCGGTGACCGCCGGTGAGAAGCTCCAGGTCAATTGCACCTACGACCCCCGACTCGCTCAGGAGCTGCCCATTCTGCGCAAGGCGCCGTCCCACTTCGTGACGTGGGGCGACGGTTCCTCCGATGAGATGTGCATCGGCCTGGCGTGGACTTCGGCGTCCGTCCCGAAGGCCAGCAGCTCGCTCTGACCAGCTCTCTCGGGTCCCGTCGAGGACACGAACCCTTGGGGACCCGAGTGGACCTGGATGACTCTATCCACGGGTCGATCGGACCAGGAGGGGATGCGATAGTCGCGCGTCGTCAGCTTCTCCTTCGTCGGCATGGGGCACATCGGAGGGAGTGCGGTGGCAGACTGGCGACCGATGGTTCTCACTGATGACTGGGTGACGATCTCCTCTTTGGCCACCGCGGCTGGCACGCTCGTGTTGGCTGTCGCCACGTTCTCGGCGGTGCGATCCTCCAATCGGTCGGCGCGCATCGCGGAGGCGGCACTACAAGAACAACGACGGCCTCTCCTCGCCCCGTCGCGTCTGGAGGATCCCCCCCAGAAGATCATGTTCATGGAGGAGCATTGGGTGAGCGCCCCGGGTGGGCGTGCCGCCATTGAACATCTCGACGGGATCGTGTATCTCGCCATCAGCCTGAGAAATGTTGGTAGCGGGATTGCGGTCTGCCAGGGCTGGGTGGTCAGGCCGGGTGCAGCGCGGAACTATCCCACCCACGTCCCACTGGAGGAGTTCCGCCTTCAGTCGCGGGACCTCTACGTTCCGGCCGGCGACATCGGAATGTGGCAAGGAGCGCTGCGTCACCCCGACGATCAGGTTCGTGCCGAGGTCGGTGACGCGATCGACACGAGGCAGCCGATCACGGTAGAGCTGCTCTATTCCGATCTGATCGGCGGCCAGCGGACGATCTCCCGGTTCGGCCTGAGCCCTGCGAACGAGACGTGGCTCGCCAGCCTGAATCGGCACTGGTATTTGGATTGGGATGGCCCTCGCCCCGAGAGCACCACGCTGGCGGCGGCAAACGTGATACGCCGCGAGCAAGAGGCCGCTGTCGAGAGGCGAGCCGCGGCAGAAAGCGAGGGTGCGGGAGGGCACGCCAGCGACTCGATGCAGGGCGGCCGCTCCGAGCCCCAGCACGCCGATCCGACCGGCACGTAGGGACCCATTGCCCGTCGGCACCCGGTCCCTTGGCGTGATGCCCTCTCTGTATCGGTGCTGGCAGATACGGCGGGATGAGGAGGGCACGTGACCCCTCGCTACAGGACCTACACCACCTACAGCATCGGCGTGGGCATCGTGTGGGCGGTCCTCCTCGTACTTGCGTCGATCTTTGGCTCTGCCGGCAAGCGGAACAACATCCACGTCGTCTTCCAAGGCTTTGCTATCGGATGGCTCTCGGCGACAGTCGCCCGCTACGTATATCCGCCGCCGAAGAAGTACCGACAGAGGGCCGATCAAGCCCCGTGAGGTCGCACTCGAGGGACTGAGGTTCATTGTGCCCCTGTGTTCACGCACCGGTACGTCACGGAACTGGCGCTCGCTTCACTCACGGTACGGACCCTGACCTGGGCGTATGCGAGGTGCGGTCGGCGGGGTTGGCAGGGTCGGAGGATGGAGGCTTACCTATGCAGAACTGACGAACGCCGAGGTCGGGTGACAACTGTGGATCTGTTTCTTCAGAAGCTCTTCCAGGATCAAGTCTGGACCCAGTGTCAGTTCGCGACCTTCGCATATGACGACTTGGTTGAGCGACTCCCCCAAGCGAACGGAGAGAAGGGTCCCAGCGACGAATATCGGGCGTTGGTCGAATTGCCACGCGACAAACTCATCGCGCAGAGCACGGAAGTGGCGCTGGAGCGCGCCCTCGCCATCTGGTCTCCGATTCAGGCGTTTCTTACCGCCACGGCCAATGTCTCCAAGATCCTCTGGGGAAGCGACCCCGCGGTGGCGCAAGCACGCGCCCCGCTCAGAGATGCTTTGAAGGTCTCCGACGCATCTCCGCTGCGCTCGCAGATGATGCGAAACAACTTTGATCATTTCGACGCTCGAATCGACATCTGGTGGGGGAAGTCCTCTACCCACAACTTTGTCGACATGAACTTCGGGGATACGGCCACCGTGATCGAGGGCCTGCCAGAAGACGAAATGTTCCGGAACATGGATTTGCAAACCGGTGACGTGATCTTCTGGGGTCAGCGCTACAATTTGCCGTCACTCAACACAGAAATCCGACGAATAATGCCGGTGGCCCTTCGAGAGGCAACCAAAGAACTGCATCCTCCCGACACCTCCGGCATGGATCAGACCCAGCCGTGATCTCAACGGCGGAGTCACGTAGCCACACATTTCACGAACACCGATCCGCGGGTCGCGCCTATTGTTCGTCGAGGGACGCACCTACCACTGCGTCGATCTGGTCCGGGACGGCAGCACCCTCGCCATGCGTCTCCGCCGGGGGTCCCGGTGCCCGCTGAGCCCGAGGAGCAGCGCCACGTTCTCGGCTTCCCGGTCGGGTCCGACCCGAGTCGTCGTCGGCCGAGGTCTAGTGCCGTGCCGGGCGGCGGGCCCGGCGGGATCATCGGCCCCGTCGACAGCGCGTTCTTCCACGCCGTGGTGCACCCCGTGCGCAGTTTCCGGCGCTGGCGTCGCCATCGCCGCCTGGGGCCCTACGACGTTCAGGACGGGCCGGAGCCCGGCTGAGCACGTCACCGTCGCCGGACCGTACGCGCCGCTCACGCCACATGGCCCCCACGCGCGGGTTATCACAGCGCCCGTCATCGGGGATCCCGTATGCCACGGGAACGCGCTTATGCGCCCGAGTCCGGGTGCTTCCGATCGGCTCGCGGTGTGCTGGGCTGGCCCGGTCAGGGCGCACAGAACCGGCACGTGCGGTCGATCACGCCGTGGGTTCAGTACCACGTGCAAGAGGTGGAGCCGAGCGCTCATGCGACGGGAGATGACGACCTCCGAACCGGGCACCCTGGTCCGCCTGGGACCGGGATCGAGTCATCGGCTTTCGGCAGCGCCTCCGCGAATGGGGCTTCCGAAGCGAATCACGTTTCCGTCGGGGTCGGTGACGGAGCCCTCACGCTTGCCATAGTCCTCGTCCCGCGGGCCCTCCACATCGATCCCCGCCTGTCTCCACTCCTCGGCCACCCGGTCGGCTTCCTGACAGTGGATGTAGAGAACACCGTGACCAGGAAGTTCGTCGTCTGCAGCTTGGGCAAGGTGGATCGTGAGGTTCCGGTCCCGGTGAGCGAAGGCATAGGTGTCATCGTGGAACGACGTCTCGAAGCCCGCACCATCGAACCAGGCGACCGAGCGAGTCACATCGGCGACCTTGAAGATCGGGTCGAACCCCGTGATCAGCCAAGTTCCGGTCATGAGTTGCAGTTGGCCGTCTCGTTGTCCATTCAGCCCGGCGAGGCAGTTGTGGCAGATCGGCAGATCGGGGTGCGAGCGCAGTCTGACCCACCAATCGACCGACGTCGAGCAGCACGTACAGGTCGCAGCCATGGCGGACCATGGTAGATGGCCGCAATCGGACTCTCACCCCCGTTCCCAAAGTGCGGGTCTGGAACGTTCGCGACCACAAGCACGACCCGGTATCTCCGACCCGATGGCCGTGGACGAGAGTACGCGCAACGTGCCCGTCCCGACCGAGGGCGCAGCGGAGGTCCGACTCGTCGCTACGACAACGGCAGTTGCACTGCCAAGTCAAGCCATGTCAAGGTCAGTGTGGAGGCCGTCGTGGGTGGCGCAGGTGCAAACTTCGCCTCGCCGCTCATCTCGTTGTGACTGCCTCCGTGCCCCCCGCCCATTGGCCTGTACTCGGTCCCCGCGTCATCAGCCAGGCCAAACCGGAAAAGGCGCATCTTGCGCGATCCTTGCTCAGCCTTCGTCCGCCGCCCAGGCATCGGTCCCTTCCACGTCTCGGGCCAACTGGGCTCCTTCGTGAGGAAACACCGAGGAGACGACAGGTTCGGGGGCGAGCCGATCGGGCCAAAGCGTCTGACGTGGTTCCACCGTGCGCTCACTTGCACACCAGTATGACGATCGAGCTTTCCAGCCAATTCCCAAGCGGTGCGCTCACATGCCTTCATCTGCAGTCGACGTCTTCGTATCCCGGGCGACCATCGCCGACCGCGAGTCCTTTGCGGGCTACTCGTTCTCGCGCGCCGAGGAATGGGGCGCGTCGCATACGCTTGCGGTTGAGAGAGGACGGTCAGATGAAGCCATCGGACGAGGAAGAGTACCAACGGTACGAAGGAATGCCGGCCTCCCTCTGGCCCCCCTGGGAACCTGGCAAAGGGTGGCCCCACGGCAAAGGCGAAGGAAGTGGAAGCAACTTTCCTTTGCTGTGGCATCCCATCGCCTGGTTCCGGTGGCGGAAAGCTGTTCGGCGCTTGGGCCCATACGCCCCTGATTTCAAGGAGTTCCGCCAGAGGCATTAGTCGGACGGGCGAATAGTTTCAGTCGTCGAGTCGGCATCTTCGATGTCCAGCCTGCAGGGCAAAATGCCTGTGTGTGTGTGTGCGGGAATACAAAGCAGGCAAAGTCCGAGACGTGTAGCGGCTGTAGAACCGAAGTCGCCGATGCCAATGGGAATTGGTAAGGGGGACGTACGCGACACAAAGCCGGCTATGTCATGGTGCGAGTGCCCGGCCACCCCAGGGCGGGACGGACCCCGTACGTCTTCGAGCACATTCTGGTGGCAGAAGAGCTACTGGATCGATACCTCGTGGAGGGAGAATCAGTCCACCACATGAACGGCGTCCGAGACGACAACCGACCCGAGAACCTCGAACTCTGGACCCGCCCACAGCCGTCAGGCATCAGGGTGAGCGGCGCCATCGCTTGGCGCGGTCGATCTACGACCGCTACGTGGATGTCGGCACACCTCCAACGGTGCTCACGGTCTCCCCTGAGCATCCTTGGAGCTAACGGGAATGCTTTCGAACCCCGACGACGCCCTCCTCACCCTCCTTGGTCTGGACAAGTGACAAGGACCAGCCATCCGGCCTGCCCGGTGGTTCTGACGGCCCCGGTAGCGCAGAACCGGCAACGTTGAGTAGTCAGGAGGCGCCATCAGGCACTCCGATCGCGAATCAGGGTGATACTCGCCTCCCACCCAGGCCGCCCCGCACCCGGGACGGCTTGTCAGGTTTCGTGAGGCGCCGAGTTCGCTGACCTCAACCATTGCTGGTAGCCACCAATGAGGTCCGTCGCTCGATGGAGCCCGAGTCCTTGAAGAGTGGCCGCGGCGAGGCTGGAGCTGTATCCCTCATTGCACACCACGATGATCCTACGGCTGTGGTCAGTGACCTCCCTGAGGCGATCTGGGCTGGATGGGTCAAGACGCCATTCCAGGACATTGCGGTCGACAATGATCGCGCCAGGTAGCTCGCCGTCGCGTGCACGCTGCTCGACGGGACGAATGTCGACCACAAGAGCGCCACCTTTCTGCGCTGCCGCTAGCTCTTCGGCTGGCACGCGGTCGAGACCGGATCGGGCATCGGCGAGAAGCTCGTCAATCGTGCGGCGTTTCATTCCCATGATGGGCTGCGCTCTATCCGCCGCTCTGACCGCCGTCACAGATGCAGAACTCATTGTCCTCTGGATCGGCCATGAGAATCCAGTGGCTGCCGTGTTCGGTCACCACGTCTGCGCGAACGCGCTGGGCACCGATCCCTTCCAGGCTAGTGGCCAGAGCCTCAATGTCTGCCACCTCGATGTCGAGGTGCATTCGGTTCTTTCCAGACTTGTCCTCGGGGACGCGCTGAAGGAGCAATTTAGGGCCGGGGCGAGCGTCCGGCACCAGTAGCACGTAGTTCTCGACGGCCCCGAGCGGTACGTAGTCCAACGCCGTCGCCCAAAAGGGGGCGAGAGCCTCGGGATCGTTGCAGTCGAGTACGAGACCCATGCCAGGTGTTTCAGCCATCTTGAGCCCCGCTTTCCTGGTCACCGTCAGTGTATCGGGCTGCCACCCACGTGAACGGCTGCTCAACTCCTGCCGGAGTCACGTGCTGCGCTCGGAAGGATTCCACGACCTGAAACTGGGGACCGAGCGCCGCGGACAAGTCGACGGATGAGTAGCGGGATACGGGCAAGCCCGAGCAGTACTCGGGACCGTCCGAAGCGAAGGTGGCAATGATGACGAACCCCGTTGGCCGTAGAGCGGCACGGAGCGTCGTGAGGTAGGTCTCCTGATCGCTGGCATCGACGAGGAAGTGGAACACGGCCCGGTCATGCCATAGGTCGTATCGGCGCTGCGGCTTCCAGGCCAGAAGATCCTCCTGAAGCAGCGATACGGAGGGGCTAGAGCCCAGCCGCTGGCGAACTTCTGCGAGCGCCGCCCTGGAGACATCGAGAACAGAGACGTCGGTGAACCCAAGGTCGAGGAGAGCATCAGCAAGCAGCGAGGCACCACCCCCGACGTCGATGACTGCCGCATCGTGGGAAATCCCGAGGCTCTCGATCAACTGGATCGACGTGCTGGCCGTGGGCTGAAACCAACTGACACCGCTCGACCCACGGGTCCGGTACGCCGTATCCCAGTGCTTCGCCCGCTGACCACCGGAGAAAGGCAGTTCAATCATACTGGGAGGCTAGGACCGGTCCAGCTGTCATGGCCACATCAGCAACTACCCTGAGCCGGGTGAAGGACCCGGGACCCCTGCTGGCGGCGGGTCGAGATGCCGACATCTTCGACTATGGCCCTGGACTTGTGCTCCGGCGATCTCGGGCGGGACGTTCGATGAACCGCGAGGCTCAAATAATGGAGCACGTCCGGTCCCAGGGATTCCCGGTGCCTGCCGTTGAGGAAGTGAGCGAAGACGGCCTCAACATGGTCATGGAACGCTCGCGGCGGCCTTGGCACCTCAACATGCTGCCACGAGCGGCCCTGGCCAGCCCTGGGTGTGCCGTTCCGGATCGGCATCTGACGAGGGCAGTAGGTCGATCGGTACTCGGGGGACCCGATCGGCCTCTCGGCCTCGGCCCCGCTTTTGGTGTCTCCCGTCCCGCTGAGAGGCCAGGCGCCTAAGGGCTCTCGAATGGGCAACAATCTCTGGCGTGAGTTGCCCGTCTACCTTTGACCCCGTGGTAGACAACCTGCTCGCTGCCGCGCACCGGTGGCAGAGCGAAGGCTGGGCCCTCGTCGACGGCCTGGTCCCTGGGCGCGACGTCGATGCGGTAGCTGGCGACCTGGACCACCTGTTCGCCGCCGACACTTTCGCCGACTACAACCGTTGTGCCGGCATCGGTGACGGCTCACCGGAGGGTCGCCAGTTCCGCTCGACCCAGTTCAACGGTATGCGCGGCTTGCCACAGCCAGGGTGCCCAGTTTTGAATGACCTCGTTGTGTATCCGCGGCTGATTGAGTTCGTCCGTCTGGCCCTCGATGACGACGACCTGCGGATCTATCAGGCCGCGGTGTGGGGTAAGTGGGCGGGGGAAGTCAACTACGAACAGCCTTTGCACCAGGACGGCAACCACTCGCTTCTTCCTCCCCGAATGGAGCCTGGGTTCTGGCACCTGGAATCGTTCCTGTACCTATCCGACGTCGACAAGGACTGCGCCCCGCCTCGGCTAGTGCCGAGGAGCCGTTCAGCTGTCGCCTACGAAGATCTTTACGAGCGTGAGGTCGTCGCCACGGGCCGCCGAGGGTCGCTCTTGGCATACCGCTCCGACGTTTGGCACCGCGGCACCGACTTCAACCGCTCCGACGCCTCCCGCTTCGTGCTCGTGGTTGCCTTCCGGCCGGCTCAGGCTGATTGGTTCGGCTATGACGCCTTTCCGCGGCTGGGCGGCGATGCCACCTTCCGCTCGTTTGCGGTCGGCAAGTCACCGGAGGAGTTGGCCTTGTTCGGTGTTCCCCGGCCTGGACACGCTTACTGGAACGAGGCGACGGTGGGCGCAATGGCCGCCCAGTTCCCGGGGCTCGACGTCTCCCCATGGCGGGCGGCTTTGGATGGGACTCCGCCAGCAGGCTGAGAGGCTCGATTTAGCGTTCTAAGTCGCATGGTAATCGGGGCGGCCTCAACCGGTCGACGCAACGGCCTCGGCGAATGCCTCTGATGGTGACACACCGCCGAGCGTGCGTCGAGGACGACCATTGAGCTCCCGGGCGACGGCATTGAGCTGTGCCTGGGTGT
>Ga0116215_1000327_pt1 | contig 37998 bp, 28 predicted proteins | sample Sb_taG_7_FD_89698 | JGI IMG/M metagenome (GOLD analysis project Ga0116215, IMG submission 89698) | Peat soil microbial communities from Weissenstadt, Germany - Sb_50d_2_FS metaG | ecosystem: Environmental > Terrestrial > Soil > Wetlands > Peat | place: Germany: Weissenstadt | collected 2010-09-21
AAATTGCGCACTAAGTCCGAGAGGAAACCCTTCTGCAAGTGAGACACCGCCGGATTCGATTCCAGAGCCTGGCGCAGCAGCGCGAGCCGCGCCTGGATGAACGCTTCTTCTCGCGCAATCTCGCACGCTACATCGTAATTGCTGCGGCTGTTCGTGATGCCCCTGCCGATGATGGCGCCGGCTGCAGTCAGGACGACAGCCTTCGTAGTTGTTGAGCCCAGATCGATGCCGACGTAAACGAGGATTTCGCTCATGCCGCGCTCCCGGCGGAGCGCTTTTGCTCGATCATTTGCAGATAGCTCTCAATCCGGTTCTTGATGTTGGCCGCCGAGAAGTAGCGTGGATCCACGAGGTCGCTTTCGATGAAACCGCCGGGCACGCCGGTGCGCTCCTCGAGTTGGCGAAGCATCAGCAATTGTCCAACGCTGAAGGAGTTGCAGCTCTTTACGCTATTGATCATGAATCCGTCGGCGTGATAGTCGCGGATGTATTTCTCGAGAAGGTTGACGCGCGTCGGCAGACCCAGGTTCGTGTAGCAACCCATGCAATATTCGGCGAGTGTTTCGAGCGGATGGTTCGGATCGTGCCGGAATCCGCGATCGTAAAGACCGCCGACCTTCGTATACGAGCTCGCCACGATCACAGCGCCTTCTTCATAAAACATCTTCCAGAACTCGCGGAAGCTGGTCCAATTCGGCGGCCCTTCGACCACCAACCGATAGCGCTCGCGTTCCATCTGGCCTTCCGGCACGACGGGGCCGAGCCCCGCTCTCAGCCGTTGGGCCACTTCCGCACGCAGCGTGCGGTAATATTCCACGCCCTCCGGAGTGCCTCGGAACGCGGAGAACATCGGTCCGATGTAAAAAACGCCACCAAAATAGGCGTCGATGGGCGAAGGAACATTCTTCGCGCTTTCGAGCACCCAAACCAAATCGTCCTCGGCTTGCGCCGAGAGCCGCAATTTCTCGCGCAGGCGGTCTTCGTCGAATCGCCGCCCGGTCACTTCCTCGAGCTTCGGGATCACCTCGGTCCGGAGCTGCTTCACGATGTAGTCGCGGTGGTGCGGCTGAATGATGCCTTCGCTCTGGTACGGTACATGCAGCATCGCCACCGGGCAGTCGTATTCCTCGCGCAGCAGTTCGAACCATTTCATAAATGTGAAGCAGCCGGTATAGGAGAGAAGCAGCAAGTCGGGCTTCGGCAGCTTCTTGCCGGTCGGCCCGATATTTCCTTTCTTCAACATCCCGATGTCGCACTTCACGTACGTGCAGACGTCCTCGCTGTGCCCGTATTTTTCCGCCTCGGTGATGTAGTCACCGGAAAGCTTGCGCATTCCAGATTGCAGAGCGTTGATCTCGGGCAGGACCGGCAATACGTCGAACGCACGCATCAATTCCGTCAGGTTACCGGGGACAAACGTGTAAACAACCTTGCGCCCCGTTTCGGGCGCTTCGGAGAGAGCGTCATAATGCGCGGCGATCATCTCCTTCTGCAATTCCATGCTGCGTTCTTTCTGGACTTCGGCGACGGCGCCTGTTTTCGAAGTGTTCATGCTTCGCTCCATAGCCGAATCGAGTCGGAGAACGTCCCGGCCTGCTCGCGGATCACGGCGAATTGCCCCGTATCTTCCGAATATTTGAATTGCGTGTGCGGGATTGCTGCGGCGTCGAGAGCGGCAACGAGCATCGGCTGGTCCAGCAGCGCGGGATCGCAAAAGCTCGCGGCGCAGAAGATCACCCCTTCGGCGCGGGTCCGGCGAACCGATTCGACGAGCCATTTTCCGCGGTGTCCGAGAGGTTCGTATCTCGATGCGTTTGAAACGCTCTGCGTGAGGAACGCGTTGGCCAGCTTTTCAAGCGGGTCACCATCGAGCGGCACGTCGCCCTTGAGCCAGCGCAGGCCGAGCATCCAATCGTCGTCCACAACCCAGCATCCTGCACGTTCGAGCGTGATGAGCAAGCCGAGTGGAGGCTGCTCGCAGAACATCCCGACTATAACGACGCGGCTTTGATCCTGCTCGCGGCGTTCCTGTTCGAGAGGCGCGAGGCGCATGTACTCGCGCAACATCTCGGTATGTGATTCGACCGGCAAGATGTTTCCTGCGCGCAGGACCAGGTAAAGCTCGGACGCAGGAAACAACCACGGTTCCCGGCTGCGCGCTTCGTAGAGCTCTCGAATCGCGCGCCGATGCTCGTTGTACAGGGCGATGCTGTGCCGCAGGGCATCGTCGCTGACCGGGCTGCCCGCGAGCCTCGCGAGATCGTCACGGAGGGCGCTCAGCTCCTGGCGCCAGAATCGGCCGCCCGCTGCGGGATCGTAATTCTGCGGGACATCCATGTAGCGAACGTAGCGGTCAGGAAACAGCATCATCCACATTCCCGAAAGATTTCGTATCACATCGCAAATCGAGGGAAACAGCATGCCGTCGAGCGCATCGAGACGCTGTGAGAGAGCCAGCTCGATCGTGCTGCGCGGAATGTGGCAGATGTAGCTCTGAAAATAAGCGTCACCGCGAACAATTTCCAATCGATCGCCGCCACCCATGACTCCGACGGGCAACATGCCCGCCGCATGAATCAGCTCGCGCGGGACGTAAATCGGCATGTGCCCAATCGCTTTGCGGCCGGGCACCTCCTCCTTCCACGCCCGCACAGCCTTCAGGTCTAAATCCCCGTAGAGAGCGTCGGCTCTGCCAATGAGTGCGCCGAGCTCGGGCCGCAGTCCTGGCTTCGACGTTTGCTGGAGCGACGGCAGAAAGAAACTCATTTTTCCACCTTCGTGGGCTCCGTAAGCCACGGAGCAATCTCCCGCACGAGCGCTTCATTCCAGCGCGCGCCTTCGGCCAAGCGCCGCCGCAGAAGCACGAAATCAACCTCGCGGTGGTCGCGTGAGCCAAAGTGGAATGCGCGGAAGCCGGCGTTCGCCTCGGTCATCATGTTCAGCGCGAGCCACGCCCGATTGGTTTCCATGTTGCGGTCCCAATGCTCGAGCTTGTGTTTGCGCAGGCTCTCGATTGTCTTGGTCAAGCAGTCCGGCATGGTGTACAGCAGCTTCGTGCAAAGTTGTTCGACCGCCTCGTCGAGCAGCGAAAAATCAACGGTTCCGCGCTTCACCAACTCCTTGCCTCGCTCGTACTCTGCGCCGCTTTTCCATTCTCCAAGAGCGACGCGTCCGTATTCATCGAGCATCCGCTCGGTAACTACCGTCGGATTGGCCACCCATTTGCCGTCAACCTTCAGCACGGGCACGATCTGACTCAGACCGCCGAGCCAGTAAAAACGGTGCGCCGTCCACGGCTCGCACAGCGTGCTGCTCATCATGGCGCGCTCGACGCCCACGAACACCGGCAGAAAATCCGTGCTACCGCCATCCGGCACCGATCCATGCTTCGGCCCGGCCTGGCTGAAAATTGCGAGATCGCTCGCGACGGAAAAATCACACGCCATGCCGACCTCCTGTCCGCCGCCGACGCGCATGCCGTTCACACGGCAGACCACCGGCTTGTCACAGTGCAGCACGGCCGAAACCATGTCGTTGAACAGGCGCATGTATTGGCGGTACTCGGCGGGGGCGCCGGCGTAGTACTCGGCGTATTCGCGCGTGTTGCCGCCCGCACAGAATGATCGCGTTCCAGCGCCGGTCAGCACGACGGCGACGCAAGCGCGATCGTTGCTCGCTTCGCGCACGGCCAGAATGACCTCTTTGATCATTTCGGTCGTATAGGAATTCAGCTCCGCGGGATTGTTGAGCGTAATCCAGATGTTGTGGAGACCCTTCACCGCGTCTCCCGCCCGGTCGTGAACGGCTCGTCGTTCAACGAGCACCTCGCGCGGTTCGAATGACGCTGTGAGATTGTGATTTTTCACGAAGCCTCTCCTTCGATCACGCGTGGGCGGACCCGTTCGGAACGAGCACGACACGGCGCTTTGTCGCGTGCTTCGCGACCGCCTCGAAAATCACCGGCGCATCTTGCAGGCGATGCCGCTCAATGAACGGCTCGATGGCCACTTTTCCTTCAAGCACCAGCGCGAGCGCCGAAGGATATTGGTCCGGCGGGCAACCCCAGTTGCCGCGCGCGGTAGCATCGAAAGCCATCAGATTCGAAAGCCGCACTTCAGTTTTTTCTGGGGTGTATCCCACGATGGCCAGATACGCTCCGTGGTCCAGTAGCGCAAACGCTGTCGCCTGGCCAGCCGCCGTGCCGCTCATTTCGAAAATCTTGCGGCCGATTCCCCTGCGCCCGCCCTGCTTGACGAACTCTCGCACGGCAGATTTGAGATCCTTCTCGTGGCATTCGCGGGCATTCAGCGCCAGCGACGCGCCGTATTTCATCGCCAGCTCGAGGCGTTCTGCATCCACGTCAATCGCAATCACCGCGGCTCCACGCGCCGCCGCCAACTGCACGCCGAATCCTCCGATGCCTCCCGCACCAATAATGATCGCGACGTCATCGCTCCCGAGTTCGGATCGCCGGATTGCTTCGAAAGGCGTCGTGACGGCGTCAGCGAGCACCGACAGCGCATCGAGTGAAATCCCTGCCGGCAGCTTTTCTGGAACGATGCAAAGACCGCGTGCCGGAACGCGAACGTGCGTCGCGAAGCCACCGTCCGCGTCATTGCCGGGCATGAACTGCGCGCGGCAAATCGTAGGTTTCCCCGCTACGCATGCAGCGCACTCCCCGCAGGGGATAACCGCAGGTACGATTACATTCTTGCCGAGCCACACTTGCGCGTTTTCTCCGGCCCTCACGACTCGCCCGGCAATTTCGTGCCCGAGAATCAGAGGCAACGGATGCCGCGTTGGAACACCGCCGCATGCGTAGCCGACATCGGTGTGGCAGATTCCGCATCCGGCCACTTGCACCACCACGTCGTCGGAGCGCGGCTCGAGTTCAAGAGAATCGGTGAAATGGAGCGGCCGATTAAGTTCGGCCAGCTTGTACCCAAATGCGTCGATTTCGTTCATGACCCTTTTCGACCTTTCGTTCAAACCGATTTCGCGCCAGTCGGAGCGGGCGGAGGGCCTGCAGCCTGATGTTGTTGGCTAGGAAGCTCACCCGCCGCCGATCCGGGTGCCGACCATTGCGGGTCGCGCTTTTCTAGGAACGCACGAATTCCTTCCACCGCATCAGGCTCGCGCATCAGTTTGTCGAGGTAGATTCTTTCGAGCAGCGGCAGATCCTGCTCCAAAGCGCGCAGCACTGCGAACCGCGCGGCGGTTGCTGCATGGCGCAGCGCCGCTGCCGACCGCGGCAAAAAATCCGATTCGAGCCAGCGTTCCAGTTCACCGTCCAGTTCGCCAGCTGCGGCTAGCCTCGAGACCACACCTGCAGCGAAGAGGTCTTTCCCGGTGTATGTATTGCCGGTCAGAACGATCTTGCTCGCCCAGCCTGCTCCCGCTCTTGCCGGCAGCAGCGCAGACGCTGCCGGAGGGAAAACGCCGAGTTTGATCTCCGGGCAGCCAAATTGCGCCGTCTCTTCCGCCAAGATCAGATCGCAGGCCAGCGCCAACTCGAATCCTCCGCCGAGGCAATGTCCACGCACCGCAGCGATCGTGGGCGCGGGCGCTTTCGCCACCACAATCAGAAGCTCGCGCAGCTGGTGCAGCGTCGATTCGATTTCGTCCGGCAGATGCTCGCGCACGCTCGCGCCATAGCTGAAGCTTGGTCCTTCGCCCGTAACAACGATAACCTTCAAATTCTGCTTCGCTATCAACCCATCGAGGGACCAGCCGAGATCCCGCATCATCTCGCGATCGAGGATGTTAGCCTTGGGAGCAGCTAGCACCACGGTTGCGACCTGTCCATTGCACGAGAGTTCGAGTCTGGCTCGCCGTAAGTCCAATCGCACGTCTCCTCTACCGACGGTCTCTGCAACTATGCGCCATCCGGGCGGATTCTCTGTGACAGAGATCACGCACCCTTGTGACGGCGTGCCCAATTCCGTTGTGCCGGTCAGCGGGAGGATCAGCTCCGGGTAAGCGTCGCGAGCGGATATCACGCTGGCAAACAAACCTAAGGTGCGTTCGGGGGGGGGGACCTCACTCTTGCAATTAGCGCGATTTACGCTCGCGCGGACCATTGGCTCGGCTGGCCCAAAACCTCGTGACTCAAGATCGTGGTGCGATTACCGCTGGCAATTCCAAGATTCTGTTGGGGCAACCTCAGATTCGAGTCGGCGCCTTTCTCATCTTTTACCCTCGGCGCGAGGGCTGTTCAAAAAAGCCAACAAGTGGCTCAGGTCGCCCTCGTTCAAAGTGGGCCACCCCAGACTCAGCGCCTCGGCCTTCGCATACATGCGCGGTCCATGGGACCAGAGAGCCAGGGCGAAGCTCACGGGTGTAAAGACCTTGCCGAGGTTCCTCAGCTTGGGGCCGTATTTTCCTCCGCTTGCGTCACTTCCATGACACTGACTGCACTTACGCTCGTCGAATAGCTGCTTTCCGATAATGGGTGAGCCTCCGAGCTCGAAATAGCGCACGCCGTAAAGGAATGCGATCAGATCGGCCATATCCTGACCTTCAAACGTGGGGCGCTCGATGCCCTTTGCTTTCATGGCTGCCCACATCTCCGGAGAGTGATTCCACATGCGACCTGCCATCTGGGTCAAAGTGCGGGGCAACGGGCGATCCGAGCCGAGGTCGGGGCCTACGGTTCCTCCTTCGCCGCGGATGGCATGACAGGAGATGCATCCCTTTTCGCGGAATAAAGCCCAGCCCCGGTGGGGGTTCGCTGGGAGTAGATTGCTCTCACGCTCCGGCCCTGCTCGGACGTAGCGCACAAAGGCCAACAAATCGTTCATCTCCTCGCCCTCGAACCGCGGCCAGGGCATGTTCAGTTCGCGCATGTGGGTTTCCATCGCTGGAGCATGGTTCCACATTGTTTGCGTCCAAAAAATTGGCGTATCCACAGGACCGATTGTCCTCAGATTGGGCCCGACGCTGCCTCCTGTGTCGCCGATCGAATGGCAGCGGATGCACCCTTTCTCTGTGAACAGGAGCTTTCCGTTATCCCGGTTCCCCGATTCATCGTCGTAGCAAGTGACGTAGAGGTAGGCGAACAGGTTTGCCATTTCTTCCGGTGCAAACTGAGGATAATTGATTTTGCTGGTTCTTATCTGCTCCCACATGCGCGGCGCGTGGTTCCACATCTGCGTAACTAGCTCATTCATGCTGGAACCTGCGGCTCCTCGCAACCCTAGATCAGGTGCGAGATTTCCTCCGACGCCGAGAACAGAATGGCAATCGGCGCATCCTTTTTGCTGGAAGGTTTCCGCGCCGGCGTGCGGGTCGCCCACCAGAAAAGTATTCCATCGATCGGCATTGCTCTCCCGCCGCCACACAAGGATGCTTACCAGGATGAACAGGGCCGCTGCGCCAGCGACAACCCAGACCACGAAGTGGTGCCGAACATTCATGTTCCCCCGTGCTAGTGCTCGCGCCGCAAGATCCCATGGGCGGGAATCCGGCGTCGGTCCATCGCCAATTCCCTCCCGGCCTCGGATCTCATTGGTTGCAGCGCATCGAACGCGTATCGCCTGCCATAGCAGGACGAGACTGAGCTTGGCATCACTACCCCGCTATGACATGCGTCACGGTCAATCGTGACCGACGTCACAGCAGCAGGTCGTCGGCGCTCAAGACTTCCTGGTATGCACTCTCGCGATTTCGACAGTGGCTGGGGGAGATTTGCCCCCACGATACCTCGTGTTGCAGGGCTTATCCTCAAACGGCCGCGGCTCCGGCGGAATTATTCGACGAGTTGGAGATTCAGAGCAATGCGGACGCCGTTGACGAGAACGATGCTTTGATTTGCCAGGTCCTGGCTGGTGATCTCGTCGCGGATGAAGGCATTGACAGCCTTCACGGGACAGATGAATTCGACGGCTTCCGAGGAGTCTTTCTCGGAGCCCAAATGGTTCAGGACCGAAAAGTCGTAAGCGGAAATTGACGGCTCCGCCGGGAGCTTCGGAATCAGAGCCTTTAATGCGGGCGCGAGAAAAAGATCGAGGCTCTGAGCGGCGCGCTTGTAGATCGAAGTTGCGGTCTTGTCGAACACCTGCGGATTGCGGAGCGAAACCTGCAGAACGACGGCGTCGTGGTAGATCGCGAACGACGGCGGGGCGTAATCGACGAAATGGAGCTTCTCGGCGCCGTCTTTCGCGAGAGCGTCAAGTTGCGACTGGAATTTGGCCTGCAAACGGTCGGCATCGGCTTGCCCGGACTCGGCGGGTGATGCCGTTGGCGAGCCGGCCGCAACGACCGCGGGTGCCGCGGTTGGAGTCAGTGGAGCCGTAGGCGCTGCAGGAGAGCTATCGCGCGGCGGTTGCGGGGAATAGCCCAAACCGGTAGCGGTCGAGCTTGGACTGGGCCGCTCAGCGGAGTCCCCACGTCCCAGCTCGTCCAAGTCCAGCGGATCGCGCGCGCCCAATCCGAGAGCGAATTCTTTGCCGTCCGCGAAAACCTGCGAGCGATTCATGACGGCCTGGCGCGCGTCATTTCCCGCTACGGTCAAGAAAGCGAATGCGTCCTCGACCGAGAACACCACGACGAGCATTTCCTTTCCTTCAAACTCATAGCTCTGCTTCGCCGTTCGCGTGTGGTAGGCGATTTCGAAGCCAATGCCATCGCAATCGAGACCGCCGGAGAATTGTTTTCGCATCAACTGCAATATTGGCACGACCACATCCTGAACGGTGCGATCTGCGCGCTGATTCTGGGTCAATTGCTCCGAATTAAACGCAGCGTTGTAATGCCCGGAAACCTTCAGCAACGTGCGCTCCTGAAAGTTGACGAATTCCAGGCCGCGCGTATCCACCAAACCCTTTTGGGAGTCGGAGCCGACGTAACGCGTCAACACGAAAGGGAAGGGGAATCGCGTTTCGTCGATGGTGCGGCGCAGCGATTGCAGTTGCGGAAGATACTTCTGCTCCACCGCTTTCAGCTTGGGATTCAAAATCTCCGCGGGACTCACCTGGGCGAAGGCAGAGCCGGAGGTGAGTAACATCAGAGCGCAGACGATAAACCCGAGGGTAGCCACCACTCGCTTGGTCACTAATTATTTCTCCGAGTAGGCTGACGCCGCGTTGGCTGGAGGCTGGTAGGGAGGCGTGGCAATCGCGCGGATGTAGGCGATGACGGAGCGGATCTCATCCTTCGAAAGCATTTTGCCATACGGGGGCATCATAGCGGATTTGCCTACGGCGCTGCCACCGAGAGCGATGGTGTTCTGAATATTCTCGTCGGTCTCGGGGTTCAATATCGAGCCATCGTTCATCAACGGAGGAGAAGGAGTGACGTTGGAACGATTGGAAGGCCCGGCCGGCGTTGCGTCCGCGTGGCACCAGACGCATTGCTGATAGAAGATGCGCTTGCCCTGCGCCTGTTCGTAGCTGAGCGGGATGATGTGCTGTGGATCGTTCCAGTCCACTTCCGAATCGTAGGCCTTCGCGAGCGGATCGGATTTCACAACACGGTTCTCGCGACTGCAGCCCGCGAGCACCAAGCACGCAATCACCAGGAGAGTTCGGAGGCGCGAATTCATTTTTGGCCTCCTGCGGCGCCGGCGTGCGCTGCCCGCGTCGCTGCAGGGCTTTGCTTCAGCGTCAGCAAATAGGCGGTGAGGGCCTTAATTTCGTCCGGCGTGAAGGCACGGCGCGGCTCGATCGTGCCCGGCACCAAGGCTTGCGGATTCTGGAGCCAAGCCTCAATCCATGCGGCCGTGAGCCAATTCCCCGCGTCGTTCAAACTTGGGCCTACGTATCCGCCGGTCGAACCGATCGTATGGCAAGCCTGGCACTGATATTTCACGTCGTAGAGCTGCTTGCCGAGCGCCGCCTGTTGCGGCGAGAGATCCTGGCGATTCACCGACGCAGGATTTACATCCGGATTCTGCAGCACCATTCCGAAATAGTCCGCGACCGTTGCTGCTTCCTGCTCGGACATATTGAACTGAGGCATGCGGAGCACAAGAGTGGGCCGCAGAGTCTGCGGATTCCTGAGAAACTGGATGAGCCACTGGCGATTGGCGCGACTGCCTTCATAGGAAAGATCGGGAGCGAGCGTGCCGCCGTCGCCATTGAATTGATGGCAGACGTAGCATTTATAGCGCTCGTAGACCTTGCCGAATTCACCCGCCGCCTGGAATGCCGCGTGCCGCTTGGGCACGAGAAGTTTTTCCATCCCGCTCGTCGCCGGAGTTCCTGTCATCCCCAGCAGCGCAGTTGTGACCGCGTCGAGGTCGACGGGAGTCAAATTATATTGAGGCATGCGCGCGGCCGGATTCACCGAAAGAGGATTGGTGATCTTGGCCTGGATGTAGGAAATCAGGTTTCGGGGAATTTTCGAAGTGCCGAATTCGAGCTGGGAGACATTCTTTCCGCCGAGCGCGGAGAGGTCGGGGCCAAAGTCTTTCTGCAATCCAACGCCCTCGATCGCATGACAGCCCGCGCAACCCTTCTCCGAAAATAGGCGGCGGCCGGCCTGAATCTCCGCGTCCGCGGGCGCGCCTAAGTCTGGGACGCTCTTCAGCAGATCCGGATCGGTCAGCTTCGTCTCGATGTATTGCGTGACCTGAAAGAGATCTTCGTCGGACCAACCGTAGCGCGGCATTTTGCTGTGCGGCAAATAGCCGTGGGGGTCGCGCAGCCATGCCACCAGCCAATCGGGCTTGACCTTCGTGCCGACCTTGGTGAGCTCCGGCCCGATATCGCCGCCGACAAGTTTCGTTTCGCCGCCCCGTGTTACGGCGAGAGAGTGGCAAGTGGAGCAAAACATCTGCCGGAAGCGCAATTCACCTTGTTCGACTAGGGCGGGATTTTTCGACCAGGATGCGACGACCGCTGGACTGATCTTGTATGCCTCGACCGGCTTCGAGCGAAGTGTGCTCAAGTAAGCAGACAGCGCGCGAAGCTCGTCCTCGGTCAACCGGAACCACGGCATGCGCGGCTCGTCTTCGTTCTCGACGCCATCTACGGTGACATTGCCATCGGCATCTGTAAGCGTCCGCGGCTCCTTCAGCCACTTGTAAATCCACTCGCGGCTGAGCTTCGTGCCCACATTCGTCAAATCGGGACCGAGCATTTGCGGCCGATCCATGTCTTGCAGGCGATGGCAGCCGGTGCAATTCAGGTTGGCGAGCAGTTCGCGACCGCGATTCAATTGAGGCGTTTGCGGCAAATCTTCGCGATGGCAGGAGCCACAGGCGCCCTGGATGAAATGAATGGGGAGAATGGGTTGTTCCCAGGCGAGCGTCGTCTCGTGGGCCTCGGCCAGTTCGGTCGCGGGGCCTTGGCCGCGATGGCACACGACGCAGCCCCATTCCTGAACGTGGTGCGGAATGGGCGGATGCGCGCGGAAGGGTTGCGGCACGGAAGCGCCGGCCAGGCTCGATTGCGAAATGCCTTGATGACACGTAGTGCAGCGGTCCACCACGCCCATCTCGGGAATCCAGATTTGATCTATGCCGGGATGAGAATCGGCGAGCAGGCGCTTCGTGTCCGGCCGCGTCTGAGCGAAGCGAGTGTAGTCGCGCTTGTAAAGTTTCCACTCGCGGCGCAGGTCCTTCATGGGTGAAATTGCGAGCGCGACGAGTAATGCCGCACTGCTGACGGCCAGCGCCAGCCGCAGCGAGCGCGGAACTCGTCCCATATTCTCAGCCGGCATGCGACCCCCACGGCCACACCCAGGACCAGCCCGGCCCGCGGAAGAATGTGCCGACGGCGGTGAGCACCATAGCCACCAGAATGAACCAGGTCATCACCCACCAGGAAACGGGACGCGTGCGAAGGTACTCGGCGCGCGGCGACGCATTCGGCGGCACAAAGTAGGAGTAGAAAATGATGGCGCCGATCAACACGGTCGGAACTAGCACGGTCCATGCTTCAAATGCCGCGAGGAAGGCCGCCAGCACGATAAGCACTACGGAGAAAATGCGGAGACGCCGCGGACCATTCTTGCTCCACAACGGCTCGCCCTGCACGTTCACGTTGAAATAAGGGATCACTACGAGCGCGACGACAACCAGCGTCGGAATGACAATGCCCGCCACGAACGGCGGAAAATAATGCAGCAACTCCTGCAGGCCGAGGAAATACCACGGCGCTTTCGCCGGATTCGGCGTCAGAAGCGGATTGGCCAGTTGCTCGAGCGGCGCATCCCAGACCAGCGCAACGAGAACCAAAGCGATCACCAAAACATAGAACGCGATCGCCTCGCGCATCAGCACGTGCGGATAGGTCATCACCTGCCCCGGAACTTCGCCCACGACCTTGGCCGAAGTTTTCCGGGTGATGAACGCGACGCGCTGCGGATTCTTCAGCGCATCCGAGACCATGCCGGTTTCGTGGCTAGTCTTTCTTGGATCCATCCGGTTCTCGCACAGTCAACCCGCCGTCCTTCTGAACGCGCCAGAAATGGACGGCGACAAAAACAATGGCCACCAACGGTAGTACCACGCAATGCAGGACGTAGAATCGCAGCAGCGCGTTTTCTCCCACGATATTTCCGCCCAGAAGTTGAAACCTAACGTACTTCCCCAGCACGGGCATCGCCGAGATGATATTCGTGCCCACAGTGATGGCCCAGAATGCCAACTGGTCCCACGGCAGCAGATATCCCGTGTAGCTGAGAAACAGCGTCACCAACAGGAGCACAACGCCGATAACCCAGTTGAACTCGTGAGGTGGTTTGTATCCGCCACGATAAAAGACGTGGAACATGTGCGCAAAGACGGCCAGAACCATCAGTTGCGCCGCTAGTCGATGCAGGTTTCTCAGAAAGACGCCGTTTGAGACGACGAAACGAAGATCCTTCATGTCGCGATAAGCCTGCGGCGTAGCGGGGTGGTAATAAAACATCAAGAGAATTCCCGTAATTGTGAGGATGGCGAAGAGCAGAAAGGAGATCGAACCAAGATAATAGGTCGCGCGCACCCGAAGCGACTTCTCGCGCACTTTGACGGGCAAAAAGTGCAGGAAAAGATTGCCGAAGACGGCGACGCTGCGCGTTCGATTGGTGAACGCGGGCCCCCGCCGGAAAATAGATTTCCAAACGCGGGAATTTCGCAGATGCGTAAGCGCCTGTTGGATTGTGGATGTAGCCATTGTCCGCTTACGCCCTCAAGACCTGATTGGCGCTGATCGTTTCCAACTTATCGACTTGCAGCTCGCCGTCGGGCGTCAACAAAATCGAGAAATGCGGCAGCGGCCGCGGCGCCGGCCCCTCGATTTTCGTTCCGTCGGATTGAAATTTGCTGCCGTGGCAAGGGCAGGCGATCTGTTTCGATTCAGGTTTCCACTGCGTGATGCAACCCAGGTGCGTGCAGACGGCCGAAACGGCATAAAATCCCTCGGGCGTGCGGACGATGTACACCTGCTGATCGGGAAGATAGGTCACCGTGTTGACCGGGTAGAGATCCGGAGCGCCGGCCCGGAATTTCGTGGGCGGCTCGAACAGGACATTGGGCTCCAGGTAGCGATAAGTGACGATCGCCGAGCCGGCGGCCGCGATGCCTAGCGCGGCAAAGGTGATCTCATTCAAGAAATCGCGGCGGTTCACGCCCGTGTCGCTGGCGTTAGGCGTTTCTGCGGCATTTCCCGGCTTGCCGGAGTCAGTCATCGCTGCAGCATGACCTCCTCAATATGAATCAGATCCGGCGGACGACCAAAGACCTCAAACGATTCCATAGTGATCGTGTGCGCCGGGCAGCGCTCGGCGCAAAGGCCGCAACGAATGCAGATCGTCTCGTCCTTCACCATCACTGAGCCTTCCACTGCGCCAAGTTCCCCGGCCTCGAGATGCTGCAGCGTGCCCGGGTAATAGGCGCTATTCTCCTGCAAATCGCGCTTCGTCTGCGCCGAGAATTCAAATTCACTGAGCGGCACCAAACGGAGGCAATTCTCCGGGCACACATCGACGCATCCGCCGCAGAGAATACATTCCGTGCCTTCCGCTTCGTTGCCTTCAAAGATGGTGTTGATCCAGCATCGAAGGCAGCGCGACGCCTCGAGGCGAGCTTGTTCCTCGGTGAAACCGGATTCAACTTCAGTGACGCCGGTCCGGCGGTCAATAGGGATGACGGGAACGGCGAGGCGCGAGTATTCGTCGTAATTAGCCGCCATTTCGTGGTGATCGAGGATGGTGATCAGCACATGCTTCGGCTTGGGCTTCCACTCCTCGCCGCGCAAGTAACGATCGATTCCCTCTGCCGCGCGCTTGCCATCTGCCACGGCGCTGATGATCAAGCGCGGGCCAAAGGCAATGTCGCCGGCGGCGAATATGCCGGGAGCAGTCGTGGAAAGCGTTTCAGGATCCACTTTCAGAATTCCCTGCCGGGTGACCTCCACGCCCAGTTCGGGCGACAAGAACGAAACATCCGAAGTCTGCCCGATCGCTAGAATTGCCGTGTCGCAGGGAATGATCGACTCCGAGCCGGCCTCGAATACCGGATTGAAGCGATGATTCGCGTCGAATACCGACGTGCAGCGAATCGTTTCGAGGCCGCTCAATTTTCCATTCGTGCCAACGAATTGCTTCGGCCCAAGCGAGGGATGGATTTTCAGGCCTTCTTGCAGGCCTTCTTCCACTTCCTCGCCAAACGCGGGCATCTCTTCGCGCGATTCGAGACACACCAGATGGACTTCCCGCGCGCCCATACGCAGCGCCGCGCGCGAAACGTCCATCAACTCCTTCATCGCCACGCTCATCTCGCTTTCATTCAGGCTATCGGGCAGCAGCGAACTGCTCAACGCCTCTAGAGTCAATTTCTGCTGCTGCCGGAGTGCTGATCGCGCCACGTCAATCGCGACATTTCCGCCGCCAATTACTACTACCCTTTTGCCGATGGAGAAGCGGTAGCCGAGATTTACGTTGAGGAGGAAATCGATTCCTTTGACGACGCCGTCCAGATCGTTGCCGGGGATGGTGAGATCTCGGCTGCGGTGCAACCCAAACGCGAGCAGGATGGCTTTGTAGCCTTGCGCTCGCAGATCAGCAATCGTGAAGTCCTTTCCCAGACGTACGTTCAGCCGCAACTCAGGTCCGAGATCGAGAATCTCACGGATCTGGGCCTGCAAAACGTCGCGCGGCAGCCGGTATTCGGGAATTCCCAGGTGCAACATGCCGCCGGGAATCGGCGCGGCCTCAAAAACGCTCACGGCGTAACCGAGTAAGGCCAAATCGTGCGCCGCGGAAAGCCCCGCTGGCCCCGAGCCGACCACTGCGACCTTCTCGGGGCGCGTTACCTTTGGCTTCTCCGGAAACACATCGATCGGATTGCGCGATTCTGGCCCATGACGCTCGGTCAGAAATCTCTTGAGCGCACGGATCGAAATCGCGGAATCGAATTTTCCGCGACGGCAGTCGGTTTCGCAAGGGTGGCCGCAGACCCGGCCGCAGATGGAGGCAAAAGGATTCGGCTCGCGCGCATAGCGATACGCCTCCTCATATCGCCCTTCAGCGATAAGAGAGACGTACCGCCCGGCTTGGGTGTGGACTGGACAGGCTTTCATGCACGGGAAATTCGACTCCAGCCAGTCCAAGTCCACTAACTTTGTGCGTAGCTCCAAACGCGCGATCCCCGAATTCGATTCGCTACTTCTTCACGGTCAAGTCGACACTCGTCGAAGCGCCAGCCACAGTAATGGACTGCGTCGTGGGTTTGCCGTCTTCACTCCACGTTTTCAGCGTATAAGTGCCCGGTGGAACGTCTTTGATTTCGAACGCTCCGTCCTTATCGGTGACAGCGAAATAGGGCGTGGTGGCAATCACGATGTAGCCCGACATCTCCGGATGAACGTTGCAGAGAAGTGATGCTACACCCGCATCGTTGAATTGAAACGCTTTTTTCTCGCCTTTCGGCCAAGTCCCCAGATTGTGCGCCAGCTTCTTATTTCCGCTGATCGACGGCCAATAAACGTTGTGGCCGACGGGGTCGCTATTGAGGAAATCTACCGTGGTGCCTTGCAGAACGACTGTAACGCGAGGAGAAAAGGTCATTTTGCGCTGATCGATGGTCACGTGCTGCGCGGGTGGATCGAATTTCTTCCCCGGAATCGTGTCGATATAAACGGCGATGCTTTCCGCCGAGCGCAGTCCCTGCACCTCGACTTTACCTTTTACGTCCCCCGCCCAGGCCAGCCCGGCCAGGAACAGCGCGCCAAGGAAGATCGCCCCCGTTAGTATTGCTCGCTTAACATTGCTCATCCTTTCTCTCCTCTCAGACTAAGTGCCGGTCTCGCGGGACCGGAGTATTGCGACGCTCTAGAACAGGAAATCCGTTCCAACCACGAATCCGTTTGCGCGGAACGTGCTGGTCGAATCCGGTACCGGTTGTTCGAAGCGCCGTTGATATTCGAATTCCAACTTGAGGTTTGCGCGCACGAGCACCTGAATTCCAGGGCTGAACCGATTCCGCGTGTTGTTGCTCGAATGCCCAGCCTGAAAATCCGTGGGCGAATTGACGACGTCATAGCGCATCAAGCCGATGAGCCAGGGATACGCCCAATACTCCGCTTCAACGAAGCCCCCTGAGAATGTTACGGGTGTCGCCGATACAAACTCCGTGCCGCTGGCGTTGGGAATTTCGTTGGTGTCATGGCCAAACATCCCCAGCCCCCACAGTTCGAACTTACGATACTTAAATCGGAAATCGCCACCGGCGCGATAAAACGGCTCGTGAATCGTCGGCAGTCCCGGAAAAAGAGACTCGCCGACGTTGAGTGCGTTGCGGCCGTAGTAGCCGAATGCGCCAAGCGTGAGAGAGGTGTGGTCGCGAGGACCGGTCGGACCGGAAGCCTGCACCTGGCTGCGGACCGCGGAATCCCGCTCGAGATTTAATCTCTGCGAGATGCGGACGTAAACGTCCTTCGAGTTGCGGACCGCCGGACTATCGTTGTTACCGTTCACGATAGCCACGGACCAGGTGAAATTCCCGTCGTTCGGGTATCCGCCGAATTCGAAGCCGCGCTGCGGAACGCCGAACGCGAATGGGTTATTGGCGGTGCAAGGAGTGCCAACCGGTGCCAGAGCGCACAGCGCAGGATTCGCGAGCGAGACGCTTGCCTGATCATAAATGTCGTAGTCGGAGAGGTTGATCGTGCGCGCTTGCGTGAAGGGAAGATCCAGTTCGAATTGTCCGAAGCGAACGTTGAGCGCGTCCTTGGGAAGATGCAGGTAGTGCCCGATGTCGTTCGCTTTGATGTATCCGTCGCCCAAGCCGCCGTCAGCGCCGGATCCGCCTGTGGAGATATCGTCATCAATCCAGAATGAAATGTTGGGCCCAAAGCTCCCAGCGGCGAGTATCGTGAATGTGTTGGGCGCGAAGAGGTCAGTTCGCGGCGTATAGCCAACCGCCAACGGGATTTTGCTGTTGACCTGCGCAAACCCGGAATAGCGGAATGCAATCGGCAGATTTCCAGGCAACTCCCCGGGGTAAAGCGCGTTGGGGAAGGCTTCTTTTTGGGCTTTGGCACCGAGCAGAACTGGAGGCTCCTTCACAAAAGCATCATCGTCTTTTGGAAACTTGAATCCGTTCATCTTAAACGCCCGGCCGAAATCATTCAGCTCGGGGAAATTGCTGTGGCACGTCGCACAGGAGGTCTGGTACTTGCGCGAAAACGCGGGGATGGCTTTGGCCCGCGGCGCGGTAGCCATGAGCCAAGTCAGCATTCCTGCCGCCAGAAGGCCCAGGCTCAAGCCAACTTTGGCCTTTCGTCTCGTCATCACTCCCCCTAAGTGCCCCTCTCTAGCCATCAGAAACTGAAGGGCTTGTAGTTCGATTCGCAAGAATGTCTCATCCCTCGCTGCGGCCTTACCATGACGGGAATCACACGGCGGAGTGACGCCCATCACATTCCCAACCAGTAAACCTTACCGTTCTGACGGATGAAGGCCATTACGCCGAAGCGGAGAAGTTCAATCGGGAAACGCTCGAGATCCGCCGGCGTGTCCTCGGGCCGAAAAATCCGGACACCGCTAGAGCTACGTACAACCTCAGTTGCATCGCGGCCCGTCGGGGCCGGCGTGATGAGCCGCTTTCGCTCTTACGCGAGGCGGTTGACCGCGGGCTATCCCCCACTGTCGATCTTGGCATCGATAAGGACCCCGATTTGAAATCGCTTCACGACGACTCTCGCTTCGTCGCCCTGGTCGCACACGCGAAAGAGCGTGCCGCAGCAGCACAAAAACCAGACTAAACCCTCTTCAAAAAGCTGGCTACCGCGAAGGATTCGATCTCAGCTCACGCATCATGGATTTAATTCGGCTCTCAAGAGCAACAATATAGGGCGCGCTGTGACGAATAATTTTGTTCGAAAAATGGGCAACGGCGGCAAAAAAGTATGACACTTTTGTGACACTTGCACTATTTTGGTGCATTCCGCCTGATCGACGGAATTGTGGAACTCTATGAAACTAAATGCGTAAGAGCGGTGGGCCTGGGGAGAGTCGAACTCCCGACACGCGGTTTAGGAAGACAGTGAGCGGTTTTGACCCGAGTTGAAAATTTTCGATTATATCTGTCGTGTCAACCTTTTACGGATTCCTTGTCTCGATTCGTTCTGATTCGTTTGGAGCCGTTTTGAGCCGATAAGTATGACACTTTTATGACACTCGTCGGTTGACGATTCTGGTGATTTGGCATCTTGCGTCGAAAGGAAGGTTCGTCAAATCGAGCGTGAGATCGACGGATCCGAGTCTAGAGACATCGTGATTTTCGCACTGAATCTAGACGGGCCAAGAAAAACCGAATCCTACCGGCAAAAACAGGAATCCTGCATATCTGGGCCGAATTCTGCGTAAAAGCCACTCTTGGTGCTCGTAAAGCACAACAATCGGCGGTTTAAAACCCGGCCTAACCGGGGATTTTATGGAATTCTCGGACTCGATAACGATTTCTAATTTCGACCTGACCGGAAGCGGAGATTTCACCAGTCCGCTTCTGAATCAGTTCCAAGAAAATCACCGTTCGAGTCCATCAGGCCGCTGTGTGGGATCTTGAATCCGGCGTCGCGGAGTCGCTTCATGACGTCGGTGTGTACCCCCCGACCATAGATTATTTCCAGCGCAGACCGAAACCCGGAGAATTCACCCCGCCAAAACTCGGCATCGCGACTCGTCCGATCTTTCAGAAGCTCTGATTGGTAGGAGCGCAGAAGGAATTCCCCATGTTCGGTCAACCGGAGTAATTCGTCGGGGTTCGGATATTTTTCTGGCATTACTCCTAACCCTCCAGGGGCGTTTTACTCATCCTCGCCGCCCGTTCGAGTGGTGGTTACGTCTTGGCCTCGACGGCAGCTTCGCGGAGGAAGCGGGCGGCATCTTCGGGCGGCGTGGGATTGATGTAAAAACCTGTGCCCCATTCGAAGCCGGCTATCCTCGTTAGCTTGGGCATCATTTCGATGTGCCAGTGGTAGTAATCGTTCATTTCCTCGCCGATGGGCGAGGTGTGCACGATAAAGTTGTAAGAAGGCTTCGATAAAACTGAATCGAGGCGGCCGAGAAATTCGCCGAGCAAACGAGCGAGGCTGCCATAGAGCGGGCTCGGCATGTTCTCGAACGCCGAGCTGTGCTGCCGCGGCAAGATCCAAGTCTCGAACGGAAATCGCGGCGCATACGGAGCGATCGCGATGAACTGATCGTTTTCGAGGATGACCCGCTTCTCAGTCTCGATTTCCTGGTGAATCATGTCGCAGAAAATACAGCGCTCTTTTTCATCGAAGTAACGCTTGGAGTTGTCCACTTCTTCGTGAACACGTTTCGGCACGATCGGCAGTGCGATGAGCTGCGAATGGGTGTGTTCGAGAGAAGCGCCCGCCGGCTCGCCGTGATTTTTGAAAAGCAGGACGTAGCGGAAGCGCCGATCGTTCTTCAAATCCACCACGCGATCGCGGTAAGCCCACAGAACTTCCTCGACGGCGCGATCCGACATCGTCGCCATCGTAAGATTGTGGTCCGGCGTTTCAACAATTACTTCGTGAGCGCCGACGCCGTTCATGTGATCGAAGAGGCCGTCGCCTTCACGATCCAAGCCGCCTTCGATTCCGAGGGCGGGAAACTTATTGGGCACGACGCGAACCGTCCAGCCCGGAGTGTCCCGGCCCGTGCCTTTGCGGCCGTAGACGAGGATTTCAGGCGGCGTCATGCCTTCTTTTCCGGGGCAGAAGGGACAGATTCCCTTGCCCTTGATCTCCACGCTTTCGCGTACAAAATCGCTCGGCCGTTTCCCGCGCTGGGTGGAAATGATCACCCAGCGGCCGGTAATCGGATCTTTGCGCAGCTCAGACAAAACACCCTTCCCCTCAGGCTAACCGATTTAGCGCATCTCCACGGGCGGGGTCGCAGGCACGCGATATTTGGGATCGGTGACACCATCCTACTACGCAGGGCAAGATTTTAGCCGGATTTCCGGTTTGAGCGCCCGGATGAGCACACTTATACACCCGAGGCCCTTCCGAGCGAACCAAATTGCTCTTGGTCGCATAATCTTCCAGCCAGGAGACCGTCAGCCCGGTTCGCGCTGAGATGTAACCGACTGGAGCTCCACGTTCCGAGGCATTTCTCGGACACCACCCCACCGTTGTGCCCTTTCTTCATGACGCGGCTTCGTTGCACTCAACCTCACCGACGGACCCGAGCAACGAGAGAATGCTGCGCTGGAACGCCGCGGACGGCGTATGCTTTCTGAGGTGGGAGCTAAAGGGGGAATCCCGGTTAAATAGACCGCAAGATCGCAGTAATCGCGGTGAAGGGAGATGAATATGACTGCCATCGTGCTCCTCCACACAAACCCCGGTTGTCAGGAGAAAGGCCGCAACTTATTGAAAGGCATCGCGACCAAAGATGTGAAGGTCAGTCGCGTGCTTCATGTGTTCGGCAGATTTGACGGGGTGATCTTCTGCGAATTCACGAACGTCGGCGCATTAAATGCATTTGGCGAAGAGTTACGGAAGGACGGAGTGTTTGACACCGAGACATTAATCGCTATTGAGTGAATGTCCGAAAGCAATTGGCGATAGCATCCTTCCGCAACTCCCATCGCCTTTTGTCGGAACACCTCCTGACGGCTATCACCGCCCTGGCTGGAAGTGCAATCATCAGATGCGCGACCACAGGCCCGGTCACCCCGTCGAATACTTGTCCGACTTGGCGGCGACACCACTCGCCATAGAATCTCTTTTCAGCTTCACTTAATGGATTTCTCACACACCTGTCACAAGCGATTCACATCCCGGGGACTAAATGTGGACAGCCAGGCCGGGTGTGTGAGCTGAGGCATGATGCTTCGCGCCTCGCGAACACAGCCCGCCTAATCCGGCTCCTCTGCTCAGAATCTCGAATCGACGCCGGAGAAGTTCGAGGGAGCGTCTATGCATTATCTCATAGTAGCTGTCTCCTCATCGCTTTTAATTTTGTTCGCTGCCGGCTCGACGCATGCGCAGACGGACCGCGCGACTCTCGAAGGCACAGTGACGGATTCATCGAGCGCAATCCTGGCAGGCACGACAGTGAAGATTACAGCCATCACCACTGCACAGAGTCTCCAGCGCACGACGAATGCGAGCGGCAATTACCGTTTCCCAGGCGTCGCGGCCGGCTTTTACGTTGTTGAAGCCTCACGGAACGGATTCAAGACCAAGCTCATCGAGGATGTCGAGTTGCAGGTCGGTGAAACGCACACGCTCGACATCCGCCTCGATGTCGGCGAGGTCGCAGAACGCGTCGAGGTCAGCGCGCAACTATCGCCGGCCGAACGCAGTTCTGCAGAAAGCAGCACCGTAATTCGCGCAGATCAAATTGACAACCTGCCGGTCAACGGCCGCAATTGGGCGACCCTCACGCTGTTCGCCCCGTGGGCTCAGGATGATGGCGGCGGCGATCAGCGCACCATCCGCTTCGCCGGACGCGCTCGCGACGATAACTACTTCAGCTTCGATGGCATCGACGCCACGGGCATCCAGGAACAAGCCCAGAAATCTCAAACGCGTTTGCAAGTCTCGGAAGACGCCATCGCCGAATATCGCGTCGGTTCGGCGCTCTACGACGCCGAGTACGGATCCCAAGCCGGCGGACAGGTGGACGTGGTTACAAAATCAGGGACGAACGATTTCCACGGCACGCTGTTCGGCTATTTTCGTAATTCGGATTTCGACGCCCGCGCATTCGTAGATCCTTCGTCGATTCCTCCGTTTCGCCTCGGCCAGTACGGCCTGACCTTCGGCGGACCGATCATCAAAGACAAGACATTTTTCTTCCTGAGTTACGAAGGTCTCCGCCAGTACCAGGCGCACACGATCGTCGCCGCTGTACCGAGCCCCACCCTTCAGGAAGACGTCCTCGTGAACGGCCGCTTCGACAGCACGAACAGCGTCTTCGTCGGACCGTCGCCCCAGATGTGCCAGATTCTTCAGTCCTACCCGTGGCGCGCTTCCGCCGGCACAATCGCCGGGTGCACGCCTCGCTTCCTCTTCCCGGATTCGTTTTTCACCGCCATCGTTGGAACGGGTCCCGAGGCCAACGACGTCGACAACTTCACGCACCCAGGCAACATCCGGGTTCACGAGGACTCGTGGCTCGTGCGTTTCGATCACAAATTTTCCGACAAGACTTCGCTCTATGCTCGCGCCCAGCGGGACATTTCCTTCTCCTACGCTCCGCTCGGCAACGCTCTCGATCAGCAAGGAATCACCAATCACCCGGGCAATTACATCGCCGCCCTGCAACACACCTTTTCGCCCAACCTCTTCGACGAACTCAAGTTCGGCATCAACCGCTCGCCATTCCACAACCCGCAATACGGGATCTTTCCTCTAGCCATCAACTCGAATAATTTCGAGGGCTTGAACAACAGCAATACGGACAACGAGGTGGGAACCACCTTTTCCGTGATTGACAATCTGACCTTCATTCGCGGGCGGCATACTTTCAAGACCGGGATTGAGGTCCGCCGCATTCGATTGAATCAAGGCATCACCGCCGACAATACAGTGGACTTCACCGACGACCTCAGCTTAATCGGCGCGAGCGTCAACGACTTCACTTACCGCTCGAACTGGTGCTGTCACGGACTGCGGCGCACGCTTTACATGCCCTATTTCCAAGATGAGATGAAAATCACTCCGACGCTGACCGTGAATCTCGGCGTGCGCTGGGATTATTACGGCGTCGCGCACGAAGCTCACAATCGCACCACCGTATTCGATCTACAGCAATTTGGCGGTGTTTGTGTCGGGTCAGGATCGAATAATCCTCTGAAAGCCACCGAACCTTCCACCTGTCCTGTGAATCCATCCATGTACCCAGCCAATTATCGCAATTGGGATCCGCGCGTTGCTTTTGCATGGGCGCCCTCGGCCCTGCATTCCAAGACCGTCATACGCAGCGGATTTGGAATTTACAGCGGCGCAGCGCAAAACGACGATCTGAACGCCGCCCTCGAAAGCGACAACGTGCGGATTGGCGCCGCCGCGCCTGCTCCATACACTTTCATTTTCAGCGACGGCTATCTCCAGGATCCTCCGAATTTCGGGGTAAGCACAACGGCGGAGCCTAGACCCCGCGCGCTGATTCGGAAAGGGCGCCGGGATTTGTACGTCGAAGAATGGGGACTGACGGTTGATCAGGCCCTTCCGGGAAGTTTTCTTCTCACCACGTCTTATCTCGGCTCCCACGGCGTGCGTCTCTTCGCCCGCTCCTACGAGAACGTCTGCATCGGCGACTCCAATGGCACTCCGGCCGGATGCCAGACGCCTCTTCCGAACTTCGGCATCGTGGACGACAAGCAAGACGTCGGCACGAGCTCATACAACGGACTGCTTCTCTCTCTGCAGCGGCGCATTACAAATGGCTGGTCGTTCCAAACAAATTACACTTACTCGCATTCCATCAACGACGGGTCGGTGGGCGGTGGCGAGGCAAACGCTCCTGAAAACGTCGCCTGCCGCGCCTGCGACCGCGGCCCGAGCGTCTTTGACATTCGACACAATCTGGTTTTCGACACGGTTTACGAGCTTCCTATTGGCCCCGGGAAGAAATTCTTGACGACCGGAGGAGTCGCCGGAAAAATCATGGGCGGTTGGGCACTGAGCAGCGCCGCCAACTGGCACACGGGGCATCCCCTCACGGTAATTTTTGGGCCATCCGCCAGTCAAATTCCCGACGGTAACGATCAGAGCAACCAGCGTCCGGATCTCGTTCCCGGCGTTTCGCTCACTCCTCCCTGCGGCCGCACCTCAACACAATGGATCAATCCGGCCGCCTTCGCGGAACCACCGATCGATCCAGTCACCGGGCTATATACTCACTTCGGCGATGCCGGAAATGGAATCGTGCGCGCTCCAAGCGTTTGGGACATCGATCTTTCGCTTTCGAAAACGACCAAGCTCACTGAGCGTTTCGGACTCGAATTCCGCGTGGATGCCTTTAACGTCTTCAATCACACGCAACTTGGCGATCCCGGCGATCTCAATTTCGAGGACAACACATTTGGCATGATTAACACCACGGTGAATTTCAACAGCAACAACGACAACTTCGCGCCGCCCAATACCGGCACAGGAGTGCCTCGGCAGCTACAATTCGTCGTAAGGCTCACATACTGATTCGGCGCCATGAGCACATTCCTCAGACGTCGGAAGGATCGTTCGTGAACAAGTCTTTAGCCGTGATTCTTGCGGCCCTCTTTCTCGCCGGCGCTTCGATCGCCACAGCTCAAAACAGCGGAACGAAGCCCGCGAACGCCTCCCCGGCATCAGCGAACGCAATTCTAGCCGGCGCCGGCGACATCGCCGATTGTGCCGATCTCTCCGGCGCAGAAGCCACCGCAAAACTCCTCGAAAAAATTCCCGGCACGGTCATGGCCATCGGCGATCTCGCCCTTCCCAGCGGCACCGCAGCACAATTCACCAACTGCTACGACAAAACATGGGGCCGCGTGAAGTCCCGCACGCGCCCCGCGCCCGGCAATCACGAGTTCCACTCTTCCGGCGCCGCTCCGTACTTCGATTATTTCGGCGCAGCCGCTGGCGACCTGAAGAAAGGCTATTACAGCTACGATCTCGGCACCTGGCACATTATCGTGTTGAACAGCGAGTGCGATGAGTTGGGAGGCTGCGGAGTCGGCTCGCCGCAGGAAAAATGGCTGCGCTCCGACCTGGCCACGCATCCCGTTGCCTGCACTCTCGCCTACTGGCACAAACCTCTTTTCAGCTCCGGCGCCAAGCACGGCAACGACCCGGAAATAAAACCGCTGTGGCAAGCCCTATACGAAGGAAACGCCGACGTCGTCGTCAACGGGCACGATCACGATTACGAACGCTTCGCGCCCCAAAATCCCGACGGCGTCCGCGACCCCGCCCGCGGCATTCGCGAATTCGTCGTCGGCACCGGCGGCAAGAATACGCGCGAGTTCGCCAAGATCGAATCCATCAGCGAAGCCCACAACACCGGCACATTTGGAATCCTGAAGCTCACGCTTCACGCGAAGCACTACGACTGGGAGTTCATCCCTATCTCCGGCAAAACCTTCCGTGACTCCGGCACGGGCGCCTGTCATTGATCGCCGGACTGGTGCTCGTCGACGCCGAGTGGCCTCCGATTCCCAATCAGCGCCACGCCGGCCACGTACATTTCGTTCCACAGTACTCGACCCCATGAAATTTCCAAAAATCCGTTTAACGGTTGTTGCCGGAGACTCTCAATGAACGGCTAGCCATCCGAACTTTCCAGTGCGCGATCCAGCCAAAATCGATGTCCATAGCAGCCGTTGTAAATCCCGAAGCATCGTTGCTGCGAGCCGCCGCGCCTAGGTCTGGAGTGTCGGTAAACTGAAATACCCAGATGCCCGTTTAACGCATTATAAAAGGGCGCCCTTTTCAAGTAGGTTTGATCGTTCGCATCAACGCCTATAGAAAAGGAGGAGAATCGCAGGTCTTGATTCGTTCTGATCCGTTTGGCCTTGTCTTGAGCCGAAAACTATGACACTTTTATGACACTTGCACCATTTTGGTGCATTCCGCTCGATCGACGGAATTGTGGAACTCCTTGAAAATGAAAGAATAAGAGTGGTGGGCCTGGGAAAAGTCGAACTCCCGACACGCGGTTTAGGAAAACAGTGAGCGGTTTTGACTCGTTTTGAAAATCTTCGATTATATCTGTCGTGTCAACCTCTTACGGAGTCTGCGTCTTGTTCCGTTCTGATTGGTTTCGACCCGTTTTGAGCATAGAACTATGACACTTTTATGACACTGCACTTTTGCGGTTGCAGTGCGTTTGGTGGCTTGCTCACAGCAACGTCTGAACCTGACGATTGACTCGGTCTCACGAAGTGCACAGAGTCTACCTTGTCGAAAACGGCCGATGCGGGCTGCTCGTGAACATCAAGCAGTGTGGGAGGAAGCTCAACACCATCGACAAATGCGGAGGTAAGCCATGACAAAATCACTCATCCAACCACGATGCGAGGTACAATGATTTTGCCAGGTGAGACAGCAGCGGACTCTGCAGGGATGCAATCATACCGACGGATAGCTTGGTGGGCTCATCGAGGCCATCACTGCGTCTGTGCGAATATCCTTCCGGCGCGCCTGCCAACCCGCATCGGATCGGTAGACCGCGTGCCCTGAAAACCACCGCCCGAAGGACGGAATCTACACTACCGGAAAACGTTCCTTCCCACTTCACGCTGAGGCGGTACATTTGTAGTTGGCACGCAGACTCCTGTGCCTAGCAGTGCCGGGCGCGAGGAATGACAGCCTACCCATGAAAGAAGGTCCCAAAGTTCGCAAGATCGCGTTTGTCGGCGACCACTTGCCGCGCAAGTGCGGCATTGCGACGTTTACGTCTGACCTGCTTGCCGCCGTGGCAACTGCGCATCCTCAAAGCGAGTGTTTCTCAGTGGCGGTGAATGACATTAAAGGTGGCTACGAGTACCCAGACGTAGTTCGCTTCGAGATTGAGGAGCAGGACTTGCCGTCCTATCTACGTGCAGCGGACTTCCTCAACATTAACAACGTGGACATCGTCTGCTTACAGCACGAGTTCGGCATTTTCGGTGGGCCCGCCGGCGGTCACATCCTGGCGTTCCTGCGGGAATTGAGAATGCCTGTTGTCACAACGCTACATACCGTTTTGCGTGAGTCGAAAGGCGACCAACGGCGCGTAATGCAGGAGTTAGTCTCGCTCTCGACCCGGCTCGTGGTTATGGCTGAGCGGGGACGACAGATGCTACAGGAGATTTACCAGGCACCTCCGGCCAAGATCGATCTGATCCCGCATGGCATTCCCGACGTAGGGTTCGTCGATCCGACTTATTTCAAGGACCAGTTCGGAGTAGAAGGCAGGGTGGTGCTACTCACGTTTGGGCTACTCTCGCCGAACAAGGGGATCGAATATGTGCTCAACGCTCTGCCGCATATTCTGGAGGAGTTTCCCGCTGTTGTTTACATTGTGCTGGGCGCCACTCATCCCAACGAACTGCGAGAGAATGGCGAAGCTTATCGGCTCAGCCTCGAAATTCTCGCCAAAAAGAACAAACTTGAGAAGAACGTCATCTTCTACAACCGGTTCGTAGACCCTGAAAATCTGAAGGAGTTCATCGGCGCCGCGGACCTTTACATCACGCCTTACCTCAACGAAGCGCAGATCACGTCGGGCACGCTCGCCTATACGTTCGGTGCCGGCAAAGCAGTAATTTCGACACCGTATTGGCACGCTGTTGAATTGTTGGCGGAAGACCACGGAGTGCTGGTGCCGTTCGGCGACGCCGCGGCCATAGCGCGCGAGGTTATTGGCTTGCTGCGCGACGACACACGCCGTCATGCCATTCGTAAGAACGCCTACAGGCTCGGCCGTGAGATGGTCTGGAGCAACGTGGCACAGCTGTATATGCGTTCCTTCGAGTTGTCACGGATCGAGGGGGCGGCGCGGTCTCGAAAATCTCTTGCCACGAAGACGCTCGACCTAAAACCGCGGGAACTGCCGGAGTTGAAGTTGAGTCATCTCTCGCGGATGACCGATTCGACCGGAATCTTCCAACATGCCATTTTTAGCGTTCCAAATTTTTCCGAGGGCTATTGCACCGACGATAATGCGCGTGCGTATATCCTCACAGTGCTGCTCAGTGAGTTGGGAGAGGACCCGGAGCGCGTGCGGACACTGGCCACCACTTACGCGGCCTTTCTCCATCACGCGTTCGATCCCAAAACAAAACGCTTCCACAACCATCTGAGTTTTGATCGACGCTGGCTCGATGAACAAGGGTCAGAGGATTGTCAAGCGCGAGCGCTCTGGGCGCTGGGCGTGGGAGTTGGGCGTTCCCCTTATCGAAGCTTCCAGCTCATGGCTGGACAGCTCTTCGCACTGGCGCTGCCTGCACTGACGGAGTTCACTTCGCCGCGCGCCTGGGCCTTGGGTCTCATGGGCATTCATGAATACCTGCGCCGGTTGCGCGGTGACAGCCTGGTCAACCAAACCCGAGAGACACTCACTTCCCGGCTCATGGAACTTTTCGAAAAAACCGCCCAGCCGGGCTGGTGCTGGTTCGAAGAGAATCTGACGTACGACAACGCAAAGCTTGCACACGCCTTGATCCTGAGCGGACGTGCAACCGGACAACAGGCGATGTTCGAACGAGGACTGGAGGCCCTGCGCTGGCTGGCAGAATTACAAATCTCCGAGAAGGGTCACTTTCGATCCATTGGCACCAACGGGTTCTATCGCCGTGGCGGTTTGCGCGCCAACTTTGACCAGCAGCCCGTCGAGGCGCAAGCAATGACCTCAGCCTGTCTTGAAGCCTATCGCGCCACATCGGATGTCTGGTGGTACGAACAGGCGCAACGTGGCTTCGACTGGTTCATCGGCTGGAACGATCTCGGGTTGGAACTCTACTCTCCCAAGACAGGCGGCTGCCGCGATGGGTTGCACGTGGATCGGGTCAACCGGAACCAGGGGGCGGAATCCACCCTGGCTTTCTTGCTTTCGTTGGCGGAAATGCGTTTAGGGCAAAATATGCTGACGAGTTTTAAGGAACCCATCGCCGTCGGAGCCTAATAACTGATTCCTGTCTCGTTTCCCTGGAACACCAGCCCATGTCAATACACGTCAAACGCACAGCCACGATTCTCAAGCCCGACCAGTCACGCGTTCTTCTGCGACCATTCAGTCCGGGGGATCCTCCACGGGTGCGCAGGATCATCTTTAGGATCCTGTCGCTCCCGGAAAACCTGGTCGGCCCCCTCCTGGACGAAGTCTCCGCTGATTTCTCCCAGCGACACCATCAGATCCGCAAACTCTTTTTGGAACGCTTTGAACAAGTCCGCGACCTGCTGTTGACGGATGAGGGAGTTTCCGAACAAAGACGAATGTTGATCGGTTCTTATTTCCTGGCCGAATACTCTTTAGAATCCGCTGCGCTGTTCAATCCCTCCATCGTCCCGCACCCTGACCAGTCTGACCTGCCTCTCGGCGCTCTGCGTTTTATCCTCAGCTTGCGCGCCACCGGGGAAGGACACATTTCCTCCATCACTTTTCGGACGGGTATCATCCACGTCGACCATCGGATCGAGGTCCTAACCCCAACCGGCTTCCTCACGGAGCCGCGTCAAATCCCAAACCCGAGGTACGAGAAGGCGCTGTTCGCGCGAAAACTATTTGAACTGGGATTGAACAGCGAATTCACGCGCCGGGTCATGTACAAGCTTGGGGAGTCGTTCGCACTGGAAGAGCTTCGCGCCAATCTCGAAGCTGGAGTGAAGGAGTCCCCCTTGTCGGATGGATTGCTGGAGGAAGACCAGGACGCCGCACAGGGAGTTTGGATGCTGGCCCGGTCCAACTACGAAGTTCAGTTCGAACCCGAACAGGGACTATCCGAACGCATCATTTTCCCGGCCACTCCCTCGCAACGCAACGGCATCGAAGACGCCCGGTTCGCCTGTTTTCAAAACGATGACGGCACTCACATCTACTACGCGACCTTCACCGCTTACGATGGCAAGGTCGTGGTGCCAGAGCTGGTGGAGACTTCTGACTTCCTCCGCTTTCGATTCACCACCTTGAATGGTCCGGCCGCCGAAAACAAAGGCATGGCCATCTTCCCCCGGAAAATCAAAGGCCTCTATGCCATGCTCTCTCGCCAGGACAACGAGAACATCTACCTCATGTTTTCCGACAACGTCCACTTCTGGAATGAACGCAGGCTGCTCCTAAGACCTACTTTTCCGTGGGAACTGGTCCAGCTTGGGAACTGCGGATCCCCCATCGAGACCGATGCAGGGTGGCTGGTCCTCAGCCACGGTGTCGGCCCTATGCGAAGGTACTGCATCGGTGCGTTCCTCCTCGATCGCGATGATCCTTCCAAAGTGATCGGCCGCCTCCGCGAGCCATTGCTTAAACCAAACCAAACCGAACGGAAAGGCTATGTGCCCAACGTCGTTTATACGTGCGGCGCTCTTCTCCACGACGGCGAACTGATCATTCCTTATGGTGTGGCCGATCACGCCACCGGTTTCGCGACCGTCCCACTCGATGAAGTGCTGGCTGCCATGAATTACGAAGATCGTTGAACAGCATGACAATTCCCAACAAGAGAGTGGCTGTGCTGTCGCCGGTAGCTTGGCGAACGCCTCCCCGACAATATGGCGCCTGGGAAACGGTGGCTAGCAACATCACCGAAGGACTCGTCGCCCGTGGTTGGGATGTGACGTTGTTCGCCAGTAGGGATTCTGTGACCCGCGCTCACCTGCACGCCGTGGTTGACAAAGGATATGAAGAGGATTCCACCGTCGATCCCAAAGTAGCCGAATACCTTCACATCTCCGAAGTGTTCGAGCGTGCTGCTGAGTTTGACCTCATCCATAGTCACTACGACTTCATGGCGTTGACCTACACCCGGCTGGTCAAGACACCGGTCCTCACCACCATCCACGGATTCTCGTCGCCCAAAATCATGCCCGTTTATCAGAAGTATCGTGACGGATATTTTGTTTCCATCAGCGACTCCGATCGCGCGCCGGAGCTGAATTACCTGGCGACAGTCTACAACGGGATCGACCTCTCGTTGTACCCGCTCCAGGAATCTGGCGGTGATGACCTGATCTTCCTTGGCCGGATTCATCCGGATAAGGGCGTCCATTTAGCCATCGAGGTCGCTCGCTTGAGTGGGCGGCATTTGATCATCGCTGGAATCATCCAGGACGAGGTCTATTATCGGAACCAGGTCAAACCGCATGTGGATGATCAGAACATCTCCTATATCGGGCCGGTAGGCATAGCGGAGAAAAATAATTTGTTCGCGAGTGCCTGCACTTTAATCCATCTGAACACCATCCCAGAGCGGTTCGGACTGGTCCTGGCTGAAGCTAATGCAGCCGGCGTGCCTGTTATCGCCATGGACCTGGGCTCCTGCCGGGAGGTGATCAAAGACGGGCAGACGGGGTTTCTGGTCAACAACGTCAACGACGCGGTGCAGGCCCTGGAACGCCTTCCTGAAATCGATCGCACCGCCTGCCGCCAACGGGTCCAGCAATGCTTTTCTATCAAAATCATGGTGGAGGCGTACGAACGGGTTTACTCTACGATTTTTGATTTGGAGGCAAAGAGACAGTCATGAAGCCGGACATTGTCAGACGATATGGCCACAACCCTATCCTTACCAAGGCCGATATCCCTTACCCAGTGGAAACCGTTCACAACGCGGCAGTCGTGAAGCATGAGGACGAATACATCATGCTTTTCCGCTCCCATCTCCGTACGGGACGGTCCATCATTGGTTTGGCACGCAGTCCCGACGGATTCCACTTCACCGCCGATCCAGAGCCCTTTCTGATTCCTGCGCGGGACAGTTCTTTTGCCGCCTATGAAGAGTTCGGCGTGGAGGACCCACGCGTGACCCGACTGGACGGGGAGTACATCATCACCTACAGCGCCTACTCGCGAAATGGAGTACGGATCGCCCTGGCCAAGACGAAGGACTTCAGTCAAGTGGAAAGGGTCTCCCTCATTACGCAGGCGGATTATCGAAATGTGGTGATCTTTCCCGAGAAGTTTGATGGACTCTATGCCCGGCTTGACCGTCCCCATTCGGAAATCGCCCCGTGGTCAATCTGGATTTCCTATTCACCGGATCTACGTTTTTGGGGCGAATCACAGCTCATCATGAGGCCCGAGCTATATCACTGGGATGAAATGAAGATCGGTCCCGGCGCGCCGCCGATCAAAACGGACCAAGGATGGCTTTCCATCTATCACGGAGTTTTCCGAACGATGGATGGATCGATCTATCGTTTGGGGATTGCTCTGCATGACCTGCTGAACCCGGCAAAGGTCATCGGCGTGGGAGACTCTTGGATTTTGCAGCCAGAAGATCCCTGGGAAATCACCGGATATGTCCACAACGTGGTCTTTACCTGTGGTGCCGTTGCGGAGTCTGATGGAACCGTGAAGATCTATTGGGGGGGCGCAGACACGGTCATGTGCGTGGGCGAAGCGAATGTGTCAGATCTGGTGGCCTTATGCCTCGACCACGGCAGACCGGCAAAGTAAGCATGGCATTTCAAGAGTCCTACCCCAGATCCGAATGGTCCGGAGCCAATTAAGATAGGCGTAGCCCCACTGACCGTACCGAGTTTTTGTACCACAGCGAGTGAGAGAGTCTACATCTTTTGACCGGACCGGTTTTTTTGTACCAACTCTAAGGTGAGTTTTCGGCTGTTTGTAACCCAATGAGATCGCGGCTCGATTCTTGAACCTGCCTTCTTGAATCCTTGTTTGACTTCAGCGGGAATGCGAGTGAGGTGAGACGGGTGGAAAGCTAGAGTTTCGACCCTGCGTTCACCTTCCCCCAGAGATTAGGCCGCTGGAGGCCGCGTTCCTCGCTGATCTTGCTGGGATCTGCTCCGCTGGCAGAATCGTTGTGTCCAGGGCAGGAGAAGCGTACGATACAGACGCCGCATATCTACATCGGAAATTCCGGCCTCGACGGGTACCTGGATTCACTCGACAATCAAGGACCCCTATCTGACGAGCAGCTTGCGATTTATGAAGAGGAACTTCCACGTCCTTAGCATCGCATTGCTTGCGGCAACCGTCTGTGCCCGTTGCCCCCAGGTTCTAGCAACGTGCAGTCAAGTTCCTGCCAGCGCGACTTTCCGAATTCGACTTTTGCAACCAGTTGCGTCCTACAGTTCGAAACCGGGAGACGCGGTGAAGGGAATACTCATCGAGTCTCCGCAGTGCGATGGCGAACTCCTATTTGCGGAAGGCACGGTGGTCGAAGGACAAATCAAATCCGTACATAAAGTGGGGATGGGATTCCGCCACGAAACGGCTGCACTGGAGATCGAGTTCGAGCGGATCCTTCCGGAGAATGCAGCGCCGATCGCGATGCGCGCCCGGGTGCTGGAAGTGGACAACGCGAGGGAGAAGGTGAAGTGCGGTGTGATTCACGGCATCCGCGGCACGAACACCCCCCAGGATCGTCTGAGCAGAAGGCTGGAGTACCTTGCGATGCTGTATCCCGACGACTCACTCTGGATACTGCCGGCATACAGGGCCCTGGTCCCTGTTTTCCCCGAGCCGGAAATCTATTTCCCGCGCGGAACTGACTTGATCCTGGAACTAACCACGCCTTTGGAAGTGACGGGCGGAATCACCGTTGCACCTCCGAATCAAGAATTCGACGGCTTAGACGCGTACTCTCTCGATGAGATGATGATGTCGGTTCCCGAGCGGACTTCGACCCCAAAGGGCCGGGACGCCGACGTTGTGAACCTGGCGTTTATCGGTTCGCAGGAACAGGTCCAGAAAGCTTTCGACGCTGCCGGATGGAAGACGGGCGACGCGATGCGCCGAAGAACCGCCTTGCACGAAATCCACGCTTTCCTCGTCGTGGGTAACTATGCGCATGGCCCGATGTCCAAACAGTTGCTGAACGGAAAGGCCGCTGACTCAACCTGGGAAAAGGGTCTTGACAGCCTCGCCAAACGACATCACTTGCGGATCTGGAGTGCGCCAGACACGTTTCAAGGGCAATCGATCTGGCTAAGCGCGGCGACACGGGAGATCGGGGCGAGTTTGTCGCTGCGAAAGAGAGAATTCGTTCACCACGTCGATCCTAATATCGACAGTGAACGCGAGATGGTGGTGCGCGATCTGAGGCTTGCGGGATGCGTAGACAGAGTGCACGTGGATCGCCGGTCGCGGATGCCACATGCGGTTGTGAATGCGACGGGAGACGATCTGTACACGGATGCCGCTATCGCGTTTGTAAAGCTTAAGGATTGTGAGGATCCCGTTTTCCAGAACAATTCCGATGCCCCTGAGATAGCTTCACGGCCTCCGACGAAGTTCGCGCGCTACTTGCGAACGCAAGTGCTATCGGCTCGCGATATCTGGCGTGAGAACGTCGTCTACGGCGCGTATGATGCAAGCCGTATGGTGATCGGAGCAATTCGCCGCAGGCGCTCAAGCGGGTACAGCGCTGGAAAGCAGAACGATTCTAAGCCGGTGACGACGAGCTTGGCTTCTGGAATAGCGAGCACTTATGCAACCCATTAGAATGCTATTGAGCTTGATGCGAGACGATAGGCCGGCTGGCAGTGGTCGAGCAGTCTCCGCAATGTGGAAAGCTCCTCCAACTTTTAATGAGCATATTTTCGCCAGCATCTGTCTGCTGGAGAATTCAACTATCGAACGCGCGTTGCGACGTCTCTTCCGGGGCACAATTGGTTTGAATTTGCCCTCGGAGCTTTCGTCTGAGGCCACGGCGTGAAAAAGGAACGAATCAGAGTCGCGTTTTTCCCGTGCGTCTACCACGAGGTCGATGGCGTCGCCAGCACGAGCCGGCAGTTCGAGGGGTTCGCAAGGCGCCGCCAGCTTCCATTCCTAATGGTTCACTCGGGACCGCGCGACGAGGTTGCGACCGCCGGCTCGGTAACCCACATACAGCTCCGGCGGAGCGCGGCGAAATTCCCGATTGACCACGCTCACGAGTACGATCTGTTGTTCTTCAGACACCTTCGGAAACTGGAGCCCCTAGTCCGCGCCTTTGAGCCCGATCTCATACAGATCACAGGGCCGAGCGACGTGGGCGTACTGGGAGCGCTCGTCGCTCACAGGCTCCGCATCCCACTGGCAGCCTCTTGGCAGACCAATTTGCATCAGTACGCACGAAGCCGCGCGGCGGCGATGGTATCGTTAATTCCGAAAGCCGTGACCACCAAGTTGCTCGACGCGATGGAGCGCTTGAGTTTCCGAGCCACCGCGCGCTTCTACAAAATCCCTCGGCTGCTGTTCGCCCCCAATCAAGAAATCATCCGGGAATTGCAGAAGACGACGGGCAAGCCTTGCTTTTTGATGTCGCATGCCGTGGACACGGCAGTATTCAGCCCGGAGTTCCGGAAGCGCGATGGAGGCCCGTTTCAGATTGGCTACGTCGGTCGGCTGACGGCGGAGAAAAACGTGCGCTTGTTGGCGCGGCTGGAGCAGGCATTGCTCGCCAAAGGTCACCGGGATTTTCGGATAGTTGTCGTCGGTCAAGGCCGGCAGGAAAAGTGGCTCCGGAACAATCTGAAGCAGGCTGAATTCACGGGCGTCCTCCGAGGCAAAGAGCTGTCGCGCGCATTCGCCGACATGGACATCTTGGCTTTCCCGTCAGAGACGGATACGTTTGGCCTCGCGGTTCTTGAAGCCTTTGCCTCTGGGGTACCTGCCGTCGTCACTGGGAAGGGCGGACCGAAATATACAGTGCAACATGGCCGCACCGGATACGTCGCCAACAACTTCGGTGAGTTCGTTGCTTTTACGGAGACGCTGATGACTCGGCCTGACCTACTCTCCGCGATGCGCACGGCGGCCCGCCAGCAAGCCTCGACAACTTCTTGGGATCTGATCTTCGAGAGCATATACGGGGCCTACGATAGGTATTTGTGCCCAACTGCAGCCGTCAGCCAGAGCGTTTTCGATATCGCCACATCCTAAACGGAATGTGTGCGCAGATCAGCGTTGGCGTGATAATTTTTAAAACAACCTCACCATCATGTTTAGGAGACGAGGGCTTCTATGGCCACCCGTAGACACGTGCGCTCTTCACTTGTCGTTGCCGCTCTGGCGTCGGCCTTGCTTTTGCCAGGCAAAGGAGTTGCGCAGTATCAGCGGCAACTGCCTGCTCCGGCACGTCTGCCTCTCTCCGAAATCGTGGAGAGAATGACCGAGAAGAATGTCCAACGCGCCAAAGCCTTGGAGCATTATCAAGGAAGGCGGATCTACCAGCTTGATTACAAAGGTTTTCCCTCTGACATGCATGCCGAAATGAAGGTCAACGTCAAGTTCGACGCACCGGCAAGGGAAGAATTTACGGTGGTTTGGCAGAGCGGGCCCAAGTGGATGATCAATCGCGTCCTCAAGCGAATTATGGAAACCGAGCGGGAATCTCTCACTGGTGAGAATCGAGCAAGTGTCCAGATCACGAGCGAGAATTATGATTTCACGCTTCTCGATTCGCAGGATACCGATGACGGCTGCTCGTACGTTTTAGGCGTCCAGCCGAAGGTCGTGAACAAGTTTCTCTTTCGAGGGAGAATTTGGGTGGACGTCAAGGATTTCGCGGTGCGCCGAATCGAAGCGGAACCAGCCAAGAACCCATCATGGTGGATCAAGAGAACAGAGATTCATCATTCCTTTCTGAAGATAGGTGATTTTTGGCTTCCTGCAGAGAACAAGTCGGTCTCCAACACACGATTAGACGGCCGGGCTACCCTGACGATCGAGTACGAAAACTACGCGATTGAACCGCCGCCTTTCCAGGCCATCACCACGCGATTAGCAAGTCCCAACTGACTCCTGCTCCAAGCCGCTGCCCTTTGGACCAAGTTTGTCAACGTGATGGGACCTCAGTTTTTTGATCCAAACGGAAGGTTAGTTTCCGGCAAAATCTAGGCCTGAAAAGGGGGGATTTGCCGTGAAGAAGAAACGGTTTGCGGTGGAACAGATCGTGGCCATTCTGAAGCAGGCAGAACTAGGCATACCGATCGCGGAGTTGATCCGGCAGGTGGGGATTTCCGAACAGACCTTCTATCGGTGGAAGAAGAAGTACACGGGGTTGGAGGTCGATCAGGTACGGCAGCTCAAGCAGATGGGCGAGGAAAATGCACGGTTGAAGCGCATCGTGGCGGATCTGACGCTGGACAAGGCCATGTTGCAGGACGTGCTCAGAAAAAAATTCTAAGGCCCTCGCGGTATCGTCCGGTGGTGGAGTACTTGAGCCTGGGTTACCGGGTGAGCGAGCGGAGGGCTTGCCGGGTTACACGGTTGCATCGAGGGACGTATCGCTACAGCAGTCACAAGAACCCGTGGACCGCGCTGCGGATGAGGATTCGAGAAATTGCCCAGGTTCGAGTTCGCTACGGGTACCGCAAGATCCGAGTGCTGCTGAACCGGGAGGGCTGGGGAGTAGGGAAATCTCTGATGCAGCGATTGTATCGAGAGGAAGGATTGGTGCTAAAACAAAGGCCGAACCGTCGGCGTCAAGCAGCAGAACATCGGCGAGAACGGGTACGGGCCACGGAAGCGAACCAGGCCTGGAGTCTGGATTTTGTGTCGGATCAGTTGACGGATGGACGACGATTTCGCGCGTTGACGATCGTGGATGTGTTTACCAGGAAATGCCCGGCGATCGAGGTGGGGCAGTCGTTGAAAGGAACTGACGTGGTGGAAGTACTGAATCGACTTCGGTTCGAACGCAGCATGCCGAAGATGCTTTTCTGTGATAACGGGTCTGAGTTCACCAGTCAGATCATGGACCTGTGGGCTTACCAGAACGGAGTAAAGATCCACTTCAGCCGGCCGGGGAAACCGACCGACAACGCGTACGTGGAATCATTCAACGGAACGTTGCGAGCCGAATGCCTGGACACGCATTGGTTTGGGACACTGGCGGAAGCGCAGGAGAGCATCGAGGCTTGGCGGAAGGAATATAATGAGAGCCGTCCTCACAGGGCTCTCGGGGAGCGGACA
>Ga0116215_1000339_pt1 | contig 37227 bp, 33 predicted proteins | sample Sb_taG_7_FD_89698 | JGI IMG/M metagenome (GOLD analysis project Ga0116215, IMG submission 89698) | Peat soil microbial communities from Weissenstadt, Germany - Sb_50d_2_FS metaG | ecosystem: Environmental > Terrestrial > Soil > Wetlands > Peat | place: Germany: Weissenstadt | collected 2010-09-21
TCAAGATCCACTTCGGCGACCGCGTCCCCGATACTGCAAACTGACCATCACTGATTGACACCCACGGAGTCACTGTTACACTTAACAAATAACTCGCCTACACAGTTAATGTGACGCCCTCGGGGGCGGTGCTCTATCGCATCTGTCGTAGTGTCGCTTCGATGTGCGAGGTGAGCAGGTAGAGGTCGAGTTGGTCGGGATCGTTGGGATCGAATGGGCAGAAGCCGAGGCGCTCCCACCATGTCCTAGCGCGGGCGTTCAGCGCAGTGACGACCACGGCGCGGCACGCTGCCTTCTCGTTGAGCTCGACAGCCGTGGCGAGGACATGCGCCGCGAGGGCGGTCCCGACGCCGAGTCCTGTGTGGCGGCGGTCCACCGCCAGCCGGCCGAGGAGTAGCGCGGGGACGGGGTCGGGTGCGCCCGTGGCGAGCGCGTCGGGGGCGGCTGAGCGATCGATCCCTGTCATCGCAACACTTGCGTACGCCACCACAACGTCGTCGGCGTCAGCGATCACCCAGGTCGCCGACGTGTCACGGCGTCTGCTCTGCCCCGAGTAGCGGCGCAGCCACTCGTCAAGCACCGGCGCGCCACTGTCGAACCGTCCGCGATCGTGTCGCCGCGAGTCCAGCAGTACGGGGCGATGCAGCTCAGTCAAGCCAACTGAACTTGCGCTTGCGGCGTAGGGCCTTCGCAAGCCGATCGTTGACCTCCGCAGGCCGTTCGAGCGCCTGGCTGAACGCTGCTGCGGCCTGTGAAGACAGGCGGATGCCCGACCGCTCGGCCAGGACTTCCTCGGCCTTGGACGCGGCGGCTTGGACCACGAACGCGGAGACGTTCAAGTGCGACGCGGCGGCGGCCCGCTCCAACAGCGCCTTGTCGGCTGGGTCGACACGGATCTGCAGCCGTCCTTCCTTGAGTGTAGACATGTACTCACTATGGCAGTACAGCCGCAAAGTTTCAAGCCGTGAACACAGCCAGGCCCAGTCAAACTTCACCGGCGTAGGCCATAACGGCACAGACAACTGTCTGAGTGGAGCTAGTCGGGCTCGAACCGACGACCTTCGCGCTGCCAGCGCGACGCTCTCCCAGCTGAGCTATAGCCCCATGATCAACTCGGAAAGTGTAGCCGGCCGGGGTTGGGAGATCCCGTGCCCGGTCCCGATCGCAGCCGGCCAATGGCGGGCGCGAGCTCGTAGTCGCGGGCCCATTTGATCCCCTGGGCCTGGTTGTTCCTCGTTGGGTCCAATCTGAGATGGATCCCGCGACGGCCCGATGCCTCGCCGATCGGAACCAGGAAGCCGCGGTGCAGCTCCGGCGAGTACGCGGCGATCGCATCGACCTCGGCGGCCGTGTAGCTCGTCCAGACGTAGCCGCGAGGTGTATATCGATTTGTCCGCAGCCCCACTGACAGCACCCCCGCACGCCGGCGGGCCAGCTTGCACTGAACGCGCAGAAGCTCGGGCTCGAGGTCGATGACGAGGTCGTACCGCCGGCCCTCGCTCAGAGGGCGGAGCACCGTCAGGCCGAGCTGGATCACCATCGCGGTGATGGCGGCCTCGGTCGCGGCTCCCTTCTGGCTCGGGGTCAGTCGTCCACCTGCCCGGCACGCTAGACAGCGTCGTGTGTCACCAGTGTGCTCTCTGCTTCAACTGCGTGACTTCACTGAAACCGCACGTGCCTCGCAGCCTGCGCGCATGATGCCTCTCACCCCCGCGGGATGAACTCCGGCACGTCGAGGTCGTCGTTGGAGTCGCCACCTCGCCGGCGTCGCCCGCGCGTCCTGGTCTCCCGGCGCGTGGGCTCCTCGCCGTTGTGTTCGCGAGCGGCCTCGCCGCGTCCCTCGCCCTCGTCGCGCCCGTCGCCGATGGTCACCTGGTCCAGTCGCGCGGTCATGGCTCCGTGCGTCAGGCGCACGTCGCGCAGCAACCGTTCGGCGTTGTTGCGCAGCGAGCTTGCGAGCTCGCGCAGGTTGCGTGAGATCTCGGTGCCCTCGACGAGGATGTCGCGCGCGACGATGTGCGCCTCGCTGGTGATCTCGCGGGCTTCATCGCGCGCCTTCGCCTTGGTCTCCTTGGCCTGATCGTCCGCCTGTGCCTGCAGGCGCGTGAGCTCCACGTTGCGCGCGGCGAGCAGCTGCTCGGTCTGCTCCTGGAGCTCCCGTGCGATCCGCTCGGACTGCTCGCGCGCGTCGGCGAGCACGCGCTTGGACTCGGTGTCGGCGCTCGCGAGCAGCCGTTTGGACTCCCCGTCGGCGGCCGCGCGCAGCTGCTCGGCCTCCTGCCTGGCGGACTCGCGGAGCTGCTCTGAGTCGCGTTGAGCCGTCGCCCACGCCTGCTCGGCCTCGCCGCGCGCCTGGTCGAGCAGCCGCTCGGCCTCCTCGCGCGCCTCCTGCAGCGTCTGGGTTGCCTCCTCGCGCGCCTGCCCGGCTTCGCCTTGCAGCTTCGTGGAAGCGTCGAGCGCGTCGTTCCTGGTGCTGTCCGCCTGCGCGCGCGCGTCGCTGAGGAGCTCCTGCGCCTCCTCATCGGCGGCGGCCACGCGATTGTCCGCTGCGCGGTCAGCCTCCGCGATTCGCTCCCGGGCGCGCTTCTCGGCCTGCTCGCGCAGCTCGCGTGCCGCTTGTTCCGCGGCTCCCACGATGCTCGCCACGCGGCCGGGTGTGGCGCTCAAAGACTGCGGATCGGCGTCCGGGGGGTGCAGCTCTTCGAACTCGGGCTCCTCGATTGGCGGCTCCTCCACGCCAGGCATCGTAAAGCGCGGCGCTCGCTCGCGTTTCTCGACCCCTCTCGCCACGCCGCGAAACGGCCGCCGCCGGTTGCCCACGACAACGGCCATGGCAGAAAGCGTGGGATATTCGTCCTTGCGGACAGAACGGCGGTGCGCGATCATCGCCGTGTGCAGACCGATCGCGAACCCAGCCGCCAGCGCCGTGGCGACCGCTGCATCGCGATCGTCGCCTATCCAGGCGTGCAGAGCCTCGACGTGACCGGTCCGCTGGAGGTGTTCGCGGGCGCCCAGCGTGTGATCGACGCGCAAGACAGCGGCGCACCGGGCTATCGCACGCTCGTCCTCAGCCGCGACGGCGCGCCGTTGCGCACCTCCAGCGGCCTTCAGATCATCCCCGACGTCAGCCTGCGCGCGGCCCCCAGGGCGATCGACACGCTGATCGTTGCCGGCGGCAGCGCGCATGCCGACGCGGCAGCCGATCGCGTGCTCGTCGACTGGATCGCCCACGCGTCGAAGGCCGCCAGGCGCACCGCGTCGGTGTGCACCGGGGCGTTCCTGCTCGCGCGCGCCGGGCTGTTGGACGGCCGGCGGGCGACCACGCACTGGGCGTTCGCACGGGAGCTGCAGCGCATGCACCCCGCCGTGCGGGTGGACGCGGAGCCGATCTACGTGCGCGACGGCTCCCCCTCCGGGGACGATGTGATCTGGACCTCCGCGGGAGTGACCGCAGGCATGGATCTCGCGCTGGCGCTCGTGGAGGAGGATCTCGATCGCGACACCGCGCTGCTGATCGCCAGGCACCTCGTGCTGTTCCTGCGCCGCCCCGGCAATCAATCGCAGTTCAGCGCCACGCTCGCCGCCCAGCGGGCAGAGCGCGCGCCGCTGCGCGAGGTCCAGCGGGCGCTGCTGGAGGACATTGCCGGGGACCACTCGGTGCCGACGATGGCCGCGCGCGCACACATGAGCCCTCGCCACTTCGCCCGCGCCTTTCGCGTGGAGACGGGCGTCACCCCCGCCCGCCACGTCGAGCGCGTGCGCCTGGAAGCCGCGCGCCGGGCGCTTGAGGACACCGGCGAGCCGCTCGACGCGATCGCCGCCAGCTGCGGCTTCGGCAGCGTGGAGACCTTGCGCCGCGTGTTCCTGCGCACGCTGCACGTCGGGCCGGCCGAGTACCGCCGGCGCTTTCACGCCCCCACCACCACATCGTCCCCGCATCGTCCCGGCACGGGGAAAGGGAAGGAGACCGTCGCATGAGCGTTCAACGAGCAGACAGCCAGTCGACCAACGCCAGCATCGAGATCGCGATCCTCCTCTACGACCGCTGCACCGCGCTCGACGCGATCGGTCCGTATGAGGTGCTCAGCCGCCTGCCCGGCGCGCGCGTCACGTTCGTCGCCACGCAGCCCGGACCGGTCCGCACCGACAACGGCATGCTGACGATTCTCGCCGAGCGCTCGCTCGAGCAGGCGCACAGCCCCGACATTGTGCTCGTCCCCGGCGGGCCCGGCAACGTCGCCGCGCGCGCCGGCGAGCAGGTGCTCGACTGGCTGAGGGCCGCCGACCGCGTGAGCACCTGGACGACCTCCGTGTGCACCGGCTCGCTGATTCTCGCCGCCGCCGGGCTGCTCGACGGCAAGCGCGCGACCAGCCACTGGCTCGCGCTCGAGGAGCTGCGCGGGCTCGGCGCCGAGCCGGTCGCCGGGCGGGTCGTGTTCGACGGCAAGCTCGTCACCGCCGCGGGTGTCTCCGCGGGCATCGACATGGCGCTCACGCTCGCCGCGCGGATCGCCGGCGAGACCGTCGCGCAGGCGATCCAGCTGGGGATCGAGTACGACCCGCAGCCCCCGTTCGACGCCGGCTCGCCCGCTAAGGCGCCCGCGGAGGTCGTCGAGCTGCTGCGCGCCGCGCGGTGCACGCGCGAGAGCGAGGCGCTCGCGTCGCCCTCGACTTGAGCGAAAGCGACAATCGCCGAGAAACGGGAGCGGGAGGCGGGCGACCGCGCAGGTCGTCCCGCTAACCTGCGAATCCCCGATGGCAGAGCACCGCTACGACCCGCACGAGATCGAGCCCCGATGGCAGGCCGTGTGGGCGGGCGAGCGCACGTGGGAGGTCGCGAACGAGTCCGCCGCTCACGGGCGGCGGGGAGGCAGGGAGGCGCCCGGCAGGGGTGGCGCGCAGGCGGGCGGGCGGGCATCCAGCTCCTACGTGCTCGAGATGCTTCCCTACCCGAGCGGCGAGCCCCACATCGGCCACCTGAAGTGCTACTCGGTCGGCGACGCGATCGCGCATTTCCGTCGCCGACTGGGCGCGCGCGTGCTGCACCCGATGGGCTATGACGCGTTCGGCCTGCCCGCCGAGAACCACGCGATCAAGACAGGCGTGCACCCGCGCGAGTCGACCGCCGCGTCGATCGCGTCCTTCCAGCTCCAGTTTCGCTCGTGGGGGATCTCGATCGACTGGTCGCGCGAGCTCGCCACGCACGAACCGTCCTACTACCGCTGGACGCAGTGGATCTTCCTGGAGCTGTTTCGCGCGGGCCTGGCCTACCGCAAGGAGGCGGCAGTCAAGTGGTGCCCGAAAGACCAGACGGTGCTCGCCAACGAGCAGGTCGACGCGGACGGCCGCTGCGAGCGCTGCGGCGCACTGGTCGAGGTCAGGCAGCTCGAGCAGTGGTTCCTGCGCATCACCGACTACGCCGAGCGGCTGCTCGGCGACCTCGAGTCGATCGAGTGGCCCGAGCACGTCAAGACCATGCAGCGCAACTGGATCGGGCGCAGCGAGGGCGCGGAGGTGACATTCCACTGCGAGCAGCTCGGCGTCGACTACCCCGTGTTCACCACGCGCCCGGACACGCTGTTCGGCGCGACCTTCTTCGTGATGGCGCCCGAGCATCCCGACGTGATGCGCCTGGCGGCGGGAACAGAGCACGAGCAGGCGGTGCGAGAGTACGTCAACCACGCGCTCACCGAGACCAACGAGGAGCGCGGCGACGCCGAGCGCCCGAAGACCGGCGTGCCGCTCGGGCGCACCGTAACCAATCCCGTCAACGGCGAGCAGATCCCCATGTACGTGGCCGACTACGTGCTGATGGAGTACGGCACCGGCGCGATCATGGCGGTGCCGGGCCACGACGAGCGCGACAACGCGTTCGCGCGCGAATACGGCCTGCAGATCAGGCGCGTGATCGTCGGTGCCGATCGGGACGCGCCACCGGACTTCGTTGCCGACCCCGACATCTGGGAGTTCTCCGAGCAGAGCCTGCCCTATACGGGCGATGGCACGCTGACGAACTCCCACCCGGACTTCGACGGCATGCCCAACCGCGAGGCGCTCGCGGCGATCGTCGCGTGGCTCGACCGCGAGGGCAAGGGCCACGCCTCCGTCAACTACCGCCTGCGCGACTGGCTCGTCTCCCGCCAGCGCTACTGGGGCACCCCAATCCCGATCGTGCACTGTCCCGCCTGCGGGATCGTGCCCGTCCCCGACGAGCAGCTGCCGGTGGAGCTGCCCGAGATCGACGACTACATGCCCAAGGGCCGCTCGCCGCTGGCGGCCGCGGAGGAGTGGGTGAACGTCGAGTGCCCGGCATGCGCAGGAGACGCGCGCAGGGAGACGGACACGATGGACACGTTCGTCGACTCCTCCTGGTACTTCCTGCGCTACTGCGACGCGTGCAACGACCAGGCCGCCTGGGACCCGGCAGCGCTGCGCGAGTGGATGCCCGTGGACCAGTACATCGGCGGGGTCGAGCACGCGATCCTGCACCTGATGTACGCGCGCTTCTTCACCAAGGCGCTCGCCGACCTCGGGCACCTCGACTTCCAGGAGCCATTCCAGGCGCTGTTCACGCAGGGCATGGTCACCAAGGACGGCTCGAAGATGAGCAAGTCCAAAGGCAACGTCGTCTCGCCCGCGTCGATCGTCGAGCGCGTCGGCGCGGACACCGCGCGCTGCTACATCCTGTTCGTCGGGCCGCCAGACCAGGACGCCGACTGGTCTGATGACGGCGTCGAGGGCGTGCACCGCTTCCTGTCGAGGCTGTGGCGGCTGGCGGCGGAGACGGCTGAGAGTGGTCATGCTGAGACGGGGGAGGGAGGGCCGCATGCGGCCCTCCCCGGGGCCGCACATGTGCGGCCCCGCCGACCGGCGCATGCGCCGGTCGGAACGGATATGGACGGCGACGATCTCGCGCTGCTGCGCAAGACGCACTGGGCGATCGACAAGGTCAGCGGCGACCTGCGCCGGTTCGCGTTCAACACTGCCATCGCGGCGGTGATGGAGCTGCTGAACGACTGCTCACGGCTGCGTGAGACCGTCCAGCTCGACACGATGCGCTTCGCGCTCGCGACGGCCGCCTCGCTGCTGTTCCCGTTCGCGCCGCACGTATCGTCCGACATCTACGATCGTCTCACCGGCGAGCGAGTGTGGGAGCAGCCATGGCCGCAGGCCGATGAGGCGATGCTCGAGCGCGACTCCTACGAGCTCGTGTGCCAGGTCAACGGCAAGGTCCGCGATCGCGTGCAGGCGAGCGCCGAGGCCAGCCCGGAGGCCCTGAAGGAGCTGTGCCGCGCGGCGCCCAACGTGCGCGCGCACGTCGACGGCCGCGAGATCGTCAAGGAGGTCGTCGTGCCGGGCAAGCTTGTGAACCTAGTTGTGCGCTGATGGCGGAGCTGAGGCCCGCCTACCTGATCCACGGTGACGATCACGGCGCGGTCGCCGAGCGGCGCGCGGGGCTGCGCGGGCTGGCTGAACGCGAACACGGGGGAGGGGCGAGCGTCGAGGTGCTCGAGGGCGATTCCGCCACGCCCGCCGGTGTCGCCTCCGCGCTGGCGGCGATGACGCTCGCGGTGGGACGGCGCGTGATCATCGTCGAAGGCGTCGAGCGCTGGCGCCAGGACGACGTGAGCAGGCACCTCGCGAGCGCGCTCGCGCAGATGCCCCCGGACACCACGCTCGCGCTGTTCGCGCGCGAGGAGGCGCGCACGAGCGCGCCGGCGGCTCTGCACGACGCCGTCAAGCGCGCCGGCGGCCAGGTCGTCGCGCAGATGACCGTCAAGCCCTGGGAGCTGCCCAAGTGGGCGCGCGAGCAGGCCGCGCGCCTGGGCCTCTCGCTGGATGCCGCCGCCGCCAAGGCGCTCGTCGCTCAGGTCGGCGACCGCCAGCAGCGGCTGCTGCGAGAGCTCGAGAAGCTCGCGCTCGAATCGTCCCCAGCATCGTCCCCGGAAGGGGAAGGGGAGGGGGAGGGGGAAAGCGCCGACGCCGACGGCGCCCCCGGATCAGATCCCGAGCAAGGGGGCGCCCGCGCGGGCTCCGCCGCCGCGCCCACGCGCATCGGCGTGGAGGACATCGAGCGCCTGGCAGCGCACTCGAACGAGTGGCGAGCGTACGCGCTCGCCGACGCGCTCGTCGGTGCCGACACGCGCGAGGCGACGCTCTCCTATCTGCGCCTGCGCCAGCAGGGCGAGCGCCTGTCCGGCCTCACCTATCTGATCGCCGCGCGCCTGCGCGACGGGCTCGCGATCGCGCTGCGACTGGCCGAAGGCGCGTCCGCGGCCGAGGTCAAGCGCACCCTGCGCATGCCCTCGCGCGCCGCCGACCGGTTCATCGCCGACGTCGCCCGCAGCGATGCCGGGCGATTCCGCGCCGCGCTGTCCGCGCTCGCCCAGCTCGAGCTCGACACGCGCGGCGGCGCCCCGCTCGCGAGCGGCCGCGGCGCATTCACGGGGCTCGACGAGGACACGCTCGCCGTGTGCGCGATCGAAGCGATCACCGCGTAGCCACCTGCTCGCGCGGACGGGAGCGGGGAGCTACTTGCCGGGAGCTACTTGCCGGCGAGGGTTCTTGCCGCGCGGGACTTCTTGCGTGCGCCCGTGTTGCGGTGCAGCGCGCCGCGCTTGACGGCCTTGTCGATCGTGCTCACCAGCTCGCGATGCGCCGTGCCAGCCCCCTCCTCATCGCCGCCCGCGACCAGCGACTCGAGGCGGCGGAAGTGCGTCTTGATCGTCGAGGTGTAGCGACGGTTCTCCAGGCGCTCGCGCTCGGAGCGCAGGATGCGCTTCTTCTGTGAGTGGATGTTGGCCATGACTGGTGATGTGGGCGCGCGAAACAACGGTCCGGCCGCGCCGGGCAGCGCCGTACTATAGCGCGGCCCGCCTGCTCGCCCCGCGGCCGCCCGCCACCCTCCCGCCACCTCCGCTCCCACGACCCTTGTCCGCCAGCGCTGAACCCTTCGCCGAGGAGCCGATCGCGCCGGCGGGCGGGCGGGGCTCGGGTCCTGGCGGCATGGCGCGCAACACGGCGATCTTCTCGATCGCCACCGGCGTCTCGCGGATCGTGGGCCTGGTGCGGGAAATCGTGTTCGCGAGCTACTTCGGCACGACCAGAGCGGCGTCGGCGTTCACGCTCGCCTTCCAGGTTCCGAACCTGGTGGCCAACCTGTTCGCCCAGTCCGCGCTGTCGGCCGCGTTCGTGCCCGTGTTCACCGACCTGCTGCAGAAGGGACGGCGCGGGGAGGCGCTGCGGCTGGCCTCGACGCTGTTCTGGATCGTGCTGATCGGCCTCGGCGCGATCACCGCCTTCTTCATCCTCGCGGCAGGGTTTGTGATGCCGCTGTTCCTCGCGCCGAAGCTCGTGTCGGTGACGGGCTTGACGGTCGGCCTCTCGCGCGTGCTGTTCCCCGTCGTCCTGCTGCTCGGCGTCAACGGTCTGCTGGTGGGGATCCTGCAGTCCTACGATCACTTCACGATCCCCGCGATCTCCCCGGCGGTGTGGAACGCGGTGATCATCGTGCTGCTGGTCGTGCTGGCGCCGCGCTTCCACGGCGCGGATGAGATCTACGCGTACGCGATCGGGATCCTCGCGGCGACCGGCGTGCAGCTGACGATGGCCTTCGGCGCGCTCGGGCGGATCGACTTCCGGCTGAGCCCGCGCATCGACTGGCACGATCCGCGCATCAGGCAGGTGTTCATGTTGATGCTCCCCGTGACCATCGGGCTTGGCATCGTCAACCTCGACCAGCTCATCAACTCGGCGTTCGGCGGCCTCGTCTCGGGAGAAGCCCCACGCGCGATCGACAACGCCTTTCGCGTGTACATGCTCCCGCAGGGGATGTTCAGCGTGGCCGTCGCCACCGTCCTGTTCCCGACGCTCAGCCGTCTGGCCTCCAGCCGCGACGCGGGCGCGATGCGTCGCACGGTCGGCAACGGCATGCGCCAGATCAACCTGATGCTGATTCCCGCCGCGGCGTTCATGATCGCACTGCCCACGCCGATCGTGCGGCTGCTGTTCGAACGCGGTGAATTCAACGCCAGATCGACCCACCTCGTCTCGATCGCGCTGTTCTGGTTCGCCTTCAGCCTGCCCTTCGGCGGTCTCAACCTGCTGCTCACGCGCACGTTCTTCGCCGTGCAGCGGCCGTGGATCCCCACGCGCCTGGCCGCGATGAACATCGTCGTGGACATCATCGTCAGCGTTGCGCTGTACAAGCCGCTGGGGATCGCAGGGCTGATCATCGGCACGATCGCAGCGAACGTGATCATGACCGTGCTGCAGCTCCAGCGCCTGCGCGCCGGTCTGAACGGGCGTCTGGAAGGGGCTCAAACGATGATGGTCACCGCGCGTATCCTCGTCGCCTCGGCGCTGCTCGGCTGCGTCTCGTGGGTCGTGTGGAAGCTGCTCGACGAGCTGCTCGGCGCTTCGCTGCCGGCGGAGATCGTCAGCGTGGGCGCTGCCGGTGCCGCCGGGGTGCTCGTGTACGCGCGCGCGGTGCTCGCGATGCACATCCCCGAGGCCCATCAGGTCGGCAACCTGATCCGCGCACGGCTCGGGCGGGCCTGAGCGCGCTACTATTTTTTCGATGGAGTTGCGACCCATACACCCGAATGAACCTCCGCTCCATCACGAACTGCGCGACGCGCTCAACCACCGCTTGGCCAACACCAGCTTTTTCGTCTGGATCAACGTGACCCCGACTGGTACGCAGCAACAATTCGCCGACCTCAAGCGGATCGTGAGCGACATTGGATGGTGGCTCGACAAGCTCGACCCCGATGCGATCCACGGCACCGAAGATGTCCCTGAGCTCGACATCTCGGATGCTGCGGCGGATGTTCGTGTTCGTGCCCTCCCGAAGAAGCCGGCCGCCCGCCTTCAGCGGGCGAAGCAAATCGTCGGGAACCCCGAGCCGGTGCTCGTAGGATGGACCTCCTAGGCGCTCTCGTCTGATTCGAGCATCTCTCGGTGGCAGTATCCGACTTCGTTGCGCCGACGATGGCCGCGGCTGTGATCAGTGCCGCGATGTCGTACGCGGTTACCAGGGCAACGGCGAAATCGACCATCGAAAGCGCGGCGATAGGTGCGGATGTCGAGCGCGAAAAGCTCGCTCATGCTCGAGAGGAGTTTCAGGCGTCACGGCGTGACAAGGCCCTCAACCACCTCATCGCGCTCACCGAACGAATGGAAATTGTCGCGAACGCTGAGATTGTCACCGAGATCAGGCAGGACGCCGCTCGCAAAGCGCAGGGGTCGCTCGCCGCCGTTGTGATCACCCTTCGCGACGACGCGCCTGAGAGTCCGCTCATAGATGACCTGCTGGAGGCGCTGCGTGTGAAGGATCTCGAACGGGCAGCGGAGATTTGGTCGCGGGTCCGGAGCAGCATTACGTCCGGGCGGCTCCCCTGAGTGAGGTCGGTGTCGAGCCTCGGCCATCTGTGTCGAGCAGAGGCCGGGTGAGCCTAGGCCCACCCGGCATGCGCCCGAACATAGATCGCCGCTTACTACTTACGTCCCAGGACTGTGTGTCTTGCCTGGGCGGCGTGACACTCCCGACACCTGGACAGGCCGTCAGGCTTGCGCCTGACGCGTTGCCGCGGTCGAGCCTCGAAGGCCCATAGTCGAGTTGGCGATCCGCCGGAGCGGTTAACGCTAGCGGGTCTGGCGTCACGGCCCTCGCCATCTACGCTGTAGCGGCCCATGGATCAGCAGCACATCCGCAACTTCTGCATCATCGCGCACATCGACCACGGCAAGTCGACGCTCGCCGACCGCATCCTCGAGCTGACGCACACGGTCGCCCCGCGCGAGATGCGCGCGCAGCTGCTGGACTCGATGGACCTGGAGCGCGAGCGTGGCATCACGATCAAGGCGCAGGCGGTGCGCGTCTTCTACACGGCGCGCGACGGGCAGACCTACCAGCTGCACCTGATTGACACGCCCGGCCACGTGGACTTCACCTATGAGGTCTCGCGCTCGCTGGCCGCGTGCGAGGGCGCGCTGCTGGTGGTGGACGCCGCGCAGGGGGTGGAGGCGCAGACGGTCGCGAACACCTACCTGGCGGTCGAGTCGGGCCTCGAGCTGATCCCGTGCCTGAACAAGATCGACCTGCCGGGGGCGGAACCGGAGCGGGTCGCGGGCGAGGTGAGCGAGCTGATCGGCGAGTCGCCAGAGACGATCCTCCGCATCAGCGGCAAGACTGGAGAGGGGGTTGGCGCGGTGTTGGAGGAGCTGATCGCCAGGGTCCCGCCGCCCGCGGGCGACCCCGACGGCGCGTCGCGTGCGCTGATCTTCGACTCCGAGTTCGACCAGTACCGCGGCGTGATCGCCTACATCAGGGTGGTGGACGGCGTGTTCCGCAAGGGCGAGGCGATCCGCGCGATGGCCACGGGCACGCAGGCGGACATCGACGACATCGGCTTCTTCAGCCCGCAGATGATGCCCACCGACCAGCTCGCCGCGGGCGAGGTCGGCTACCTGATCACGGGCCTGAAGGACGTGACGCTGCTGCGCGTGGGCGACACGCTGACCACGCGCGCGAAGGCAGGCGGCGGAGCGGGTGGCGGTCGAACCCCTCATCCCGGCGAGGCGAGCGAGCCGCTGCCGGGCTACCGCGAGGTCAAGCCGATGGTCTTCTGCGGCCTGTTCCCGATCGACTCCGACGACTACCCCGACCTGCGCGACGCGCTGGAGAAGCTGGTGCTCAACGACGCGGCGCTCTCCTGGGAGCCGGAGACCTCGGACGCGCTCGGGTTCGGCTTCCGCGCCGGCTTCCTCGGCCTGCTGCACATGGACATCGTGCGCGAGCGCCTGGAGCGCGAGTACGACCTGGAACTGCTGGCGACGATGCCCTCGGTGGAGTTTGACGTGACGCTGACCAACGGCGAGGAGCTGGAGGTTCACAACCCCTCGGACATGCCCGACCCGGGCACGATCGAGGAGATCCGCGAGCCGTTCATCACCGCGTCGGTGATCGCGCCGAAAGAGTTCGTGGGCGCGGTGATGGGGCTCTGCCAGGAACGCCGCGGCGAGCATACGGGCATGCACTACCTGTCGCCCGAGCGCGTGCAGATGAACTACGAGCTGCCGCTCGCGGAAATCGTGCTGGACTTCTTCGACCAGCTGAAGTCGCGTACGCGCGGCTACGCGTCGCTGGACTACGAGATCAGCGGGATGAAGCCCTCGGACCTGGTCAAGCTCGATGTGCTGCTGGCGGGCGACAAGGTGGATGCGCTGTCGATGGTGGTGCACCGCGAGAAGGCGTACGAGATGGGTCGCACGCTCACCGAGAAGCTGCGCAAGCGGATCCCGCGCCAGCAGTACGACGTGCCGATCCAGGCGGCGATCGGCGCGCACGTGATCGCGCGCGAGACCGTGAAAGCCTTCCGCAAGGACGTGATCGCGGGCTGCTACGGCGGCGACATCACGCGCAAGAAAAAGCTCCTGGCCAAACAGAAGGAGGGCAAGAAACGGATGAAGCAGGTCGGGCGCGTGGAGGTGCCTCAGGAGGCGTTCCTGGCGGTGCTGGAGCTGGGGGAGGAGTAGGTGGCGGCGCCCGCGGCGAGGGCTCGGGGATGAGCGCGGAAAGTCTGGGCGAGCGCTCGCGCCCACGCGCCGACGCGAGCCCGACGCGGCTGCTGTTCGTGTGCCTGGGCAACATCTGCCGCTCGCCGACCGCCGAGGGGGTGATGCGCGCGCTCGTGCAGCGCGAAGGTCTCGCCGAGAGCATCCAGCTGGACTCCGCGGGCACGGGCGCGTGGCACGTGGGCAGCCGTCCCGACGCACGCGCCAGGCAGGCGGCGCAGGCTCGCGGGATCACGCTCGAGGGAAGCGCGCGCCAGATCCGCGCGGAGGACTTCCTTGAGTTCGATCTGCTGGTGGCGATGGACGCCGAGAACCTGCGCGACCTGCGTCGACTGGCGCTTGGTGAGGACGGGCGCGCGAAGGTGCGCCGGCTGCGCGAGTTCGATCCCGTGAGCGCCGCCATCGGCGATCTGGACGTGCCCGACCCTTACTACGGCGCCGACGGTGGCTTCGATCGGGTGTTCGAGCTCGTGCAGGCGGCGTGCGAGGGTCTGCTCGAGCATGTCCGTGCGGGGCTGCACACGTGACGCTCACGCCCGCTGCGCGCCGTCCCGCTGGGGCGGGCAGGTCGGAGTGGGGGGTATGCGTCCCGACACGCTCTCCTCGAGGCGGCGGCTGTACCTGCTCGCGCGCGTGATCGTCACGCGCCACTACCGGCGCGAGCTGACGCTCGCGGTGGTCGCCAACGCGCTCGCGAGCTCGCCCAGGCAGCTCCAGCGCGCGTACGCGCAGTTCGGCAGGACGACCTTCAGCGAGGACCTGCTCGCACGACGCATGGCGGTGGGGGCGCAGCTGCTGATCGAGCAGCGATCGATCCCCGTGGACGACGTCGCGCGCCTGGTCGGCTACAGCGAGGGCCCGCACTTCGCGCGGGCGTTTCGCCGCCGCTACGGGCTCTCGCCCGCGCGCTTTCGCAGCGCCGCGCTGCAGGCAGCAGAGCGCTCGCGGGCGGCCGGGGCGGCGCCCGCCGTGTCGAGCGCTAACCGGCGAGTTGCTGCGAGGGTGAGCGCGCCGGGAGCTCGGCGGGGTCCGTGAGCGCGTGCGGCCCGTCGCCTTCGATGCTCTCGGCCGCCTCCGCGCCGAGCAGACGCAGGCGCATGACCGTGCCACCGCCCGGGGCGCGCTCGACGCTGATGCTGCCGTGATGCTGCGCGGCCACCTGGCGCACGATCGCCAGGCCCAGCCCAGAGCCGGGCCGCCCGCGGGCCTCCGCGCCGCGGTAGAAGCGGTCGAAGATGTGTGGCAGGTCTTCAGTGGAGATGCCCGGGCCGTGGTCGCGCACCGTCAGTACCCCCGCCACCAGGCGCACCTCCACGGGCTCGCCCGGCGGGCTGTACTTGACGGCGTTGTCGATCAGGTTGGCGATCGCCCGCTCCAGGCGCGCGGGGACACCCGGGACGATTGTCGGCTGCAGTTCCATCCACAGCGGCGTCGCCGGCGCATGCTTGCGGGCACGCTCGATCACCTCGCTCACGAGCAGGTCCAGGCGCACGTCCTCCGTGTCAGCCCGCGGCTCCTCGCCACGGGCGAGGTCGATCAGGTCGTTCATCAGCAGCGTCAGCTCCTCGATCTGCTCGACCACGTCCGCGAGCAGCCGCCGGCTGTCCTCCACGTCCATCTCCTGGCCCTGCTGCTGCAGGATCTCAATGTTCGTGCGCAGGCTCGTCACCGGGGTGCGCAGCTCGTGCGAGGCGTCCGCGACGAGCTGGCGCTGCGCGTGCACGGAGGCGTCGAGCGCGCCCACCGAGCGCTCGAGCGCGTCGAGCATGGCGTTGAAGCTCGACGCCAGGCGTCCGATCTCATCCTCGCCGGAGGGCTCGATGCGCCCGCTGAGATCGCGCGTCTGCGCGACGTGCTCGGTGGCCTGCGTGAGTCGCTTGAGCGGCAGCACGGCCGCGCCCGCGACCAGGCGTCCGAGCAGCGCGGCCAGCGCGATGCCGCCGACCAGCACCAGCAGGAGGATCAGGCGCAGCCGGCCCAACAGGCCGTCCACTTCTGTGAGCGACTGGGCGAACTGGACGGCATGTCCCCTGCCCAGCGGCTCGGCGAGCACGCGCAGGTGGATGCCATCGACGTTCGCGTCACGCATGAACGGCTCGCCGCCACGCGTGGCCAGCGCGCGCGTTTGCGCTTGCACCGGCAGCGAGATGCCTTGGACCGCCGGCGAGCGTTCCACGATCCGTCCGCTCGCATTCACGACCTGCTGGTAGCCGCGGACCTGGTCGGGGCCCGGGGACAGGCCGCTGAAGAGGCTGCGCGCGCTCGAGCCTCTGGGCCTCACGCGCCTGTCCGTTCGAGTGTCGCTGTTGCCCCGAGCCGCCGCGCCGAGCTCCCCTTCTTCCGCGATCCGCAACCGTTCCCGGTGCAGGAGCGCGCGACGACCTCCTTCGCCGTTGGCCTCGAGCCTGCGCAGCAGCAGGCTGCGCTCGAGGCCGCGGTTGCGCAGCTGGTTGTCGACCTGACTGTGCAGCTGGTCGGAGGTGAGCACGTAGATCAGCACCGACGCGAGCACCACCGCGATCGCCACCGCGGCAGCCGAGGCGATCGCTATGCGCCGGCGGAAGCTCATTGTGGTGTGCGCAGCACGTAGCCCACGCCCCGCACCGTGTGCAGCAGGCGCGGCTCGTCCGCCACCTCGGTCTTGCGGCGCAGATAGCCCATATACACACCAAGCGAGTTGGAGCTCGACCCGAAGTCATAGCCCCACACACTCTCGAAGATCACCGAGCGCGTGAGCACCTGGCGCGGGTGCCTGAGGAACAGCTCCAGCAGCAGGAACTCCGTGCGCGTGAGCGTCAGCATCCGCTCTCCCCGCCAGGCCTCGTGCGCGCGCAGGTCCAACCGCAGGTCCTCGAACGCGAGCGTCTCCTGCTTGTCGTCCTCCTCGCCGGCACGGCGCAGCAGCGCACGCACGCGCGCGAGCAGCTCGCGCAGCGCGAACGGCTTGACCAGGTAGTCGTCCGCGCCGGCGTCGAGCCCCGCCACGCGATCGTCGACCTCGCCGCGCGCGGTCAGCATCAGCACCGGCGTGCGGTCGCCACCTTCGCGCAGGCGCGTGCACACTTCCAGGCCGTTCATGCGCGGCATCGCGATGTCGAGGATGATCGCCTCGTATGCTCTCGCGCCCACCCGTTCGAGCGCCTCGTGCCCGTCGCTGGCCTGGGCGACGTCGTAGTGTTCGAGCGTGAGCGCTCTGAGCAGCGCGTTCTGGACAGCGGGCTCGTCGTCGACGACCAGTATGCGTGCTTGCTCGGCCATGATCGAAAGCGCCGTCCGCGCGCGCGCCGTCGCCGGTATCGCGCGAGGCAGCTAAAGCGCAGCTATCAGGCTAGCGTGGTGGGTGTGCAGGACACAACAAGTCGAGCGGCGCTGGCGGCGCAGTCGCGCACCCTGCGCAACAGCTTGATCAGCCTGGCGATCTTCTTCGCGCTGGTTGTGGCGCTGCTGCTGGCGGTGCCCGGGTTGGACGCCGCCGCCGACCGCATCGCCCACGCGAGCATCCCGTGGATGCTCGCGGGGGTCGGCCTGGAGATGCTCTCCTGCCTCGGCTACGTGGTCTTGTTCGGGCTCGTGTTCGCGAGGCTCGGACGCAGCCTGGTCTCGCGACTCTCGCTGGCGGAGCTCGCGGTCAACTCGGTGGTCTCCGTCAGCGGTCTCGCGGGCATCGCGCTGGGGGCCTGGGTGCTGCGCACGAAGGGCATCTCGGCGGAGCGGATCGCGAAGCGATCGGTGCTGATCTTCGTGCTCACGAGTGTCGTCAACGTCGGCGCCGTGGTCGTGATCGGCGTGCCGATGTGGCTGGGGGTGATTCCTGGCTCGCGCAACCCGCTGCTCACGCTGCTGCCGGCGACTGTCGCGCTGTTGATGATCGCTGGGACGATCGCGCTGGCGGCGTGGGCGCGGCGAGCGGCGGCAGCCAGGCCCGCCCAGCGCGGTCGTGTGGCGGTCGCGCTGGCGGCCGTCAGCGGCGGCGTGTACGACGCGCTGGGGCTGATCCGCGCGCACGACTGGCGGCTGCTGGGGGCGCTCGGCTACTGGCTGTTCGACAACCTCGTGCTGTACGCGTGCCTGGCCGCCTCGGGTCACGCGCCCTCGTTCTGGGTCGTCGCGATGGCCTATCTCGTCGGCATGCTCGCCAACTCGCTGCCGGTCCCAGCCGGGTTCATAGCGGTCGAAGGCGGGCTCGTTGGCATGCTGCTGCTGTTCGGCGTGCGCCCCGGCTCAACGGTGATCGCGGCGGTGATCGTCTACCGGGCGATCTCGCTGTGGATCCCCGCGGCGATCGGCTCGCTCGCGTTCGTCAGCCTGCGTCATGAGATCGGCAAGCCGGTCGTTCCCGCTGTCCCGGGATAGCGGGCGCTTCGCAAAAGGCCTGCGCCGCGAAGCGGTTGCTCGCGAGAGCTTCCGGCGCTCTACCGGTGACGCGCGCGATGTAGGCGTTCTCCGCCGCGGTGCTCTGGCATACGTGGCGGGGCAGGTTGGCCATCACGCGGGTCACCGCAGCGTCGATCGGACCGACCAGGCCGGGGCAGAACACCGGCGGGGGCAACTCGCCGGAGGCGGAGCCGGGCGCGTTCAACGGGCGCAGCTCCTCGCTCGCCCGCAGCGCGTGCGCGTAGGAGTCGGAGAAGACTTCGATCGTCGTCCTACCCGAGTACAGATCGATCGCATGGCCTTCTTCGTACACCGTCGCGGGCACCCCGCGCAGGACCGTGTTGCGCTGCTTACCCAACACGGCGTTGCTGTGCGTGAGGTAGATGTTCGTCTCGACCCGCAGCGGCAATAGGCAGTTGCCCCCGCCGAGGATGCCTTCGCTGTGCAGGCAGTCGCCGTAGTACACGCCGTCGCCTACCTTGCTCAGATAGCTGCGCAGGCCATCCACCGCAACCAGCCGATGCCCGTCAAAGCTCGGGCCGGTCCAATAGATCCTGTAGTAGGGGAACGTCTGAGCTTCCGCGAGCTCGTTCGCGCCCACCGGCCGTGGGCTGCCCGTGTCGCCGCAGCCGCTCGCGGCGAGCGTCGCGCACAGAGCACCCAGCGTGAGCGCCACCCGTGTCGATCGGCGGGACCGCCGCGAGGGCCGGGGTCGGTGTGATAGCCGAAGCCGGTGTGAGAGCCGGGGTCGGTGTGAGAGCCGGGGTCGGTGTGAACGCCGGGGTCGGTGTGAGGTTTGCGGGCAGTCGGGCGTTCGCAGTTGGGGCGAGCGGCAGGGTCGATCGTCGGGCATGGCGGTGCTCACGGCAGTCATTATCTCGGCGTGCCCGCCAGAAGCACAGCTACTTCCGGGCGTGCCGCGGGTTCACGGTCCTGCGAAACCGCCGCAGGGTTGGCGGATGTGGCGGGGTCCGGTGGGGTAGCACGCCGGACCCCGCTCGATCTTCCCGTGCTCGCGTTCACCGCTACGCTGCTCGCGCTGTGGCTGGCGGTCGATCCGCGCACGCCGGACCTCGCCGCGCAGGTCTACCGCGTCGGGCTCTTCCATCAGCTCGGGTTCGCAGTGTGGGACGCGCGCTGGTACGCGGGCCATCAGCTGCCCGGCTACAGCCTGCTGTTCCCGGCGCTCGCGAGCCTGCTCGGCATGCGCGCGCTGGCGGCGCTGTCGGTGCTCGCGTCTAGCTTGTTGTTCGCACAGCTCGTGCGACGCCAGTACGGCGAGTCCGCGCGTTGGGGTGCCGCGCTGTTCGCGCTGGCGGCGCTGGGGGATGTGTGGAGCGGGCGCCTGACGTTCGCGCTCGGCGTCCCGTTCGCGCTCGCCGCCGTGCTCGCGTTCGCGCGTGAGCGCTACCTGGGGGCGGGCGCGCTGGCGGCGCTGTGCGCGGCCGCGAGCCCGGTCGCCGGCGCGCTGCTGGGACTGGCCGGCCTGTCGCTGAGCATCGCGCGGCGCTCGCCGCGCGCGCTGCTGACGCTCGCGGGACCTGCCGCGGCGATCGTGCTGGCGCTCGTGGCGCTGTTCGGAGAAGGCGGCTGGGAGCCCTACCCGTTCCTGTCGTTAGTCGCGACCGTGCTCGTCGTGCTGGCGTTCCTGTGGGCGCTGCCCGCGCACGCGCGTGCGCTGCGCATCGGTGCGGGCGTGTACCTGCTCGCGTGCCTTGCATGCCTGTTGGTGCGCTCGCCGATCGGCAGCAACGTGGAGCGCTACGGCGTGCTGCTCGCAGGGCCGCTGCTGCTGTGCGCGCGGATGGCGGCCGTGCCGGGTGGTGATGCACGCACGCGCGCAGGCACGACGACGGCGGGCGCGCCGGCGGTGCCGGCTGGCCCCCGAGCGGCGGCTGGCCCCCGAGCGGCGGCTGGCGCTCGCGTGGCTGCAGCGCGCGTGCTGGCGAGCGGGCGCGGGAACGTGGGGCTCGCGCTGGCGCTGTGCGCGATCGCCACGTGGGTGGTGTGGGGGCCGGTGCGCGAGACGCTCGCGGTCGCCGGCAGCGAATCTACGAGTGCCTCCTACTACGCGCCGGTGAAGCGCTTCTTCGCCCGCGTGAGCGCCCCGCCGGCGGCGCCCGTGCGGGTGGAGGTGCCGCTCACGCGCTCGCACTGGGAGGCCGCGCTGCTCGCGCCGAGCGTGTCGCTCGCGCGCGGCTGGGAGAAGCAGCTGGAGGAGCGCTATGACGGCGTGCTGCTGCGCAAAGGGCTGACCGCGGCAGGCTACGAGCGCTGGCTGCGCGAACAGGCTGTCGGGTACATCGCGCTGCCCGACGTTCCGCTCGACCACTCGAGCGCTCAGGAGGGGCGTCTGATCCGCGCGGGCCTGCCGTACCTGCGCGAGGTGTACGCCAGCAGGCACTGGCGCATCTTCCGCGTGCTCGCGTCCACGCCCATCGCCTCGGGACCCGGGCAGCTGACGGCGCTCGGGCACGACTCGTTCACGCTGCGTGCGCGTGCGCCCGGGAGCTTCCTCGTGCGCGTGCACTTCACGCGCTACTTCACGCTCACGCGCGGGGACGGCTGCGTCGCGCCGGCCGCCGGCGGCTGGACGCGGGTGAGCGTGCGCCGCGCCGGCACGGCGGTCGTCACCGCGAGCTTCTCGCTCGCGCGCGCATTCGGTGGGGGCGGCTCGTGCGCGGGCGGTCGATCGCTCGCGAGCGCGCGGCGCTCCGCCGGCTCGCAGGCGGGGCCGGTGTCCGCGTCACAGTCGGGGCGATCGCGCGCGCTGCCCTACCGCTGGCTCGTGCGCACGCAGGGCGCGCCCGCGTCGATCGCCGTCGAGAACCGCGCCACGGGAACGACGGCCTGGCGTCTGCCCGGGCCCGCGTATGAGCTCGGAGGGGCTGCACACGGGGAGATCGCCGGCTACGTCGCCGAGCAGGCGATCTCTCCCGGCGAAACGCAGAGCGTGTACGTGAGCGCACCGGGGGCGCACACGGTCACGGTGCGCGTGTACCGCATGGGCTGGTACGACGGCCGCGGTGGCCGGCTCGTACTCGCTAGCGCACGGTTGACCGCGCGAACGCAGCCTCCGTGCACGCATCGCTCCTCGACCGGGCTTACCGAGTGTCGCTGGCGCGCGACCCTCTCATTCTTAATCCCAAAAGCGCTCACCAGCGGTGTGTACATAGTCAAGCTGCGCGCCTCCACGGGCGCGGAAAGCGACTGCATGTTCGTGCTCGAGCCCGCGCGCGCGACGCCGCTGCTGGTCGAGATCCCCACCGCGACCTACGAGGCCTACAACTCGTGGGGCGGTGACAGCCTGTACGCCGGCGGGCGCAGGCGCGTGGGCGTCACGGGCACCGATCAGGGCGTGGAAGTCTCCTACGACCGTCCCTATCAAAGCCAGACCGGCGCGGGGCAGTTGTTCGTGCGCGACGTCGCGGTCGTGCGCTTCCTCGAGCGCTACGGCTACCCCGTCGGCTACACGACCATCGAGTCGATCGACCGCCATCCCGCGCAGGTTTTGGGACCCACCCACCCGCGCGCGCTGATGGACGTCGGCCACTCCGAGTACTGGTCCGCGCGCGATCAGCGCGCGTTCGCCGGCGCGCGCGATCGGGGGACGAGCCTGATCTTCTTGAGCTCCGACACGATCGCCTGGCGCGTTCGCTTCGCGCCCGCCAGCGCCGCCTCCAGCCAGGCGGGCGAGCCCGACCACAGGATCGTTGCCTACAAGCAGTTTGTCGCGCGCGATCCCGACCGCGCCGATCCCACCGGGCTGTTCGCGCTCGGCGGCGCACAGCTCGCCGGCAGCGCCTACGACGGCTGCATCACGCCGCGCGTCCCCGTCAGCGGACCGCCCGCGTATCGCTACTACTCGTGGACTCCCTCGCCCGGCCTGCAGCCCAGCTGGCTGTTCGCGGGCAGCGGCGTGGGTGCGCATACGAGCATTACCGGGATCGTCGGCTACGAGCTCGACCAGCGCACGCGCGCCACGCCGCCGGGCACGCTGCTCGTGGGCGAGGGGACTGGCGTGCCGTGCGGCTCCGAGGACGAGCCCTCGCCCGTGCGCGGCACGCTGGCCGAGACCACGCTGTACAGGGCAAATTCGGGCGCGCTCGTGTTCGCCACCGGCACGCTCGGCTGGCTGTACGCGCTCTCACCGGTGCCCCAGGCATCGCGCGACGTGCCGCTCGCGCCCGACCCGCGGATCGTGAGGATCACGCGCAACCTGCTCGCGCGCGTGCTCGCGCGGGCGCCGTAGCTTCGAGTTGCCCGTGCGCGCCGGCGGTCAGCGCGAATGGGCGCTACCTGGGGGCGAGCGCGTACAGGCCAGTGGTGCCCGTCAGGTACACGTTCGTGCCGTCGCTGATCACCGGGTCGAACGCGCCAGTCTGCATTTCAAACAGCTTGCGCCCGGTGGAGACGCCCAGGCCGTACGTGCGGTGCTGGGCGAGATCGGCGAAGTACACGAGCTGGCCGACGATCGTCGCCGAGCCGGAGATGCGCCCGCGGGCGTTGAACTTCCAGCTGACGTGGCCCGAGCGGGCGTTGATCGCAAAGAAGGTGCCGCTGTAGGAGCCGACGTACACGGTGGGGCCGAGGCCGGGTGCGTTGGTGATCGCCGGCGAGGCGTACACGTAGTTACCGGTCTGCACCGCCCAGTCGAGGCCGCCGGTGAACGCGTCGTAGGCGTACACGCGCCCGTCGGTGTTGCCGAGGAACACGCGACCGTACGCGACCGCGGCGGTCGAGTAGAAGGTGCCGTTGCCGAACAGCGCCCCGCCCGAGCCGCTGATCCACACCCTGCTCCCGCTCTGCTCGGAGATCGCCTGCACGTGCCCGGAGTAGTCGCCGAAGTACAGCATCCCGTCGGCGAGCGTCGGGCTGGCCTTCACCGACCCGGGCGCGCGGTAGGTCCACACCACCTGCCCGGTGCGATCGTTCAGCGCGTACACGAGCCCGCTCTGGGTGCCGAAGAACACCCTGCCGTCGCCCAGCAGCGGGGAGGACTCGCTGGGCGCGGGCAGCGAGCGAAACCAGCGCATCGCGCCCGTGGCCGAGTTCAGCGCGACCACGCGGCCGGGGCTGTGCGGGTGGCCGCTGCTGAGGATCGTCGCGTACACGGTGTTCGAGGTCACCGCCGGGGCCGAGGCGGAGGCCTGGCCCAGTCGCCGCGTCCACAGCGTGCGCCCGGTGCGCTTGTCGGTGGCGATCAGCGTGGCAGAGTCGTCGAGCTGAAACAGGCGCTTGCCGTACAGAACGGGCGGGAACTCGAGCAGCGAGCCCTCGCCGCGCGCCCACAGTCGCCTGAACGGCGGCCGCACGCTCGCGGGCGCGGGGAAGAAGCGGGTGTGCGCCTTGTCGTAGCCGTACAGCGGCCACGCGAAGCGTTCCCTACCGCCGGCGGGCAGCGTGGGCGTCGGCTGTGGCAGGAAGCGCGCGTGCGGGTGGTAGATGCTGCCGGTGCGGTTGCGCTGGTACTCGTAGCCGCCGAGCGCCACCGCCGCGAGCACCAGCGCGAGCAGTGCCGCGAGCGTCGCGCGGGTGCGTCTTGACGCGAGCGCCGCGCGTGGACGCCCGAATCCGAGCGCCGCGTGGATGCGCATCAGGCGGGGGGATGCGCGGATTCGCCTGCTGCCGGGGAGCGGACGCCTGGGGCGCTCACTCACCGGCCAGCCGGGGCCGGTTCAAGCGGCGAGCTTGCGCGGGGGTGCATCGGAGGGACCGGTCGACGCGAGCGCCTGCTCGGACGCGGCGACGGTCGTGGTGGGTCCGCGCTCGCTCGCGCGGCCTCGCCCGCGGGAGCCGAGCGACCGCAGAACGGTACGTGGGCGTACGGCGAAGCTGGCGATCGCGCGCGCGATCGCCAGCACGAGCATCGCCGCGCAGATCAAAGCCAGGGGAGGCAGCGTCAGCCCGGATACGAGCACGAGCGCATCGTGGTTGCCACTCAGCGACCAGCTCCACAGCAGGTAGTCGCCGAACGTCAGCCCGGACACGAGCACCAGTCGCCTGTGGGACACACGCAAACCCTAGTCGTGTTCGGGGACGGACGCCCGGCGGGCGTCGCGTGGGAGCGTGGCGGCGGCGTTGCGCGGCGGTGCCCCGCGGGCCGCCGGATGCATCGGACGGCTGTGGCGGGGCCTATGATCGCTGGCGATGAGCGCCGCTGAATCGCCATCGGAGGTGTTCGCGCTGGGGATGCTGGACGGGCGGGTGGCGCTCGTCACCGGCGGGGGCACCGGACTGGGGAAGGCGAGCGCGCTCGAGCTGGCGCGCTGCGGGGCGCTGGTGACGATCGCCGGGCGCCGCTCTGAGGTGCTCGAGCAGGCGGCCGGCGAGATCGCCGAGCGGGTCGGCCAGGCGCAGGCGGGCAGCGGGGGGAGCGTCGCGGGCTGGGAGGGCGTCGCGGGTCCAGAGGGCGTTACGGGCCCGGGGGTCGTGGATTGGGTGGCGGGCGACGTGCGCGAGCGTGGCGAGGCCGAGCGCCTCGTGCGCACGGTGCTCGAGCGCCGCGGGCGGCTGGACGTGCTCGTTAACAACGCCGGCGGCCAGTACTTCAGCCCCGCGGAGCTGATCGCGGCGAAGGGCTGGCGGGCGGTGTGGCGGCTGAACGTAGACGGCGTGCTCAACATGGCCGAGGCGGCGTTCGAGCTGGCGCTCGAGCCGGCGCGAGCTGGCATGGTCATCAACGTCACGCTGTCTCCGCACCACGGCATGCCCGGCATGGCGCATTCGGGCGCCGCGCGCGCGACCGTCGAGACGCTCACGCGGGAGCTCGCCCGGCGCTGGGCGTCCGCGGGCGTCGCCGTCACCGCTGTCGCCGCCGGGCACTTCGACACAGAGGTGCTCGCCAAGTATCCCGCCAGCGTGCGCGCCGGCGCGTCGCGCACGGTGCCGCTGCAGCGCCTCGGCACCGTCGCCGAGCACGCGTGGCTGATCGCGCTGCTCGCCTCGCCGCTCGGACGGGCGTTCAACGGCTCCACAATCACGCTCGACGGCGCCCGGGATAATTGGTGCGGGCCGTGGCCGCCGCCCGGGTTGGCCGATGAGGCGGGGGAGGTGCCCACGGAGGCGCGGCGGTAGGGGGCGAAGCACGGACCGTGAAGCGGCGGACGGGGATCGAACCCGCATCATCGCCTTGGAAGGGCGAGGCTCTACCATTGAGCTACCACCGCGCGTGCGAACCCAGCCCTACGGGCGGTTCGCCGACGGTGACAGTTTGCACAAACGACGTCGCATTTGGCGATCTCGTCGAGCACGGCCTGCCAGCTGTGGTCCCGGAGGCCCTTGGCGATGCCGAAGTTCTTCTGCCCGGTGTGATCGAACTCGAGCACCAGCGGATCCGTCTCTCCGCAATCGGCACACGGCCGCTCGCGGAAGAAGGCGATCAGGTGCGCTGCCCGTTCTGCTGCGATCGCGCGCTTGCGGCGAAGCGCATCGGCGATGTAACGCTCGCGGTTGGCGGCATAGTGCTCGCGCTTATAGTCGGCCCGGCACTGGCGGCAGTAGTTGTCGCGCTGGCCTCGCGCTCATCGGCGCCAGGCGAAGTCGGATTGAGGCTTGCGCTGTTTGCAGCGGCCGCAAGTTCGGGTGGGCTCGGCGTCCGTCAACACGAACGTATGTTCTCATGGCGGTCGGACATCCGAAGCGGCGCAGGCGGCCGTGAACGCGGATGCGCCCTGGGGCCCTAGAATCGACCGTAGCCACGGGGAGTGGCGCAGTCTGGTAGCGCACCCGGCTGGGGGCCGGGCGGTCGCAGGTTCAAATCCTGTCTCCCCGATACGTTTGTACTCCGAGCACAGCCGGGAACACGCGGGAAAACCCGCGAAAACGCTGGGGCTCGCGGGACGCTGTTCTCGCCTGTTCCCGGCTGTTCCCGGCACGCGGGACCGCAAAGGGACCGCACCGAGGCTCTTGCGGTCCCTTTGGCTGCCCGATCAGAGCCTTGGACGATTCGCGGCGTGTTGGCGATAGGACGCCCGCGGGCCGGTGCGGGTCCCGCGCTTAGACGCCCAGCGAGGCTCGGATCTGCCCGACGAACACGGTGGGCTGATAACCGTCCTTCCAGCGCGACGCGATGTTCATGAGGAACTCGTCGATCAGGTCCTGGCTGGGCTGAGCGCCGAGCCAGTGTTCGAGGATCGCTGTCGCAATCTGCGTCTTGCCAGCAAGCGTCTCCCAGTCGATGCCGTCGCCGTCGGCAGACAGGAGCCCCTCGTACGTGTCGTCAGTCTCGTCGGCGTATGCCAGCACGTTGCCGTACGGCCCGTACGGCGTGTGGTCGTACGTGTCGACGAAGTAGTACGGCTCGCCCGAGGTCGACTTGTAGACGCCCGCCGGCGGGGCGGCCCGAATCTCTTCGATAGTCCGGCGCGCCTTGGTGTACTTCTCTCCCGTCCGCGCCATGCGGTCCCGAACGTCTTGCTTGAACGCGCGATTCGTCATTTCGTGCTCTCGATTCCCGGCCTGGACCCACGCCCCCAGCCGTGTTCGAGTAGCTGAAGGATGCTGCGCGTCCCCGCGGCGATGCCCTTGCCCTCGACGGCCGGCGCGCGTGGGGCATCTGACCTCGGGGGTGCGCCTGGAACGTGGCGCCTCAAGAGCGTAGCGCGGTTCGTCGGGCACGCAAAGTGTCCGACCGTCCCTGTGACTGTCTCGGCGAAATCGCCGCGCGTGCTGAAGCCGGAATCAAGCCAAACGCCTGATGAGCTCAAGGTCGCGTGGCCGGAGGCTCTGCATCGGAATTCGGCGGGGTGCCGCATGGCGGATACGGTGTCCCCCTGCCGACGCACGCGCGTCACGAGACGTTGAACGAGAACGGGCTCCAGCCAACCGTCGCTCCGAGAAAGTCCAAGAGCGCGGAACGCGCGAACATGTAGGAATGCCCAGCGCCTTTAGCCGCCCAAAGGAGGAGTATGGCGGCACATTCGAGGCAGACCTACTCGCGCAGTACGCGCTGTTCGTCGAAACCGAGGAGCGTCTGGTCGACCGCCGCCAGCAGGAGAACCGCTTCTTCCTGTCGGTCAGCGCCTTGATCGTGACTGGCCTGAGCGTCCTGCTAGAGCAAGGAATCTCCGACAAGCAGGCCTCACTCGGGATCATCCTGCTCGCGGGGGCCGGGCTCGGGCTCTGCTTCGCGTGGTACTCGATAATCGGGTCCTACAGCGATCTCAACAGCGCGAAGTTCGAGGTTATCGCCGAGCTCGAGACGAAGTTGCCACTCCGGATGTTCGAGGCAGAGTGGGAGGCGGCCCAGAGACGAGACTACAAGCCGTTCACGGTAATCGAGAAGCATGTACCGTTCATCTTCGGGCTCCTGCACGCGATCGGAGTTGTCGTAGGCGTGCTCGGACTCCTCGGTGTCCTGCACTCCAGCTAGGACGTCGCGGCGGCCCGAATCGCGGCGACCAACGGGTCGTCAAGCGCTCGCTGCTCGCTGGTCAGCTCTCGAAACGGGATAAGAGCCTCGTGGTTGGGGTCACGGTCGTACATCCATGCGCACCAAGCGTCGTGGACGTCTTCAGCCGTCACCGCGTCGCCCTTGGCGCGCGCCAGCACCGCATAGAGCCGAAACAGCTGAAGGTCGTCGTCGGTCCCCGGCTTATCCTCACCTCGGACGTGCGAGCAGATCACGCGTGCCAGTTCGGTGATGTGGTCGCTCACCAGCGGTTCAGCTCGGTCAGAATGGCACTGAAGTTCCATTTGATGACGCGCCCCGCGGGCAGACCTGCCGGGACGCGGTACGAGCGGTCAGCTTTGATCTGGATCCCAAATAGGGGGTGCCCCTGCCGTTTTGTCTCGGCGATCTCCCAGAGCACGGCCTCAGACCGGGCCGTGGTCGCTCCGATCAGGACGATCGTCCCCCGGCTCCTGGCGATACGGGCTTTCGCGTTCGTCTTCCACTTACTCTCAAACGGCTCCTTGATCGAATAATCGATGAATTCGAAGACGGTCTTCCCCGCTGCGTGCTGCTTCAAGAAGTCACGCGCCCAGCGGTCCTCCATCTGGAAGCTGACAAAGGCACGATGCGCCATGGCCTCAGTTTCTCATGGATCGTGCGGCAGTCGGCCCGCGAGCATCGGTAGGAGCGTCTCGACCGGCTTATCTAAGCGGGGCGCATCAGTGGTTGGTTCTGGCTGCCGAGTGGTGGGCGGGGTTATCTATGACCGATCGCTTGGCGCCCGACACCTACGCTCCCCGAGGCGGCCAAAAGTACATGGATCGTGCCCGAAGGCCCCAACGACGTCGCGTAGCGGCACCGCCCGGCAACGGGATGAGCCGCAGGACGTCGATCGGTCGGACGGCTGCGCGTTGCCACTCGATCGGCGTCGCTTACTGCCTTCCACCCCCACGAATATCCCTATAGACCGCCGTGCTCCTTGTTTACTGGCCGAATCGCCCTAATGTGGCTGGCGTAGGCGAGCCGGACCCTCGCTAGCTGCTCGCCCTGGAGACACCGAAACGGGCGCCAACCCAAGGTGCGACCGTCGAGGAGACCGTAGTCGTCACCGGAGGCTGCGCAAACTTCCAAGGAGGAGCAGCTACGTCGAGGCATCTCGCGCTCGGCATGGAACCCCCGAATGGTTCGTCAACCGCCAAGAGCTAGGCGCTGCGGAACTGGCCGGTCGCGTCGAACTGGATCAACACCTCCCCGCTCTCGGACACGTCGAGTAGCTGGCCGCAGGCGCCGTTCTCGATCCGCTCCTGCCCACGGTTGCGGTGCTGGCCGATGAGCGCGAGGCGGTCGCCGCCGCGGACTGCGTGGTGGGTGCCTGGGATGTCTGCCTCGACGTCGCCGAGTTCGCCGCGACCGATTCTATGTTGTTAGGCGCGGGCGTTCATTCGGTTGATCGCGTGGTTAGATGCATCAGAGATCAACGCGACCTGCTCTGGGCGCAGCGTCTCGGCTGACGGCACGCTCGACTGCCTCATCGCGCGTGTCGGCGATGTGGAGCTGTGCGCGGGCCTGGTAGTGCGCCATCGCACGGCTCTCGCTGAAGCAGGCGAACACGCAAAAGATCCCCCGCACTCCCCAGTGACCAGCACCCACAGGCATAAGGCGCCGGCTCTCGACGACCGGGCGCGTCCTCTTAGCCTGTCGTCGTCCCTGCATATCAAAAGACGCATCTCGACCGACATATTGATCCTGTGGTGTAATGATGCATCGATGCCTGGGAGTGCTCATGATGTCGCGGTAATCGGTGGGGGAGTTTCCGGCCTTACCACCGCCGTCCTGCTTCAAGCCAACGACTACCGGACGACCGTGTACACGCTCGCTAAACCGGGACCAACGCCAGACCACGCACAAGATCCTGAGTTCGCGACGTTGCATGCCGCAGCATCGGTCTTGCCTCATTCGGTGGACTCTCCCCGCGTCAAGTACTGGACGACGATCTCACAGCGCTTCTTTCAGGCCCTGAGCTTCCAGGCGGCCTGCGGCGTGCGGTCGCAAACACACTACGAGATCTTCGAGACCGTGGATGAAGCGGGTCCGGTGTACGCAAATAGTGTCGATAATTTCGAATTCATCAGAGAGCGTGCTCTCGAACAGCCGTGGGTGCCGCGCCGCAGCGGGGCGCCAGCGCTAAGCGGATGGAAGTTCGACGCGTTCTTCTGCGAGGCCCCAGAATACGTCCGCTACCTCGTTGAGCTCTATCGTCGCATCGGCGGCGAGATCGTCGAGCCGCCTGACCTGCCGGGCGACTCGTTGCGCTCGTACCTTGCCCTCAACTACGACTTCTATGTCAACTGCACAGGACAACAGGCCGGGGATTTCCTCGCCGACGCTCTTCCAGATCTATCGAGCAATCTGGAGGTTGACGATGCGCCAGATGCCTCGGTTGGTGAGCCGGTTTCTTTCGAGCCGCTGCTAGATCCGTTCCCACCCAAGCTGATCCGCGGTCACTATCTGCGGGTGGACATCAAGCGCATACTTACCGGCGATCGGGAGCGCTTCTTTTCATACAACTACAAGCCGGTGCCCGCGATCTACCGCACCCAATCAGGTGCGCCAGCAGATGTCTACTGCTATCCGCGTTCGGACGCTTGGATCCTAGGCGGCAGCCGACAAGAGGGGACATACAGTGACGGGCAGTGGGAATGGGAACAGACAGTAGGCGAGGAGATTGCGTTCCCGTGTGACCAGCGCGGGCGTACCGAGCTCCGCGTGCCCGCTCCCGTATTCGAGCTTAACGCCGATCTTCTGAAGCACATCACCAAGGAGAACTTTGACCTGCGTGAGCTTCGCGATGGCGATCCGTCGCTCATTCTAGCTGGCGTAGGATACCGATTTGTACGAGACGCGCCGAAAGATAGCGTTCGTGTATCGGCGTCCCGGCTGAGCGTCGGGCCGCGAGGTGGGACGAAGCGGATGAACTACGTACTTCACAATTACGGCCATGGCGGATCCGGCTTCACCCTTTCGTGGGGCTGCGCCTTCAATTTGCTTCAAATGCTAGACCGAATCACCGGAACGGACCGTGAGGGCTCCGTTGCTCCCGGACGGGCTAAGTTTGTTACTGAGCACTCCGCGACCCGCATGATTCTCCTCGACTTGACGGCGCACCTCCTCGACGAGCCGCCCGTCGAACATGACTAGCGTGTTCGTATCATGGGCGGGCAGTCGCGGTGAGCACCTCGGACAGCTCTTCCACGAGGCTCTGACAACAACCGCGCGAAACCTCGGCGTCGACGTCGAGGCAACCTTCTCGCCTGTTAGTATGCCGACGGGTGAGCGATGGCGCAACGCTTTGCGAGAAATGTTGCGCGACGCTGATTTTGGCGTGATACTGATCGAGCCGGCCGCTCTCAGTAGTCTGTGGGTGGCCTACGAGACTGGGTTTCTAGACGGCGGCACAGATCCCGGTGCGAACGCGCCTGCCATCTATCCGTTTGTCTTTTCAAGCGACACGGCCACGATCGCGAACACACCCTTTGACTCCGTTCAGTGCGTCGCTCCGACCCGAGATCATATCGAGGAGTTTTGCCGCACAATTATGGCTCATGCGAACAACGGCGTAGTCGACCGGGATGACCTGGAAGCGCTTACCGACGGGCTACACGCGCCACTCGACGACGCTTGGTCACGTCTATGCGTCGAGGAGTCCACGACGCGCGACCAACTGCGGCAGTCGCTCTGTTCGGTCGTAGACTCTTACGAACGTTTCGGGCTTGTCGACCCGTCGACGACCGCAGTGGTCAAGAACTTGCTGACGGTCCTACGGCCAGATCTCCCAATGTCGACTAAAGGTACGACAGTCGCGTTCGAGCTTTCGGAGATAGCAAGGTTCTTCACTACCGCCGCAGACGTGTCAAACGCCGCCGACGTGGCTGACGCAGAGTTTAGCTCGCTGGCCACGGACTGGGCGATGAACCATCTGATTGTTTACGCGCACGAGCAGGTAGCGGACATCGCGAACGGACGCCTGCCGGTAAAGAATCGGGCGCCGGTGCGTCATTTCTGGCAGCATCATGTGTTCGGCCGCGCGCAGAGGGAGATCTGGACAACAAACGTAGGCAAACCGGGCGACACGATGGGTGGCGCTCCGACGACGAACTTGCTCAAGGCTCAGGCTGACGCGCGAGCGCGTGAAGTGAGCATAACAAGGGTATTCGTATTCGACCCTGAAATGGAGGAGACCGAGGCGCACCGCCGGCGCACGCTCATGAAATTGCAGCTCGAAGCCGGTATCGCTGTGCGCGTGATCTCGGCAACGATCTTTGCTGCGCGCGTTGATAGTGAGAACGCGGAGCGCAACATTGGCTCGACAGATTTCATGGTTATCGACGGGACGCACGTGTACCTAACATATCCTGCCGAAAATGACGAGATTTCGGCAGAGTACGTGAATGGCGCGCGACATCCTAGGGTGTTGGATGCCGCGCTTGAGTTTAGACATGTGATCGACCATTGGTCGGACGAGATCACGAAGCAGAACATTGACGACTTTCCCCGGCTACGCCCTGGGAGGGTTGTTCCCGATGAGGAGTTCCGCTAGCGGAAGCGTGCGGTGACGGGACTCGTCTGTTGAACGTTTGTGCGCTCGCCGTGCCCCCTCGGCGGGCAATAAGTGACCGGCCCGGGCTTAGCGGACGCGACAAAACTCGCCGACAGTAACGTGGCGCGCGCTGAGCAGCAGAGTTGGGGCAAAGATAACGAACGTTGTAAGGTCGCCCGCGTTCGTCGTGATCCAGTCGAGCGCGAAGACCTCACGGGACACGAGATGGCGTAGCTGCCAGAGCCGCTCGTGAAAGGGGTGTACGGTTCCCGGCATGAGGTCGAGCGCTGCAAGATCCGCGAGGTGGGCTTGAGGCGTCGGAATGCAAGACTTAACTGCACGCAGCGCGAGGCGCCGATCCCCTGGTATGTGCGCGACAACAAGCCCGGCGCTCGTATCGATAACCAGGGACTTGAGCTCGTGCTCGAGTGGCACCCCCTTCGCGGCGGCTGCGCTTTCACAGGAAATAACGGGAGCAGGGAGAGCGTAGCGCGGTAGAGCGGAGCCTGGGTTCGAAGCGTTTGTGGTCACGCTAGCGCGACCGAGGTGGTGGGGATGCGTCTGGGGCGCCGCACGACGGCCAGCAACTCACCAAGGCCTAGGGCGCAGGCTCCGACAGCTGCGAACGCCGTGCGGGCCGCACCTCCTACAGCGAAGCCGCTGAGCGGCGATGGCTCACTGAGAAGCCGACGATCTCGCCGAGCACCGCGCGGCGGGGTGCGTGATCGTGGTCCGTGCGGTGCGTTCGGGTCGACGCCGTCCCGCGAACTGCCCACCCGAGCTTCGATGTAATGTGACCAGCGGCGCGACGGAGTATGGCCGCACATGGCTTGCAGTCTACAAAGCTCACGATGGGCGCGCTGAGTGACTCGGCTTGTTTCTGTCACTGAGAAGGGCGCGCAAATAGGCGACGTTCGCTAGGGAAGGCGGCCTCCGGCATTACGGACGATGCCGAGTGGCGGTACTGCCCGCTTCCTCAAGAGCGGCACTCGGTACAGGGCGGAATTGTGGGGACACGGCGCCTGTGGTCGCCGAGCTCGTAGAGCCCGCTGAGTAGCGCGCGCGATACATTGTGCGCACAGCCGCGTCGCGCCCGCAGAGGCGCGAACGCAATACAGCAACGAGAAAGCAGGTAATGTGCAGTGCTTATGAATGGACTTAACGGGGAAGCGCGAGGGCTGGCGTCGAAATGGCGACCTACCGCTTCTTGATCATGCAAACCGGCGGCACGATCGATGGGGAGATTGCCTCTCCTGCAAGCGGCTACGGTTTCGGAGATAGCAACATGCTGCAGCTGAGCTTGAATCCTGTCGTCGCTGAGCTCTCGCGCGACTGGAACATCAGCGCAGAAATTGAGATGGTTAAGATCGCCAGCCTCGACAGCTCGGACATCCTGCCTGAACATTGGGCGGCGATAGCGCGACTTGTAGCTGACCGGTATGACGAATTTGAGGGGTTCGTAGTGCTACATGGCACCAACACCTTGGCGTACACCAGCTCTGCGCTAGCGTTTGCGTTCCCGAATCTAAACAAGCCGGTGATTCTGACTGGTTCGCAGGTTCCGTACGGGCGATCGACATCTGATGCGCCCCTAAACTTGGCGAACGCGTTGCGCGTGGCCGCATATCCCTACCACGGAGGCATGAAAGGCGTGATTTGCGTGTTCGGCAGCTACATCATCGCCGGCACGCGCGCGAAGAAGGCCACTGAGTTTGCTCTCGATGCCTTCATGCCCTTCGCGGGCGGCGAGCTTGGTCGCATCGGCCGTAACATTGCTATGGACCAGGCTAGTGTGGAGCGCCATCACCGCTACCTAGATCAGACTGCTGCAGCGGCGCTAACGCGCAACGATCTGATCGTCGAGAGCGGCTTCGATATGCGTATCTTGTCAGTAACCGAGTTTCCCGGCATGGACCCCGCCATGCTTTCTGATGCGCTCGCGCACCTCGTCCGCGACAAGCGTGGTGCGATGCGAGGAGTGGTGATACGAGCGTTTGGTGCAGGGGACATCAGTCACCACCTGCATCCATGCCTGGAGTTCCTCGCCCAAGAGAAAGTGCCGGTGGTCGTCACCACCCAGGCTCCACTGGGCGTGAGCACGTTGCGAGTGAACATGCCTGGCCTGGACCTCGCCATGCGCCGGCTGGCGATACCCGCACACGATATGAGCATCGAGGCCATGACGACGAAGTTGGGGTGGCTGCTCGCTCAGGAGTGCGGATATGACGAGATTCGTCAGCGAATGGAGATGGACTTGCGCGGCGAGATAAGAATTCGCCCAGAGCGGCGCTGAAATTCGATAAGTCCGATGGGTCACGGACGCTACGTGCGCAGACCTGTCGGTGGCGGAGGCGGCTCGGCAATAAGGCGCGGTGGAGAGAGTGGTGTTGCTCCGTGCACGCCGCCGTGTGCGTTGCGGAAGAGGCACAGGACTTGTCCGGCGGGACGAGCCGCGCTTGGAGCGAGTAGCCCGGCCCACCCTGCGTGCGATAGGTGCTCGCCAACCTCCTGGAACGCCGTCCAGCTCAAGTGGCCAGGGGTGGGCGAGGGGAGGCCCACCGTGGACAGGCGATCTGTTGAGGAGAGGTCGGCGACTTCCACGTCGATCTGCCATGTCCACAGCGCGCGGGGCATCTGCGCGAGGGGCGGGATTCCCCGCTCGGCGAGGTGTCGGTACCACTCTGCCCACGCGGTCTGCTCGCTGTCGGCGAGGTAGAGCGCGTCCACGACGTTGCCCCGCTGCCAGCGGTTGTCGGGCGGCGGGTCGCGTTGGGGAAGTGGTGGTGAGCCGGGGTAGGTGTGCTTGACCCAGCGTCCGCGTACGGCGATCGCTGCGACTTCTGGCGGCACTTCAGCTTGCGCCTGGGTCCTCGAGGCCGGAGATCAGGCGGGCGACTGCTCGGTAGTCGCCCTTGGCGATGCGGTCGATTGGCTTGTCGTCGTCGAGCGCGGGGATGGGCTTGCTGAGCCATACGGGGATGTAGGTGGGGCGGATTACGCGTGCGAGTCGTTCGACGAGCGAGGAGAGCTCGGCGAGGCGCTCGGCGCGAACTCCGCTTGGTGAGCTGCGGCGCGCGAGCCATTCCCGCACGGTGCTGGGCGCTGCGCCCGTCGCGCGGGCGATATCGCGGTCGGAGAGGTGGCCGGTGTCGTGGACGTGGATCGCCTCTTCAGCGTAGGCAAGGCTCATCTGTGGAAGTCTAGCATCGTGTCGGCGCGAAATCGACAGTATTCTGGCATCAGACGGAACAGACGCACGTCTGCGCATCGCTGCTGCGCTGCGCGTGAACATCTTCGGGTTAACAGTGGTTCACGATGGCATCCGCTTGGCTTCCCTCGCCGGCGGCTTTGGCGCTGCGATCGGTCGGCGGACCGCAAAAAGACCGCAGAAGGGCGGAAACCCGCATGAGAAAGCCAACTTGACCCTGTCTCCCCGATACGTTCGTACTCCGAGCACAGCCGGGAACACGCGGGAAAACCCGCGTAAATGCTGAGGCTTCCCGACGGCTGTTCTCGCCTGTTCCCGGCTGTTCTCGGCACGTGGGACCGCAAAGGGACCGCAGCGGAGGCTCTTGCGGTCCCCTTTGGCTGCGTCACGCCATCTAGCTCGGAGGTCTGCTCACCTCGATCGCAAAGAAGGGCCGCGCAGGCGGCCCTCGCCGCCGATCTGATCGAGCGGTTCTATGCTCCGCGTCCATGCCTCGAACGTTGGCGCCCATGCGCGTGTGGGTACCCGTCAGCCACCGGACGGACGGAGTCCTTCCGGAGCCCTCACTAGAGCCCCCCGCGTGGTGGAGGGGACGGGAATCGCCTCATGGTCCGAGGACCGAAGGCGAATGGTACCCGCCTAGAGGGCGATGAGAAGGATGACCTCGCTCATTGCCTGGGTCGGAAAAGACTCGCGGTCCCTGTCGTCGGCATACATAGCTACCGACAGCCGCATCTCCTGGGGGGCGCGACACGTCTGGGATGGGGGCCGCAAGACGTTTGCGAGCGATACCTCTCCGGATATCTTTGGTTATGTCGGAGACGTGCTGCTCCCATCGGTCGTGCTCTCGCAGTTCACGACCCTGCTGGACGTTGGAGCCTGGTCGCAGGATGTCGATCAGCGTTTCGCGGCGCTGTCCGCGCTCGCCCGGGAACAGGTGGCGGCGTGCCCGTCGTCTCAGCGTCGGCCGTTTACGCTCGTGCACTGCGCGCGGCTTGGGGAAGGGATGACCACCCGGTTCCGGCTTGCGGTCACTGAGTACAAGGCTGTCGGCTCATGGGAGCAGGAAATCCATGACGCCCCGGATGCGTCCGCCCAGATTCTCGTTAACGGGTCGGGTCAGGCGTCGGTCGATGCAGCGCTCGCCCGCTGGGCTCGTTCCGAGGTTTCGGGTACGAGTCGGGCGGTGTTCAGTGCTTTTACGCAGTCGGTGTCCAGCGGCGGTGATTCGCTATCGGGCGGCCCCGTGCAGTTGGTCGGCCTGCGCCGCGTTGGCGGAGGCATCAATTTTGGCGTGTGGCATATGGGTCAGCGATACATCGCTGGCCAGCCTGTCCCCGAGTGCGCCCAGGCGAGGTCGGTGGAGTGGTTCAACGAGAGATTCGAGCGATGCGACGGGCAGAGCGGAGCGCTCATCGGCCAGCCCCAGCCAATTCCACGGCAAGGACAGGCAGGCCGAACAAAGCCGGCGATCTAAGCTTCTCCTAGGATTGGTCTAATGCCACGCGGGGTGTTGAGCGCCGACGAGAAGGCTGCGGGGACGATCATCGCGCGATACGTCGGCGGGACTGTGGTTCCACGAGACGTACCCGGCGCGCCCGACGGCACGCACGACCTTGACATCGCACTGCCCGACGGGTCGGTGATTGCGGTCGAGGTAACGTCGGCGCGTGAATCCAAGCTCTTGAGCATCTACGCGACTGCGTTCGGCAAGCGATGGGAGGCTCCAAGTCTGAGTGCCCACTGGCAGGTCGCCTTCGAGTCAGGCAAGGCGCTCGATGTGCCGCGCCTCGCGGCAGGCGTCGTCCCTCACCTTGAGCTGCTTGAGAAGCGGGGTGTGACCGAGGCGGGTACGCTCACATCGGACGCCTGGCGAAGCGCTGGGGAGGATGTGGTCAGCGCGTTTCAGCAGATCACCGAACTCGGGGCTACATATGTGAGGCGCTGGAACGAGGGTCGCGTCCCGTTTCCCGGGTGAATTCGCTGAGGCGTAGCTCCGCTGGCTGCGGATCTTATGCGGCGATCATCTCCTCGGCGTCGCTGGTCGTGGGTGGGGCGGGGTCCTCGCGCAGCTGA